>Ga0102590_1000360_pt1 | contig 109417 bp, 102 predicted proteins | sample AraplaMF_Col_mMF_FD_76859 | JGI IMG/M metagenome (GOLD analysis project Ga0102590, IMG submission 76859) | Arabidopsis root microbial communities from the University of North Carolina, USA - plate scrape MF_Col_mMF | ecosystem: Host-associated > Plants > Roots > Endosphere | place: USA... | reverse complement strand
GTAGGCGTCGTCGCCCATCAGGGCCTCGCCCGAGAGCTTGAGCAGGATGCGCTTGTACGCCGGCATGCGATTTTCTCCCCGTGTTGGCCACGCCTTGCGGCGCTGAAGTCTAACCATGGTGACGGAGCGCCTCGTGAGCGCCCCGCCCTTGCCCTGCGACCGGCGGCGCTCAGCCGCCCTTGGTAGATGCGTTCAGCCGCCCTTGGCGGCGGCGACCTGCGCCGCCACTTCGGCCGCGAAGTCGTCGACCTTCTTCTCGATGCCTTCGCCGACGACGTAGAGCGTGAAGCCCGACACCTTCGTGTTCGCGGCCTTCAGCATCTGCTCGACGGTCTGCTTGTCGTTCTTGACGAAGGTCTGGTTCAGCAGGCTGACTTCCTTCAGGAACTTCTGCACCGAGCCTTCGATGCGCTTGGCGACGATCTCGGCCGACTGCACCGGCTTGCCGGCGGCTTCGGCGGCCTTCGCGTCCTCGGCAGCCTTGCCGGCGGCCACGGCGCGTTCCTTCTCGATCAGCTCGGCCGGCACTTCCGACGAGGCCAGCGAGACCGGTTTCATCGCGGCGATGTGCATCGCGACGTCCTTGGCGGCGGTGTCGTCGCCCTCGAACTCGACCAGCACGCCGATGCGGGTGCCGTGCAGGTAGCTCGCGAGCTTGCCGCCTTCATAGCGCTTGAAGCGGCGGATCGACATGTTCTCGCCGATCGTGCCGATCAGGCCCTTGCGGACGTCATCGAGCGTCGGGCCGTAGCCGTCCTGCGAGTACGGCAGGGCCGACAGCGCAGCCAGGTCGGCCGGGTTCTTCTCGGCGGCGAGCTGGGCGCAGGCCTTCGCGAAGGTCAGGAACATGTCGTTCTTCGACGTGAAGTCGGTTTCGCAGTTCACTTCGACCAGCGCACCGGCGTTGCCCGCCAGCGCGGCGGTGACCACGCCTTCAGCGGTGATGCGCGAGGCGGCCTTGCCGGCCTTGCTGCCCAGCTTGACACGCAGCAGCTCCTCGGCCTTCTCCATGTCGCCGCCGGCTTCCGTCAGCGCCTTCTTGCACTCCATCATCGGGGCGTCGGTCTTGGCGCGCAGTTCGCCGACCATGCTTGCAGTGATTGCAGCCATCTTGAATCTCCGGAATCATCTCGGGTGGAAAAAAAGGGGCTGTGAAGCCCCTTTCGGTGCCCGCCGTTCGGCAGGCAGGGGCCGTGCGATCAGGCGTTTTCGCTGACTTCCACGAATTCGTCGCCCTCGGCCGAAGCGGCTTGCACCACTTCGTTGGTCGAGTTGGCGCGGCCTTCGAGGATGGCGTCGGCCACCGCACGGGCGTACAGCGCAACCGCCTTCGACGAGTCGTCGTTGCCCGGGATCACGTAGTCGATGCCTTCGGGCGAGTGGTTCGAGTCGACGATGCCGATCACCGGGATGCCCAGCTTCTTGGCTTCGGCCACGGCGATCTTGTGGTAGCCGACGTCGATCACGAACATCGCGTCGGGCAGCGCGTTCATGTCCTGGATGCCGCCGATGTCCTTCTCGAGCTTGGCCAGGTCGCGCGTGAACATCAGCGCTTCCTTCTTGATGCGGATCTCGGTGCCGGACTCGACCTGCGCCTGCATGTCCTTCAGCTTCTTCAGCGAGCCCTTGACCGTCTTGAAGTTGGTCAGCATGCCGCCGAGCCAGCGCTGGTCGACGAAGGGCATGCCGGCACGGCGGGCTTCCAGCGCGATGACTTCGCGGGCCTGGCGCTTGGTGCCGATCATCAGGATGGTGCCGCGGCGCGAGGCCAGCTGGCGGATGAACTTCATCGCGTCGTTGAAGAGCGGCTGCGTCTTCTCGAGGTTGATGATGTGGATCTTGTTGCGATGGCCGTAGATGTACGGGGCCATCTTCGGGTTCCAGAAGCGGGTTTGGTGGCCGAAATGGACGCCGGCTTCCAGCATCTCACGCATGGTGATGGTCATGTGAACTCCAAAGGTTGGTTCTAGAATCCGTCTCGAATTGCAAGGGTTTGATACCCGTCGCAACACCTTTCAACAGCCGGATTCGCGATTTGTCTGCCTGACGCGGCCCTCGAAGCGAGAACGCATTCAGATAAACCCGTAGAGTGTAGCACGGCCCACCCCCTCCCCATGCCCCTTGACCTCACCGCTGCACGCAGCGACATCCTCCAGGGCCGGTCGACCGCGAGCGAGATGCTCGCCCGCAGCCAGGCCGCTGCAGACGCCCCCGTCAACGCCCACAGTTTCATCCGCCGCTTCCATGGCGCCACGGTCGTGGCCGCCGCTGTCGACGCCCAGCACGCGGCCGGCGCACCGCTGCCGCCGCTGGCCGGGTTGGCCGTCAGCATCAAGGACCTGTTCGACGTGGCCGGCTATCCGACGACCGGGGCATCGCGTGCCCTCGACGACGCACCACCCGCGACGCATGACTGCCCCGCGGTGGCCCGCTTGCGCGGGGCCGGTGCCGCGCTGACGACCCACACCAACCTGACCGAATTCGCGTTCTCCGGCGTCGGCATCAACCCCCACCACGGCACGCCGCTGAACGCCGCCACCGCGGCGCTCGACCCGCTGCCGCGCATCCCCGGAGGATCGACCTCGGGCGGCGCGACCTCGGTGGCCAGCGGTGCCGCGTGGGCCGCGCTCGGCTCCGACACCGGCGGGTCGATCCGCATCCCCGCCGCGTTGCAAGGCCTGGTCGGGTTCAAGAACACCGCGCGGCTCACGCCCACCGACGGCGCGATCCCGCTGTCGACCTCGCTCGACACCGCGAGCGCGATCACGCGGTCGGTGCGCGACGCGGTGCTGCTGCATGGCCTGCTGTCGGCGCGCCGCGTCGAGCTTGCTCACCGGCCGGTGTCGGCACTGAACCTGGCCGTGCCGACCACGCTGCTGCTCGACGGACTGGACCCCGCCGTCGCTGCCGCCTTCGAGCGCAGCCTGGCCGCGCTGCGCCGCGCCGGCGCCCGCATCCAGGAGATCGCGCTGCCCGCAGTCACCGAACTGGCCGCGATCAACGCCACCGGCGGCCTGCCCGGGGCCGAGAGCTGGGCCTGGCACCGCCACCTGCTGGCGCGCCGCGAAGCCGACTACGACCCGCGCGTGGCCGTCCGCATCCGCCGCGGCGAACGCATGAGCGCCGCCGACTACATCGACCTGCTCTGCGCGCGCGCCGACTGGATCGCCCGCATGACGCCGCAACTCGCCCCCTTCGACGCGCTGCTGAGCCCGACCGTGCCGATGCCCGCGCCGCACGTCGCCGATCTCGCGACCGACGAGGCCTTCTTCGCCACCAACGCCCGCCTGCTGCGCAACCCGTCGGTGGTGAACATGCTGGACGGCTGCGCGCTGTCGCTGCCCTGCCATCGCGCGGGCGAGCTGCCGGTGGGCCTGATGGTGTGGAGCAGCGCACTGCGCGACGACACGGTGCTCGACGTCTCGCTCGCGATCGAGCAGGCGTTGGCCGACGCGGGGGCCGCCTGATGCGCGTCGCCGTGATCGGCGCCGGCATCGTCGGCGTCACGACCGCGTACGAACTGGCCGCCGACGGCCACGACGTCACGGTGTTCGAGCGCCGCGGCAGCGTTGCCGCGGAGACCAGCTTCGCGAACGCCGGCGTCGTCGCGCCCGGCTACGTGACGCCGTGGGCCGCGCCCGGCATGCCGGGCAAGGTGCTGCGCCACCTGTTCAGCAAGCACTCGCCGGTGCGCGTCAACGCCTCGCTGGACCTGGCCACGCTCGGCTGGATGTGGCGCTGGTGGCGCGCGAGCAGCCTGCACACCTTCCGCGCCAACCGCACGCGCATGCAGCGGCTGGCGCTGTACAGCCGCGAGCGGCTGCACAAGCTGACGCAATCGCTGCAGCTCGAGTACGAGCGCACCGACGGCTACCTGGTGCTGTGGCGCGGCGCACGCGACGCCGCGCAGGCGCAGGCCGGCGTCGCGATGCTGCACGACCTGGGCGTGCGCTTCGAGACGCTGGACGCGGCGCAATGCCGGCGCGTCGAGCCCGGGCTGAACCCGGAGACCGAGCTGCACGGCGGGCTGCACCTGCCGCAGGACGAGGTCGGCAACTGCCGCCAGTTCGCCGGCCTGCTGCGCGCCGAGGCACAGCGGCTGGGCACGCGCTTCATCTTCCATTCGACCGTCAGCCGCATCGAGCCGGGTGCGCGGCCACAGCTGACGCACCTGCGCCTGTCGGCCGAGGAATCGACGCTCGCCACGCCGAACAGCGAGCGCCGCAGCACGCCGCCGGAGATCGCCGAACCCGAGACGCTGACGTTCGACGCGATCGTCGTCTGCGCCGCGATGGGCGCGCCGCAGCTGCTGTCGCCGCACGGGCTGAAGCTGCCGCTGGCGCCGGTCTACGGCTACTCGGTGACGGCGCCGCTGCGCCACCACGAAGCGCACCCGGACGTCGGCCCGCGCTCGGCGCTGATGGACGAGCGCTACAAGGTGGCGGTGACGCGCATGGGCTCGCGCGTGCGCGTCGCCGGCAGCGCCGAGCTGGGCGGTGCGCCGCAGAGCTACAACCAAGGCTCGCTCGACACGCTGTACAAGGTGCTGAACGACTGGTTCCCCGGTGCGGCGCGCATGAGCCAGGCGCAGCGCTGGAAAGGCGCGCGGCCGATGCTGCCGGACGGCCCACCGGTGCTGGGCGCCAGCGGGCTCGGCGGGGTCTGGCTGAACCTCGGGCATGGCTCCAGCGGCTGGGCGCTGGCCTGCGGCTCGGCGCGGGTGCTGGCCGACCAGCTCGCGCACCGCTCGCCGGCCATCGACGTCGACGGCCTGGGCATCGGGCGGCTCTCGCACTGACAGACGGGGCGCATGCTGCAGCGCGTCCACTCCCGCACCGAGGCGTGGCCGCTGCACGGGCTGGTGCGCACGCGGGCGATCGAGACGGCCGCGCTGCAGGGGCTGGCGCCGTTCAGCCTGATGCAGCGTGCCGGCGAGGCCGTGGCGCGGCTGGTGCGCGCCATCGCACCGCACACGCGGCGTGTGTGGGTGGCCGCCGGGCCGGGCAACAACGGCGGCGACGGGCTGGTGGCGGCGGTGGCGCTGCAACACGCCGGCATCGAGGCCATCGTGACGCTGGCGGCCGATCCGGCGCGGTTGCAGGGCGATGCGCGGCAGGCGCACGCGCTGGCGCTCGCCGCGGGCCTCCGATGGGCGGATGACGTCCCCGACGGGTTCGGCCGCGCCGGCGACATGGCGCTGGACGCGCTGCTCGGCATCGGCGGCAGCCGTGCCCCCGAAGGCCGGCTCGCGGCGCTGGTCGCGACGCTGAACGCCCTCGCCTGCCCGGTCGTCGCGATCGACCTGCCCTCGGGACTGAACGGCGACACCGGCCAGCCGCATGGCGACGCCTGCGTGACGGCCTCGCACACGCTGTCGCTGCTGACGCTGAAGCCCGGGCTGTTCACCGGCCAGGGCCGCGACCATGCCGGCGAGGCCTGGCTCGACGATCTCGGCATCGCGAGCGACCGCCCGGACGCATGCCTCAGCCCCGCGCCGTCACCGGCAGGCTGGCAGCGACGCCACGGCCAGCACAAGGGCAGCTTCGGCGATCTCGTCGTGATCGGCGGCGCGCACGGCATGGCCGGTGCCGCGCTGCTGGCCGCGCGTGCGGGCCACGCCGCGGGTGCAGGCCGCGTCTACCTGGGGTTCCTGGATGAGGACGGGCCGACGCTGGATGCCGAACGCCCCGAGCTGATGGTGCGCCGCGCGCCGTGGCGCGACGACCTGCTGCTGCAGGCCACCGTCGTCTGCGGCTGCGGCGGTGGCGATGCCGTGCGCACGGTGCTGCCGCGCGTGATCGGCCAGGCACAGCGCCTGGTGCTGGACGCCGACGGCCTGAACGCGGTCGCGCACGACACCGGCCTGCGCCAACTGTTGGCCGCGCGCGGCCGCGGCGGCCGCCCGAGCGTGCTGACGCCGCACCCGCTCGAAGCGGCGCGACTGCTCGGCAGCGGCACGAAGGCGGTGCAGGCCGATCGCGTCGGCGCCGCGCAGGCGCTGGCCGACGAACTGCACAGCGTCGTCGTGCTGAAGGGCTCGGGCAGCGTGGTGGCCGCGCCGGGCCAACTGCCGTTCATCAACCCGACCGGCAATGCGGCACTCGCCACTGCCGGCACCGGCGACGTGCTGGCCGGCTGGCTGGGAGGCCGCTGGTCGACCCGCAGCGACGCGCCGCAGGCCGTCGCGGCCGAGGCCGCATGGCAGCACGGCCACGCGGCCGACCGCTCGCCGGTCACTCCGCTGCGTGCTTCGGACCTCATCGAAGCCCTGCACGCGCTGCAGCTGCGCCGCTGAATCAGCGCCGCCGCGCGGTCTTGCTGGGTGCCTTGCCGCCGCTCTTGCGTGCCGCCGATTTCGCGGCCCGCACCGGATGCGCGGCCTTGCCCTTGGCGGCCTTCGTGCCGGCCTTGGCCGCACGGTCCGCCCCCTTCACCGCAGCCAGCTCGGCCGCAGCGCCGGCAGCCTTGTCGGTGCTGCGCCGAGGGCGCGCCGGGATGCCATCGTCGCTGCCCTCGTGCACCATGCGGAAGTCGATCTTGCGGCCGTCCAGGTCGACCCGGCTGACCTGCACGCGCACGCGTGCGCCCACGGTGTAGCGCACGCCGGAGCGTTCGCCGCGCAGTTCCTGGCGCGCCTCGTCGAACTTGAAGTACTCGCCGCCCAGTTCGGTGATGTGGATGAGCCCCTCGACATACAGGCCGTCGAGCGTGACGAACAGCCCGAAGCTCGTGACCGCGGTGACGGTGCCGCCGTACTCCTCGCCGAGGTGCTCGCGCATGAAGCGGCACTTCAGCCAGGCCTCGACGTCGCGCGAGGCCTCGTCGGCGCGACGCTCGTTGGCGCTGCAATGCGCGCCCGCCACCTCCCAGGTCTCTTCCTCGGCGTTCGCGCCGCGCCTGGCCTTCGAGGCCGGCTCCAGCGCCCCGGTGACGATGCTGTAGCGCTTGCCGTGCAGCAGCGCCTTGATCACGCGGTGCACCAGCAAGTCGGGGTAGCGGCGGATCGGGCTCGTGAAGTGCGTGTAGGCCTCGTAGGCCAAGCCGAAGTGGCCGCTGTTGATGGGGGTGTAGATCGCCTGCTGCATCGAACGCAGCAGCATCGAGTGGATCTGCATCGCGTCCGGCCGGTCCTTCGTCGCCGCGGCGATGGCCTGGAACTCGCCCGGCTTCGGGTCGTCGCTGACGCTCAGGCCGAGGCCCAGCGTCTTCAGGTAGTTCTGCAGCAGCGTCTTCTTCTCGGGCGTCGGGCCTTCGTGCACGCGGTACAGCGATGCGTGCTTGTGGCTCGCGATGAAGTCGGCCGAGCAGACGTTGGCGGCGAGCATCGCCTCCTCGATCAGCTTGTGCGCCTCGGTTCGGGTGCGCGGCACGATCTTCTCGATGCGCCCGTTGTCGTCGCAGACGATCTGCGTCTCGGTGGTCTCGAAATCGACCGCGCCGCGCTTGCTGCGCTCTTTCAGCAGCGCGCGGTACACCTCGTGCAGGTGCAGCAGGTGCGGCACCAGGTCCTTGCGCCGTGCGGCTTCGGGCCCGCGCGTGTTGCCGAGGATGGCCGCCACCTCGTTGTAGGTGAAGCGCGCATGCGAGCAGATCACCGCCGGGAAGAACTGGTAGGCGTGGATCTCGCCGGCGGGCGTGACGAGCATGTCGCACACCATCGCGAGGCGGTCCTCGTTCGGGTTCAGCGAGCACAGCCCGTTGGACAGCTTCTCCGGCAGCATCGGGATGACGCGGCGCGGGAAGTAGACCGAGGTGGCGCGCTCGTAGGCGTCCTCGTCGATCGGCTCGTTCGGCTTCACGTAGTGGCTGACGTCGGCGATGGCCACCACCAGGCGCCAGCCCTCGAAGGCGCTCTTGCCGCGCCCGATGGACACCGGCTCGCAGTACACCGCGTCGTCGAAGTCGCGCGCGTCCTCGCCGTCGATCGTCACCAGCGCGACGTCGGTGAGGTCGATGCGGTCCTTGCGGTCGATGCTGCGGATCTTGTCGGGCAGGCTCGCCGCCTGGCCCAGCGTCTCGGGCGAGAAGCGGTGCGGCACCTCGTACTTGCGCACCGCGATCTCGATCTCCATGCCGGGGTCGTCGATCTCGCCCAGCACCTCGGTGACGCGGCCCATCGGCTGCGAATACAGCGACGGCGGCTCGGTCAATTCGATCGCGACCACCTGGCCCGCGGTCGCATTCGCGATCGCGTTCTTCGGCACCATGATGTCCTGGCCGTAGCGCTTGTCCTCGGGGGCCACCAGCCAGATGCCGCTTTCATGCAGCAGGCGGCCGATGATCGGCGCCTTCTTGCGCTCGATGATCTCGAGCACGCGGCCCTCGGGCCGGCCCTTGCGGTCGTAGCGGATCACGCGCGCCTTGACGCGGTCGCGGTGCAGCACCGCGCGCATCTCCTGCGTGGAGGTTCGAGTCCTCTCCTGGGCACCAAGAATAATCAATAAATTGCAGGTATGAAGCAGGGCCAACACGAAGGTGTTGGCCTTTTGCTTTTGTGGGACCCATTGCGTGGGTCGGATGAAGCCGCGACATTCGCTCATGCTATAGTCGCAGGCTTCCTGAGATGCCCAGGTGGCGGAATTGGTAGACGCACTAGTTTCAGGTACTAGCGGGTAACTCCGTGGAGGTTCGAGTCCTCTCCTGGGCACCACGATCGAAAGATCGATTCGAAGGAAGTCAGCAGCAAGGCCAGCACATCGTGCTGGCTTTTTGCTTTGTGCGGCCCGTCCCGTCAAATCGCGAATTTCTTCGCCAATCCGTCCGGGCGGAGTTCGTCGTACTCCTCGAACGGCTGGTGGATCCACGGGCTCGTCGGCAGCAACTCGACGTAGTAGTCCGGCGTGTAGCTCGACACGCCCTTGGTCCAGATCACCGCCGAGCGCAGCTCGGATATCGCCGGCATGCCGCGCAGCCGGTCGACCACCGCGCGCAGCGTGACGCCCGAATCCGCCAGGTCGTCGACCAGCAGCACCCGCCCCGCCAGTTCGCCCTTGGGCAGCGTGATGTACTTCGCCATGTCGAGCCGGCCCTGGATGGTGCCGGCCTCGGCGCGGTACGAACTGGTCGACATGATGCCCAGCGGCTTGTCGAACACGCGCGACAGCACGTCGCCCGGGCGCATGCCGCCGCGCGCCAGGCACAGGATCTGGTCGAACTCCCAGCCCGAGGCATGCACCTTGAGCGCCAGGCGCTCGATCAGCATGTGGTACTCGTCCCAGGACACGTAGAGGTGTTTGCCGTCGTCGGTCAGCATGTGAAAGGCTCCTGGAGCGTCAGGCTTGGTAGGGGTGGCGCAGCAGAATCGTGTGCTCGCGATCGGGGCCGGTCGACACCATGTCGATCGGCCGTCCGATGAACTCCTGCACCCGCTCCAGGTAGCGCCGCGCATTCAGCGGCAGCGCATCCCATTGCGTGATGCCGGCGGTGCGCTCGGTCCAGCCGGGGAAGGTGTCGTAGACCGGCCGGCAGGCGACGATGTCGTCGGCATCCAGCGGCAGGATGTCGATGCGCTTGCCGTTCAACTCGTAGCCGACGCAGACCTTGATCTCGGGCAGGCCGTCCAGCACGTCGAGCTTGGTGATGCACAGGCCCGAGATGCCGTTGATGATCATCGAGCGCTTCAGCAGCGCCGCATCCAGCCAGCCGCAGCGGCGTGGGCGGCCGGTCACGGTGCCGCGCTCCTGGCCGACGGTGGACAGGTGGTGCCCCACCGTGCCCGGTTCGGCCATGTCGAGCTCGGTCGGGAACGGGCCACTGCCCACGCGCGTCGTGTAGGCCTTGGTGATGCCCAGGATGTAGTGCAGCATCTCCGGCCCGACGCCGGCGCCTGCCGCCGCATTGCCGGCCACGCAGTTGCTCGACGTCACGTACGGATAGGTGCCGTGGTCGATGTCGAGCAGCGTGCCCTGCGCGCCTTCGAAGAGGATGTTGGCGCCCTCGTGGTGCCTGGTGAACAGCGTATAGCCCACGTCGGCCAGCATCGGCTTGAGCTGCTCGGCCACCTTCATCGCCAGGTCGAAGATGGGCTGGAACTCCAGCGGCTTCGACTTCAAATAGCCGCCGAGCGCGAAGTTGTGCAACTCCAGCAGCTCGCGCAGCTTCTTCGCGAAGCGCTCCGGGTGCTTCAGGTCCTGCACGCGCAGCGCGCGGCGCGCCACCTTGTCTTCGTAGGCCGGGCCGATGCCCTTGCCGGTGGTGCCGATCTTGCCGGCCCCGCTGGTCTCGCGCAGCGCTTCGCGCGCCTTGTCGACCTCGACGTGGAACGGCAGGATCAGCGGGCAGGATTCGCTGATGAACAGGCGCGAACGCACTTCCAGCCCGATCGCCTCGAGGCGCTCGATCTCGCCGAGCAGGTGCACCGGGTCGACCACCACGCCGTTGCCGATGTAGCAGGCCACGCCTTCGCGCATGATGCCCGACGGGATCAGCTGCAACGCCGTCTTCACGCCCTTGATGACCAGCGTGTGGCCGGCGTTGTGGCCGCCCTGGAAGCGCACCACCGCCTGCGCGTGGTCGGTCAGCCAGTCCACCACCTTGCCCTTGCCTTCGTCACCCCACTGGGTGCCGACCACGACCACGTTGTGGCCGGCTCGCGTCTTGTCCATGTCTGTCCTGTCCAATGCCTTGAATGAGTTGGTGCCGGCAGGCAGCGTCAGAGCACATGCACCTGACGCACCTGCCATTGGCCGGCCTGCTCGACCAGCTCGCGGTCGCAGTCGAATTCCTGGCCTTCGTGTTCGTGTCCCGGCAGGATGCAGACGACCGACTCGCCCTGCTCCCTCAGCTGCCGGATCGCGGCGCGCAGCGCCGCATCCTCGCCCCACGGCGCGCGGATCGCCGGGCGCATCGGGCGCGGCGGCGCCAGCAGCACCAGTTCCTTCAGGTCCATCAGGCTGAAGCCGACTGCCGGCCGGTTGCGGCCGAACACCGCGCCGACCTCGTCGTAGCGCCCGCCACGCGCCACCGCGTCGCTGGAGCCGGCGGCGTACACCGCGAAGCGCGCACCGCTGTAGTAGTCGTAGCCGCCCAGGTCGGCCAGGTCGAAGCCGATGCGCACGCCCGGGTGCGCCTGGCGCAGGTGCTGGGTCAGCCACTGCAGGTCGTCCAGCGCCGCGGTGATCAGCGGCAGCGCGGGCAGCTGCGCGCGCGCCGCGGCAAGCACCTCGTCGCCGCCATACAGCCGCAGCAGCGCCAGCAAGCCATCGCGCGCCTCGGCCGGCAAGCCGGCGGTCAGGTCGCGCACCGCGGGCTGGTCTTTCGCCGCCAGCGCCGCGTAGACCGCCGCCACCGGCGCCGCCGCCAGGCCGCTGCCGGCCAGCAGCGCGCGCACGATGCGGGCATCGCCCATGTCCAGCGTCAGGCCGCTCGCGCCGGCACGCTGCAGCAGGTCGAGCGCCAGCTCCTGCACCTCGAGGTCGGCCTCGAGGCCGCGGTGGCCGTAGATCTCGGCCCCGAACTGCAGCGGCTCGCGGGTCACGTGCAACCCGGCCGGCCGCGTGTGCAGCACCGGGCCGCAGTAACACAGGCGCGCGACGCCGCTGCGGTTCAGCAGGTGCGCATCGATGCGGGCGACCTGCGGCGTGGTGTCGGCGCGCACGCCCAGCGTGCGCCCGCTCAGCTGGTCGACCAGCTTGAAAGTCTTCAGGTCGAGTTCGCGGCCTGTGCCCGACAGCAGCGACTCGATATGCTCCAGCAGCGGCGGCATGACCAGCTCGAAGCCATAGCTGCGAGCCCCGTCGAGCAGGTCTCGGCGCAAGTCTTCGATGCGCCGGGCCTGCGCGGGCAGGACGTCGGCAATGTGCTCGGGCAACAGCCAAGCAGACGACATGTGAATTACCGGGGGGATTAAAAACCGAATTGTACCGGCGTGCTGCGGCACATCCCCCAAGTTCAGGTCCAGATCAGGAACAGCGCCAGCAGCCCCGCCAGCATGCTGCTCAGGCCCAGGAAGCGGATCTGCCCGTCAGACAGCTGCGTCGCCCGCTCGAAGACCCGGCGCCAGGCACCGGGACTCAGGAACGGCAGCACCCCCTCCAGCACCAGCATCAGCGCCAGCGCGGCGAACAGCGTGTCCCACAGCATGCGTCGTTCGGTCGATTCACTCGGCCGCAGCGGCCTGCTTCTTGCGCGTCGCCGCCGCCGCGGACGGCTCCTTGGCGGAACCGCGCATGGCCTTGAAGAACTCGCTCGACGGATCGAGCACCATCACGTCGCTCTTGCTGCGAAAGCTCGCGCGGTAGGCCTCGAGGCTGCGGTAGAACTGCGCGAACTGCGGATCGCGGCCGAAGGATTCGGCGTAGATCGCCGAGGCCTTCGCATCGCCGTCGCCCTGCACCTTCTGTGCGTCGCGGTAGGCCTCGGCGACGATGATTTCGCGCTGGCGGTCGGCGTCGGCGCGGATCTTCTCGCCCTCGGCCGCGCCGGTGGAGCGCAACTCGTTGGCGACGCGCTTGCGCTCGGATTCCATGCGGCTGTAGACCGAGGTCGTCACGTTGGCCGAGAAGTCCACGCGCTTGATGCGCACGTCGACGATCTCGATGCCGAAGCTCTTCGCCTCGTCCGACAGGCGCACCCGCACGCCCTGCATCACGCGGTCGCGGTCGGTCGCCAGCATCGCCTGCACCGTGCGCTTGGTGACCTCTTCATTGAAGGCCGCCTGCACGATCGGGCTGAGCCGGCTCTCGACGTTGCGCATGTCGGTGCCGTTGTTGCGGATGAACTGCTTCGGGTCGGTCACGCGCCACTTGACGAGCCAGTCGATGACCAGGCTCTTCTTCTCGGCGGTGAAGATCGGGCGCGTTTCCGGGCTGTCCAGCGTCTGCACGCGGCGGTCGATGAAGACCACGTTCTGCAGCGGCGGCGGCAGCTTGGCCTTCAGCCCCGGTTCGGAGATCACTTCCTTGATTTCGCCCAGCGCATAGACGACCGCGAACTGGCGCTGGTCGACGATGAACAGGACGGAGGACAGCAGCATCAGTGCCACGAGGGCACCGGCGACGAGCATGGCGAGACGGTTCATGGTGGGTTCCTGCGGCTCTCTCAGCGGCCGTCGCGGTCGCGGCTGCGCTGGCCTTCGCGCGAGCGGATGTCGACGCTGCCGGTCGGCCCGGTGGGCGCCTCGGTGGCGGCCGGCGCGGGCACCGTGGCCGCCGGTGCGCCGGCACCGGCTTGCTGCATCAGTTTGTCCAGCGGCAGGTACAGCAGGTTGGAGTTTCCGTGCGAGTCGACCAGCACCTTGCTGACGTTCGAGTAGACCTGGCGCATCGTGTCGATGTAGAGCCGGTCGCGCGTGACGCCGGGGGCCTTCTGGTATTCGGTCAGCACCTGGTTGAAGCGCTGCGCATCGCCCTCGGCGGTGGCGATGGTGCGCGCCTTGTAGGCCTCGGACTCCTCGCGCAGCCGCGCGGCCGTGCCCTGGGCCTTCGGGATCACGTCGTTCGCGTAGGCCTGGGCCTCGTTCTTCGCGCGTTCGCGATCGGCGCCGGCGCGGAAGGCGTCGTCGAACGCGGTCTGCACCTGCTCGGGCGCCTGCACGTTCTGCACGTTGACGTTGACGACCAGGATGCCGGTGCGCAGCCGGTCGAGCTGGGTCTGGATCGACTTGACCAGCTCGATCGCGATCGCGTCGCGTTGCTCGTACAGCACCGAGTCCATGTTCGACTTGCCGACGATCTCGCGCACCGCCGATTCGGCCGCCTGCTCGACCGCATCCTCGGGGTTGCGGTTCTCGAACAGGAAGGCGCGCGCATCCTTCAGGCGGTATTGCACGCTGAAGCGGATGTCGACGATGTTCTCGTCCTGCGTCAGCATCGACGATTCGCGCAGCCCGGTGGCCTGCACCACGTTGCTGCGGCCGACCTCCTTCGAGCGCAGCTGCGTCACCGCAACCGTCTCGTGGGCCTGGAACGGATACGGAAAGCGCCAGGTGAAGCCGGCATCCACCGTGTGGCTGTAGCGGCCGAACGACGTGACGACCGCCTGCTGGCCTTCCTGCACGATGAAGAAGCCGCTGAAGGCCCAGATCAGCACGACGACGCCGGCGATCAGGCCGACGCCGATGCCGGCGCTGCGCATGTCGGGCCCGCCGTTGCCGCCGCCGTTGCCCGAGCCGTTGGAACGCGAACCGCCCTTGCCGCCGAACAGGCCGCTGAGCTTGCGGTTGAAATCGCGCCACAGCTCGTCCAGGTCGGGCGGACCGTCGCGCCCGCCGTTGTTGAGCATCGGCGCTTCGACGCCCCGCAGCCGGGCCCAGGCCGTGGCGCCCAGGCCGGACAGCAAGGCCTTGACGGCCAGGGCCACGTCACGGGCCCGCGGGGCGAAGCCGGCGGCGGGCAGTCGGGGGTAGGGGCTCATGGTCATGTGGGGAGGTGTGGAAAGGGGTTCCTGGCGCGCGGCTCAGGCCGCGGCATCGGGCTGCTCGGGAAGATCGGATGGCAACACCGCAGGTGAGGCCTCGGACATCGAGTTCAAGTCATCCGGCAAGGTTCCCGAAACCGCCGCCGACAGGATGCGGCGCAGCTCGGGCAGCCCGCGGCCGTCGAGCGCGCTGACGAAGACGCGCGGCACCCGCACGCCGCCGTCGAGCTCGAGCACGTCGCTCGCGCTGCGCGGGCGCTGCCCGTCCTCGAGCTTGTCGATCTTGTTGTAGACCAGCACCTGCTGGATGCCGGCCGCACCGATGTCGCCCAGCACGCGCTGCACCTCGGCCATCTGCTCGGCCAGCACCGGGCTCGCGGCATCGACGACGTGCAGCAGCAGGTCGGCGTCGGCCGCCTCCTGCAGCGTGGCCTCGAAGGCCTCGACCAGCTTGTGCGGCAGGTCGCGGATGAAGCCGACGGTGTCCGACAGCGCCGCCGAGCGGCTGATGTCCTCGAGGTAGAGCTGGCGCGTGGTGGTGTCGAGCGTCGCGAACAGCTGGTCGGCCGAATAGCTGCGCGCCTTGACCAGCGCATTGAACAGCGTCGACTTGCCGGCGTTGGTGTAGCCCACCAGCGAGACGCGGAAGGTGCCGCTGCGCTCGCGTGAGCGGCGCTGCGTGTTGCGCTGCTTCTTGACGCGCACCAGACGCTCTTTGACCGACTTGATGCGCTCGCCGATCATGCGGCGGTCGAGCTCGATCTGCGCCTCGCCCGGGCCGCCGCGCGTGCCGATGCCGCCGCGCTGGCGCTCCAGGTGGCTCCAGCGGCGCACCAGGCGCGTCGACAGGTATTGCAGCCGGGCCAGCTCGACCTGCAGCTTGCCCTCGTGGCTTTGCGCGCGGGCGGCGAAGATCTCGAGGATCAGCATCGTGCGGTCGGCCACCGCGACGCCCAGGTGCCGCTCGAGGTTGCGCTGCTGCGCCGGCGACAAGGCCTGGTCGAACAGCACCGCCTCGGCCTGGTGGCCGAGCACCAGCGCCTTGATCTCGTCGGCCTTGCCCGAACCGACGAAGAGCGCCGGATCGGGCGACTTGCGCCGCGCGGTGACGCGCGCCACCGGCACGTCGCCGGCCGATTCGGCCAGCAACGCGAGTTCGTCGAGGCTCGCATCGAAATGCGAGCCGCCGCCGAAATCGACGCCGACCAGGATCGCGCGCGGCAGGTCGAGCTGCGTCGCGTGCGTCGAGTGGGCACCCGAGCCGGCGGCCGTCACGCGGGACACCGCCTCGGAAGATGGTGGTGCAACCACCCGGACGACCTCAGCGGCCTCAGGTCTGCTCCGGCGCCTCGGCGGCGTGGAAATTCACCGCACGGCCGGGGACGACGGTGGAGATCGCATGCTTGTAGACCATCTGGGTGACGGTGTTGCGCAGCAGGACGACGTACTGGTCGAAGGACTCGATGTGGCCCTGCAGTTTGATGCCGTTCACAAGGTAGATCGACACCGGAACGTGCTCCTTGCGAAGCAGGTTCAGAAACGGGTCTTGTAGGAGCTGCCCTTTATTGCTCACGATATGCTCCGTGATGGAAAGTGATGGAGGCCATCACGTTAACACAGCGCCGTGCCGCATCGCAGCACGGAACGCCAAATGACTCAATCTTTGTCACCTACTCTTTGTCGGTGAACGGATTGCTCGACGAGCGCATCTCGATGCGCAGCGGCGTGCCCACCAGCTTGAAATGGGCCCGGAAGCGCCCTTCCAGGTAGCGTTTGTAGACGTCGGTGACGTGTTCGAGCGAATTGCCGTGGATCACGATCACCGGCGGGTTCATGCCGCCCTGGTGGGCGTAGCGCAGCTTCGGGCGGAAGGCGCCGGCCCGCTTGGGGGTCTGGAACTCGACCGCCTCGTGCAGCAGGCGCGTCAGCACCGGCGTCGTCATCTTGCGGGTGGCCGACGCATGCGCATCGGCGATGCCCTGCCACACCGGGCCCAGGCCCTGGCGCTTGATGGCCGAGATGCGCAGCACCGGCGCGAACTTCAGGAACGCCAGGCGTTGCTCGATCGAGCGCTCGAGCGTCTGCTTCTGGTAGTCGTCGACGGCATCCCACTTGTTGACGGCCAGCACCACCGCGCGGCCGCTCTCGAGGATGTAGCCGGCGATGTGCGCATCCTGGTCGGTCACGCCCTGGGTCGCGTCGAGCAGCAGCAGCACGACGTTGGCGTCGGCGATGGCCTGCAGCGTCTTGACCACCGAGAACTTCTCGATCGCCTCGAACACCTTGCCCTTGCGGCGCAGGCCGGCGGTGTCGATCAGCTCGAACTTTTGGCCGTGGCGCTCGAACGGCACGGTGATGGCGTCGCGCGTCGTGCCGGGCTGGTCGAAGGCGACCAGGCGCTCCTCGCCCAGCCAGGTGTTGATCAGTGTCGACTTGCCGACGTTCGGCCGGCCCGCCACCGCCAGGCGGATCGGCGAGCCCTCTTGCGGCTCTTCGGGTTCCTCGTCGAACGGGAAGTGCTCGAGCGCCGCCTCGATCAGGCTGCGGATGCCCTGCCCGTGCGCCGACGAGATCGGGTGCGGCTCGCCCATGCCCAGCTCGTAGAACTCGCCCAGCAGCGGCGAGTCGACCATGCCCTCGGCCTTGTTGACGGCCAGCAGCACCTTCTTGTTGACCGAGCGCAGGTAGCGCGCGATGTCGTGGTCGTGCGCCGACACGCCGGCGCGCACGTCGACGACGAAGATCACCGCATCGGCCTCGGCCACGGCCTGGCGCGTCTGCTTGGCCATCTCCTTGACGATGCCGGTGGTGCTCTCGGGTTCGAAGCCGCCGGTGTCGACGACGATGAACTCGCGGTCGCCCAGGCGGCCGTCGCCATAGTGGCGGTCGCGCGTCAGGCCGGCGAAGTCCGCGACGATGGCGTCGCGGCTCTTGGTCATCCTGTTGAACAGGGTCGACTTGCCCACGTTGGGGCGGCCGACGACCGCGATCACAGGTTTCATTTCAAATTCCCCCGGCACCCCGGTACACACAGAAAGAACTCAGCCCGGCGGACCCCGTGGATCCGGCTCCGCCGGGCCACTGGGGGCGCCCCCTCGAGGGGGTGGCGCGAAGCGCCTCCGGGGGTGATCGTCATGTCACTCGGGGCGGAAGGCGAACAGGCCGCCATTGCGCGTGATGACCAGCAGGGTCGTTCCGCTCAGCACCGGCCGGCCGACCACCGGGCTGCCGTCGGTCGGAAGGCGCAGCTTGGTCGTGCCATCGGCGGTCGACAGCCAGTGCACGTAGCCTTCGAGGTCGCCGAACACCACCATCTTGTTGACGATCAGCGGGGCCGACAGGTCGCGGTACAGCAGCTTCTCGAGGCTCCAGGCGACCTCGCCGCTGGCGGTACGCCAGGCGGTGATGCGGTCGCTGGCATCGGCGGCCACGGTCACGTCCTCGTCGGCCGCGATGCCCTGCAGCCCGCCGATGTTGCGCGTCCAGGCCAGGCTGCCGCGGTCGGCATTGACGCAGGCCACCGAGGCCTGGAAGGAACGCGCGCAGACGATGTCGCCGACGCGCGCCGGTGGCCCGACCAGGTCGGCCAGGCGCTCGATCTCGTTGGTGCCGCGCGGCGAGGCCAGCGAGACTTCCCAGCGCACCGTGCCGCGCAACGGGTCCAGCCCGGCGAGCTTGGAGCCCTGCCCGGCCAGCAGCGTGTCCTTGAAGGGCGCCAGCACGCCCGGCTGCGCCAGCGTCAGCGCATCGCCGGCCCGCTGGAAGGTCCAGAGCTTGCGGCCGTCGAGCGCGTCGAAGGCCTGCACCACGCGGTCGACCCCCATCACGAAGACGCGTTCGCCGGCCACCAGCGGCGGCGTGCTGACGCGTCCCGGCAGTTGCTGGCGCCAGATCTCCTTGCCGGCATCCAGCGTCACCAGCTGGTTGTCGCGCGTGACCACGCTGGCGAAGCGGCCATCGCTGCCGACGCCGGCGCTGAGCCGGCCACCGGCCTGGCCGCGCCAGACTTCCTGGCCGCTGTCGGCGCGGTAGGCGACGATGCTGCCGTCGTCGGTGGCAGCGATGAAGTTGCCGCCGGTGGCGACCACGGCCAGCGGGAACTTCAGTGTGCCCAGCGACTGCGACCACACCTGGCGTCCGGCGATGCTCGGCGTCAGCTCGTCCAGCACCGTCGGCCCCGGGCCCTTCTTGCTGGCGCAGGCGCCCAGTGCGGCCACCACCACCAGCGCCGCGAGGCGGCCCAGCCCCCTCATTTGGCGCCCTCGCTCTTGGCGGCGCTGGCAGCCGCGTCCGGTGCCGGCGCAGCGCCCAGCGCGGTCAGCTTGGCCTCGACCAGCCTGCGGTACTCGACCGTGCTGTCCAGCGTCTTCCAGGCCTGGTTGTAGGCGGCCTTGGCCTCGTCGGCCTTGCCCTGGGCCAGCAGCACGTCGCCGCGGCGGTCGGCCACCAGGCCCTCGAAGCCGGCGGCGGTGGCGGTGTCGAGCACCTTCAGCGCCTCGTCGTACTTCTTCTGGTCGAGCAGCACGCCGGCCAGGCGCAGCCGGGCCACGGTCTGGTACTCGGTCTCGCTGGCGTTCTCGCTGGCCCAGGTCAGGCTGGCGCGGGCGGCGTCGGCCTGGCCCTTCTCGAACTGCAGCTTGGCGGTCAGCAGCGCCGCCTGCTGCGCGAACGCGGTGCGCGGGAAGCGCTCTTTCATGTCGCCGAAGATGCGGCCGGCCTGCTCGACGTTGCCGCCGGTGACGGCCTTGTCCAGCTCGTCGAACAGCGTGCCGGCCTTCGCAGCCTGGTCGCGCTGCCAGTAGTTCCAGCCGTTCCAGGCGGCGAACGCGCCCAGCGCCAGGATCAGCACCCAGGTGATCAGGTTGCCGTACTGCTTCCAGAACGCCTTCAGCTGGTCGATCTGTTCTTGTTCTTCGAGGTCGAGGTGGGTGGCCATGGAGGATCGGTGGAAATTTCGGACGAAGCCGGGATTATGCGTTGAGGAGTTCGCTCGCCCATTCGGACACCGCCGAGAGCGACAAGTTGCGTTGTGTGACGGACGGGTCACGCAGCGACTTCAGCGCCACCTCGCCGGCCGCCAGTTCGGATTCGCCGAAGATCAGCGCATACGCCGCGCCGCTCGCATCGGCCTTCTTGAACTGCGACTTCATGTTGCCGCCGCCGGCATGCATCTGCACCGAGACGCCCGCGGCGCGCAGCGCTTCCAGCGTCTTCATGGCCTGCGGCAGCACCGCCGGCGACATCATCACCGCATAGGCGCGCGGCGCCGCGGCCGGCACCGGCAGCTTCAGTTCCTGGATCAGCAGCAGCAGGCGCTCGATGCCGAGGCCGAAGCCGACCGCCGGCGCCGCCTTGCCGCCCAGCTGCTCGATCAGCCCGTCGTAGCGCCCGCCGCCGCACACCGTGCCCTGCGAGCCGAGCTGGTCGGTCACCCATTCGAAGACGGTGAGGTTGTAGTAGTCCATGCCGCGCACCAGGCGCGGGTTGACGCGGTAGGCCAAGCCGGCGGCATCGAGGATCGCGCGCACCGTGTCGAAGTGCGCCAGCGAGGCTTCGCCGAGGAAGTCCATCAGCTTCGGCGCGGCCTCGATCAGCGCCTGCAGCGCCGGGTTCTTGCTGTCCAGGATGCGCAGCGGGTTGCTGTGCAGGCGGCGCCTCGAGTCCTCGTCGAGTGCCGCGGCGTGCTGCTCCAAGTAGGCGACCAGCGCGTCGCGGTGGGCGCGCCGCTCGTCGGGCTGGCCCAGGCTGTTCAGCTCCAGCCGCACGTGCTGCCCCTCGACCAGGCCCAGCTCGCGCCACAGCGTGCGCACCATCAGGATCAGCTCGGCATCGACGTCCGGGCCGGCAAAGCCGAGCGCCTCGACGTCCAGCTGGTGGAACTGGCGGTAGCGGCCCTTCTGCGGCTTCTCGTGCCGGAACATCGGCCCCATGGTCCAGATGCGCAGCGGGCCGTTGTACAGCGCGTTGTGCTCGACCATCGCGCGCACGATGCCGGCGGTGGCCTCCGGGCGCAGCGTCAGGCGGTCGCCGTTCATCGAGTCGGTGAACGAGTACATCTCCTTCTCGACGATGTCGGTCACCTCGCCCAGACCGCGCACGAACAGCGCGGTCGGCTCGACGACAGGCGTCAGCAGGTAGTGGTAGCCGTAGCGCGCCAGCACCGAGCGCACCGTGGCCTCGAACCACAGCCACAGGCCGGCGTCGGGCAGCTTCTCGGTGCGCGGCACGCTGGCCGGCAGGATGTCGTTCATGCCCTTCACGGCCTGGAGGGCGGCTTGCTTGTTGTCAGCCATGGAAACCTTGGATCAATGGACGAATGGCAGCCGCCCGCCAGGGCGGCTGCGGCGACGCGTGCGCCGGCGCAGGCTCAGGCCGGCGCGGTCGAATGCCGGGCGGTGGCCGAGCCGAAGCGCTTTTCGATGTAGTCCTCGACCAGCGTCTGGAACTCCTGCGCGATGCGCTCGCCGCGCAGCGTCAGCGCCTTCTCGCCATCGATGAACACCGGCGCTGCCGGCGCCTCGCCGTTGCCGGGCAGGCTGATGCCGATGTCGGCATGCTTGCTCTCGCCCGGGCCGTTGACGATGCAACCCATCACCGCGACCTTCATCTTCTCGACCCCCGGGTAGCGGGCGCGCCACACCGGCATCTGCTCGCGCAGGTAGTCGTCGATCTGCTTGGCCAGCTCCTGGAAGGTGGTGCTGGTGGTGCGGCCGCAGCCGGGGCAGGCGGTGACGCTCGGGTTGAACGCGCGCAGGCCGAGCGACTGCAGGATCTCGAGCGCGATCACGACCTCTTGCGTGCGTGCCTCGCCGGGCTGCGGCGTGAGCGACACGCGGATGGTGTCGCCGATGCCCTGCTGCAGCAGCAGCGACAGCGCGGCGGTGGACGCCACCGTGCCCTTGGTGCCCATGCCGGCTTCGGTGAGGCCCAGGTGCAGCGGGTAGTTGCAGCGCTTGGCCAGGGCCTGGTAGACGCTGACCAGGTCCTGCACGCCGGACATCTTGCACGACAGCACGATCTGCTCGGCGCGCAGGCCGATCTCCTGTGCGCGCCTGGCGGACTCGATCGCCGACGTGATGATCGCGCGGTACATGATCTGCTGCGGCTCGAACGGCTCGGCACGGCGGCCGTTCTCATCCATCATCTGCGCCAGCAGTTCCTGGTCGAGGCTGCCCCAGTTGACGCCGATGCGCACCACCTTGTCGTGCCGCGCCGCGGCCTCGATCATCTGGGCGAACTGCTTGTCGCGCTTGTCGCCCTTGCCGACGTTGCCCGGGTTGATGCGGTACTTCGACAACGCCTCGGCACAGGCCGGATGGTCGGTCAGCAGGCGGTGGCCGTTGTAATGGAAGTCGCCGATCAGCGGCACGTCGATGCCCATGCGGTCGAGCTGGTCGCGGATGTGCGGCACGGCCTCGGCGGCCTCGGGCGTGTTGACGGTGATGCGCACCATCTCCGAGCCCGCGACCGCGAGTTCCTTCACCTGGATCGCGGTGCCGATCACGTCGACCGTGTCGGTGTTGGTCATCGACTGCACGCGCACCGGCGCGCCGCCGCCGATGGTCACGATGCGCGCGCCCCAGCGCACCTGGGCCTGCACGGTGTGCCGCTGCACCGGCACCGCGGGCTCGATGAAGTCGTCGTCGAAGGTGGAGGCGGAGGCTGGCATGGGATGCGGCTTACTTGAGTTCGAGCTTGGCGATGTTGTCACGCGTCGGCGCCAGGTCGACCGGGCGACCGCGGTAGGTCACGTGGGTGGCCGACGCATTGCCGATTCTGACGCGAAGCGGTGAAGCCCCATCCAGCCCCAAGGACTCTCCGGGCTGCAACGCGCGCGACACCAGCACGGTGCCGCGGCCGTCGATCACCTCGATCCAGGATTCGGCGCTGGCCTTCAGCAGCAGCGCGCCCGACACGCTGCGCGGCGCGCTGTCGGCCAGCACGGGGACTGCGGCCGATGCGGCAGGCACTGCAACGGTGGCAGCGGCAGGCGCCACGGCCGGCAGCGCCGGGGCGGAGGCGGCATCCACCGGCAGCGTGACGTTCTCGATCACGGTGTTGGGGGGCGTCACCTGCACCTGCATCGGCTCCGATGCCGCCGGTTCGGCCGATGCCGCGGGCGACGATGCCGCACCGGGCACGTGCGGCAGGTTGGCGCCGATCCAGCCGGCCGGCATCAGGTAGACCGCGGCGGCGGCCAGCGCGAACAGCAGCGCGCCGATCACGCCCGGGTTCTTCAGGAAGCTCAGGTCGGTCGGCACGCCGCGGCGCGGCTTGTCGCGGAACGGCGCGTTCAGCCCCTGGCTCAGGTGGTCGAGGCGGTGGCCCTGCGGCTGCGGCAGCAGCGCCAGCACCGGGGCCGCATCGATCTTCAGCGTGCGGCACACCGTCTGGGCCAGCGCGCGCGTGAAGGTGGCGTCGGGCAGTTCGTCGAAGCGGTCGGCCTCGAGCAGCTCGAGCTTGCGCGGCGCCACCTTGATCGAGGTGGCGAGCGCCGCGATGTGCAGCCCGCGGGCCTGCCGCGCCTGGCGCAACAGCGCGCCGGCGGTGGCCGGCTCGGCCGGCGCCGCAGCCGCTGCGGTGTCCGGTTCAGCCGGGACCGAATCACTCATCGAATTGCCCCCGCTCGAAGGCCGACGATTCGCGCGATTGCGGGAAGCGGTCGCGCAACTGGCGGCCGAGGTCGCGCACGCCCTGGCTGTTGCCGAGCTTCTGCTCGACGCGCGCGGCCAGCCACAGCGTCTGCGAGCTGACCTGGTCAGGCACCGCGTTGACGCGGCGGATGTAGAAGCGCGCGCGCTCGTACTGCTCGCGGCGCAGCAGCACCTCGGCCAGGTTGACGCCGGTGGCGGCATTGCCGGGGTCGAGTTCGTAGGCGCGCGTCAGCGTGGCCTCGGCCTCGGGCCACTGGCCGGCGCGGGCCTGGCACACGCCCTTCGCGAGCATCGTGCGCACCGCGCCGGTGTAGCGCGGCGCCGCGGTGGCCTGGTCGAACAGCGGCGTGGCCTCGGCGAAGCGCTTCTGCTGGCACATGTACCAGCCGTAGTTGTGCAGCGTGTCGCCGTCGTTCGGGCTCAGCTGCAGCGCGTGGCGGAAGCTCTCCTGGGCCTGCACGTCGTCGTTCAGCCCGGCGTAGATCAGCCCGCGCAGGTTGTAGCCCTCGACGAGGTTGGGCTGCGCCTGCAGCGCCAGCTTCACCTCGTCGAGCGCGGTGTTCATCTGGCCGCGCGCGAAATACGCGCCCGCCAGTTCCATGCGCACCCGGGCCCGCTTGCTGGCGTCGGAATCGTCGCCGCTGCGGTCCTGCGGTGGGGCCTGCTCCACGCCGTTGACCGTGGTGGTGGTGGTGCAGCCGGCCAGCAGTGCGACAAATCCGCACAGGGCCGCGCAGGCCAGCGCGGTCGATGAATGACGACGTCCCCAGGTCATGAACGGCTCTCCTTCGAGCGTGAAACGATGTCGGTTGCGAGGGTGGCCCCATCGCCGGGACGGTGCACGCGGATCGGTGCACGCGTCATGCGCTTGTGGGCCTGCGTACGGTCCTGCACCTCGCCGGCCAGCTGCCCGCAGGCGGCATCGATGTCGTCGCCGCGCGTCTTGCGCACGGTGGTGACGACGCCGGCTTCCTGCAGCACCTGGGCGAACGCGCTGACGCGTTCGCGCGGCGAGCGCTTCAGGCCGGACTGCGGGAACGGGTTGAACGGGATCAGGTTGAACTTGCACGACACGGCCTGGCTGATGCGCACCAGCGCCCGTGCGTGCTCCGGCGTGTCGTTGACGCCGTCGAGCATGCAGTACTCGAAGGTGATGAAGTCGCGCGGGGCGGCATCGAGGTAGCGGTTGCAGGCCTCCAGCAGCTCGGCGATCGGGTACTTGCGGTTCAGCGGCACCAGGTCGTCGCGCAGCGCGTCGTCGGGGGCATGCAGCGACACGGCCAGCGCGACCGGGCAGTCGGTGCGCAGGCGGTCGATCATCGGCACGACGCCCGAGGTCGACACCGTGACGCGCCGGCGCGACAGGCCGTAGCCGTGGTCGTCGAGCATCACGCGCAGCGCGGGCACCAGCGCCGCGTAGTTCTGCAGCGGCTCGCCCATGCCCATCATCACGACGTTGGTGATCGCGCGTTCGCCCGGCGCGAGGTGCAGGCGCCGCCGCAGGTGGTGCTCGGCGAACCACAGCTGGGCCACGATCTCGCCGGTGGTGAGGTTGCGGCTGAAGCCCTGGTGGCCGGTGGAACAGAAGCGGCAGCCGACCGCGCAGCCGGCCTGCGACGACACGCACAGCGTGCCGCGGTCGTCTTCGGGGATGAATACCGTCTCGACGGCATTGCCGCCGCCGACGTCGAACAGCCACTTGATGGTGCCGTCGGTCGAGGCCTGCTCGCTGACGACGGCCAGCGGCGACACGGTCGCGACGCCGGCCAGCTTGTCGCGCAGCGACTTGGCCAGGTCGGACATCGCGTTGAAATCCGCCGCACCCTTCTGGTGGATCCAGCGGAACAACTGGGTCGCGCGAAAGCGCTTCTCGCCGAGCCGCTCGCAGAAGGCGGCGAGCCCGTCGAGATCGAATTCGAGGAGGTTGGTCAGGCTCATTCCAGCCTCCAGCGCACGCGACCGGGGCTCGCTCAGCGCGAGTAGACGTTCATGCCGGGGAAGAAGAACGACACCTCGACGGCGGCGGTTTCCGGGGCATCCGAGCCGTGCACGGCGTTGGCGTCGATGCTGTCGGCGAAATCGGCGCGGATCGTGCCCTTCTCGGCCTTCTTCGGATCGGTCGCGCCCATCAGTTCGCGGTTCTTCGCGATCGCGCTCTCGCCTTCGAGCGCCTGGATCATCACCGGGCCCGAGATCATGAAGTCGACCAGGTCCTTGAAGAACGGACGGGCCTTGTGCACCGCGTAGAAGGCCTCGGCCTCGCCGCGCGACAGGTGGGCCATCTTCGCCGCGACGACCTTCAGGCCTGCGCCTTCGAAGCGGGCGTAGATCTGGCCGATCACGTTCTTGGCGACGGCATCGGGTTTGATGATGGAAAGAGTACGTTCGATCGCCATGATTTTTTCTCCTGAATCAAGCACTTGGCAAAGCTTCGGATTGTATCGCTTGAAGGGTGCTCAGCGGCCACCGCGGCGTCCGCCGCCACCACCACCGCCGCCATACCCACCACCACCACCACCACCACCCCCGCCCCCGCCCCCGAAGCCGCCGCCACCGCCGCGGTTGCCGCCCCGGCCACCGCCGCCGCCCTTGCCGCCGCGGCGGTGGAAGGCATCGGCACCGATGTAGCCCATCGAGGTCTGCAGCGGATCGGGTTCACGCGGGCCGCCGCCCTTCTTCGGGCCGCTGGGCGCACGCGGCGGCGCGCTGCCGCCGGGGCCGAAGCCGCCGCCGCCGCGGCCGAAGCCCGAGCCGCCCGCCGGGCTGCGCGGCTTCTGCACGAAGCGCTTGTCGAAGGTCTGTTCGAGCGGGTTCGGGATCTTGGCCGGGTCGAAATCCAGGTCCTCGTCGTCGCGGTCGAAGCTGTCGGCACTGCGCTCGCGCGCCTGGGCCGGCACCGGCTGGCCCTGGTTCGGGCCCTGCGGGTTGCGGTTGCCGCGCGGGCCGCGGTCTTGCCGGTCGTTCGGGCGCTGCTGGCCATCGCGCTCGTTGCGCGGGCGGTTGTTGTTGCCGCCGCCGGCGTTGCTGTTCTGCTGCGGGTTGCCGCGGCCGCCGCGGTCGTTGCGGTTGTCGTTGCGCGAGTTGTTGTTGTCGCGGCGCTGGCCGTCGCCGCCGCCCGCCAGGCGGCGGATGGTGCGCACGTCGTTCTCGTCGAGGTCGACCCAGACGCCGCGCTTCAGGCCGCGCGGCAGCACCACGGTGCCGTAGCGGATGCGGATCAGGCGGCTGACCGTCAGGCCGACGGTGTCGAACAGCTTGCGCACCTCGCGGTTGCGGCCTTCGGTGATGACGACGCGGTACCAGTGGTTCGCGCCTTCGCCGCCGCCGTCGGTGATCGACTTGAAGGCCGCGGTCTGGCCCTCGACCGGCACGCCGGCGAGCAGCTTGGCCTTGTCGCCTTCTTCCAGCGTGCCGAGCACGCGCACCGCGTACTCGCGCTCGACGCCGAAGCGCGGGTGCATGAGCTGGTTGGCCAGTTCGCCGGAGTTGGTGAACAGCAGCAGGCCTTCGGTGTTCAGGTCGAGGCGACCCACCGACTGCCACTTGCCCTGCTGCAGGCGCGGCAGGCGGCGGAACACCGTCGGGCGGTGCTGCGGGTCGTCGTTCGTGACGACCTCGCCGACCGGCTTGTGGTACGCGATGATGCGCGGCGCCGGCGGCACGATGCGCACGCGCACCGGCTTGCCGTCGACCTTGATCTGGTCGCCGAACGAGATGCGCTGGCCGGTGTGCGCGGCCTGGCCGTTCACGGTGATGCGGCCGTCGGCAATCATCTCTTCCATGTCGCGGCGCGATCCGACGCCGGCCTGCGCCAGCACCTTGTGCAGCTTGGGTGCATCGGGGTCGGCCTGCAGCACGCGCTTGCGCTCGGCCGGGTCTTCGGACGCGGTTTCGGCAGTGTCGCCGTCCTGATCGTCCGCATCGTCCTCGGCAACGGCCGCAGCCACTTGCTCGACAGGCTCGGACGGCGCTTGCGCCGACTCCGGCAACTCGGCATCGAAATCACCGGACAGCACGGTCGCGAACAGCTCGCCGGCATCCGGCATCGCGACGGCAGCCGCGGCTTGGGGCGCACCCTCGCCTTCGACGCCGCCGTCCAGGCGACGCTGTTGCTCCTTGCGCCCACCGCGGCGGCGGTTGCGCGATGCGCGTGTCGGCACGCCGTTCTCGTCGACCTCGCGCTCGAGGCCCGGCGGATCCCAGTCGGGGGGCAGATCGGGCTGGACCTCGCCGACGGTGAACAACACCGGTCCTTCGGCGACCACCGGCGGCACCGCGGCCTGCAGCACCAGCGGCGGCTCAGCGGGCGGCTGCTCGGGCGCCGGCACAGGCGCAGCCTCGACCGTCGCCGCCGCGGGTTCGGCGTCGGCCTTCACCGCGCTCTTGCGTTTGCGAGCCGGCTTGGGTGCCGGCTCGCCACCCTCGGCCACCGGCGCTGCAGCGGCTTCGGCGGTTCCAGTGACAGCGGCTTCGGTCCCGGCCTCGGCGACCTCGGCGGCCACCTTGGTGGTGCGTCGACGCTTGGGCTTCGCGGCCGCCGCCTCGCCGGCATCGGCGTCAGGCGGCAGGGTCGTCGAAGAGTCGTCAGCTTGGTTCATGCGGTGTGTCCTTGGGGGCGGCGTCGGCCGCAGGCTCGGGGAAATCGGAGGGTTCGGGGGAAGACGGAGCGACGGGTTCGTCGTCCGGTACGGCAGCAGGTGGTTCGGCTTGCGCCGCCGACACCTCGATCGCCAGCTCGCCGTCGAGCGCCAGCGCGCCCTGCTCCGGCTCGAGCAGCGACGGCTGGGCGGCCAGCGCTTCGGCCATCGCGCCCGGGTTCAGCGTCGAGCTTTCGAGCATCGGCAGCTGTTCGAGGCTCGCGAGGCCCAGGTCGTCGAGGAATTGCCGCGTCGTCGCATACAGCGCCGGGCGGCCCGGGGCTTCGCGGTAGCCGATCGCATCGATCCAGCCGCGGTCCTCGAGCTGCTTGACGATCTGGCTGCTGACCGTGACGCCGCGGATGTCTTCGATGTCGCCGCGCGTCACGGGTTGGCGATAGGCAATGATCGCCAGCGTTTCCATCACGGCGCGCGAATACTTCGGCGGCTTCTCGGGGTTCAGGCGGTCGAGGTACTCGCGCATCTCGGGCCGGCTCTGGAAACGCCAGCCGTGGGCCAGCGCCACCAGTTCGACACCGCGCTCTTCCCAGTCGCGCATCAGCTCGTCGAGCAGCGCACGCAGCGTGTCCGCACCGATCTCGTCGGCGAACAGCGCACGCATGTCCCGCAGCGGCATCGGCTGCTGGGCGCAGATGAGCGCGGTCTCAAGGACGCGCTTTGCATCCTGTGTGTTCATTGACTTCGTTCACATTCTCGGCCGGCAGGGCCGGCGGGCTTTCGGGGGCAGGCTCCGATCGCATCGACCCTCGCAGGAACCGGCGACTGCACCGGTGTGTCACTGTCGAAGGCTGTCGGGCGGTTGGAGCTTCTGGTTCGATGCGTTATCGCGGCGAACCGTGCGCCGCGCCCTTTCGGCGCGGTCACCTCCATGGGAGGAAGCCATTGTGCGCGGCGCGGACGCCGTGCGGAACGCTTCGTTGATCCGGGGAGGGTTGGGCACCATTGTATAGGGCGGCCCGCTTGCGTGTCACGGGGCTTCTGCGCAGGCCTGCAACACCTGCTGCCAGGCCTGCGCCAGGTCGGCCGGCGGGGCCGATTCGAACTGCAGCGGCTGGCCACCCAGTGGATGCACGAAACCCAGGCGTGCGGCATGCAGGGCCTGGCGCACGAGGCCCAGGCCGGGCCGCCCGCCATAAAGCGCATCGGCCAGCAGCGCATGCCCGCGCGACGCCAGGTGCACGCGGATCTGGTGCGTGCGCCCGGTGTGCAGCTTGCACCGCACCGCGCTGACCGCGCCGCCGCCGAGCTCGGCGAACTCGCCCAGCGCGACCCGCGTCACGTCGGTCTGCGCCGGCTTGCCGCTGGTCACCACCGCCATCCTGACCCGCGATTGCGGATCGCGCGCCAGCGGCGCATCGATGCGGAACGGCTGCGCCGGCACGCGCCCGTGGGCCAGCGCGACGTATTCGCGCTGCACCTCGCGCGCGGCGATCGCGCGCACCAGGGCGGTCACGGCCTGCAGGGTCTTTCCGACGACCATCAGGCCGGAAGTGTCTTTGTCGAGCCGGTGCACGATGCCGGCGCGCGGCAGCGTGGCCGCCGCCGGGTGGTGGGCGAGCAGGCCGTTCAGCAGCGTGCCCGACCAATGGCCCGCCGCCGGGTGCACGACCATGCCGACCGGCTTGTCGATCACGAGCAGCGCGTCGTCCTCGTACACCACCGGCAGCACCATCGCCTCGGGCCGGAAGGCCAGGCTCTCGGGCGTCGGCACCAGCTCCACCCGCACCTGCTGCCCGGCCGAGACCTTGCGCGAGGCCTGGGTGGCCGGCCGGTCGTCGACCCACACGTGGCCGCCCTCGATCAGCGTCTGCAGGTGGTTGCGCGAGAACTCGCCGGCCATCGTGACCAGGGCCTTGTCGAGGCGCACGCCGTGCAGGCTGCGGTCGATGATGGCGCTGCGGCGCTCGGGCGCATCGGCAACGCCGGCCTCGAGGGCTTCGTCGCCGGCGTCGCCCGGGTCGCCGAGCTCGGCCAGGGGCGGGTCTTGCGGAGGGTGAACCATATAATCGCCGCTCTTCTTTCGACAGGATGCGCGCCGCGGCTGTGGCGCCACGAGGCTCATGAATGTGATTCGCTTGGTTGGCCGGTGGTCGGGCCTGGCATCGGTGGCCGTGCTGGCGGCCCTGCTGGCGGCCTGTGGCTCGACCCCGAAGGACGAAACGGCCGGCATGACCGTCGAGAAATTGTATGCAGAGGCGAAGTCGGAAGCCGATGCCGGCAGCTACGAACGCGCACTCAAGCTGTACGAGCGCCTCGAAGGCCGCGCCGCCGGCACCCCGCTCGGCCAGCAGGCCCAGCTGGAGCGGGCCTACCTGAACTACAAGACCGGCGAGAAGGCCGCGGCGCTGGCGGTGCTCGAGCGCTTCATCAAGCTGCACCCGACCAGCCCGGCGTTCGACTACGCACTGTACCTGCAGGGCATCGTCAACTTCAACGACAACCTCGGCATCTTCAGCAGCATTGCGCGGCAGGACCTGTCCGAGCGCGACCAGCAGGCCTCGAAGGACTCGTACCAGTCGTTCAAGCAGCTGGTCGACCAGTTCCCGCAGTCGAAGTACACGCCCGATGCGCAGGCGCGCATGCGCTACATCGTCAATTCGCTCGCGGCCTACGAGGTGCACGTGGCGCGCTACTACTACCGGCGCGGTGCCTACGTGGCGGCCGCCAACCGGGCGCAGCAGACGGTGCAGGAATTCCAGCAGAGCCCGGCCACCGAAGAGGCCCTGCACCTGATGGTGATGAGCTACGACAAGCTCGGCCTGCAGCAGCTGCGCGACGATGCGGGGCGCGTGCTGCGTCAGAACTTCCCGAACAGCGTGTTCCTGGCGTCCGAGCCGGCACCCGCCACGGCGCAGTGACGCGCTAGAACGGCAAGGCCTGCGCCTGCAGGCCTTCCAGCCATTCCAGCGCCCCGGCCTCGTCCACCAGCCGCGTCATCGGCGGCAACGCGTCGCGCAGCCGGCGCCCGTAGTTCATCCCCGACATGCGCGGATCGCAGACCACCAGCAGCCCGCGGTCGGTCTCGCTGCGGATCAGCCGCCCGGCGCCCTGCTTCAGCGACACCGCCGCCTCGGCGACGAAGTAGTCGGCGAACGGGTTGCGCCCTTCGCTCTCGAGCCGCTTGACGCGCGCCTCGACCAGCGGATCGTTCGGCGGCGGGAACGGCAGCTTGTCGATCATCACGCACTGCAGCGCGTCGCCCGGCACGTCGATGCCTTCCCAGAAGCTCTGCGAGCCCACCAGCACCGAGCGCGGCTGCGCGAGGAACTGCTGCAGCAGCTGGCGCTTGGGCATCGAGCCCTGCATCAGCACCTGGATGTTGTCGCCCTCGGTCTCGAAGGTGTCGCGCAGCCGTTCGCCGACCGCCTGCAGCGCGCGCAGCGTGGTGGTCAGCACGAAGGTGCGCCCGCCCAGCGCGCGGGCGCAGCGCGCCGCCAGCGCCGCCACCGCCACGGGATGCCCCGGCTCGTTGGGCTTCGGGAAGGCGGTCGGGATGTACAGCCTCGCATGCGCCGGATAGTCGAACGGGCTGCCCACGCGCAGCGTCTGCGCGTCTTCCAGGCCGGCCGATTCGGTGAACCAAGACAGGCGCTCGTCGTCGCCCAGCGTCGCCGACGTGAAGATCCAGGCGCGCGGCACGGCATCCATCTGCTCGCGCAAGGCCTCGCGGATGTCCAGCGGCGACTCGACCAGCCGCGCCTGGTGCGGCGACAGGTCGATCCAGCGCACGCGTCCGGGCGTCGCCTCGCGTTCGAACAGCGCCGCCATGCGGCGGAAGTTCTGCGCGCGCTCGATCAGCTTGGTGAAGTCGGGCGCGATCTCGCTGACGGTGTCCAGCGCCACCTGGGCCGCCTCGCAGGCCTGCGCCAGCAGCCCCAGCGCCTGCCCGAAATCGGCGCGCGCCGAGCGCTCTTCCCAGCGCAGCTTCAAGCTGCCGCGCACTTCGCGCAACGGCCCGGCGGCGGCCATGCGCAGCTCGCGCGCCGCCTTGTCGCAGGCGGCGGCCAGGTCCTGCCAGGGCGCCAGGCCGCGCGCCAGCTGCAACCCGGCGCCCAGCATGTCGCGCGCGAAGTCGATCACCTGGCCGGTGCCGAGCGTGGTGCCCAGGAAGGCCACGCCGGCCTCGGCCAGCTGGTGCGCTTCGTCGAACACCGCCACCTCGACGCTCGGCAGCAGCTCGGCCACGCCGCTGTCGCGCAGCGCCATGTCGGCGAAGAACAGGTGGTGGTTGACGACGACCAGGTCGGCCGCCATCGCGTCGCGTCGCGCCTTCATCACGTGGCACTGGCGGTAGTCTGGGCATTCGCTGCCGAGGCAGTTCTCGCGCGTCGAGGTGACGAGCGGGATCACGCTGGAGCGCTCGTCCAGCCCGTCGAGCTCGGCCAGGTCGCCGCTGGTGGTGGCGTGCGACCAGACCTCGATCTTCGCCAGCGTGCGCACGGCCCAGCGGTCGGGCAGTTGCGCCGACTGGCGCGCCTGGTTCATGCGGTGCGTGCACAGGTAGCTGGCCCGCCCCTTCAGCAGCGCGATGGTCAGCGGCAGGCCCAGCGCGTCGCGCAAGCGCGGCAGGTCGCGCAGGAACAGCTGGTCCTGCAGGCTCTTGGTGGCGGTGCTGACCAGTGCGCGCGCGCCCGACAGCAGCGTCGGCACCAGGTAGGCGAAGGTCTTGCCGACGCCGGTGCCGGCCTCGGCCACCAGCGCGCGGCGTTCGTCGATGGCTTGGGCGACCTCCTGCGCCATGCGCTGCTGCACCTCGCGCTCGACGTAGCGCGGGTCGGCCTGCGACAGGGCACCGCCTTGCGCGAAGGCTTCGACAACCGCTTGCTGCAGGGGGCTCAAGAGATGTCTTTCAGATTCCGCTCGAGGAGCTGGAGCGAAGCGACCGGGGGGCCGTCATCAGGCGGGTTCGGGAGGGTCAAGCTGGGCTTCCAGGCGAGCGATCTGATCGCGCAATGCCAGGCGACGCTTCTTCAGCCGGCGCATGACCAGTTCATCGTTCGGGCGATCGTCGCCGGCCTGGTCGATCAGGCTGTCGAGGTCGGCGTGCTCCATGCGAAGCTCGATCAGGCGGCGCTGCGGCGAATGCAGGTTGTCGTCCATCGAGGAGAACGTCGCGGAGTATTGCAAGTGAATGTGAGAGCAAAGCGATTATAGTTTTCGACCATGAGCACACCCCCAGGATATCGGCTGAACGCCGCGACCGGCATGCACCGCGGCGATCGTGCCTACCAGCAAGACCAGGTCGAGATCCTGCCCCACCACCGGGTCCCCGGGTGCGCGCTGGCGGTGCTGGCCGACGGCATGGGTGGCAAGAGCGGGGGTCGCAAGGCGGCCGACCAGGTCGTGCTGACCGCCCGCCAGCTGTTCGAGCGCTACAGCCCCAACCAGGACGACCCGTCCGAGCTGCTGAAGCAGCTGGTGCTCGAAGCGCACCTGATGATCAAGCTGACGGCCATCACCGCCGAGGAAGAACCGCACAGCACCGCGGTGGCCTTCCTGATCAGCCCCTCGCGCGAATGCGACATCATCCACGCCGGCGATTCGCGCTGCTACCACTTCCGCGGACCCGACATGGTCCGCCGCACCATCGACCATTCGTTCGTGCAGCGCCTGGTCGACGAAGGCCAGATCAGCGAGGACGAGGCCAACACCCACCCGCAGTCCAACCTGCTGACCGGCTGCCTGGGCACCTACCAGGATCCGCCGCTGACGCTGCACCACATCGACCAGCTGCAGGTCGGCGATTCGATCCTCGCCTGCAGCGACGGGTTGTGGCACTACTTCAGCCCGAAGGAACTCGGCGCGATCGTGCACACGCTGCCGCCGCGCGAGGCCAGCGAGATGCTGGTGACCAAGGCGCGACAGCGGGCACGGGGGACGGGGGACAACCTGTCCCTCGCGTTGATCCGGATCGATGCCTTGGGTTGACTGACGTGCCCGCAATGGCTTGCGGGCTACGGGGCGGATGCCGCGCTCGGGGGCGGCAACGGCTTCGCCTTCTTGTCGGCGCGCTCGCGGTTGCGCTTCTCCACCTCGGCGCGGTGCTCCTCGGCCTCGCGCTTGCGCGCCTCGAAACGCTCGCGGCTGCGCTGCTCCTCGGCACTGCGGTCCACCGGCGCCGGGCGTGACGCCGCCGCATCCGGCAGCTTCGCCACCGCCTTCGGCGCGCGCAGCTTCGGCTCGCGCGGCGGCTTGGGCTCGGGGGCCGGCTTGTTGATCTCTTCCCAGGCCCTGGCATCGCGCCGGCGGCGGTGCTCGGCGCTGCGCTGGCGGCGCTCCACCTCGTCGAGCGCGATCTCCTGCTGGTGCAGGTTGTCCAGCGTCTGGCGCCGGTCGGCGCGTGCCTTGTCGATGCACGAGGTCACGACGAAACGCTGCCGGCATTCCGCCTCGCGCTGCGCGAACTGCACCTCGGCGGCCTGGCGCTGGCGGGCGATGCGTTCGCGCTCGGCCCGGCTGGACGGCGCATCCTCGGCGCGCGCCGGGTTCGCCGCCAACGCGGCCACCAGCGCCACCCCCAGCCAGGCAAGCTTCTTCACGTCAACCCCGTGTCGACGTCGCGCCGTGCCAGAGACAGGAACTCGGTCGACTGCATTTCATTGAGCCGCGACACCGTGCGCGGAAACTCGTGCGCCAGCGGACCGTCCTTGTACAGCTCTTCGGCCGGCACCGCCGCCGACATGATGAGCTTCACGCGCCGGTCGTACAAGACGTCCACCAGCCAGGTGAAGCGCCGCGCCTCCGACGCCAGCCGCGGCGGCATCTGCGGCACATCCGACAACAGCACGGTGTGGAACTGCGACGCGAGCTCCAGGTAGTCGTTCTGCGAACGCGGCCCGCCGCACAGCGTCTTGAAGTCGAACCACACCACACCGCCGGCCTTGCGCCGCGCGTGCAGCTCGCGGTGCTCGATGTGCAGCACGGGCGGCTCGTCCTTGGCCTCGGCCAGCCGCGTGAAGGCCTCGGCCATCGCCGCGTCCGCCTGCGGCCCGAGCGGCGTGTGGTACAGCGTCACCTGCTCCAGCGTGCGGCGGCGGTAGTCGGTGCCGTTGTCGACGCCGATCACCTCCAGCTTGTCCTTCAGCAGCTCGATGGCCGGCAGCACGCGGTCGCGGTGCAGGCCGTTCGGGTACAGGTCGTCGGGCTTGAAGTTCGACGTGGTGACGATGCTGACGCGGTGCTCGAACAGGCTGTCGAGCAGGCGGTGCAGGATCATCGCGTCGGTCACGTCGGCGACGTGGAACTCGTCGAAGCAGATCAGCCGGTGGCGCCGCGAGATGCGCGCGCCCAGCTCGTGCAGCGGGTTGACCGTGCCCTTCAGCTCGGCCAGCTCGCGGTGCACCTCGCGCATGAACTCGTGGAAGTGCAGCCGCGTCTTGCGCTGCAGCGGCACGGCATTGAAGAAGCAATCCATCAGGAAGCTCTTGCCGCGCCCCACCCCGCCGTACATGTAGACGCCGCGCGGCAGCGGCGGGCGCACCAGCAGCTTCGCGATCGCGTTGCTGCGCCGCGCCTTGTAGGCCTCCCATTCGTCCTGGCAGCGCTGCAGCGCAGCGACCGCGGCGAGTTGCGCCGGGTCGCTGTGGTAGCCGCGCTCGGCCAGCGTCTGGTGGTAAAGCTCGGTGACCGACGGCATGGGGGCGACTGCAGCGCGCCGCTCAGAAATTGAGCGTGCGCTTGTCGACCGCCAGCGCGGCCTCCTTCGTGGCTTCGCTCAGCGACGGATGCGCATGGCAGATGCGCGCGATGTCCTCGGCCGAGGCCTTGAACTCCATCGCGACCACCGCTTCGGAGATCAGCTCCGAGGCCATCGGCCCGACGATGTGCACGCCCAGGATCTCGTCGGTCGCCGCATCGGCCAGGAACTTCACCATGCCGGTCGTGTCGCCCAGCGCCCGCGCCCGCCCGTTCGCGAGGAACGGGAAGGTGCCGGCCTTGTAGGCCCGCCCGGCCGCCTTCAGCTGCTGCTCGGTCTGGCCCACCCACGCGATCTCGGGCGAGGTGTAGATCACCCACGGGATGGTGTTGAAGTTGACGTGCCCGTGCTGGCCGGCAATGCGCTCGGCCACCGCGACGCCCTCTTCTTCCGCCTTGTGCGCGAGCATCGGGCCGCGCACGACGTCGCCGATGGCCCAGACGTTCGGCAGGTTGGTCTTGCACTCGTCGTCGACCACCACCGCACCGCGCTCGTCGAGCTTCAGGCCCACCGCCTCCGGGTTCAGGCCGTTGGTGTTGGCGACGCGGCCGATGGAGACGATCAGCTTGTCGACCTCCAGCACCTGCGCCTCGCCCTTGGCGTTGGCGTACGACACCGTCACGCCGCTCTTGCCGCTTCCCTTGCCGGTCTTGACCTCGGAGATCTTGACGCCCAGCTCGACCTTCAGGCCCTGCTTGTTGAAGGCCTTCTGGGCCTCCTTGGCGATCTGCTCGTCGACCGCGCCCAGGAAGGTGGGCAGGGCTTCCAGCACCACCACCTCGGCACCCAGGCGGCGCCACACCGAGCCCATCTCGAGGCCGATCACGCCGGCGCCGATCAGGCCCAGCTTCTTCGGCACCGACGGAATGCGCAGCGCGCCGTCGTTGCTGAGGATGTTCTCCTCGTCGAACGGGGCACCCGGCAGCGCACGCGGGTTCGAACCCGTCGCGACGATCACGTGCCTGGCGATCAGCGTCTCGTCGGCAGCACCGGCGACCTTGATCTCGTACGCACCGTCGGCGGCCTTCACGAACGAGCCGCGCCCGTGGAAGAACGAGATCTTGTTCTTCTTGAAGAGGTACAGGATGCCGTCGTTGTTCTGCTTCACGACCGCGTTCTTGCGCGCCAGCATCTTCGTCACGTCGATGCTGAGGTCCTTCAGGCCGATGCCGTGGTCGGCAAAGGCATGGCCGGCGTGCTCGAAGTGCTCGCTCGACTGCAGCAGCGCCTTCGACGGAATGCAGCCGACGTTGGTGCAGGTGCCGCCCGGGGCCGGGCCGCCCTTCTCGTTCTTCCAGTCGTCGATGCAGGCGGTGTTGAAACCCAGCTGCGCCGCGCGGATGGCGGCGATGTAGCCGCCGGGCCCGCCGCCGATGACGACGACGTCGAATGATTTGCTCATCGTGGCCCCCGGTCAGATGTCGAACAAGAGACGGGCCGGATCTTCCAGCGCGTCCTTCATCGCCACCAGGCCCAGCACGGCTTCGCGGCCGTCGATGATGCGGTGGTCGTACGACATCGCGAGGTAGTTCATCGGGCGGATCACGATCTGGCCGTTCTCGACCACCGCGCGGTCCTTCGTGGCGTGCACGCCCAGGATGGCCGATTGCGGCGGGTTGATGATCGGCGTCGACAGCATCGAACCGAAGGTGCCGCCGTTGCTGATCGAGAACGTGCCGCCGGTCAGCTCGTCGAGCGACAGCTTGCCGTCCTTGGCCTTCTGGCCGAAGCCGGCGATGGTCTTCTCGATGTCGGCAAAGCTCAGCTGGTCGGCATTGCGGATGATGGGCACCACCAGGCCGCGCGGCGAACCGACCGCGATGCCGATGTCGAAGTAGCCGTGGTAGACGATGTCGTTGCCGTCGACGCTGGCGTTGATGACCGGGTACTTCTTCAGCGCGGCCACCGCGGCCTTCACGAAGAAGCTCATGAAGCCCAGCTTGACGCCGTGCTCCTTCTCGAACTTCTCCTGGAACTTCTTGCGCATCTCCATCACCGGCGCCATGTTCACTTCGTTGAACGTGGTCAGGATGGCGTTGGTGGCCTGCGACTGCAGCAGGCGCTCGGCAACGCGGGCGCGCAGGCGGCTCATCGGCACGCGCTGCTCCGGGCGGTCGCCCAGGTTCTGCGCGGTCGGCGCCGTCACCGGCGGCAGCGGCTTCGCGACGGCCGGCGCGGCCGGCACCGACACCGCCGGGGCCGGCGCGGCGGCCGGCTTCGTGCCGCCGGCGATCGCGCCCAGCACGTCGCCCTTGGTGACGCGCCCGTCCTTGCCGGTGCCGGCGACGGCGCTGGTGGACAGGTTGTTGTCAGCCAGCAGCTTGGCGGCCGCGGGCATCGCGACGTCGCCCTTGCTGCCGCCGGCCGAGGCCGCCGCGGCAGCCGCCGCCGGAGCCGCCGTCGGGGCGGGCACCGGTTTCACCTCGAGCGGGCTGACCTGCGCCACCGCTTCGGTGTCGATCTTCGCGATCACTTCATCGCTGGTGCAGCTCTCGCCGTCGTTCTTGACGATCTGCGCCATCACGCCGGCGGCCGGCGCCGGCACTTCGAGCACGACCTTGTCGGTCTCGATCTCGATCAGGATCTCGTCCAGTGCGACGGCTTCGCCGGGCTTCTTCTTCCACTGCAGCAGCGTGGCTTCGGCCACCGATTCGGACAGCTGCGGGACCTTGACTTCTACGATTGCCATGAGGATCTTTCTGATTGTTCAGCCGGGGGCTTGTTATTTGGTGAGGATGAAGCCCTTGAGCTTGCCGAAGGCCTGGTCGAGCAGCGCCTTCTGCTGCTCCTGGTGCAGGTGCGCATAGCCCACCGCCGGGGAGGCGGAGGCAGGACGCCCTGCGTAGCCCAGGCGCTGGCCGTCGGTCATGTTCTCGTGGATGTAGTGCTGCACGAAGAACCAGGCGCCCTGGTTCTGCGGCTCGTCCTGGCACCAGACGATCTCGGTCGCGTTCGGGTAGCGTTTCACCTCGGCCGCGAAGGCCTTGTGCGGGAACGGGTACAGCTGCTCCACGCGGATGATGGCGGTGTCGAGCGCCTTCTTCTCGGCGCGCGCCTTCACCAGGTCGTAGTAGACCTTGCCCGAGCAGGCGATGATGCGCTTGACCTTGTCGGCCACGATCTCGGCGCTGGCTTCCGGGATCACCGTCTTGAACTCGCCCTTGGTGAACTCGGCCAGCGGCGACGTGGCGTCCTTGTTCCGCAGCAGCGACTTCGGCGTCATGATCACCAGCGGCTTGCGGAACATGCGCACCATCTGGCGGCGCAGCACGTGGAAGATCTGGCTGGCCGAGGTCGGCTGCACGATCTGCATGTTGTTGTCCGCGGCCAGCTGCATGAAGCGCTCCAGGCGTGCCGACGAATGCTCCGGGCCCTGCCCTTCGTAGCCGTGCGGCAGCATCAGCGTCAGGCCGTTGGCCCGGCCCCACTTGACCTCGCCCGAGGCGATGAACTGGTCGATCACGACCTGCGCGCCGTTGACGAAGTCGCCGAACTGCGCTTCCCAGATGGTCAGCGTGTTCGGGTCGGCGCTGGCGTAGCCGTACTCGAAGCCGAGCACCGCCTCTTCCGACAGCAGCGAGTCGATCACGACGAACGGGGCCTGGTTGTCGGCCACGTGCTGCAGCGGCGTCCAGGTGCCTTCGTCCCACTTCTCGCGGTTCTGGTCGTGCAGCACCGCGTGGCGGTGCGTGAAGGTGCCGCGGCCGCTGTCCTCGCCGGACAGGCGGATCGGGTAGCCGCTGGCCACCAGCGACGCGAAGGCGAGGTGCTCGCCCATGCCCCAGTCCATGTTGATCTCGCCGCGGCCCATCGCGGCGCGGTCGGCCAGCACCTTCTCGACCAGCGGGTGGGCCTTGAAGTTGGCCGGCAGCGTCGTGATGCGTTCGGCCAGGCGCTTGACCTCGGCCAGCGGCAGCGCGGTGTCGGCCGAGTCGGTCCACTTCTTGTTCAAGTACGGCGACCAGTCGACCGCGTACTTGCTCTTGTAGTTGGTCAGCACCGGGTCGATGGTGTGCTTGCCGGCATCCATCGCGGCGCGGAATTCCTTCACCATCGCGTCCGGGCCGTCGGCCGGCAGCACGCCCTGGGCGATCAGCTTGTCGCCGTACAGCTTGCGCGTGCCCGGGTGCTGCGCGATCTTCTTGTACATCAGCGGCTGCGTCAGCGCCGGCGTGTCCTGCTCGTTGTGGCCCAGCTTGCGGAAGCAGACGATGTCGACCACCACGTCCTTGTTGAACTCCTGGCGGTAGTCGAGCGCGAGCTGGGTGCACAGCACGACCGCCTCGGGGTCGTCGCCGTTCACGTGCAGCACCGGCGCCTCGATCATCTTGACCACGTCGGTGCAGTACAGCGTCGAGCGCGTGTCGCGCGGGTCGCTGGTGGTGAAGCCGATCTGGTTGTTGATGACGATGTGGACGGTGCCGCCGGTGTAGTAGCCGCGCGTCTGCGCCAGCGCCAGCGTCTCCATCACGACGCCCTGGCCGGCGAAGGCCGCATCGCCGTGCACCAGCACCGGCAGCACGGTGTCGCCTTCGGTGTCGCCGCGGCGGTCGAGGCGGGCCTTGACCGAGCCTTCGACGACCGGGTTGACGATCTCCAGGTGCGACGGGTTGAACGACAGGCTCAGGTGCACCGGGCCGCCGTCGGTGGTGACGTCGCTCGAGAAGCCCTGGTGGTACTTGACGTCGCCGGACGGCAGGTTCTCGGGCGCGGTGTGGTCGAACTCGGCGAACAGGTCCTTGGGCATCTTGCCCAGCGTGTTGACCAGCACGTTCAGGCGGCCGCGGTGGGCCATGCCGATCACGATCTCCTGCACGCCCTTCTCGCCGGCGCGCTGCACCAGCTCGTCCATCGACGCGATGAAGCTCTCGCCGCCTTCCAGCGAGAAGCGCTTCTGGCCGACGTACTTGGTGTGCAGGTAGCGCTCCAGGCCTTCCGAAGCCGTCAGGCGGTTCAGGATCTGGATCTTCTGCTCGGCCGTGAAATTGGGCTTGGAGCGGATCGCCTCCAGCCGCTGCTGCCACCAGCGCTTCTCGGGCTGGTCGGTGATGTGCATGTACTCGGCGCCGATCGAGCCGCAATACGTTTCACGCAGCGCCTGCACGATCTGCCGCAGCGTCATCTGCTCGGCGGTGCTGAAGTAGGTGTTGGTGGCGCTGAACGAGATGTCCATGTCGGACTCGCTCAGGTCGTAGAACGCCGGTTCGAGCTCGGGGATCTTGGGGCGCTCGACGCGCTTGAGCGGGTCCAGGTCGGCCCAGCGCGAGCCGAGGAAGCGGTAGGCGGCGATCAGCGACTGGACGTGGACCTGCTTGCGGGCGACCGCCAGGTCGGCGCTGCTGGCCTTGTTGCCGAAGGCATTGGCCTTGGCGCGCTGCGCGAAGGATTCGACGACCGGGGCGTGCGGCACGTCGGCGGCGGACGAACCGTCGGCGGCAGGAACGTGCTGCAGGGCGTCGAAATAGCTGCGCCAGTTGTCGGGCACCGAGCCCGGGTTGTCGAGGTAGGCCTCGTACATTTCCTCGACGTAGGGCGCATTGCCCCCGAACAGGTACGAGTTCGACCTGTATTCCTGCATCATTTCGCTCACCTTTCACACTGGTTTCCAGTGCTGTAGTGGGTTGAAAACCTTCCGCGACACGGCTAGACCGGCTGGCGGATTGCGACCCGCCTTGACTGTTACCAGCAAGGGGACGGGAAGGACCTGAAAGTCACGGGGCGGACTGTAACACCGTTGGAATTCTGCGGTCCACCTCGTGGAATCGGCGTGTTTCGTCCGGCCTGATCTTCGCGCGGGCGTACGCCGCTTCCGCCGCGCGCCAGCCACCGGCGCCGGGGCGGCTTATCGTCAGCCATGACTGCCGCCGTGATCTTGCAACCCCAGGACGTGTCGGGCCGCAACGCCCGCCAGGGCCGCAACCCGTTCCAGGCCGCGGCGCCGACGCCGGCGCCCGCAGTGGCCCCACCCGGGCTGAGCACGGAGATGGCCGGCCGCTTCCAGGCGCTGATCGACGACGTGACCGCCGAGTTGATGCAAGGCGGGCAGGCCGACCGCGACACCTGCCGCGCCGACGCGATCGCGCTGCTGGTGGCCGCCAGCGGCCAGCTCGGCCCGGACGCCGAAGCCGCCGAAAGCCCGTTGCTGTACCTGCTGCGCGAGGAGCAGCACAAGGCGGCCAAGGCGCTGGGCAGCGCCGCGCCGGCAGCCGCCGAGCCGGCTGCCTTCACCTTCATGAAAGTCTGAGGAGCGCACGATGACGATCAACCCCCTCGGACGCCCCGCCCCCGGACTGCCCGGCGTGGCGACGCGCCGCGGCACGACCACCGGCACGACCACCGGCAAGAGCAGCCGCAGCACGCCGGCGGCCGACAAGGACCGCAGCGCCGGCCTCGACGAGGCCTTGCACGGCGTGCTGCTGAAGCGCCCGCCGGGGCACTCCGGCGATGCCACGGCGCGTGCGCGCACCGCCTCGTTGCCGCTGCGCCAGGCGAATGCGGGCCGGCCCGGCCCCTCCAGCCTGCCGAAAACCGTGCAGCAACTAGCCGACGCGCTGTGCCGCCAAGTCGAGAGCGGTGCGCTGCCCTTGCGCAGCACGCCGTCCGCCGAGGTGCTGCAGCGCGCCGCGCGGATGGCCTCGGCGCGGCTGCTGGACTTCAGCCGCGACCTGCTCGCCGCCGGCGCATCGCGCGCGCACTGAGTGCGGGTCTCAGAACGCCTGGTCGTGGCTGGAGCGCGCCCAGAGGTCGATGCCGCCGTCCTGCGCATGGCGGTCGATCTCGGCCAGCTCGTCGGCGCTGAAATCCAGCCGCGCCAGCGCCGCCACGTTCTCGTGCAGCTGCTGCGGCCGGCTGGCGCCGATCAGCGCGGTCGTCACGCGCGGGTCGCGCAGCACCCAGGCCAGCGCCATCTGCGCCAATGACTGGCCGCGCCGCTGCGCGATCGCCCGCAGCGCGCGCACGCGCTCCAGGTTGGCGGCCGACAGGTGCTCCGGCTTCATCGAGCCGCCGCCCGGCCGGTTGATGCGCGCATCGGCCGGGATGCCGTCCAGGTACTTGTCGGTCAGCAGCCCCTGCGCGAGCGCGCTGAAGGCGATGCAGCCGGCGCCTTCAGTGTCCAGCGTCGCCAGCAGCCCGCCCTCGATCCAGCGGTTCAGCAGGCTGTACGACGGCTGGTGGATCAGCAGCGGCACGCCAAGCGCGCGCAACAGCCGCGCCATCTCGGCCGTCTTGCCGGCCGAGTACGACGAGATGCCGACATACAGCGCGCGCCCGGACTGCACCGCGGTGGCGAGCGCCGACGCGGTCTCCTCGAGCGGCGTCGCCGCGTCGAAGCGGTGCGAGTAGAAGATGTCGACGTAGTCCAGGCCCATGCGGCGCAGGCTCTGGTCCAGGCTCGCGAGCACGTATTTGCGCGAGCCGCCGCCCTGCCCGTAGGGGCCCGGCCACATGTCGTAGCCGGCCTTGGTGGAGATCACCAACTCGTCGCGGTAGCCCTTGAAATCCTCGCGCAGCAGCCGGCCGAAGTTGGCCTCGGCGCTGCCATAGGGCGGGCCGTAGTTGTTCGCGAGGTCGAAGTGGGTGATGCCGAGGTCGAACGCGGTGCGCAGCAGCTCGCGCTGCCCGGCGAGCGGCGTGGCGTCGCCGAAGTTGTGCCACAGGCCGAGCGACAGCGCCGGCAGCTTCAGGCCGCTGCGGCCGCAGCGGCGGTACGGCATGGCGTCGTAGCGGGTGGCCGCCGCGGTGTAGTCCATCGTGATCACTTGGCGAAGTCGTACAGCGGTGCGCCCTTGTCGACGATGTGCACCGTGAACAGCTTCAGCGGCGTCTCGCCGACCACCTTGAAGCTGCCGTGCTGCACGTCGCGCAGGTTCAGGCCGGTCAGGCCGGTGGGCATCATCGACGGATCCTTGCCGGGCGCCTGCACCATCGTGCCCTGCAGCACGTGGAAGGCCTCCACGCCATGGTGGACGTGCAGGTTGCTGCTCTGGCCCGGCTTCAGCTCGACGATGGACGCGATCACCTCCATGTTGGGCGTGCCGCTCAGGTCGGTGCGCTTCTGTTCCGCTCGCTGAGGGGAATCGGTCAGCGTCTGTGCGGTCAGGCCGGTGGCCAGGCCGAGTGCAAACACCAGGGCACCTGACAGCGTGAGCGTCAGCCGGGACGTCTTCATGGCAATCTCCTCGCGCGACCTGCGCCGCGGCACTGTGCTCCCCGCCCGGCGGCAGCGTCAATCGGGATTCCGATCGGGTGGGCCGCGCAGCTTTGCCGCCACAGAACCGCCTGTCCCCCTAGTTTCAGCGCCCTCCCGCCGACCGGCACGTCGCGGCCGGACCGTAGACTTTCCACCATCGCAAGACCGAGATGGCCGCCCACCCGGGTCGAGCCGCACACTGGATGGAGGGATCCTGATGCTGAAGTACCTGGCGGCGCGCTGCGTGCGCGCCCGCGCGCTGTCCGCGCTGTTCGTGTCCGTGCTGGCCGCCTGTGGCGGTGGGGGTGGCGGGGGCAGCCCGGCACCGGCGCCGGTCGGCGGCGGTGGAACGCCCGCACCCGCGCCAGCGCCCGCACCGTCCCCAGCGCCCTCGCCGGCCCCTGCTCCGGCTCCGGCCCCATCTCCGGCCCCGTCTCCTGCCCCAGCGCCGTCCCCGGCTCCGGCGCCCAACGACCTGGGCTGGAGCACGACGTTGATGCTGACCGGCGCCGGTGGCGGCTACGTCCTGTCCGACCCGACCCTCGACGCCAGCGGCAAGACCGTCTTCCGCTGGGGCGGCCTCACGAGCGGCCAGATCGTCACGCAAGCCTACGGCAGCAGCGGATGGAGCACGACCCACAGTCTGGACAACGTGCCCTCCGCCGCGCGCAATCCGGCCACGGTGGCGGGCAGTGCCGGCAACTGGACGGCTGCCGCCTGGACCGCCACCGATGCCGGCTCGCAGTTGAACGAGCTGTGGGTACAGGTCGCCGGCCCGGGCATGGCACCGACGGCGCTGAAGGTGTCGGGCGCGTTGAACGTCGCGCTCAACTCCGCCCGCGTGGCGGTGACCGCGGACGGCGGCGTGACGGTGATCTGGGTCGAGGAGTACCAGCCCCACGTCGTCACCGGCCGGCTCGTCAGCCGCCACTGGAGCGCGGCATCGGGCTGGGGCGCGGTCGTCGAGCAGGAAACGAACGGCGGCTTCACCGCCAGGTTGCTGCTGACGCTGGCCGACGGCAGCTCGCAGTTCTTCTACGAAACCGAGGTCCCTGCCGCACCGCGCAGCACCGTCACGCTGCGCGCCCGCCCGTTGGACGCCGCCGGCAACCTCGGCGCACCGGTGCAGCTCGACGATCCGTCGCTGGGCGTCACCACCGGCTGGGGCGTGCACGCGGTGTCCGCCGGGAGCGACGTCGTGGCCGCCTGGCTGGAGGAGCCCGCGGACAACCTCGGCGGCTTCTGCCTCGTCTCGCGCACGCTGCACGCCGGCAGCTGGAGCGCGGCCACCTGCGTCAATGCAGCGGCCGACACGAAGACTCTCTTCCAGCCGCGCCTGGTCACCGGCTCCGGAGGCCAGGCGGCGATGGCCTGGTTCGGCGGACACGGCACGTTCTACGAGGCGCGGCTGCAGTCCCCGGGGCAGTGGAGCGTTCCGGTGGCGACCGGCACGCCCTCGACCAACGAAACCGGCTCGCCGCAGTTCGATCTCGCGGTGTGCCGCGACGGGTCGACCGCCCTCGCCTGGCACTCGCAGGCCGCAAGCGCGAGGGTCATGTCGGCCACCCTTCGCTCGGCTGCCGGCGTGGTCGGCGATCGCCTCGAGCTGGGACGCTCGGCCGATCCAGCCGAGGCAGTGCGCCTGGGCGTCGACGACGCCTGCAACTGGACCGCGCTGTGGAGCACGCACGGCAGCAGCGACGCCCTGTATGCGCGCCGCGTGCTGGCCAGCGGCGGCCTGCAGGCGGCCACGCCGATCGCCGAGGGCATCACGCTGCCCAGCGTGTCGCTCGGTGGCTCGCGCTACTTCACCGGGCGCGTCGGGCTCAGTGTCGAGCCGGCCGGGCCCGCGGTGGCCGTGTGGGACGAGGCGACCGGCAACGCCATCAAGTGGCGGCGGCTGCAGTGAACTGAAACGGGACGCGGCTCAGGCCGCGAGCCGGCGCCGCGCCGCCGCGTACTCGCCGCGCAACCGCTCCACCAGCACGCCCGCCGGCACCACGTCGCGCACCGCCCCGATCCCCTGGCCGCAGCCCCAGATGTCCTTCCAGGCCTTGCGCGCATCGCCGCCGAAGTTCATCTTGCTCGGGTCACTCTGCGGCAGGTTCTCCGGGTCGAGCCCGGCCTGGACGATCGAGCCCTTCAGGTAGTTGCCGTGCACGCCGGTGAAGAGGTTGCTGTAGACGATGTCGTCGCTGCTGCTGTCGACGATCATCTTCTTGTAGTCGTCGCTCGCGCGCGCCTCTTCGGTGGCGATGAAGGCCGAGCCGATGTAGGCCAGGTCGGCGCCCATCGCCTGCGCCGCGAGGATCGCGTTGCCGCTCGCGATCGAGCCGCTCAGCGCCAGCGGGCCGTCGAACCACTCGCGGATCTCCTGCACCAGCGCGAACGGGCTCTTCACGCCCGCATGGCCGCCGGCGCCGGCCGCCACGGCGATCAGCCCGTCGGCGCCCTTCTCGATCGCCTTCTTCGCGAAGAAGTTGTTGATGACGTCGTGCAGCACGATGCCGCCCCAGGCATGCACCGCGTCGTTGACGTCGGTGCGCGCGCCCAGCGACGTGATGACGATCGGCACCTTGTACTTCGCGCACAGCGCCATGTCGTGCTCGAGCCGGTCGTTGCTCTTGTGCACGATCTGGTTGATCGCGAACGGCGCGGCCGGGCGCTGCGGATGCGCGCGGTCGTGCGCGGCCAGCGCTTCGGTGATCTCGGCCAGCCACGCGTCGAGCAGCTCGGCCGGGCGCGCATTCAGCGCCGGCATGGCGCCGACGATGCCGGCCTTGCATTGCTCGATCACGAGCTTGGGGTTGCTGATGATGAACAGCGGCGAGCCGATCACCGGCAGCGGCAGGTTCTGCAGAACGGGCGGAAGCGACAAGGCAGGTCTCCGTGGATTGCGTGGATTGATCAGAAGGCGTCCATCGCCAGCGCCATCACGCTGTCGCCACCTTCGAGGATGGCATCGCGCTGGCCGGGCACGCGGCTCAGGATGTGGTCGGCATAGAAGCGCGCGGTGGCGAGCTTGGCCTTCAGGAAGGCGCTGTCCCCCTCGCCCGCCGCCAGCTGCGTCTCGGCCACCAGCAGCGCGCGCGCGAGCTGCCAGCCAGCCATCAGGTTGCCGGCCAGCATCAGGTAGGGCACCGAGCCGGCAAACACCGCGTTCGGGTGCGCCTTGGTCGAACCGGCCACGAAATCGACCACCTGCACGAAGGCCTCGCGCGCCGCGGCCAGGCGCCCGCGCATCGCGCGCGCGGCCTCGCTGCCCTGCTTGCCGAGCTCGGCCTCGGTCTTCTCGATCTGCGCCGCGATCGCCTTGGCCGTCTGGCCGCCATCGCGCGCCGTCTTGCGGCCCACCAGGTCGTTCGCCTGGATCGCGGTCGTGCCTTCGTAGATCGTCAGGATCTTCGCGTCGCGGTAGTACTGCGCCGCGCCGGTCTCCTCGATGAAGCCCATGCCGCCGTGCACCTGCACGCCCAGGCTCGTCACCTCCAGGCTCATCTCGGTGCTGTAGCCTTTCACCAGTGGCACCATGAACTCGTAGAAGGCCTGGTTCTGCCTGCGCAGCTCGGCGTCCGGGTGGACATGCGCCGCGTCGTAGGCCGCGGCGGCCGTCAGCGCCATCGCGCGGCAACCTTCGGTCAGTGCGCGCATCGTCATCAGCATGCGGCGCACGTCGGGGTGGTGGATGATGGTCGCGCTGCCGGCCACCGAGCCGTCGACCGGGCGCGACTGCACGCGGTCGCGCGCATACCCGACGGCCTTCTGGTAGGCCCGCTCGGCCACCGCGATGCCCTGCATGCCCACCGCATAGCGCGCGGCGTTCATCATGATGAACATGTACTCGAGGCCGCGGTTCTCCTGGCCGATCAGGGTTCCGATCGCCCCACCGTGGTCGCCGAACTGCAGCACGGCGGTCGGGCTGGCCTTGATGCCCAGCTTGTGCTCGATGCTGACGCAGTGCGCATCGTTGCGCGCACCGAGCGAGCCATCGGCGTTGACGAGGAACTTGGGCACCAGGAACAGGCTGATGCCCTTCACGCCCTCCGGCGCGCCGGCCACGCGGGCCAGCACCAGGTGGACGATGTTGCCCGCCATGTCGTGCTCGCCGTAGGTGATGAAGATCTTGGTGCCGAAGATCTTGTAGGTGCCGTCGGGCTGCGGCTCGGCGCGCGTGCGCACCAGGGCCAGGTCGGAGCCGGCCTGCGGCTCGGTCAGGTTCATCGTGCCGGTCCACTCGCCGGAGATCATCTTCGGCAGGAACAGCGCCTGCTGCGCGGGCGAGCCGGCCGTCAGCAGCGCCTCGATCGCGCCGTCGGTGAGCAGCGGGCACAGCGCGAAGCTCATGTTGGCGCTGTTGAGCATCTCGATGCAGGCCGCGCCGATGGTCTTGGGCAGGTTCTGCCCGCCGAAATCCAGCGGGTGCTGCAGGCCCTGCCAGCCACCCTCGGCGAACTGGCGGAAGGCCTGCTTGAAGCCCGGCGTCGTGGTGACCTGGCCGTCCTTCCACGACGACGGGTTCCTGTCGCCCTCGGAGTTCAGCGGCGCCAGCACCTCCTGGTTGAAGCGCGCGCATTCCTCGAGCACCGCCTGCGCCGTCTCCAGCCCGGCGTCCTCGAAGCCCGGCAGTTGCGCCACGGCCTCCAGGCCGGCCAGCTCCTTCATGCAGAACAGCATGTCCTTGACGGGCGCGGTGTAGCTCATGGTTGTCTCCTTGTTCTCATTCAGGCGAAAGAAAAGCCCGTTGATTCGATCGAGCCAACGGGCTTGCAGGCACTGCTCGCGGGGCAGGCGCAGCGGGTTTACAGCGCCTTCACCAGCTCCGGCACGGCCGTGAACAGATCGGCCTCGAGCCCGTAGTCGGCCACGCTGAAGATCGGCGCCTCGGGGTCCTTGTTGATCGCGACGATCACCTTCGAATCCTTCATGCCGGCCAGGTGCTGGATCGCGCCGGAGATGCCGGCGGCGATGTACAGCTGCGGCGCGACGATCTTGCCGGTCTGGCCGACCTGCCAGTCGTTCGGCGCGTAGCCGGCGTCGACGGCGGCGCGGCTCGCGCCGAGCGCGGCGCCCAGCTTGTCGGCCAGCGGCGTCAGCACCTCGTTGAACTTGTCGCTGGAGCCGAGCGCGCGGCCGCCGGAGACGATGATCTTCGCGGCGGTCAGCTCGGGCCGGTCGTTCTTCGCGATCTCGGAGCCGACGAAGCTGCTCTTGCCGCTGTCGGCGGTGGCGGCGATGCTCTCGACGGCGGCCGAGCCACCGGTGGCGGCGGCCGGGTCGAAGCCGGTGGTGCGCACCGTCAGCACCTTGGTCTTGTCGGCGCTCTGCACGATGGCGATCGCGTTGCCGGCGTAGATCGGGCGCTCGAAAGTGTCGGGGCTGTCGACCTTGGTGACGTCGCTCACCTGCGCGACGTCGAGCTTGGCGGCGACGCGCGGCGCGATGTTCTTGCCGCTGGCGGTGGCCGGGAAGACGATGTGGCTGTAGGCCGAAGCGACGGCCAGCACCTGGGCCGCGACGTTCTCGGCCAGGCCGTGCGCGAAGTGCGCCGCGTCGGCATGCAGCACCTTGCTCACGCCGGCGATCTGTGCGGCGGCCTGCGCGGCGGCGCCGGCGTTGCTGCCGGCGACCAGCACGTGCACGTCGCCCCCGCACCGGGCGGCGGCCGTCACGGTGTTGAGGGTGGCGCCCTTGATCGAGGCGTTGTCGTGTTCAGCAATCACGAGTGCGGTCATGGTCAGATCACCTTGGCTTCGGTCTTCAGCTTGGAAACGAGCGTGGCCACGTCGGGCACCTTGATGCCGGCGCTGCGCTTGGGCGGCTCGCTCACCTTCAGGGTCTTCAGGCGCGGCGTCACGTCCACGCCCAGGTCGGACGGCTTCAGCACCTCGAGCGGCTTCTTCTTGGCCTTCATGATGTTGGGCAGCGTCACGTAGCGCGGCTCGTTCAGGCGCAGGTCGGTGGTGACGACGGCCGGCAGCGTGATCTTCAGCGTCTCGAGGCCGCCGTCGACCTCGCGCGTGACGGTGGCCGCGCCATCGGCGATCTCGACCTTGCTCGCGAAGGTGGCCTGCGGCAGGTCGGCCAGCGCGGCCAACATCTGGCCGGTCTGGTTGCAGTCGTCGTCGATCGCCTGCTTGCCCAGGATCACCAGGCCCGGCTGCTCCTTGTCGACCAGCGCCTTCAGCAGCTTGGCCACCGCCAGCGGCTGCAGTTCTTCGGTGGTCTCGACCAGGATCGCGCGGTCGGCGCCGATGGCCATCGCGGTGCGCAGCGTCTCCTGGCATTGCGTGACGCCGAACGAGACGGCGATCACCTCGGTGACCGCGCCCTTCTCCTTCAGCCGCACGGCCTCTTCGACGGCGATCTCGTCGAACGGGTTCATGCTCATCTTGACGTTGGCGATGTCCACGCCGCTGCCATCGCTCTTGACCCGCACCTTCACGTTGTAGTCGACAACGCGTTTGACCGCGACCAGTACCTTCATGCGCACGCTCCTGATGACTCGAATAGGGTTGATCGATTCTAGTGGTCGGGTCTACCGCCCTCCGGAAAATAGAACGATCGTGCTTTTTTGATTGTCGCACAGGTTCGGGGCAAAACCGCGTCACCTGCGCGACCCGCGTTGCTAGACTGCGCCCCGCCATGCCCGAGCCGATGCATCCCGACCCTGTTCCCGTCGATGGCATTGGCGTGTTCGATTCCGGGCTGGGTGGGTTGTCGGTGCTGCGCTCGCTGCGCGCGCAGTTGCCCGATAGCGCGCTGCACTACGTGGCCGATTCGGCGCACGCGCCGTATGGCGACCGCGGCGAGGCCTACATCGTCGACCGCTCGCAGCGCATCAGCGAACACCTGGTCGCGAGCGGCGCGAAGCTGCTCGTGGTCGCGTGCAACACCGCGACGGCGGCCGCGGTCGCGAGCCTGCGGTCGCGCTGGCCGGCGCTGCCCATCGTCGGTGTCGAGCCGGGCCTCAAACCGGCGGTCGCTGCCACGCGCAATGGCCGCATCGCGGTGATGGCCACCACCAGCACCTTGCGCAGCGCGAAGTTCCAGCAGCTGCTGGCGCGCCAGGGCGATGGCGTGCACATCGTCGCCCAGCCCTGCCCCGGCCTGGTCGACCTGATCGAACGCGGCGCGCTGGATGCGCCGGAGCTGGTGCAGACGGTGCAGCGCTTGTGCCGGCCGCTGCTCGAGGCCCAGGTCGACACCGTGGTGCTGGGCTGCACGCACTACCCCTTCGTGCGCCACCTGATCGCTGCGGCGATGGGCGCGCAGGTGCAGGTCATCGACACCAGCGATGCGGTCGCGCGCCGCGCGGCACAGCTGTGGGCTGCTGCCGATGTCGAAGGCGCGCCCTCTCCCGTGGCGCGCCTGCAGACCACGGGCGACCCCGACACGCTGCGCCGGGCAGCGAACAGCTGGCTCGGCTTTGCCTGCCGCGTCGAGGCCGTGGCCGGCCTCTGACTCGCGCTACCCCCCGATCAGGTCGAACTGCTCCCACGGCCCGATCGCCGTGCGGTTGGCGATCAGCGGTGCGGCGCCCGCGCTCTCGGCCGTGACGTAGCGGTTGTTGACCAGCGCGCGCAGCGTGACGCTGCCATTGGCATTGCGGATCAGCTGGAAGGTCTCCCACAGGCCGATGGCGGTGCGGTTGGCGATCAGCTGCGACGCGCCGCCGTTCTCGGCACAGACGAGCAGGCCGTTCGCATGCGAGCGCAGCGCGACGTTGCCGCCGCCGGCGTCCAGCAGGTCGAACTGCTCCCAGCCGCCGATGGCCTGGCGGTTGGCGATCAGCGCGCCGGCACCGGCATTCTCGGCACAGACGTAGGCGGTGTTGATGCGGGCCCGCAGGCTCACGACCTTGGTCGTCGGGGGGGTGGTGCCGAGCACCGGCCGGGTCGGGCGCGTCGACGTGAGCGCGATTTCGCGCTTGAGCATGCGCCCGCCGTCCGCGGTGAGGCGCAGGTAGTAGTCGGCCGAGCACGGCGTGCCGTCCTCGTCCAGCGCGAGCATGCCCGAGTTCGACGGCAGGAAGGCCGCGGTCTCGGCGGTCTTGGCGATCTGGTTGCCTTCGTTGTACTCGTCGAACATCGAGATGTAGATGCCCTGCGCGCCCACCCGCACCATGTTGTAGAACTGGCGCCACATGAAGTCGCCGTGCGCGCGCTGGCGTGCGCCCAGGTCGCCCGGCAGCACGCAGGGCTGGTAGTCGATGCCGTGCGCGTTGCAGTCGGCCTGGTCCTGCTGGTTGGCATTCGTGTAGAACCAGTCCGAGCCGGCCGTGTCGCCGATGCGGCCGACCATCCACGGCGAGATCATGTTGAACGCGTGGTACACGTCCAGGTAGCCGGCCCGCGAGTCGCTGGCGCCGGTGCGCCACCAGGTGGGCACACCGCCCATCACGTAGCAGCCCTGGCCCTTGAACCAGTTGATGACGTCGAGGCAGGCCGCCGCAGGCCACGGATGGTTGTTGTCGTTGAAGCCGAAGCCCCAGATGCCGACCACCGGCCGGCCGTTCTGCCGCGCATAGGCAGGCGAGGCGACAAGCGCCGCCATCTTGTTGGTCCAGTCGGCCTTGATCTCGGGCTGCATGTTGGCCCAGCCGCTGACGTCGTACATGATGTAGAACTTGCGCCCGCTCGCCTCGGCCGCGAGGCGCACCTTGGTGGCCATCGCGTCGCGCGTGGCACCTTCGCCGCCGTTCGGGTTGAAGCGCTGCAGCGCGGCGGTGTCGCAGCCGTTCTGCTGCATCCACAGGAAATGCGTGTTGACCGTGGACTGGTCGTACGACGAGAACAGCGTGGCCGGCGAGCCGTTGCCCAGGTTGCCGTAGTCGCTGCGGTAGCCGGCGGCGTACTCGCGCATGTCCGGCCAGGCGCTGATGGCCTTGTTCGACGGCGACGGCGGACGACCCCAGTCATTGGACCAGTGCCACCAGCCGCGGATCGGCGCGCCATCGCCGGCACAGGCGAACCAGCCCTGGTAGCCGACAGTGATCTTGCCGACCACGTCGCCGGCGGGGCTCGCGGCGTGGGCGGGGCCGGACAGCGCCAGGGGCAAGGTGGTGGCGGCTGCGCCGGCGGCGGCAGAACCCAGGAAGTCGCGACGGGAAAGTTTCACGGTGGCTCCGGCTCGATGATGGCCCGGATGCTAGGCAGTCGATGGCCTGCGGTCTGTGTTTGTTTGCTTCGGGTGAAACCAGAAGTGGATACGGTTCCAGTCTCGGGACCAGGACTCGGCCAGGGTCGTCGGCGGCATGCTGTGTAGCATCCGGGTCTCATGTACATCCGGAAAGAACATCGACTCACCGACCGCGAGGCCGTTCTCTCGCTGGTGGAGACCCATCCGCTGGGTGCCTGGGTGTGCCAGGGCGCGCACGGCCTGGTGGCCAACCATGTCCCGTTCTTCCTGGATCGCGGCAAAGGCCCCTCGGGAACCCTGATCGGGCATGTCTCGCGCGCCAACAAGGTGTGGCAGGACCTGGACGCGACGAAAGCCTCGATCGTGATGTTCCAGGGCCCGCAGGGCTACATCACGCCGGGCTGGTACCCGAGCAAGGCAGAAGATGGCAAGGTCGTGCCGACCTGGAACTACGCCGTGGCCCACGTCCACGGCATTGCACGGGCGATCGACGACCGGGATTGGCTGCTCGGCATGCTGGACCGGCTGACGAGCACCCACGAGGCAGGCCAGTCCGCACCGTGGCGCATCGAAGACGCCCCCGCATCCTTCATCGACAAGATGATGCGCGCCATCGTCGGGATCGAGATCCCCATCGATCGCCTCGAAGGCAAGCTCAAGGCCAGCCAGGACGAGGCCTTGCAGGACAGGCGGGGAACCGTCGCCGGCTTGCAGCAACTGCCCGGCGGCGAAGCGCAGGCGCTGGCCGCGCTGGTGAAGAAGTCCCTCGATCCCGAGGCATCGTGAGGGCCGCTCGTCAAGCAGGCCCTGCCGTCAAGCCGCGCGGATGAGCGCCCGCGCCTCTTCCATCATCTCGCGCACGATCTCGCCCGCCGGCTGCACCCGCTTGATGAACTTCACGCTGTCGGAGCCGGCCGGCAGCCCCATCTCCTCGAAGTCTCCGGTCGTTTCCGGCGTCGGCACGATGGCGCTGAACTTGGGCATGCTGTAGTTCTGCTTCAGCGTCAGCGGGAACAGCAGCGTGCTGCCGATGACCGCGGGCGGCGGCGGCGGGTTCGGCACCTGCCCTTCCCGGCCGGCCCATTCATCGACGACCCGGTTGCGCAGCACGCGGTACGGCCGCCCGGGGTACTCCGGCCCGAACAGCGTGGTCGTGACCGTGGCGTGCCCGCGGGCTTCGACGATGCGGCGCTTGTACTCCGGATGCGCATGGGCCTCGCTCGACGCGACCAGCCGCGTGCCCACCCACACGCCGTCGGCCCCGTGGGACAAGGCGTCGACCACCCCCTGCCCATCGGCGATGCCGCCCGAGGCCAGCACCATCAACGGCCGCACCGCCTGGACCACCTGCTGCAGCAGCTTCAGCGTGCGCGTGCTGCTCTTGTTGTGCCCGCCCGCCTGTGCGCCCTGGGCGATCACCGCATCCATCCCGGCGGAAGCCGCCTCGAGGGCCTGCTGCACCGAGGCCACCTGCATCCAGACCCGCGCGCCCGCCGCATGCAGCCGGTCGATCCAGGCGCGCGGCGGCACGTTCATGTGGAACACCACCAGGCGCACCCGCTCGGCGATACAGGCGTCGATGTGCGCATCCGTCACCAGCGGCCCGAACGCCGAGTCGTCGAAGATGAAGTCCACGCCGAAGGGCTGGGCCGTCATGGCCTTGATCGACTGGATCAGCGCCTGCGTGCCCGGTGGCGGCTCGATGCCGTTGCCCAGCACGCCGATGCCGCCGGCGTTCGACACCGCCGCCACCAGCGACGGCAGCGCGACGAAGCCCATGCCGGCCCCGACGAAGGGATGGCGCACGCCGTAGCCGCGCGTGAGGCGTGTGTCCAGGCTCGGCGGGTGGTGGCCGCCGAAGGCCTGCGCTGCCTCGTTCTCGGCCCGGGCCGGCCCGGCAGCCAGGGCCGATCCGCCGAGGCCGGACAACAGCAGCAGGCGCCGGCGTTTCGACGCGATGTCATCGTTCATGTGGAGGCTCCCCTTGAGAGCCGCCCATTCTGCTCAGGCTGCGCAGCGACACCATCCTCACGAATGACGACGAGCTGCACCGAGTGCCAGTGCTTCGCGTGGTGCCCGGGACGGGGATCGAACCCGTACGCCCTCTCTCGAGAAGCGGCGGATTTTAAGTCCGCTGTGTCTACCAGCTTCACCACCCGGGCGGGCTGGCGCGATTATCAATGCATGCGTCGAGGTTGAGCGCCCTCGGCCATGATCCAGGCACCTCCATTGCCGAGCCCCCCATGCCACCCTCGCCCGCCACCCGCCTCGAACACGACAGCCTCGGCGACATCGCTGTCCCCGCCGATGCGCTCTACGGCGCACAGACCCAGCGCGCCGTCGAGAACTTCCCGATCAGCGGCGGTCGCCTGCCCACCGCCTTCATCCGCGCACTGGTCCAGCTGAAGCTCGCCGCCGCGCGCGCCAACGTGCGGCTCGGCAAGCTCGATGCCGATGTCGGCGGCGCCATCGAAGCCGCCTGCCGCGAGCTGCTCGACGGCGATTTCATGCCCCACTTCCCGCTCGACGTCTTCCAGACCGGCTCGGGCACCAGCTCCAACATGAACGCCAACGAGGTGATCGCGACGCTCGCGACGCGACGCCTCGGCCGGCCGGTCTCGGCCAACGACCACGTGAACCACGGCCAGAGCAGCAACGACGTGATCCCGAGCGCGATCCACGTCAGCGCCGCCGTGGTGCTGGCCGACCAGTTGCTGCCCGCATTGCGCCACCTGTCGGCCGTGACGCGCGACAAGGCGCTCACCGTGCACGGCCACGTGAAGACCGGCCGCACCCACCTGATGGACGCGATGCCGGTGCGCCTGAGCCAAACGCTGGGCGGCTGGGCCGCGCAGGTCGATGCGCAGGTCGCGCGCCTCGAGGCGCTGCGCGCCGACCTGGCCCAGCTCGCGCTCGGCGGCACCGCGGTCGGCACCGGCGTCAACGCGCACCCCGACTTCGCGCGCCTGGCCTGCGAGGAACTGAGCGGCCTCACGCGCCAGGCCTTCCGCCCCGGCACCGACTACTTCGCGCTGATGGGCGCGCAGGACACCGCGGTGTCGGTCTCCGGCCAGCTGAAGAGCCTGGCCGCGAGCCTGATGAAGATCGCCAACGACCTGCGCTGGATGAACTCCGGCCCGCTCGCCGGCCTCGGCGAGATCGAACTGCAGGCGCTGCAGCCGGGCTCGTCGATCATGCCGGGCAAGGTCAACCCGGTGATCCCGGAGGCGACGACCATGGTCGCAGCGCAGGTGATCGGCAACGACGCGGCCATCACCATCGCCGGCCAGTCCGGCAACTTCGAGCTGAACGTGATGCTGCCGCTGGTCGCGCGCAACCTGGTCGAGAGCCTGGAGCTGCTGGCCCGCGCGAGCCGCCTGCTGGCCGACAAGGCCATCGCCGGCTTCACGGTGCGCGACGATCGCCTGCGCGCTGCGCTGTCGCGCAACCCCATCCTCGTGACGGCGCTGAACCCGCTGATCGGCTACGCGCGCGCGGCCGAGATCGCGAAGCAGGCCTACCGCGAGGGACGCCCGATCATCGATGTGGCCGACGAACAAACCGAGCTCGGCCGCGCTGAACTCGAGCGCCTGCTGGACCCGGCGCGCCTGGCCGATGGGGAAGGAGAAGGCGGAGGCGGCGGCTGACCCATCGCTTGAAACAATGGCTTGCATCAAAACGGCGTGTCGTCCTACACATTGGGGATGCATGCCGGGATAAAGTCACGGACACGGGGCCGCAGTTACCTCCTCCCTCCTCCCAATGACACTGCGGCTTCTTCGGGCGGATAGTGCATGCACTGTCCGCTTTTTCTTTTATGGTGCCCCTCGTCGAAAGAGTACTTCCGCCGATCCCCCGAGGGGATGCCGGCCGGCTTGGGGCGGCCCGGCGCTCGGCCGGTGGCTTCGATGCCGACCTCAACAGCGTGCCAGCCGCTCCGGCTCGGTGTGCGCAATCTCCCGACCGACCGACACCGCGTAGGACAGGGCCGCGTTGCGCGAGATCCAGCGGTGCCCGCCGGCCAGGCAGGTGTCGCGGTAGATCTCGCACGGCGTGTTGACCGCGCCGCGGATGCGGCTCACCACCACGGCCGCCGTGAAGCCGCGGCCCCGGCCGCTGTCGGTGGCCGCCACGTAGATCCGGAAATCGCCTTCGTTGAACTGCTGATCGAACTGCATCTGACGCTCCACGCCGGCACCTCTTGCGGCGAAGAGCAACTATCGTCCCGAGGCGCCGTTCGCGCCATCCATCCGATTGAGGCCCCCATCGGGGGGCCCGGATCACAGCGACTGCAGGATGTCCTTGCGCTTCTGCTTGTACTCGTCGTCGGTGATCAGCCCCTTGTCGCGCAACTGCTTCAGCGCGACCAGGCGGCGCTCGATCTCGTCGGCCTTGGCATCGGCCGGTTTGACGACCGGCGCGGCCACCGCGGCCGGCGCGGCAGCAGGTGCCGGCTGGGCCGCCGCCGCGGGCACGACCGTCGCGGCGGCCGCGGGCGGCGCGGCCACCACCAGCGGCGGCACCGGCGCCGGCACCGGAGCCGTGGTGGCCAGGTTCAGCGACACCGTCAGCCAGTCGCCGCGGCGGTTGCCGGCACCGGGCGCGGCGCTGCTCAGCTTCACCTCGGACGCCTTGCCGCGCGAGCCGTAGATGAAGTTCGGCGACATGCTGGTCGAGCGCACGATGTGCACGAACTCGAAGCTGCTGTCGTGCGCGATGAAGTTCAGGTTGCCGTTCTCGATGAACAGCCGCGCCGTCACCGCGGTCGGCGGCGCCAGGAAGTTGTCGCGCCGCGAGCTGGACAGCAGCAGCACGTCGTCGCCCGGTTCGGCATTGGCGAAGGCCTGCACCAGCGGCTCGGTGATCTCGGCCAGCTCGTCGGCCGCGAACAACGGCTGCGGCGTGCCGCGCAGGTCGGCGGCCTTGAACTGCGCCAGCTGCAGCCGCAGCGCCTCGACGTTCAGCTTCACCGGGTGTTGGTTGTCCGGCGCCCCGGCCTCATGCGCCAGCAGCTGCACGCTGGTGAAGTCGCGGATGCGCCAGATGCGCTGCTTGCGCGCCGCGGCGGTCTGCGCATCGGCCTGCGCGGCCTGCCGGCCCAGCAGCGAATCGAACAGGCCGGCCGCTTGTGCCGACCCCAGGGTACTTGCCACGCAGGCTGAGACGACACCCAGCTTCAGCCACGGAGATGCTCGTTTCACGGTCGGTCGATCCTCTGGGATACGGGGGGAAGCCGCGCCCTGGAAAGGCGGCGCGGGTCGCATTGTAGTTTTGCTACGCACCGCGCCGCCTACGCGTTTCTCCCCGTCAGCCAAAGGGGCTGCCGCTGCGTTCAGCGCGCCAGCAGGCCGCCCCACTGCCAGAGCGCGAAGCCGGCCAGCAGCACGGCCGACGCCCGGTTGATCAGGCGCCGCCAACGGGCCTGGAAGCGCTCGCGCAGCCGCCCGACCGCGGCCGACAGCAGCAGCCACCACAGCGCCGAGCCGACGAAGACGCCGGCCACCATCACCAGCGGCGAGCCGCCGGCCACCTGGGCGCTCATGGCGCCGAAGATCGCGATGAAGGACACGATGGTCATCGGGTTCGACAGCGTCAGCGCGAAGGTGGCCGCGAAGCAGGTCCACAGCGTCGGCACCGCGGCCGCGCGCCCTGCCGCGTCGGGACCGGCCGCCTGGTGCCAGCCCGACCACGCGAGCCGCAGCAGCACCAGCCCGCCGAACACCGCGAGCCAGGTCTTCGCGCCCACCAGCCACGCGATCAGCGCCGTGGCACCGAAGGCGCCGACCGCGCCATACACCGTGTCGGCCGCGGCCGCGCCCATGCCGGTGGCGAGGCCGGCGCGCCAGCCGGCGTCCAGCGTGCGCTGGATGGTCAGCAGCCCGATCGGGCCGACCGGCGCGGCGATCGACAGGCCGATCAGCACCGATTGAAGGAACAGCAGCAGCGATGTCGTCGAGGTCATGCCCCGGATTGTCCCGGCCGGCCCGCGGTTGAGCCATCCGAAACTTCAGGCCAGAATCGAATCGACCCTTCATTTTTTCGGCCGACCTGCCCGATGACAGAAACACCTCCCGCCCCGGCGCTGGACGACAAGGCCTGGCGCATCCTGATGGCGCTCCAGCGCGACGCACGCAGCCCGCTGAAGACGCTGGCCGAGGCGGCCGGGCTGTCGATCCCCGCCACCGCCGAGCGCATCCGCCGGCTGCAGGACGCCGGCGTCGTCAGCGGCTTCGGTGCCGAGGTCGACCCGCAGCGCGTCGGCTACGGCGTGCGCGCCTGCGTCGGCATCACGGTGCAGCAGCCGCACAAGCGGCGCTTCATCGACAAGCTGCGCGGCACGGCCGAGGTGCTCGAATGCCACCACGTGACCGGCGACGATTCGTTCATGCTGAGCGTCGTCGCGCGCGACCTGCAGGACCTGGAGCGCTTCCTGGCCGAGATCAACGGCTACGGCGAGACGCGCACCTCCATCGTCTTCTCCACGCCGATCCCGCGCCGCGGCCTGGTGCCGCCCGGCACGGGGCGAGGCAAGGTGGCGCCATGAAGCTGCGGATCGAGCCGCTGACGCCCGAGCGCTGGCCTGACCTGGAGGCGATCTTCAACGCCCGCGGCTGCTCGGTGGCGCGCGGCTGCTGGTGCATGTTCTACCGCCGCAGCGGCGACAAGCCGCCGCGTCCGCCGGGGGTCACGCATGCCGAGGTGGCACGGCGCGAGTTCCGGCAGGTCGTCGAGCGCGGCGAGCCACCCGGGCTGATCGCCTACCGCGGCGACGAGCCGGTCGGCTGGGTCGCGATGGCGCCGCGCGAAGAGTTCAAGAAGCTGCAGCGCTCGGTGATCATGAAACCGGTGGACGACCAGCCGGTCTGGTCGATCACCTGCTTCGTCGTGCCGTCGAAGTGGCGCGGGCAAGGCGTGGCCAGCGCGCTGCTGGCCGGTGCGGTGGCCTACGCGAAGCAGCGCGGCATCGCGCTGGTCGAGGCCTACCCGGTCGACAAGCCCGGGCGGGCCGACGACGACGCGATGTGGTTCGGCGCGAAGTCGATGTACGACGCGGCCGGCTTCGAGGAGGTGGCGCGCCGCAAGCCGACGCGCCCGGTGGTGCGCATCAGGCCCGGCTAGATCACCGGATCGAGCGTGCTCAGGCTGGGCCTGCCGCGGCGGCGGCGCAGCGGCGCGTCTTCATGGCGCAGCTGCTGCGCCGGCAGCGGCCGCCCGAGCAGGAAGCCCTGGATCTCGTCGCAGCCGTGCGCCTGCAGGCGCGCCAGCTGCGTCGCCGTCTCGGCCCCTTCGGCATTGACGCGGATGCCCAGCGCATGCGCCAGCGAAACGATCGAGCCGACGATCAGGTCGACCTTCGGGTCGTTCTCCATGTTCTGCGTGAAGGTGCGGTCGATCTTGACCTTGTGGAACGGGAAGCGCCACAGGTACGCCAGGCTCGAGTACCCGGTGCCGAAGTCGTCCATCACGATGCGCGTGCCCATCGCTGCCAGCGCCTGCAGCGTCTGCAGCACCTGGTCGGTGTTGCGCATCAGCAGCGATTCGGTGATCTCCAGCTGCAGGCGCTGCGGCGCGAGGCCGGTGCTGCGCAGGCAGTCGCTGACGACGCTGACCACGTCGCCCTGGAATTGCGCGGCCGACAGGTTGACCGACACGTCCAGGTGCACCGGCCAGCGCACCGCCTCCTCGCAGGCACGCAGCAGCACCCAGCGGCCCAGCGCCTCGATCAGGCCCGACTGCTCGGCCAGCGGGACGAACTCGGCCGGAGAGATCGCGCCGCGGTCGGGGTGCAGCCAGCGCGCCAGCGCCTCGTAGCCGCTGACATGCAGGCCGTCGGCCTCGACCAGCGGCTGGAAGTGCAGCGTCAGCTGGTCGGCCGCGATCGCCGCCCGCAGGTCGCGCACCAGCACGCGGCGCAGCTGCAGCTCGGCATCCATGCCGGGGTCGTAGAAGCTGAACTGGCCGCGCCCGTCGGCCTTGGCCCGGTACAGCGCCAGGTCGGCCTTGTGCAGCAGCTCGTCGCGCGTCTCGCCGTCGACGCCGTAGATCGCGGCGCCCACGCTCGCCCCGCCATCCAGGCGCAGCCCGCCCAGCTCGTGCGGCACGGCCAGCGCGTCGACCACGCGCTGCGCCAGCGACGACACGTCGTCCGATGCGCGCACGCCGGCCTGCAGGATCGCGAACTCGTCGCCGCCCAGCCGCGCCACCAGGTCGAACTGGCGCACCAGCTCGCCCAACCGCACCGCGACGCTGCGCAGCGTCTGGTCGCCGGCCGCCTGGCCGTGGGTATCGTTGATCAGCTTGAAATGGTCCAGGTCCAGGCACAGCACCGCGAACTTCGGCCCGCCGGCGCGGGCGCGCGCCTCGGCCTCGCTGAGCGCCGCGTTGAAGCTCGCGCGGTTCAGCAGGCCGGTCAGCGTGTCGTGCTCGGCGAGGTAGCGCACCTGGTCCTCGGCCTGGCGCTCGCGGCGCGTGCGCACGATCCACTGCCGCACGCTGAAGCCGATCAGCAGCACCAGCGCCAGCGCGACGGCCACCGACACGCGCAGGAAGGCCGACGCGATGCGCGCCGCGCGCTCGGCCTGGTCGACGTAGACCTCGACCACGCCGCCGACGTTGCCGTTGGCGCCCTGCACCGGCACGTAGGCCTCGCTGTAGATGCGCGGCCGGTCGGCGCGCGACGATTCCTTCAGGTAGACGATGCTGCGCCCGCGCAGCACCAGCTCGCGCACCTCGTCGCTGCGCTGCAACGTGTCCGGCGGCGCGGCCCGGTGCGCGCGCGCCAGCTCGTCCGGCCCCAGGCCGAGCTGGTCGGAGGCGAGCATCTCGCGCCCGTGCGGGTCGTAGAGCTTGAAGCGGAACACCTCGCCCAGGCGGCGCAGCCGGCTCAGTTGCTCCACCGCGGCCGGCGTCGGCGGCCGGCCGTCGAAGATGGCATTCAGCTCGGGGACGGTGTCGCGCACGTACTGCGCCCACTGCAGCGCGCTGTGCTCGGCGTCGGCGCGCAGCTGCGCACGCGAGGCCGTCTGCATGGCCCAGCCCACCACGGCGCACGCCAGCGCACTGGCCAGCAGCCAGGCGAGCACCGCACGCCAGGTGGGATTGAGCGAGGTCATTCGGTTCTCCGGCAACCGTTTCGTGCCCGTGCGCAGACGCGGGCGACGGTTTTCCATCCAGGGTTATCGGACACCGAGGCGGCAACCTGAGCCCGCCTTGCGCTGTCCGGCCGTGCGGAATCGCACGACCGTGCGCAGCACACCTTCCTTCACCTCAAGAAGCGGGGGCTGGCGCCGACATAGGAGCGAGTCTCGTCATGCCCCATCAAGCCCAGCATTCCGTCCCCTTCCCTGCTGCTGGCAGCCACCTGCCGCCCACGGTGCCCGAGGAACGCCAAGCCCGGGCCGGCCGCCGCCGCGGCGAGCGGCTGCGCACGCTCGGCTGGGTGTTCATCAGCTGCATGATCGACGCCTTGCTGCTGTCGCTGCTGGCGGCCGCGGGCGCGGTCGGCTGGACGGCGCCGGCGTTCTACATGGCCGGTGCCACGCTGGGCTGCGCCGCGTTCTACCTGATGCTGTTTCGCGGCTGGAGCGAGCGCTTCGCCGACCCGTACCTGACCGGCCCGCAGATGATCACCGCGTCGGCGCTGGAGCTGGCGATGGTGCCGCTGGCGCCGGAGGTGGGGGCCTTGACGCTCAGCGTGGTCTTCATCGTGTTCGCCTTCAGCGCGCTGCGGCTGACGCCGCGCCAGCTGCTGCCGCTGTGGGTCGCGATCTCGTTCGGGCTGGTGCTGACCATCGCGCTGTCGCCGCAGGCGCCGGCGCTGCCGCGCGGCACGCCGTGGCAGGCGGCGCTGTCGGCGCTGTGGCTGTCGCTGGCGGTGGGCCGCTGCGCGGTGGTGGGCCTGTACGGCGCCTCGGTGCGCCAGCTGCTGGGCACGCGCAACCGCGAGCTCGCGGCGGCCCAGGGCCAGCTGCAGGCGCTGGCGACGCGCGACGAGCTGACCGGTGCGCTGAACCGCCGCGCCATCATGGCGGCGCTCGAAGAAGCCCTGCAGGCCGGTGCGGCACCGACCGTCGCGCTGATGGACCTGGATCACTTCAAGCAGGTCAACGACAGCCACGGCCACCTGGTGGGCGACGGCGTGCTGCGCCGCTTCGTGGTCAGCGCGATCCGCGCGCTGCGCTCGCACGACCGGCTGGGCCGCTATGGGGGCGAGGAGTTCCTGCTGCTGCTCGCGACCGGCGAGCGCGACACCGCGGCCGCGATCGCCGAGCGGGTGCGCCGCGTCATCGCCGCCGAACCCTGGTGCGAGGTGGCGCCGGGGCTGCGGGTGACGGTCAGCATCGGCCTCGCGACGGCCGCCCCGGGCGAAAGCGCCGAGCAGTTGCTGCAGCGCGCCGACGATGCGCTGTACCGCGCGAAGGCGGCCGGGCGCGACCGCGTGCTGTTCGGCTGATCCGACAACCCGGCACCCCCGCCCTTGAAAGCGCCGTGGGCCGCGCCCACATGCGCATCCTGGAGGACCTTCCCGTGGGTGCGAACGACGCTTTCCTGCTTGATGCCTATTCCGAGACCGTGGCCGGCGTGGTCGAGCGCGCCGGGCCGAGCGTCGCGTCGGTCAAGGTGGTCGGCCACGCCGGCAACCGCGATGCGGCGCTGGGCGGCGGCTCGGGCTTCCTGTTCACGCCCGACGGCTACCTGCTGACCAACTCGCACGTCACGCGCGCCGGCGCGGCGGCGCTGCCGTCGCCGCAGGTGACGCGCCAGCGGGTGTCGCTGAGCGACGGGCGCGAGTTCGATGCGCGCTGGGTCGGCGACGATCCCGACACCGACCTGGCGCTGCTGCACATCGACGGCATGTCGCGCGGCGGGCTGACGCCTCTGACCATCGGCCGCTCGGCGCTGCTTCGGCGCGGCGAGATCGCGATTGCGATCGGCAACCCGCTGGGCTTCGAGCACACGGTGACGGCCGGCATCGTCAGTGCCCTGGGCCGCAGCATGCGCTCGGGCACCGGGCGGCTGATCCCGGACGTGATCCAGACCGATGCGGCGCTGAACCCGGGCAACTCGGGCGGGCCGCTGCTGAATGCGCGCGGCGAGGTGATCGGCGTCAACACCGCGATCATCCGGGGCGCACAGTCGATCAGCTTCGCGGTGGCGATCGACATCGCCGAGTGGGTGATCCCGCAGCTGCTCAAGCACGGCCACGTGCAGCGCGGCTACCTGGGCGTGGGCGGCAGCACGACGGTGCTCGACCGGCGCATCGTGGTCGGGCTCGGGCTGCAGCAATCGCAGGGGGTGCGGGTGCTGGCGGTGGAACGCGAGAGCCCGGCGGCGCGCGGCGGCCTGCGCGAAGGCGACCTGATCATCGGCATCGACGGCACGCCGATCGAATCGGTGGACCGGCTGCACCAGGCGCTGGACGCGAGCCGGATCAACCGCGATTGCGTGCTGAAGCTGCTGCGCGGCAACGCGACCGGGCAGCCGATGTACCTGACGGTGCGGCCCACCCCGCAAGCGGCCAAGTAGCCCGGATGCCAATCCGGGTCGGCGGTGATCAGGCGGACGAATCCCGGATTGGCATCCGGGCTACGGACACACGATCGCCCACCCGCAGCAAGCCGCCGCGCACCACGCTCGCCGTGATGCCGCCGTGCCCGCGCATCGCGTTGTAGCCGCCCTGGCCCAGCAACTCTTCCATCCGCGAGCACGGCTCGCAAGGCCCGGTCACCTCCAGCAGCACCTCGTCGCCCAGCCCCAGCAGCAAGGGCACGTCCGCGAACAGCGTCTTCGCCGCCAACAGGTTCAGCCCGGACACCAGCACATTGCGCCGCAGCCCCGCCGGGTCCACCGCATCGACGCCCGCCAGTGCCGCGATCACCGGCAGGTGCTCCGCCTGCAGCAGCGTCACCTGCCGCTTGCTGCGGCCGATTGTCCCGCGCACGCTGCGGTCACCCTCCAGCCCCTGCCCTTCGAGCACCTGCACCTGCGTCACCGGCAGCACCGGCACGCGCCGGTCCGGGCGCAGGTAGATCGCCTGGACCCGCCCGTCGTGCGCGAAACGCTGCGTCAACTCCCGCAAGGTGAAGACATCCTGGCCCGCCATGCAGTTCACTCCGGATTGAGAGGCCCGATTGTGCTGCGCGCCCCGCGGCCGCAAAATCCGCGCCTTGCCTCGACGAAGCCCCCATGCGCGTATTGTTGGTTGAAGACGACCGGATGATCGGTGCCGCCGTGCAGCAGGCGCTGGCCGACGCTTCGCACGCGGTCGACTGGGTCACCGACGGCCAGCAAGCCTTGGCCGCCGCTTTCACCCACACCTACGACATGCTGCTGCTCGACCTCGGCCTGCCGCTGCGCGACGGCTTCGACGTGCTGCGCCAGGTGCGCAGCCGCAACCCCCAGGTGCCGATCCTCATCGTCACCGCGCGCGACGAGGTCGAGGACCGCATCGCCGGCCTCGACCTGGGCGCCGACGACTACGTGCTCAAGCCCTTCGACGTGCAGGAACTGCTGGCCCGCATGCGCGCCGTCGTGCGCCGCCAGGCCGGCACCGCGACACCGGTGCTGACCAACGGCGCGATCACGCTCGATCCGGTCACCCGCGACGTCGCCTTCGACGGCCGCAGCGCCGCGCTGTCGGGCCGCGAGTTCTCGCTGCTGCAGGCACTGCTGCTGCGCCCCGGCGCGATCCTGTCGCGCCAGGAACTCGAGGAACGCATCTACGGCTGGAACGAAGAGGTCGAGAGCAACACCGTCGAGGTGCTGATCCACGGCATCCGCCGCAAGCTCGGCCCCAAGGTGATCCGCAACGTGCGCGGCGTCGGCTGGTGCGTGGACCGCGCGGCATGATGCGCACCGCATGAGAAATTCGCTGCAGTTCCGCCTCTCGCTGTGGATGGCCGTGCTGCTGCTGGCCACCGGCGTGGCGGCCGGCGCGCTGTCGTTCTTCTGGGCCCTGCACGAGGCCAACGAGCTGCAGGACGACCTGCTGGAGCAGACGGCCGCGCTGGTGCTGGCCGGCCAGCTGAGCATCAACCCGGTCGAGCCGGCCAGCGCCCCCGTGGGCATGAAGCCGCGCGTTGTGGTCGAGCTGGTCGACACCGCCGTCGCCGAGCCGCTGGTGCCCGGCATCGGCCGGCTGCCGGCCGGCCTGCCGGACGGCCTGGACACCTACACCGCCGAGGGCCACTCGTGGCGCATGCTGCTGACCCACGTGGCCGACGGCCGGCGCATCGTCGTCGCGCAGCAGACCGAGCGCCGCGACGACATCGCACAGGACAGCGCGCTCGCCGCGCTGGTGCCGCTGGTCGTCCTGCTGCCGGTGCTGCTGCTGCTGGTGCGCGTGGTGATCCGCAACACGCTGCGGCCGATCGCGCAGGCCTCCCACCGGCTGGACAAGTTGGACCGCCATGGCGGCATCCCCCAGGTCAACGTGCCGGCCGGCGAGATGCCCGACGAGGTGCGGCCCTTCGTCAGCTCGATCAACGCCTTGCTCGGCCGGCTGGCCGAGGCACTGGAGCAGCAGCGCCGCTTCGTCGCCGATGCGGCGCACGAGCTGCGCTCGCCGATCACCGCGCTGACGGTGCAGGCCGAGAACCTGGGGCACGCCGAGATGTCGCCCGAGGCGCGCAAGCGCTTCGTGCCGCTGCGCGAGGGCCTGTCGCGCTCGCGCGCGCTGCTGGAGCAGCTGCTGTCGCTGGCGCGCGTACAGGCGCGCACCGAGATGCCGCAGCAGGCCGTGGCCCTGCACGAGGTCGTGCGCGAGGTGGTGGCCGACCTGCTGTCGCTGGCCGAGGCGCGCGGCGTCGACCTCGGCGTCGCGCGGCTCGACCCGGTGCAGCTGACGGGCACCCGCGTCGACGTGCGCACGCTGGTGCGCAACGCGGTCGACAACGCGGTGCGCTACACGCCGGCCGGAGGCCGGGTCGACATCAGCGTCTTCGACGAGGCCGGCAGCGCGGTGCTGCGCGTCGACGACAGCGGGCCGGGCATCGCCCCCGACCAGCGCGAGCGCGTCTTCGATGCGTTCTACCGCCTCGTCGGCACGCAGGAGACCGGCAGCGGCCTCGGCCTGTCGATCGCGCGCGGCATCGCGCAGCGCCTGGGCGGCCAGATCACGCTCGACGACGCACCGGCCGGCGGCCTGCGCTTCGACTACCGCCAGCCGCACGGCCCCGCGAAACTGGGGGGGCCGTTTCCCTAAAGTTCGGTATGGACGCCACGGCGCAGGCCGCTACCGTGGCAGGCTCCTGCACCACCGGAGCAACGGCATGGCCTTGTATCGCAACGTCGGGGGCATCGTGACGATCACGCCCGGCGCCACCCACTACTGGGAATACTGGTTCGACGGTTTCGGACGCGACGTCGGCGTCGCCGTCGCGGCGCCCAACATCCAGGAGCCGCAGGTCGACGTGAAGCTGGTGGCGCTGAACCCCGGCGTCGTCGCGCATGCCAGCGGCGAGACCGACGGCATCTTCTACACGATCGACATCCGCAACGCGGGCGCGGCGCCGATCCGGTACAACCTGTGCCTCGCAGACTGGAGATGAGCCCCATGCACAGCGCCATCGTCATCACGGAAGCCGGCCGCGTGGTCGGCGTGCAGGTCGAGCTGCCGGTGGGCTCGCGCCACGTCGGGCCGGTCGCGACGCTGCGCGCCGGGCCGTCGCAGCAACTGCACCGCATCGACGTCGAACTGCCCGAAGCGCTGGCCACGGCCGACGAGGTCGGGCGCTTCCACGCCGGCATCGAGAAGCAACTGACCGGGCTCGGCGTCAAGACCAAGACCAAGACCAAGACCAAGTCCAAGACCCGGAAGTAGCGCCTGCCGCAGAATGCTCCCCTTCGAACGATCGACGATCACGACAAGGGGCAGCGGATGAAGGTATGCATCTATGGCGCGGGCGCCATCGGCGGGTTCATCGGCGCGCGCCTCGCGGCCGGCACCCCGGCCCAGGTCAGCGCGGTCGCGCGCGGGGCCACGCTGCAGTCGCTGCAGCACCATGGCTGGCGCCTGCGCCAGCGCGGTGAGCTGCTCACCGGGCCGGTGACGGCCGTGTCGGATGCGGCCAGCCTGGGCCCGCAGGACCTGGTCGTGATCGCCGTCAAGGGCCCGGCGCTGGCCGCCGTGGCCGACCAGCTCGCCCCGCTGCTGGCCCCGCACACCGTCGTGCTGCCGGCGATGAACGGCGTGCCGTGGTGGTTCGGCCGCGGCATCGCGGCCATCGGCGATGCGCCGCTGGAGAGCGTCGACCCCGGCGGCCGCATCGCCGCGAAGATCCCGCACGAGCAGGTGCTCGGCTGCGTCGTGCATGCCGCCACCACCAGCCCCGAGCCCGGCCTGGTCGAGCACAAGATGGGCCAGGGGCTGATCATCGGCGAGCCCGCGGGCGGCGAATCGGCCCGCGCGCGCGCGGTCGGCGCGCTGCTGGCGCAGGCCGGCTTCGACGTCACCGTGTCGGCCGGCGTGCGCCAGGACATCTGGTACAAGCTGTGGGGCAACATGACGATGAACCCGGTGTCGGCCATCACCGGCGCCACCGTCGACCGCGTGCTCGACGACCCGCTGCTGCTCGCCTTCTGCGCGAACGCGATGCGCGAGGCCTCGGCCATCGGCGCACGCATCGGCTGCGCGATTGCGCAGACGCCCGAAGACCGCCAGCAGGTCACGCGCAAGCTGGGCGCCTTCAAGACCTCGATGCTGCAGGATGTGGAAGCCGGGCGCGGCATCGAGCTCGATGCGCTGGTGGGCGCGGTGCGCGAGATCGCGCAGCGGCTTTCGCTGCCGACGCCCAACATCGATGCGCTGCTCGGGATGACACGGCTGTTCGGGCGCGTACACGGCCTGTACCCCGACTGACCCCTTCACCGGACACCCCATGAACCACCTTGCCCGCTCCCTCGCCGCCGCGCTGCTGACACTGGCCGTCACGTTCGCACATGCACAGACACCGGCGCAGCCCGCCGCCCCCACGCAGCGCCTGCGCGGCACCGTCGAATCCTTCGACAACACCACGCTGGTGGTGAAGGAACGCAGCGGCGAGGTGCTGCGCCTGGCTCTCGCCGACAGCTTCGGCATCAACGAGGTGGTACCGACCGAACTCGGCAGCATCGCCGCCGGCAGCTACATCGGCACCGCCGCGATGCCGCAGGCCGACGGCACGCTGCAGGCGCTGGAGGTGCTGGTGTTCCCCGAGCAGGCGCGCGGCACCGGCGAAGGCCACTACCCCTGGGACCTGCAGCCGGGCAGCACGATGACCAATGCCACCGTCGCCGACGTCGTCGGCCAGGCCAAGGGCCGCACGCTGAAGCTGCGCTACAAGGACGGCGAGAAGACGCTGCAGGTGCCCGAAGGCGTGCCGGTGGTCACCGTGAAGCCGGGCGACCGCTCGCTGCTGGTGCCGGGTGCGAAGGTGCTGGTCACCGCGCAGCTGCGCGACGGCAAGCCGACGGCGCTGCGGGTGCTGGCGGGGCGCAACGGGTTTGCGCCGCCGATGTAGGACCGCCCAGGTCAGGCGAACGAGGCTTGGCGCGCTCCGGTGCGGAAAGCCGCGATCACGTCCAGCAGCCCGGCCGCCTGGATCTTCAGGCTCTCGGCCGCCGCCGCGCTCTCTTCCACCAGCGCCGCGTTCTGCTGCGTGCCGGAGTCGATCGACGCCACCGCCTGGTTCACCTGCACGATGCCGGTGCTCTGCTCGGTGGTCGATGCATTGATCTCGGCGATCAGGTCGGTCATGCGGCGCACCTGGTTCACGATGTCGTCCATCGTGCTGCCGGCCTCGGTGCACAGCAGGCTGCCCGCTTCCACCTTCTCGACGCTGTCGCCGATCAAGGCCTTGATCTCGCGCGCCGCCTGCGCCGAGCGCTGCGCCAGGCTGCGCACTTCGCCGGCCACCACCGCGAAGCCGCGGCCCTGTTCGCCGGCCCGCGCCGCTTCCACTGCCGCGTTCAGCGCCAGGATGTTGGTCTGGAACGCGATGCCGTCGATCACGCCGATGATGTCGGCGATCTTCCTGCTCGACGCAGTGATCTCGCCCATCGTCGCGACGACGCGCTGCACCACCTCGCCACCGCGGCCGGCCACGTCGGCGGCCGACGCCGCCAGCTGGCTGGCCTGGCGCGAGCTGTCGGCGTTCTGCTGCACCGTCTGGGTCATCTGCTGCATCGAGGCCGCCGTCTGCTGCAGAGCGCTCGCCTGCTGCTCGGTGCGGCTGGACAGGTCCTGGTTGCCCATCGCGATCTCGGCCGAGGCCGTCGCGATGCCGTCGGCCGACTGGCGCACCTTGCCCACCATGGTCACCAGGCTGGCGTTCATTTTCTTCAAGGCGGACAGCAGCAGTCCGGTCTCGTCGCGGCTGTCGACCTGGATGTCCGAGCTCAGGTCGCCCGAGGCCACCGCCTCGGCCAGCGTCACCGCACGCAGCAGCGGTGCGGTCACCGCGTTCGACAGGAACCAGCCCAGTGCCACCGCCGCCAGCGTGGCCGCGGCACTCGCGATCACCATCACCAGCCGGTCGCCGGCATAGCCGGTTTCGGCGGCCTTGCCCTGCAGGTCGGCCTGCGCATGCTCGTAGTCGATGACGTCGGTGGTCAGCTTCAGCAGCGCGGCCAGCAGCGGCCGGCATTCGGCGTTCATCTTCGCGACCGCCTCGTCGCGCTTGCCTTCCAGTGCCATGCCGACGATCGACAGTGCGACGGCGTCGTAGCGGGTTTCCACGTCGTCGAGCTGCGCCACCAGGTCGCGGTCGCGCTGGGTCACGTCCTTGCTGGTCGACAGCGCGGCCTTCAGCCGGGCCATCGCCGCCTTGGTCGCCTCGTGCGACTGCGTGACCGCCGCCTTCTCGAGGTCGCGGTCGGCCGGCGTCGTCACCAGCACCAGGTTGCGCGCGGCGATCGCGCGCTGCGTGGCGGCGCCGCGCAGCTCGGTGGCCAGGCGCTCGCGCTGGCCGACGCCGCCCAGGTAGTCGGTGAAACGGCCGTTCGAGCGGCCCAGCGAATGCAGCGCCAGCCCCGACACCAACAGCACGATGGCCGCCAGCAGCGCAAAACTCAGCATCAACTTGGTCTTGACGCGGACGTGCCTGAAGTTCATGGGTCTATCCTCGGGATCGCTGTGGATCGGTGACGGTGTTGAAGGTCGATTGTTCGATGGCGCTGCCATGCTGCCCAGACGGCGCCCGCCGATGCGTCCTGTCGGCGCAGCACCGATTGAACTTGAAGGCAATCAACCTACAAGGCCGGAACAGGCGCTCGTTCCGGCGCCAATCGCCGCGCCGATCCCCTGCAGTCGCGGGGGGCCGGGCCGGCTTCTCCCCAAATGTCGGGATGGCAGCCTGCACCGGGGCGCCTAAGGTTGCCGCCATGGATCCCGCGAACCTCCCCGCCGTCCCCGACACCGCCCTCGTGCTGCAGTGGGTGTTCGGCGGTGTGGTGGTGCTGCTCTACGCCCGCGACCGCTTCGAGCACCCGCAGCCGATGCGCGCCACCACCACCTTCTGGCGTTACTGGTCGGCCTGGTGCGGCTACATCGCCGCGATGCTGGCGCTGTTCGTCGTGCTGGGCGGCGGCATCACGGCGGTGAAGACGCAGCAGCTGCTGTCGCTGGTGAACCTGACCGGTGGCGACGCGGCCACGCCGGCGGCGCTGAAGGACGCCGCCGTGCTGCCGGGCCCGCTGCTGTCGGCGCTGGTGCTGACCTCGCTGCTGCCGCACTTCCCGCTGCTCGGCCGCATCGACGACGCGGTGAAGAAATGGTTCCAGCGCGTGGGCAACATGCCGATCGAGGTGCGCATGCTCAGCGCCCGGCTTGCCGCGGCCCACTACGAACTGCCGCCGCAAGCCGCCGAACGGTTGAACCCCGGGCTGCGCGCCTTCGGCGTCGATGCGGCGTGGCTGCGCGAGCCGCCCGACACGGTGCGCAACCGCTGGGCCCGCTGCGTCGCGCTGCTGGCCCAGGTGCAGCACTGGGAGGAAGAACGCAGCTACGCTCGCTACGTCGACGAGAACAAGGCGGCGCTGAACGAGGTCCGCACGCGCATGGCGACGCTGGCCGAGCTGCTGGACGCGCAGGCGCTGGCCGAACTCGACCGCGACGGCGCGACGCCGCTGCTGCTGCACGTGCGCAAGGGCGTGTTGCGCGACCTCTCGCAGGCGCAGCGTGCGCTGCACGACTTCGTCAGCGGCGGCGTGCTGAGCGGCGGGCGCAGCCATGCACAGCGGCGCGCGGCGCTGGCGCGGCTCGGCTTCTCCGGCCTGCCGGCCACGCGCGAGCCGCTGAACGCGCACGACATCGTGCTGGTGATGGGCATCGTGTTCCTCGCGATGCTGTTCGTGCCGCTGATGACGCGGCGCTTCTTCTATGCGCAGCCGCTGGACGCCAGCCTGCGGGTGCTGGTGATGGTGCCGATGATCTACGCCATCGCCATCGTGCTGGCGGTGTACCCGAAATCGATGTGGCCGGCCGCGAGCCGCTCGACCGAGCGCCGGCCGGTGGCCGCCTACGCGCTGTCGGGCGCGCTGGCCGCGGTGGCGGCCTTCGGCGTCTCGCTGCTGTTCCGCTTCGCGTTCGACCAGCAAGGCAACGTGGTGCAGGCGCTGGCCACGCCGGATGCCTTCGTCAAGGCCTGGAGCGTGACGGTGCAGCGCTGGCCCTGGCTGCTGCAGACCTTCTTCGTGACGGTGGCGATCGCGTGGGCGGCCGACGACCACCTGCCCGCCACCGGCCCGGCACCGCGCTGGCTGCGCTGGAGCGAGACGGCCGCCCTGGCAGGCATCTTCATGCTGCTGCAGTGGACGGTCGTCGAGCTGCTGATCGCCTACACCGGCGGCGGCGCGCGCCTGGCCGGGCGGCTGCCGCAGATGCTGGCCACGTCGGGCGTCGTCGGGGGCGCGATCGGCTGGTTCGTGCCGCACCTGTTCCGCTCGCGCGCGCGGCCGCCGGCCGAGGCGGTGACCGGGCCCGAGGCCGTGCAGCCTGTCGCGCACAGGGCAGCATAGGGCACTGTCCGACCCGACGAGGGGGTCGCGTCCGGCAGATCCGGGGCCTGCGGCTGGCGACGATGGGGGTCTCTCACCCGCCTGGAGATCCGCATGGGCCTGTCCCGTTTCCTCGGCCGCGCGATGATGCCGGTCTTCCGCAAGGCCTTGCCCGCGATGGGCGACACCGAGCGGGCCGCGCTCGCGGCCGGCACCGTCGGCTTCGAAGGGCAGTTGTTCGCCGGCCGGCCCGATTTCGATGCCTTGCTGGCGATGCCACCGAACCGGCTGACGCCGGCCGAGCAAGCCTTCCTCGACGGCCCGGTGCGCGAGCTGATCGCGATGCTCGACGACTTCGCGATCGACACCGAAGGCGACCTGCCGGCCGGCGTGTGGCAGCACCTGCGCAGCCACCGCTTCTTCGGCATGATCATCCCGACCCGGCATGGCGGCCTCGGCTTCAGCCACCACGCCCATGCGACGGTGGTGGCACGCATCGCGAGCGTCAATGTCGCGACCGCCGTGACGGTGATGGTGCCCAACTCGCTCGGCCCGGCCGAGCTGCTGCTGCGCTACGGCACCGAGCCGCAGAAGCAGCACTACCTGCAGCGCCTGGCCGACGGCCGCGACCTGCCCTGCTTCGGGCTGACCTCGCCGCATGCCGGCTCGGACGCCGCAGCCATCCCCGACCGCGGCGTGCTCACCGAGCGCATCGTCGACGGGCAGCGCGTGCGCGGCTTCAACGTCAGCTTCGACAAGCGCTACATCACGCTGGCCCCGGTGGCCACCGTGGTCGGCCTGGCGTTCCAGGCGGTCGACCCGACGCGGCCCGAGGGCGAACAGGACCTGGGCATCACCTGTGCGCTGCTGCCGGTGCCCACGCCCGGCATGGAGATCGGCCGGCGCCACCGGCCGATGGACTCGGCCTTCATGAACGGGCCGATCCGCGGCACCGACGTGTTCGTGCCGATGGACTGGGTGATCGGCGGCGAGAAGCAGGTCGGCCAGGGCTGGCGCATGCTGATGGAATGCCTGGCCGCCGGGCGCGCGATCTCGCTGCCGGCGATGGGCTCGGCGATGCAGCAGACCGCGCTCTTCGTGATGAACGGCTACGGCCACATCCGCGAGCAGTTCGGCCTGCCGATCGCGAAGTTCCACGCCATCGCCGGGCTGATCGCGCGCAGCGCGGCCGACCTGTACGCGAGCGACGCGGCGCGGCACTACACCGCGGCCGCGCTCGATGCCGGCCAGCGGCCCAGCGTCGCCAGCGCCATCCTGAAGGTGCAGCTCACCGAGGCCGGCCGCCGCGCGGTGATGCACGGCATGGACGTGCTGGGCGGCAAGGGCATCATCAGCGGCCCGGGCAACCTGCTCGGTGCGGCATGGCGGCAGGCGCCGATCGCGATCACCGTCGAGGGCGCGAACCTGCTGACGCGCTCGCTGATCATCTTCGGCCAGGGCGCGGTGCGCTGCCATCCGCACGTGCTGGACGAGATGGCGGCTGTGCAGGCGAAGGACGATGCCGCGCTCGGCCGGGCCCTGCTGGGGCATGCGCGCCACGTGCTGCGCAACCTGTGGGCGAGCCTGGCCGGCGCGGCGGTGCACGGCGAAGCGCCGGTGGGGCTGGAGAAGGAGCTGCGGCTGATCGCCCGCGTGTCGGCCAAGTACGCGCTGACGGCCGACCTGGCGATGGGGCTGCTGGGCGGCAGGCTCAAGCGCATGGAGCTGCTGTCGGCGCGCCTGGGCGACGTGCTGTCCAACCTGTACCTCGCATCGGCCAGTGTCTGGCGCTACCGCCAGGAAGCGGACACGGCGCTGCTGCCGATCGCGCACGCGGCGATCCGCGTGCAACTGGACCAGGCCGCCGCGACGCTGCGCGAGCTGTACGCCAACCTGCCGTCGGGGCTGCTGCGCGCGCTGGCGCCGCTGCTGCTGCACGGCACCGGCCGCCTCGCGCCGCTGCGCGACCGCGACCTGGTGGCGCTGGCCGAATCTCTGCATGGCGAGCCGGCCGTGCTGGCCCGGCTGTGCATGGACGTCGGCGTGCCGGGGTCCGGCGGCCTGCGCGACCTGCACGATGCGCTGGCCCGGGCGCGCGCCCTGGGGCCCGACGAAGCGGCCGCGCTGAACAAGCGGCTGCGCGAAGGCAGCTCGCTGGAGAACAGCGCGAGCTTCTCGCGCGATCCGGGCGCCGCGCTGGCCTACCTGCGGGCGGCGGCGAAGGTGATCCAGGTCGACGATTTCCCGGGCCCGTGTAGGCCGGCTCCGACGCCGGAATCCGCCGTCGGACTAGAGACACCGGCGCCGGCGCGTCCGACGATCCGGCCACGCGCCGCCGTCGCGGCGACATCCGACTCGGAGGGCCCATGAGCAGCACCCGTCCCACCACCCGCGCGAACGCCGTCGAGAGCCCGATCCGCCGCGACGGCGTGCTGCCGCCCGAGAACAAGGTCTTCATGGCCTTCCGTTCGGCCGACGACCTGCAGGGCGCGCTGAATGCGTTGCTGGACGCCGGGTTCCAGGACAGCGAGATGCTCGCCTTCACGCCGGAACGGATGAAGCGGCAGATGGAGGTCAACATCGCCCATGCCGGACCGTTGGCCTCGATCGGGCAGGACCTGAACCTGCTGAAGACCAACCTCGCGCTGGCCGAGCAGGGCCACAGCTGGCTGGTGGTGCTGTGGCCGAAGAGCGATCACGAGGACCTGCTGACCAATGTTGCGCGCGAGTACAACGCGGCGCGGGCGCAGAAGTACGGGCGCCTGATCATCGAGGAGCTGGTGGACCCGGGCTCCGAGGGGCAGCAGCATTTCGAATCGGCCGACCGCGGGTTGGATCAGAGGACCGCGTAGCGCCCCGGCTTGTGGTTGACCGCGATGAAGAGGTTCATCACGACCGCCGCGAGCACCGACCACGCGACGCGCGTCGGCTCGACCACCGTCAGCGCCAGCAGCACCACGCTGCAGTCGACCGCCATCTGCACCTTGCCGGCGCGCCAGCCGCGGCTTTGCTGCAGGTAGAGCGACACGATGGTCGCACCGCCCAGGCTTGCCCGGTGCCGGGCCAGGAACAGGCAACCCGATCCCAGCAGCAGGCCGCCCAGCACCGCCGCATAGGCCGGGTGCAGCCGCTCGATCGCGAACAGCCGTGGTGACCATTCGGTCATCGCCGACAGCAGGCTGATCGCGATGAAGGTCTTCAGCGTGAACTCGCGCCCCATGCGGCGCCACGCGAACCAGTAGAACGGCAGGTTGATCGCGAAGAACAGCTTGCCCAGGCCGATGCCGGTGGCGTAGTGCAGCACGAAGGCCACGCCGGCCGTGCCGCCGGTGAGCAGCCCGACCTGCGCGAACAGGATCAGCGCCAGCGAGACGAACAGCGTGCCGGTGAAGATGGCCTGGGCGTCTTCGAACAGCGTGTGGCGATCGGCGCGGGATGGAGCAGGCGTGGCACTCATGGCGCCGGGGATTGCAGGAAGCGTGCCGAGTCAACAAGCCGTCATGCGCGGCCCGCACAGTCCCGGCTGCCGTACCGAGCAGTCCCCAGCCACCCAACCTGCCTACCCCCTCCATGCACCATCCCATCCTCCGTGCCGTCCTGGTCGCCGCCGTCGGCCTGAACGCGATCGCCGCCCGTGCCGATGAACTCCCGCGCTGGGACACGGCCATCACGAAGTACAACGAGCAGGCGGTCCGCGACTTCCACCCGGTGTTCGATTTCGACTCCGACGGCTGCTACCCGGCCACGCCCTTCAACCGCAACAGCAACCTGGCCCAGAACCCCGGCCTGAACGCCACCGGCACGCCGTGGGGCGCCTGCCGCGACAGCAACTGGGGCATCTTCGCCAACACCGTCCACCGCCAGCTGTGCCGCGAGACGGTCGAGGGCCTCGACACGATCGAGCGCTGTGCGCAGATGTACGAGCTGTACTTCGAGAAGGACCAGGCGATCGGGCTGTCCTTCCTGGGCGGCCACAAGCACGACGTCGAGACGGTGATCGTCTGGACCGCCCGGCGCAATGGCGGCGCACCGTTTGCCACGCACACCTCCACCAGCGCGCACGGCAACTTCACGACCCGCCCGAACGGCGAGATCCTGACCCAATCGGGGCACCCGATGGTCGTGTACCACAAGGACGGTGCCGGCACGCACGCCTTCCGCTTCGCGAACAGCGACGACAAGGCGCACGTCGAATTCCAGGGCAACTGGGGCGTGTTCTACGCGCCGGACATCATCAGCCACTACAGCGCCGTCGCGCAGTGGAACGGCGACGAGTGGACGCGCTACCAGACCAACCGGGCCTACCGCCACGCGCTGGAAGCGTCGAACTTCGGCAGCGCGAGCTTCAAGACCCGCAACGACGGCGAGATCATGGTGCAGGCGAACAACGCGGTGCCGCGCGGCGATGCGTTCTGGGCCAACACCACGTTCACCTGGGATGACGTGTGGGCCACGCGCGGGAAGGAGTTCAAGGCGAACTACCCGCAGACGTACCCGCAGATCAGCGAATAGCCCACGGTCCGCCTGCGCGGCGGACGCTCAATGACCGCCGCTGTCCCCCGGCCGGCTCGCCTCGAACAGGAACCAGGTGCGCCGCTCGGTCTCGTCGATCCACACCTCGATCAGGCTGGCCGTCGCGATGTCGTTGTGCTCGTCGCACACCACGTGCGCTTCGCGCAGCCGCGCCGCCATCGTCTTGTTGTCCTCGCGCAGCTCGGCCAGCATGTCCGACGGCTCGACGTAGTCGGCGTCGTTGTCCAGGATGCGCTGCGTGCGCGCGATGTGGCCGATCGAGCGCAGCGTGTTGCCGCCGACCTTGCGGATGCGCTCGGCGATCGGGTCGGTCATCGCGTAGATCTGGTCGGCCTGCTCGTCCAGCATCACGTGGTAGTCGCGGAAGTGCGGCCCGCTCATGTGCCAATGGAAGTTCTTGGTCTTCAGGTACAGCGCGAACACGTCGGCCAGGATGCCGTTCATCGCGGCGGCAATGTCGCGCGTGGCCGCGGCCTTCAGGTCGGTCGGCGTGACCAGTGGGGCCTTCTGGCGCTGCTTGGGGGTGGGAGAGGCGGATTTCTTCTTCACGGGCGGTCCTTCGCGGTTGAAAAGACGGGAGCCGCGAGCTTAGGCGAAACCGGCGTCCGGCGCCTCCTCGGGCGGGCGGCACTTGCAAGCCGCGACGCCGTCCCCACCTCCTCTGCACGGGATGGCCGCAGGCCGCACCGCCCAGAAGGAACCCCATGAAAGCCACCCATTCGCAACGCAGCATCAGCAACCTGGACGTGGTGCACGCGCTGGCACGCCTGCTCCAGCGCATGGAAGCCAACCCTGCCACGATCGACGCGCACCAGTACCGCACCGTCGTCGAGCAGCTCAAGAGGGCCTTCGAACAGGTCGAGCCCGGCACGGGCCTGCAGCTGATCCTGGAAGACTGCCCGGCCGCGTCGGATGTGTATGAAAACATACGCTACGAGCATGCCGGGCTGGTTCGCGCGCCCCTCGAGAAGGCGCTGAACGCGGAGCTGGAAGCGCGCCGCGCGATCGATCACGCGGCCGCCCCGCGTCATTGAACCTACGAAGGCAGGAAGTCCAAGGGGTACGTGATGTCGATCTGGTCGACGTCGCGCGCCCCGAATTCGAACTGCTTGATCCGCGCCAGCAGCTTCGATTCCAGTTCCGGCGACTTCAGCTCGCTGGAGACGATCCTGCAGTCCACCAGCGCACCCGACGGCGCGATCTTCAGGCTCAGCACGACCTTGCCCTGCAGCCCCGGGTCCTCGCGCAGCGCCCGGTTGTAGATCGCATAGATCGCGCCCTTGTTGCGCTCGAACACCAGGCGGATCTCCTCGATCGAGCGCGCCGCCTTGCCGCTGTTGCCGCGCTGCATCGTGCCGCCGGCGCCGGTGCCGTTGCCCGTGCCGCTGCCGGCCGCCGAGCCCTTGCCGCCCCCCCCGCCGCCGCCGGCCACGCCGGCCACCAGGGTGGTCGAACGCCCGGCCAGGCCACCGCCGCCGGTGTTGCGGCTGTAGCCCGCGGTGTTGATGCCGCCACTGCCGCCGGTCGCGTTCGAGGTGATCATCGCGCGGTCCGGCAGGCCGGCTTCGGTGCCCGCACCGACGCCGACGCCCACCCCTGAACCGACGCCCGGCCCCTGCTTGATGTCCGGCTTCAGCTGCACCGCCAGCGGCGCGCCGCTCAGCTCCTGCAGCTGGTCCTTCATCGCCAGCAACCCGACGCCCGCCGCCTTGCGGCGTGCCCCCTCGATCTCGCCCGGCGGCTTGTTCGGCTGCGGGACGCGGGCCTCGGGGATCGGCTCCTTCATCTTCACCGGATCCGGCTTGGCCGGGATCGGCTTGGCCTGGTCGGGCTTGGCCTGCGGCGCCGCGGCCTCGGCATCCTTCGGCTTGTCCTGCACCTTGGGCGGCGGGGGCGGCGGCGGAGGCGTCTCCAGCACCAGCTTGGCCAGCCGTGGCGGCAACTCGGCCGGCGCGGCGCGGTCGGGCTGCCGCACCGGCAGCCACGGCATGATCAGGAAGATCAGCAGGCAGATGCCGACGGTGCGCTGGATGATGCGGCGAAAGCGCGCGTCATCCTCGGGCACGCCCGCCCACGGCATCACCCGCGGGTTGAACGATACGACCGCCGCACTCATGCGCCCACCTTCTGCCGCACGGCAAACGACATGTCGGTGAAGTTGGCCCGGGCCGCCGTGTACATGATCTTGCGCAGCAGCTGGTACGGGATGTCCTTGTCACCCATGATGGTCAGGGCCTTGCCCTTGTCCTTGTTGGCCTCGCGGATCATCTCGCGGCCGGCCTGGATGTCCAGTTCGTCCTTCAGCGGCGCGATCAGGTCCGACGGCAGCTTCATCACGTCGGCCACGTTCGCGATCTTGCGGCCCTCGACGATGATCTCGGTGCCGCTGACCACCAGGATCACGTTCTGCTTCGGCTCCTTCTCGGCCGTCGACTGCGGCAGCTGCACCGCCTTCGGGCTGGGCAACAGCTCGACGCCGGTGGCGTTCGACAGCAGGAAGAAGATCAGGATCGTGAACACGTCGATCAGCGAGACGAGGTTCATGTCGAGCCCCGTCTGGTTGCGCGCGCGGCGCTCGGCCCGCTTCTGCAGCGGTGTCATCAGTGCCATGGTCCCCGCCCCTATCGCTTGACGACCGGCGCATCGCCGATCGAGATGTTGGGGAACATTTCAGTGTGCACGACCGCCGGCCCCTTGGGCGTGGCGACCACGCGCACCGCGTCCATCACCTGCACGAGCGCGTCGTACGAGGTGTTGGGCTCGGCCAGCACGCTGGCTTCCTGCTTGTCCGGGAACTTGGCCTTGATCTGCTGGATCAGCGTCGACAAGGCCGTGGTGTCATAGCCCTTCGCGTTGTTCGGGATGCGCTGGATCAGGCCGCCCAGGCGGTCGCCGACCTCCAGCGAATCCGGGCGCAGCACCACTTCCAGCTGCAGGTTGTCCACCTTCAATTGCTCCACGCCGGAGTTCTTGGCCGGCAACGACAGGTCGATCACCGACAGCCGGGTGAAGACGGCGGTCGACAGCAGGAACGGCACCAGCACCACGATCAGGTTGATGAACGCGGTGATCTCCAGGTGTGCCGTTTCCTTGCGCAGGCGACGACGGGCAGCCATGATCAACGGGCTCCGGTGCTCTGCTCGGCCTTCAGGCGCTGCACCAGGTTCAGGAAGCTGATCTTCGCGGCCTCGAGGCCGTCGACGATCTCGGCGGTCTTGGCCTGCAGGAACGAATGCAGCAGCAGGAACGGGATCGCGACCATCAGCGCGAACGCGGTGTTGTTCATCGCGATCGAGATCGAGGCCGACAGCATCTCGGCCTTCTCGGCCGGGTTGACCTGGGCCACCGCGGTGAAGCCCTTGATCAGGCCCATGATGGTGCCCAGCAGGCCGACCAACGTGATCACGTTCGCGAAGGTGGCGATGTAGTGGGTGCGCTTCTCCAGGCGCGGCACGATTTCCATCATGCCCTCTTCCATCGCCGCGTCGAAGTCTTCACGGCGGCCCGGGCTCTGCATGCGCGACAGGCCGTAGTTGACGATCTTGCCGATCGCCGCGTCGGAGTTGGCGGTGACGTTCTGCACTTCCTTGAAGCGGCCGTTCTGCAGCATCGGCAGCACCTGCGACCACAGCTTGCGGTTCTCGCTGCGCGCGCGGTTCAGCACGATGTAGCGCTCGATGCCGATCGCCAGGCCCACCGACATGATCAACAGGCTCGGATAGATGAACAAGCCGCAATCCTGGAAAAACTTCACTGCTGTGTTGAACGCATTCATCTCTGATCTCCGATGGAAACTTCTCTGATTCGACAAAAAACGGCAGCGGCTTCTTACTTGGTGGCTGCGGCGGGTGCGGCTGGCGCGGCGGCCAGCGGGGCGGGCTGCGTCAGCGCGTCATAGTGAACCTGGCGGCGGAACACGTCGCGGTCGACCGGCGCGAGCGCCTCGTCGAGCACGCTGACCACCGGGCGCCCGCTGGTGTCGCCGGCCAGCGGCTTCTTCCAGGGCACGATGTACAAGACCTTGGGCAGCTCGCGGTTGCCGATGATCTGCGAGCCCTTGATGTCGGCGCGGTCCTGCGCCCAGGCCGGCGCCAGGCCGGCGGCGATCAGCATCGCGAACACCGCGGCCACCGTCAGCGGCACGCGCAAGGGATCTCGGGACTTCATTGCTTTTCCTTCCGGTTGTCCGCAGCCGCCGCGGCCTTGGCCGGCGCCGCCTGCTTACGATTCTTCAAATCTGCGACCCATTTGGTCACCGTGGCATCGCCACCCGGAGTCAACGCAAGATACCGGCCATACAAGTCGGCGGCCTGTGCAACATCCCACAGATACAGGTCATACAGGATGCCGAGGTTCAGCAGCGGCGCCGCGAAGCCCGCGTCGAGCGAGATCGCGCGCTCGTAGGCGTCCTTGGCCTTCGCGAACTGCCCCTGCTGGCGGTAGGTGATGCCCAGCTGGTTGAAGTACAGCGGCTGCTTCGGGTTCAGCCGCACCGCCTGCTCCAGCTCGCCGGCCGATTCGGGCAGCTTGCCGGCCTGGCGGTAGATCACGCCCAGGTTGGCATGCGGCCCGCCCAGGTCGGGGTTGGCCTGCGCGATCGCCTTGAAGCCGCGCTCGGCCTCGTCCATGCGGCCGGCACGCAGGGCCCGGCGGGCATCGTCGTAGCTGCGTTGCACGGCGGGCGAGACCGGGGCCTCGGGCTCGGGACGGGCAACGGCAGGTGCCGACGCAGCGGGTGCGGGGGCCGACGCCGCAGCGGCCGGCTTGGCCGGCATCACCGCATCGCGCAAGGTCTGCAGCTGCGTCGAGCACCCCAGCAGCCCGGATGCCAATCCGGGGATCAACCATCGAATCCACGCGAAATCACCGGATCGCATCGACGACTCCTTCGCTGCGTTCCGACTTGCCGTACCTCAAGGGCCGCATCTCCGACAAGGCCTTGAAGCTGCTCTTGACCCACTGGTCGTAGATGCCGTTGGACGTGCGCCGCGCGTTCAGCTCGTGCAGCTCGGTGGCCTTCTCCTCGAACGGGTAGGCCTGCTCTTCCAGCATCACGTTGTACTGCTCCAGTTCCACCTTCGACAGCTTCTTCGGCCGCTGCGAGGCGATCAGCGCCTTGCCGAAATCCTGGTACAGCGATGCGATCTGGTAGGTTGCCGCGGTCGTCACGTCGGCCACGCCGTAGTCGGCCGCCACCGTATAGGCCTTCAGCGACTCTTCCAGCCGCGCCTTCTTGTTCTTCAGCGCCACGTTGAGCGGCTCGACCAGCTGCACCTTGCGGTAGCCCTCGACGATCGGCCCGGCCATCGCCAGCGCCGCCGTCGCGCCCAGGTAGCGGCTGCGGTTGGTGCGCGCGGCGCCGCCGGCCTGGTCGGCCTGGTAGATCTCCTTCATCCACGCCAGCTCGCGTGCCGGGTTGCCGTCTTCCTTGGCGATCTTCGCCAGCCGGTAGCGCGCCTCCAGCGACGACTCGAACGACGCCCCACCCTGCTTCAGGTAGCGCTCGTAGGCCTTGCCGGCCGCGGCGCGCGAACCGGCCTTCTCGTACATCTCGGCCGATTGCCACAGCGCATCGCGCGCCAGCGCCGGGTCCTTGTTGGTGGCCGCGAAGCGCTCGTACTCGCCGGCCGCCTGCGCCCACTGGCCCTTCTCGGTGTAGGCCAGCGCGAGCTTGCTGCCGACGTCGGCCTGCAGCGGGTGGTTCGGGTAACGCTTGCGGAAGTCTTCCAGCGTGCGGCTCGCGCCGTCCCAGTCCTTCAGGCCGATCATCGCGGCCGCCGTGTCGTACTGCGCCGGCGCGGCGACGCTGGACTGCGGCGCCACCGTCGCGACGCGCGAGAAATGCTTCACCGCCTCGACCAGCTGGCCCTTGGCACGCGCCTGCTCGCCCTGCTTGTAGATCGACGCCGCCTGGCGCTCGACCAGGTCCTTGCGCGCCGGGTCTTTCTCGGGCGCCAGCGCCAGCACCTCGCCATAGGCCTTCTCGGACTGCTCGTACTGCCCGCGCTCGAACGCGCTGTGCGCGATCACGGTCCAGGCGACGCGGCGGTTCGCCGGCTCGGCCGGCGGCTGCAGCGCCAGCACCTGCTGCGCCACCGTCGCGGCGCGCTCCTGCTCGCCCAGCGCATACAGCTTCTCGGCCGCGTTCGTCAGCACCGGGCCGCTGCGCTTGTCGGACGGATTGGCCTGCGCGAAGCGCAGCGCGCTCTCGACGCTCGCCTTCTGCAGCGCCGGCAGCTCGGCCGGGGCGGCCTTCTTCTCCTGCGCGGCATAGCTCAGCAGCGCCGCATAGCCGGCGTCGGCGCTCTTCGCATGCGGCGGGTAGCCGTAGGCCGTCTTCTCGTACTCGGGCACCGCTTCCTTGAAGCGGCCGTCCTCGTACAGCAGCTCGGCCAGCAGGAAGTTGTTCTGCGCCGCCTCGGGGTCGTTCGGGAACGAGGTCAGGTAGCTGCGGTACCACTTCACCGCCTCCTGGTAGTCGGCGGTCGACTTGGTCTTCTGCGCCTGCGAGTGGTAGTGCTGCGCCAGTTCTTCCAGGTTGGTCTTGACCAGCGGCTGCGCGTTCTCCTGCCATGCGGCGGCGTTCTGGCGGCTGAACTCGCTGTCGACGCCGTAGCGTTCGACGTATTCCTTCTTCGCGTCCAGCGCCAGGCCGCCGAAGCCGGTCTGCTGGTAGATCGCGATCACGCGCGCCTGCATCAGCGGTGCCTGGCCGTGCAGCGGGTCGCGCCGCGCGAACGCGCTGAAGGTGTCGGCGGCGTCCTTCGGCCGGTCCTGCCGCAGGTACAGCTCGCCCAGCTGCTGGTAGACGCGCCACTCGTACATGCGGCGGTCCGGGTCGGTCATGTAGGGCGGGATGCTCTCGGCGCCCTGCAGGTTCTCCAGGCTCAGGCTGGTGACGCGGAAGGTGTCTTCCACCAGCTCGCGGTCGCCGCGCGTCAGGCCGGGCAGCGTCTCGAGCTCGCCCTCGTCCTTGCGCCCGCCCAGCTTCAGGTCGAGCACGCCGAAGAACGGGTGCAGCGCGTCGTCGAGCCGGCCCAGCTTGAACAGCGACCAGCCCTGCATGTACAGCGCGCGGTCGCGGAACGGGTTCGACGAATCGCCCTGCAGCACCGTCGCATAGGCCTGCTCGGCCTTGGTGTAGTCGCGCGTCGAGAACAGCAGCTCGCCGCGGCGGAACTGCGCCTCGTCGCGGTAGATCGTCTTCGGGTACTGCGTGACCAACTGGTCCAGCGTCTTCAGCGCCAGCTCCAGCTCGCCGCCCTGCTCCTGCGCACGCGCCAGCTGGTACAGCACGCGGTCGTTCGACTCGTCCTGCGGGTAGGTCTTCAGGAACTCCTGGTAGCGCGTGGTCGCGGCCTTGTAGTCGGGCGTGCCGTTGGGCGTCTGCTGGCCGGCGGCCAGGCGGTTGTCGGCGCTGTCCATCTCCAGGTCGCCCAGGCGGCGCATCGCCTCGGAGCGCTGCTTGGCCTTCGGGGCCGACTTCAGGAATTCGTTGTAGGCGGCGATGGCCTGGTTCTCGTCGGCCTGCACGCCACGGTCTTCCGCGACCGTGACCTCGCGGCCGGACATCGACTTCAGCGTCGGCTGGTCGTCGCCGGGCAGCGTCTTCTTGCCGGCGCAGGCGGCAAGCCCGAGCAGCATCAGCAGCGCCAGACTATGGCTTGGGCGGCGCATTGGCGGGTTCCAGTTGCTTGTTGGCCTGGCTCGCGGCGCGGTCGTACAGCTGTGCGACGGCGAAGCGGGCCTGCGTGGTGTATTCGACCAGGCGTTCCTTCTGGTGCACGAGCTCGGTCACGGCCAGCTCCTGCACGAACTGCTGCTGCTCGGTGCTGAGCGACGCGACGCGCGGCAGCAGCGCCTGGATGGCCTTGCCGAGCTCGGCGATGCGGGCGGCGAAGGCATCGAACTTCGCCGGCTCGTCCTGCTGCGCCTGCGCCAGCGCGGCGTCGACGCGCCGCGTGTCGGCCAGCGCTTCGGCGGTGCCGCGCGAGTTCTTCTTCGCGTCCCACAGGTGCTGCGGGTATTCCTGCGACAGCTGCCAGGTCAGCGCACCGGACGCGAGCCGGAAGCGCTCGCGCGCCGCCACCGCTTCGGGCAGGTCGCCGGCCTGGGCCAGCGTCGCGCGGATGCGATCGACGCGCTCCTTCAGCGCGAGCTGCTTCTCGTCGGCCAGCGCGTCGGCGTCGCCTTCGGCCTCGATGCGCGACAGCTCGGCCGTCAGCGCGTCCAGGCGCTTCTGCAGCAGGTCGAGCCCGCCCTCGGCCGCCTTCGCGCGCACCTTGGGCAGGCGCTCGGCATAGGCCTGGCGGCGGTTGTCCAGCATGTCGCCGAACACGCCCAGGTTGTCCTGCCACTGCAGCAGGTTGCCGCGCAGGAACTGCAGGTCGCGCCAGTTCTTGAAGGCTTCCTGGAACTGGTGCTGCGCGAACAGCGGCGCCAGGTGGTTGGCGTGCGGCATCTCGGGCAGCTCGGCGATGTTCCAGAACCAGCCCATCTCCTCGCCGGGGTTGCGTTCGAGCAGGCCGTCGAGCAGCTTGCCGCCGCGGATCGCGGCGATCGACTGGTCGAGGTTGGCGTTCTCGCGGTCGAAGGCGGCAATCGCCTCCTGGTAGTGGTCCAGCGACTGGCCGCTCGCGCCGGCCTCGGCATAGGCGTAGGGCACCGCGATCATCGCCTCGAGCACCGCCGAGTCGCCCGGGTCGCGCTTGGCCAGTTCTTCCCACGGCACCAGCGCCCGCTTGGGCTGCTTCAGCGCCGCCTGCGCCCAGCCGAAGCCGAGCAGCGCCTTGTTGGCCTGCAGCCCGTTCAGGCGCACGCGTTCGAGGTAGATGTTGGCGGCCTCGGGCTTGTTCTCCTGCAGCGCGGCAAAGCCGAGCGCGACGTTGGCCTTGTCGCGCAGGCTGCGCAGTTCCTCGTTCGGCGCCGGCGCCTTGCCGAGCTCGTCGAGCAGCAGGTTGCCGCGCTCGGTGTCGTCGCCCTGGCCGCTGCGGATCAGGGCCACGCCCAGGTTGAAGCGCGCATAGCGGCTGGCGTTGGTGCCGCCCGGCGTCTTGCCCGGGTCGGGCTGCTTGCTCAGCGCCTCGAGCTGGGCCGCCGCGCCGGCGAAATCACCGCGCGCCATCAGCACGTTGGCCTGCAGCAGCCCGCGCTCTTCTTCCAGCTCGGGCGGCAGGTTCTTCTCGATGCGGTTCAGCGCCTCTTCGGCCTCGGGCAGGAAACCGCGCTGGTAGCGGATCTTCGCCAGGTAGAACCAGGCGCGGTCGCGCACCGCCGGCGACGCGCCCTTCTCGATCAGCTGCGAGAAGATCTCGCCCGCTTCACGGTGCAGCCCGTACGACAGCAGCAGCCCGCCGCGCAGGATCTCGGCCTCGTCGACGTGGTGCGGGACGCGGCCGAAGTGCTGCGACACCATCAGCCCGGTGACCGACGAGAAATAGCGGCCCTGGTAGAACTGGAACAGCGTCTCGCCGTAGTACGGGTCGTTGACGACGTGTGCAGGCACCGGCTCGGCGGCCCGCGCCCCGCCCGCGGCCAGCGGGGCGGCCAAGGCGGCGGCGATGACGGAGAGGATCCGAAGGCGCATGGACGCTTACTGCCAGACCTTGACTTCGAACTCGGGCTGCAGCTTGCCGGTGTTGTCCTTGATCTGCAGCTCGATGTACTTCGGGTCGGTGGTCTTGTCGAACTTGACGGTCGCGCCGCGCTTGTAGTCGCGGAAGTGCGGGCCGCCGCCGGTGAAGACGGCCACGATCTGGTGCTCGCCGGCCTTCAGGTTGCCGAGGTAGACGCGCTGCACGCCGCCGCGGTGCAGGGCCTTCACCTCCAGCGGCGTGTACAGGTAGTTGGCGACGACCTTGTCGTCCAGCTTCACCTGCACCGAACCGAGCTCGAACATCTTGCCCACGTCCATCGACACGAACACCGCCACCTGCGTGTTGGCGGGGAACAGCAGTTCCTCCTCCAGCACCAGCAGGTCGCGGTTCAGGCGGATCACGTCGCCCTTCAGGTCCTGGATGCGGCCGTCCAGGCTCGCGGCCGACGCGGCCGTGGCCGGCGCGGGGGCCGCTTCCGGCGCACTCGCTGCCGCGGCAGCCGGCACCGGATCCGCCGCAAACACCTGCCCACCCAGCAAGCCCATCAGGCACCCTGCAGCCAGCAGGCGGCGACTACGTTTGAACATGAGCGCGGTCTTTCTCAAAAGGTGGCCGAGACGAACAGCTCCAGCACGTTCGCATCGAACGAATACAGGCTGCCATTGCGGATGTCGGTGAAATTCTTGTAGCGAAAGCGCATGAACTGGTACTGCGCATTCAGCTTGACGTCGAAGCGGTCGGCGTACCGGCCCACCGAATAGGTGCCCTTGGCGCCGATGCTCACGTCGTTGAAGTCGCTCAGCTGCTTGTTGCGCGACACGTACAGCGTCTCGCTCAGCGCGTTGTCGCTGTAGAACAGCGCCTGCTTCTGCGTGTTGTAGCGCACGAAGGCCTCGCCCAGCCACTGCGCGCCGAAATAGCGGGTGTAGCCGAGCTCGACGGTGTGCGCCTTGATGTCCCAGTTGTCCCAGAAGTAGCGGTACTCGCCGCGGATCGCGGCGCGCTGCTCGCCCTGGCCGATGTCGCCGACCGCGCGCAGCTTGACGGCGCGGCTCGAACGGGTGCGCGGGTAGCGTTCGAGCACCGTGGTGCCGAACACCTGGGCCACGCGGTACGGGTTGCCGAGGTAGCCGTTGTCGGACACGGCCTCCAGGTTGACGCTCATCAGCCAGCGCGGCGTCAGGATCTGCGTGACGCCGAAGCGGTAGCGCCAGTGCTGGGCGGTGTCGAAGAAGCCCTGGTAGCGCGAGCCGACCTTGTCGGCGCCGCGCGAGAAGCCGAGCGCCACCGTGGTCATGCCGCCGAACACCTCCTGCGAGACGTCCAGGCTGACGGTGTTGGCCTTGTAGTCGGGCTCGTCGCTGGTGGTGCCGGACACCGACACCATCGCGTCGCGGTAGACGTAGTCGGCGCCGAGGCTGTACTCGGTGCGCTTTTCCTTGTAGGGGCTGGCGGTCGTCACGACGTCGATCGACGCGTTGCTGACCGAGTCGATGAAGTACGAGCCGGTCAGCGACAGCCGGTCGGCGACCTTCTTGCGGATCAGCAGCGCCGGACCGTCGGCGCGCGTGCCGCCGCCGTCATACCGGTGGTACATCATCTCGGCCCGGTCTTCCGGCAGGTCGACCGCGTGCACCACGCCCGCGCCGGCCACCAGCGCGCCGCCCACCACCACCGTGCGGCCGAGCAGCCGGCTGGCGCGCACCGCATGGTGCGGCCGGCGGGCCAGCACCCGGCGCAGCAGGCGTACCCAGGGGCTAGTTGCAACCACAGCCGCCCCCTTGCACGCCGGTGGCGCCGCGGCTGCTCTCGCGCACGTCGTAGACGTGCTCGCGGTGCTTGTCGGCCAGCGCGTCGCGCGACAGCCGCATGATCGGGTCGGCCAGTCGCTCGCGCTCGTACGGCTTGACCCAGGGTTCGGGCGCGGCGCAGCCACTTTCCAGGGCAGCCAGGGCAGCGACGCCGAGCGCGATCACGAGTGCACGCATGCTCATTCCTTCAGCAGGTCGCGGATCTGCTTGTCGTAGGTGACCTCGTAGCCGTCCTGGTAGCCGCGGTGCAGGAAGCGCACGCGGCCGTCGCGGTCGATCAGCACCGTCGACGGCATGCTGTTCAGCTGGTACAGCTTGCTGACGTTCTTGTCGGTGTCGAACAGCACCGGGAACTTGACCCCCAGCTTGGCGGCGACGCCGGCGGCATTGCGCGCATCGTCGTCGACGTTGACGCCCAGCAGCACGAAGCCCGAGCCCTTGTACTTGTCGTACAGCGCGTTCAGCTTGGGCATCTCCTGGCGGCACGGCGCGCACCAGGTGGCCCAGAAGTTGACCAGCACGACCTGGCCGCGCTGTTCCTTCAGGCGCAGGTTCTGTCCTTCGAGGGTGCGCAGCGTGAAATCGGGGGCCGGCGTCATCGGCGCGGCGGCCTGCACGACCAGGCCGCTGCACAAGGCCAGCGCGAGCGCGCCGCGCAGGATCCGGACCAGGCCGGAAGAGATCTTGAAGCTCATGGATGGCACCGATGCATCAGAAGAAGAAGGTCACGCCGCCGGTCAGCTCGAGGTTCTGCGTGTTCTGGCGCTTGCCGAGCAGGTCGAGCGTGAAGATGTGGTCGCGCATGTCGACCTGGATCGCCGCCCAGTCCTTCAGGAACAGGCGCACGCCCAGCCCGACGTTGAAGGTCTGCTTGCGCTGGTCGTTGAACTTGGTGCTGCCGACGCCGCCGATCAGGTAGACGGCCGACGCCTTGGCGACGTTGCGGCCGAAGAAGATCTCGCCCGGCAGCACGTTCACGCCGACCGAGACGTTGTAGTAGCTCAGCTTCTCGGTCTCGTCCGAGAACACGCCGCCCGGCAGGATCTGGCGGAACGACTCGTCGCTGACCTTGGTCTGCGCGTAGGCGCCCTCGACGAAGTAATCCTCGGTGATGTGGTAGCCCACGCGCAGGCCGACGACGCGGCTCGCGCCGAAGTTCTGCGTGCTGTAGGTGCCGCCGAACAGGCCGAACTCGAAGTCGTTGGACGGGATCTTCGGCACGTTCACCGGGCGGCGGTCGACCTGCGGCACGATCACCTGCTCGTTGCCGGGCTCGACCACCTGCTGCTCGGTTTGCGCCAGCGCCTGGGCGCGCGCCGCCAGGGGGGCGGCCAGGCAGGCCGCGGCCAGCAGCAGCAGCGACGGGAGGGCAAGGCGTTGTCGTTCGCGCATGGGAGGCTCGCGATCCATCAATTGAAGAAGAAGGAGAAGCCGATCGTGGCTGCACGGTACTCCGCGGTGCGCGTGTCGTCGACGAAGGCGGTGTAGATCGACCAGTCGGCGCGCACGACGAAACGGTCGGTCAGGTGGTAGCGCACGCCGATGCCGGCGTTGGCCAGCTTGGCCTTGGTGTCGATCGCGTTGACCAGCGTGGTGTTGGGCACGTTCTTGAACTTGCCGAAGCCGACGCCGAAGAACGGCGACAGCCGCTTGTCCGACCACGGCTCGACCATCAGGTTGGCATGCCAGAAATCGCTGCCGGAGAACACGCCCTGCACCTGGCCCAGCGTGCCTTCCATCGTCAGCGTGTCGGACAGCCGGTAGCTGGTCCACATCTTCAGCATCGGCTCGCCGTGGAAGCGGCCCCAGCCGGCACCGAACTCGACGCGGCGCGTCAGGTAGTCGTCCAGCAGCACGTCGCGGAAGGTCTTGGTGCCGCCGGCCTCGGTCAGCGTGGTCTCGAGCTGGGCCCGCGTGACCCAGCCTTCCTTGCCCTTGTCGGTGCGCACCTTGAACCAGTCGGTGTGGCGCAGCAGCACCTCGATCCACTCGCCCTTCTCGGCGATGTGGAACACCGGATAGCCGCGACCAGCGCCGGTGTGCAGCTCGATGTAGGGGTCGCTGACCTGCAGCCGCTCGGGCGGCGTGTCGGCGGCAAGCGCCGGCAGCGCGGCGGTGCCGAGCACGCAAACCAACGCCAGGCCCTGCAGGACCTGGCGGAAGACGGCACGGACGCGATGTTGAGATGACTCGGACGGCTCGGCGAGGGTCATGCTGTCATTGTGTATTGCAAGTCCCGGTGTTCGGGTCGGCTGGCGTGAACATGTTGTAGGTCGAGGCGCTGAACTCGTCCTGGCCGGCCGGCACCGGGTGCGTGATCCAGTACTGGATCAGCTTGACGTTGGCGTCCTGGTCGTTCTCGAAGATCTGGCCGCCGCCGTGCAGCACGTTGATCAGCAGCGGCTTGGCGAGCAGCCGGCTCTGCGTGGTCGAGCCTTCCACCACCTCGCCCTGCGCGGAGTAGAAGTTCTTGTACATGTCGGTCAGGCGGATCGAGTCCGGCGTGTTCGCCGGGTCGGTCACGTCCAGCGGCTGCGCTCCCGGCGCGATGCGGAACGCACCGCCGGTGCCGCTGACGGTGTCATGGCAGCCCGAGCCGGCGCAGGTGTTGGTGGTGGTCACGCCGTTGTGCGTGATCGGCAGCTGCGCCAGGAAGATCGGGTTGATGCACTTCTGGAAATAGGCGTACGACAGCTTCTGGCCCACCGCCCCGCCCGGGTTGTTGATGGACGACGGGTTGCCGAGCGGGTTGCCGCCGCCCCCGCAGCCGGCCAGCAACAGCAGGCCGGCCGCGGCAGCGGCCCAGGGGAACGCAATCGTCATGGGGTCGTACAGCCCTTCTTGATCCAGTTGGCGATCGTCACGTAGTTGGCACTGCCCACCGGCAGCACCGCCGTCGGCGAGCTCGCGGCGCCGGCCGGGTGCGGGATCGTCGACGGCCGCTTCAGCAGCGCATTGGCTTCCGGATGGCAGGCGTCGTTGATCATCGTCAGTGTGACATTGAAATCGCCCTCCGCGTCACCCAGCAACACGAGGCGGTTCTCGCGGAACGCCTTGCCGGCGGCGATCTCGTCGCTGCCGATGGCCTGGTGGCAGCCGGCCGCGCAGGTGCTGCGCAGGATCGGGTACACCTCGGCCTCGAACGAGGCCTGGGTGATCAGGCCGATGCCCTTCACGCCGCCGTCGGACAGGTCGTTGTAGTACTTGCCGCCCAGGTCCATCCACTCGGCCAGCAGGCGCTTCTCGGCCTTGGTCAGCAGCTTCGAGTGGTCGGGCGCACCGGCCGCCGGGGTCGGGTACAGCGTGCGCGCATCGGCAGCGGCCATCAGCGTCGCGCCGGACAGGATCTCCATCAGCCGGCTCTTGCGGGCCAGGCCCAGTGCATCGCCCTCGCTGGCCTCCGCGTTGACCATCGCCGGCTGGCGGTCGATCATCGGCACGCCCTCTTCCAGGTGGGTCTTGGGCAGGCCGGTGGCCTCGTCGATCACCGGGTCGCCGATCATCAGCCGCTCGTACGACGCGTTGCGGCCGGTGCCGGCAATGGTCGCGCTCAGGTCCAGCTTGGTCGGGTCGGCGTGGCAGGTGACGCAGGTGTTCGCGCCGTTGGTGCCGCGGCTGACCGTCCACATCGGCTGGATGTGCGTCGGGTAGTTGATGACGCCGTTCACCGGGGCGGCCGTCAGCAGGTCGTCCTTCGAATCGGTGTTGTTCTTGTAGAGGATGCGGATCGATTCGCGCTTGGTCACGCCGGCCTGGGCGGTGTCGGCCCAGACGTCGTCGGAGACCATGTCGGTCAGCAGGTTCAGCACGTTGGCGTCCAGGCGGGTGCGGGTGCCGGCCATCGTCTCGCCGGACTGGTGGGCACCGGCCAGGCTGGCCACCAGGGCGGCCGGCATGGTGTTGGCGACCGCACCCGAGTTCAGCGCGCCGCCGCGGCGCGGGCTGTGGCAGCCGTCGCAGGTGCGACGTTCGCCCGGGCGCACCTGGATCCAGTTGGTGTGCGTCTGGAAGGCGCGGCCTTCGGCGTCGACCACGGCCAGCCCGATCGGGGTGTCGGCCGGCACCTTCAGCTTGAACGAACCGTCCGGCTCGATCGGCGCATAGCCCAGGATCTGCTGCGGCTCGAAATCGGTCTCGCCGATCGCTTCGCGCACGCCCATGCCCTGGCTCGGCGCCACCGCGCGCACCGCGCGGATGAAGCGCGCCGGGGCACAGCCGTAGGCCGCGTTCGTCGGGTCCTTCATCTTGACGATGTCGGCCACCTTGGCGCGCGTGTCCAGCGGATCGGTCGGGTTGGTCTTGGCGATCGCGGTGGTGCAGGTGGCCGACAGGTCGGCCGGTGCGATCACGGAGTCACCCATGCGGCCCAGGCCGTCGGTGTCGTAGACGCTGCGCACTTCGAGCAGGCCGAGGCCTTGCGAGGCCAGCGTCGCGTCGACCGGCGTCGGGTCGGTGGCATTCGGCTCGGCGCGCGGCTGCAGCGGTACCGGGTCGGTGTTCATGAAGCCCGGCGGGGGCGAGGCCACCGGCTGCATGCTCTTGTCGGCCGGGTTGAACATGTAGATGGCGTACGGCGGCGGGACGTTGTCCTGCACCGGGTCGGCAGCTTCCTCGCTGACCAGCCGGTTGTCGTCGGCCAGGCGGGCCTTCTCTTCCGTGGTCAGGTTGACGCAGGGGGTCACCTTGCCGTTCTTCGTGACTTCGCACGGGCGGTAGGCCACCAGCACGCGGTCGGTGCCGTCCCACAGCGGGAACGGCGTGGTGATGCGGCCGAACTGCGACAGCCCGCCGCCGATGTTCAGCGCCTGCTCGGTCGGCTGGTACTGGCCGCCCTGCGCCGCCACGCTCGGGTTGGCCGGCGTGTTCTGCTCGGAGTAGTTGGCGGCGTCGACGAAGACCAGGCCGCCGCCTTCGCGGGTGCGCGACAGCGGCATCAGGTCGGACGACAGGAAGCCCTTGTACTTGCCGTTCGGGTCCATGTCGCGCGGGTGCAGGAAGCTGTTGCCGTCGCTGTGCGCGCCGTACAGCACGAACATGTCGGTGCCGTCGGGCTTGACGCGGAACACCTTGAAGTGGTTGCGCATGCCGACGTGGTCCCAGCGCGAGAACATGATGTCGCCGTTCGGGCGCACGACCGGGTTGCGGTCATGGCTCTGGTTGACCGAGATCTGCGTGATGTTGCCGCCGCTGGCGTCCATCGTGTGCAGGTTGAACACGCGCTCGCGCTCGTACTCGTCGAGCGCGAAGCGGTTGCCGCCCACGCCCTGGTTGAAGAACGACGAGGTCTGGCGGTTGGAGGTGAAGACGAAACCCTTGCCGGCCGGCAGGTAGGCCGGGTCGACGTCGTCGGCGGTGGTCGAGCTGGTCAGGCGCTTGAAGGTGCCGCCGGTCAGGCCGCCCTTCGTCATGTCGTATTCCCAGATGTTCCAGCGGCCGGTACAGGCCTTCACGCCGTCGACCATCGAGGTGTTGGTGGTCGCGCAGCGCAGCGCGAAGACGATCTTCTTGCCGTCGAAGGACACCTCGGGGTCGGAGGCGTCGCCGTGGCCCTGGGTGATGCCCTGCGTGATGTTGTGCTCGGGTGCGCTCGGCGAGGATTTCTCGCGGATCATCAGGTCGCCGCCGTCGGCCGTGGGCGCCCCGTTGGTCGGGTTCATGCCCATGGTGTTGACGCGCTGCACGTAGGCCAGGGGCACGTCGCCCTGCACCGTGAGGCTCGACGAGTCGCTCGAACTGCCGCTGCCGCAGGCCGCGAGGACTGCCACGAGCGCCGCAGCCAGTGCCGTTTGGGTTGCTGTCTGGTACTTCATCTTCGCCTCCGATGTCGCCGGTCGTATCACTGCCGGCCTGGGTTACCGGCAGGCGGGGCAGCGCCCAGCAAGCCGGAGGAGTAATGCAAAACACCCTCGGCATCGACCACGATGGCGTCGACGCCCTCCTGCGACTCGACGAGCCGCATGCCTTCTTCAAGGCCCTTCACGAAAACACTCTTGGACAGCCCCTCGGTCGTGAGCCCGTCCTCGGCGAGGATGGTCACGCTGCGGATGCCGCTCGGCGAACGACCCGTCTTCGGGTCGATCACATGGTGGAAGCGCACGCCGTCGCGCTCGAAGAAGCGCTCGTAGTCGCCCGAAGTCGACATCGCGACGTCTTCGAGCGGCAGCACGGCGACGACTTCGCCGGGGCGGCGCGGGTCGCGCACCGCGATGTTCCACGGCCGGCCGCGGCGATCGCCCAGCACATAGCTGTCGCCGCCCGCCGCGACCACCGCATGCGCGATGCCGTGGCGGCGCAGGATCGCGGCGGCGCGGTCGACGGCGTGGCCCTTGGCGAAGCCGCCCAGGTCGATGCGCATGCCGGGATGGCCGAAGCGCACCGTGCGCTGCACCGGATCCAGCAGCAGCTGCTGCCAGCCGATCGCGGCGCGGGCCGTGGCCAGCTGCTCGTCGCTCGGGGCGCGCTGCTCGCGGTAGTCGTAGAACTGGCCGACGCTCGCGTAGGTGATGTCGAAGGCGCCTTCGGACAGGCGCGAGAAATGGAGTGCGCGGTCCAGCAGCGCATAGAGTTCGTCGCTCAGCGGCACGGCCTGCGTGGCGGCTTCGCGGTTGATGCGCGACAGGTCGGACGCGGCCTGCACCGGGCTCATCGTGCGGTCGATGCGGTGCATGTCGGCCATCACCGCGGCGATGGCGGCTTCGCCGGCACGGCGCTCGTCGCTCCACAGCTCGACGCTGACCGAGGTGCCCATGATGGCTTCTTCCGCACGCAGCCAGCCGCCCGCCCGGGACGCCGCATCGGCGTGCCTGGCTGGGTTCATCGACCTTGCTGGCTTGTTGGACACCAGGCCCTCCGGAAGCAACTGCACTTCGACCCCTCGGTTCACTGACCGCCCATGGATATTTGTCCTACGCAGATCACGTGCCTGCGCAGCGGAGCGGATCTTCGTCCCCAAAACCCCCGAAAATGTGTCAATAGTTGGCAAACGGGAAAAGCCTTACATCCTGTTCCAGAAGAAACGGTGACCCTTTTTGTTCATCAAGACGTGTTCTGAATCAGATGTGAACGAAGGCAACCGGTTGCGGCTGGCGCGCCACGGTCGAAAGCCCGGCGGGCGATTGGCGCGGATCGTGCTGTCCCTGATGTGCGGTATCCGGCATGCACCGATACTCCGGGATTCGCGCAGAAACCTCCCATTCGGCAGTCACCTCACCATCGATACCGGCACCCGATAGCCCGGTCCTCCCGCCCTCCATGCTCAGTGCCCACCACCTCCGCTGCTCGCGCGGCGATCGCACCCTGTTCGCGGACCTGAGCCTGTCGCTGGCGCCGGGGCGCTGGCTGCAGGTGGGCGGCGCCAACGGTGCCGGCAAGACCACGCTGCTGCGCACGCTGGTCGGCCTGAACCCGCCGGACGAGGGCGAGGTGCGCTGGAACGACACGCCCATCCGGGGCGCCGGCGACGATTTCAGGCGCGCCTGCCTGTATCTCGGGCACCACGCCGCGGTGAAGGACGAGCTGACGCCGGTGGAGAACCTGCGTCACGCCTGCGCCATCGACGACCAGCCGCTGGACGATGCCCGGGCCGGCGACGCGCTGCGCCGCATCGGCCTGCGCGGGCGCAACCACCTGCCGACGCGCGTGCTGTCGGCCGGGCAGAAGCGGCGCGTGCTGCTGGCACGCCTGCTGGTGCGCCCGGCCACGCTGTGGGTGCTGGACGAACCGTTCGCCGCCCTCGACACCGAGGCGGTCGCGCTGATGGGCGAGCTGATCCAGGGCCATCTCGCCGAGGGCGGCATGGCCATCCTGACCAGCCACCAGCCGGCACCGCTGCCGGCGGGCGACCTGGTGAGCCTGGCCGCCACATGATGGGCACCTTGTGGGTCGCCCTGCGCCGTGACCTGCTGCTGGCCGCCCGCCGGCGCAGCGAGGTGGTCACCGCCCTCTTCTTCTTCGTGGTCGTGGTCAGCCTGTTCCCGCTCGGGATCGGGCCGGAGCCGGCGGTCTTGCGCCGCATCGGGCCCGGCGTCCTGTGGGTCGCCGCGCTGCTGGCCACGCTGCTCGGCCTGCCGCGGCTGTTCGCGAGCGACCATGCCGACGGCACGCTGGAGCAGATGGCGCTGTCGCCCCGCCCCTTCGCGCTGCTGGTCGCAGGCAAGATCGCAGCGCACTGGCTGCTGTGCGGCCTGCCGCTGGTGCTGCTGGCACCGCTGCTCGGGCTGCAGTTCAACCTGGACGCCGGCGAGCTGCAGGTGCTGATGCTGGCGCTGCTGCTGGGCACGCCGGTGCTGAGCCTGATCGGCGCGATCGGCGCCGCCTTGACGCTGGGCGTGCGCGGCGGCGGCACGCTGCTGGCACTGCTGGTGCTGCCGCTGTACGTGCCGACGCTGATCTTCGGCGCCGGCGCTGTGGAGGCGCACAGTGCGGGGCTGGGCTCGTCGGCCCAGCTGTCGATCCTGGGGGCCCTGCTCGCGGTGGCCGTATTCTTCGCACCCTGGGCCACCACCGCGGCCCTTCGCATCGCAATCGAATGATGGACAAGCAAGCTGCCAGTTCCTGGATGCGCTACGCATCGCCCGCCACGTTCTACCCGATCGCCGGCAAGGTGCAGCCGTGGTTCGCGGGGCTCGCCGCGGCGCTGACGCTGGCCGGCCTGTGGCTCGGCTTCTTCGTCGCGCCGACCGATGCGACCCAGGGCGAGGGCTACCGCATCATCTTCGTCCACGTGCCGGCCAGCTGGATGTCGATGTTCATCTACTGCGTGATGGCGTTCTGGGCCGCGATCGGGCTGGCCTTCAACACCCGGCTGTCGTCGATGATGGCCTCGGCGCTGGCGCCGACCGGCGCGATGTTCGCGCTGCTGTCGCTGCTGACCGGCTCGCTGTGGGGCAAGCCGATGTGGGGCACCTGGTGGGTCTGGGACGCGCGGCTGACCTCGGAGCTGATCCTGTTCTTCCTGTACCTGGGCTTCCTCGCGCTGCAGGCCGCCATCGAAGACCCGAAGCGGGCCGACCGGGCCGGCGCCGTGCTGGCGTTGGTCGGCGTGGTCAACGTGCCCATCATCTATTTTTCGGTGAAGTGGTGGAACACGCTGCACCAGGGCGCGTCGATCTCGATGACCAAGTCGCCTTCGATGGCCGCCACGATGCTGTGGGGCATGCTGCTGATGGCGCTGGCCTTCTGGATGTATTCGATCGCCGTCGCGCTCTCGCGGGTGCGCAACATCATCCTCGAACGCGAACGGCATGCCGACTGGGTGCGGCAGGTGCTGGTGGAGAAAGCGTGATGCAGTGGAACAGCGTGGGTGAGTTTTTCGCGATGGGCGGCTACGCCTTCTACGTATGGGGCAGCTTCGGCGCGTGCGCACTGGCGATGCTGGTCGAAAGCCTGCTGCTTCGCCAGCAGCACCGGGAACTGTTGCGCTCCCTCAGAGATCAGCACGAGGCATGACCATGATGAAACCCCGACACAAACGCCTTGCGATCATCATCGGCGCCGTCGCCAGCCTCGGCGTGGCCGCCGGGCTGGTGCTGAACGCGCTGAACAGCAACGTCGCCTTCTTCTTCACGCCGTCGCAGGTGGTGACCGGCGAGGCCCCGAAGGACCGCGCCTTTCGCGTCGGCGGCATGGTGCGCGCCGGCAGCCTGAAGCGCGACCAGATGACCGTCAGCTTCACGATCACCGACACCGCCAAGGACGTGCCGGTGCGCTACACCGGCATCCTTCCCGACCTGTTCCAGGAGGGCAAGGGCGCCGTGGTGCAGGGCAAGCTGGCCGGTGACGGCGCCTTCGTCGCCACCGAGGTGCTGGCCAAGCACGACGAGAACTACATGCCGCCCGAGGCCGCCCACGCGGTCGAGGAAGCGAAGAAGATGAGGAACACGCTCAAATGACCCCCGAACTCGGCCACCTGGCGCTGATCCTCGCCTTCATCGTCTCGCTGGTGCAGGGCACCCTGCCCCTGGTCGGCGCGCACCGCCGCAACCCTGCCTGGACCGCCCTCGCGCGGCCCGCGGCGCAAACCCAGTTCCTGCTCGTCGCGTTCGCGTTCGCCTGCCTGATGCAGGCCTTCGTCGCCAACGACTTCTCGGTCGCCTACGTGGCCGCGCATTCGAACTCGCAGCTGCCGACGCCCTACCGCGCCGCCGCCGTCTGGGGCGGCCACGAAGGCTCGCTGCTGCTGTGGCTGCTGATGCTCAACGGCTGGACGCTGGCCGTCAGCCTGCTGTCGCGCCAGCTGCCGCTGCCGATGGTGGCGCGCGTGATCGGCGTGCTGGGCCTGGTGGCCGCCGGCTTCCTCGCGTTCATGCTGCTCACGTCGAACCCGTTCGACCGGCTGATCCCCGCCGCCGCCGAGGGCCAGGACCTGAACCCGCTGCTGCAGGACCCGGGCCTGATCGTGCACCCGCCAATGCTCTACATGGGCTACGTCGGCTTCTCGGTGGCCTTCGCGTTCGCCATCGCCGCGCTGCTGGCCGGCACGCTGGACGCCGCCTGGGCGCGCTGGTCGCGCCCGTGGACCAACGTCGCGTGGACGTTCCTGACGCTGGGCATCGCGCTCGGCTCGTACTGGGCCTACTACGAACTCGGCTGGGGCGGCTGGTGGTTCTGGGACCCGGTCGAGAACGCCTCCTTCATGCCCTGGCTGGTGGGCACCGCGCTGATCCATTCGCTGGCCGTCACCGAGAAGCGCGGCAGCTTCAAGAACTGGACCGTGCTGCTCGCGATCTGCGCGTTCTCGCTGTCGCTGCTCGGCACCTTCCTGGTCCGCTCGGGCGTGTTGACCTCGGTGCACGCCTTCGCGACCGACCCGCGGCGCGGCATCTTCATCCTGCTGTTCCTGAGCGCGGTGATCGGCGGTTCGCTGAGCCTGTTCGCTTACCGCGCACCCAAGGTCGGGCTGGGCGGCGCGTTCGCGCTGCTGTCGCGCGAGACGCTGCTGCTGATCAACAACGTGCTGCTGATGGTGGCCGCCGGCTCGGTGCTGCTGGGCACGCTGTACCCGCTGATCATCGACGGGCTGGGCCTGGGCAAGCTGTCGGTCGGGCCGCCCTACTTCAACTCGGTGTTCGCGCCGATCATGGTGCCGCTGCTGTTCCTGATCGCGATCGGGCCGGTGGCGAACTGGAAGCACGCCGACACGCGCGACCTGTCGCAGCGGCTGTGGATGGCCGCCGCGATCGCGGTGGTGCTGGGCGCGCTGCTGCCGCTGCTGGTGGGCAGCTGGTCGCCGCTGGTCGCGCTGGGCCTGCTGCTGGCGGTGTGGATCGCGGCGAGCAGCGCGTTCCAGATCCGCGCCCGCCTGAAGTCGGGCTGGCCGCCGCGCGCCTACTGGGGCATGCACCTGGCGCACGTCGGCATCGCGATCTTCGTCGTCGGCGTCACGCTGGTGAAGGGCTACGAGGTCGAGAAGGACGTGCGCATGGCCGTCGGCGAGACCGTCGAGCTGGGCGGCTACACCGTCAAGCTGCTCGGCGTGAACGAGGTGCGCGGGCCCAACTACGTCGCGCAGCGCGGCGAGGTCGAGCTGTCGCGCAACGGCCAGGTGCTGCGCACGCTGAACCCGGAGAAGCGCAACTACCTGTCGTCGCAGATGCCGATGACCGAGACCGCGATCGACAGCGGCCTGACGCGCGACCTGTACGTGTCGCTGGGCGAACCGCTGGACGGCCCGAAGGGCGGCCAGGCGAGCGCCTGGAGCGTGCGCGTCTACTACAAGCCCTTCGTCGTGTGGATCTGGGGCGGCTGCCTGCTGATGGCCTTCGGCGGCGCGCTGGCCGCGAGCGACCGTCGCTACCGGCTGAAGCTGAAGCAGGCGGCGTCGCTGCCGGCGCAGGGAGCGGCCGCATGAAGAAGTTCTTCCTGGTGCCGCTGGTGCTGTTCGCGATCCTCGCGGTGTTCCTGGGCGTGGGGCTGAACCACGACCCGCACGAGGTGCCCTCGCCGCTGATCGGCAAGCCGGCGCCGATGTTCTCGCTGCCGCGGCTCGAGGCTGCGGCCGATGGCGCGAAGTTCGGCCCGCAGGAGATGCGCGGCAAGGTCTGGATGCTCAACGTGTGGGCCACCTGGTGCGGCCCGTGCCGCGAGGAGCACCCGGTGCTGGTGAACTTCGCGAAGACCGGCCTCGTGCCCATGGTCGGGCTGAACTACAAGGACCAGGCGCCCGATGCGACCCGCTGGCTCGCCGAGTTCGGCAACCCGTACCTGACGACCGCGGTCGACGCGGACGGCCGCGTCGGCATCGACTACGGCGTGTATGGCGTGCCCGAGACCTACCTGATCGACAAGACCGGCACGATCCGCTTCAAGCAGATCGGGCCGCTGACGAATGAAGTGCTGAAGAACAAGGTTGTTCCCATGATCGCGGAGCTGTCGAAGTGAGGCGCTGGGCTGTTGGCATGGCCGCTGCCGTGCTGCTGGGCGCGGGGAGCGCCAGCTGGGCCACCGATGCGCAGCCGCTGGCCGCCGACCCGGTGGTCGAGGCGCGGCTGGTCGGCATCGCCGAGGAACTGCGCTGCCTGGTGTGCCAGAACGAATCGCTGGCCGGTTCGCGCGCCGACCTGGCGGAAGACCTGCGCCGCGAGATCCGCACGCTGATCCGCCAGGGCAAGACCGACCAGGAGGTGATGGATTTTTTGGTCAGCCGCTATGGCGACTTCGTGCGCTACCGGCCGCCGGTGAAGCCCACCACCTACCTGCTGTGGGGCGGGCCCTTCGTGCTGCTGGGCGCCGGGCTGGTCGGCCTGGTGATGTTCCTGCGCCGGCGCACCGCGCCCGATGCGCTGGCCCTGACGCCCGAGGAGCAACAGCGCGCCACCGCCCTTTTGAACGACAACAAGAACGCATAGATGGCCACCTTCCTGATTGCGGCGGCACTGCTCGTCGCCGCCACCCTGCTCGTGCTGCTGCGTCCGTGGCGGCGTGCCGCGAAAGCGGCCGAATCGACGGCCCGCGAGGCCAACACCGCCGTCTACCGCGACCAGCTCGCCGAGCTGGACCGCGACCTGGCCGCCGGCGCGATCGGCGCGGTCGACCATGAGCAGGCGCGCGGCGAACTGCAGCGGCGGCTGCTGGCCGATGCCGGCGTGCCCGAAGCAGCGATGGCCCCGGCCGCCTCCGGACGCATGACGATGGTCGCGCTGGCGCTGGGCGTGCCGCTGCTCGCCGCCGGCCTGTACGGCTGGCTCGGCAACCCGGCCGCGCTGAACCCGCCGCCGCCTCCGCAGCAGGGTGAGGTCACGCAGCAGCAGGTCGAGCAGATGATCGCCGCGCTGGCGGCGCGGCTGCAGAAGGACCCGAACGACCCGAAGGCGTGGATGGTGCTCGCGCGTTCGTACCGCGCGATGGGCCGCGCCGCCGATTCGGTCAAGGCCTTCGAGCACATCCCCGAGATGGTGGAGCGCGACCCGGTGCTGCTGACCGAATACGCCGACGTGCTGGGTGCCAGCGCGAACGGCGACCTGCAGGGCAAGCCGCTCGAGCTGGTGCGCAAGGCGCTGGCGCTGGACCCGAACAACGCGATGGGCCTGTCGCTGTCGGCGACCGCGGCCTACCAGCGCAAGGACCTGAAGACGGCCGAGGCGCACTGGCAGCAACTGCTGCCGATGCTGCCGGCGGAATCGGACTACGCGAAGTGGATCGTCGCGACGCTGGCGGAGATCCGCGGCGGGGCCGCGTCGGCACCGTCCGCGGCCACCGCGGCCGTGACGCCGCCGGCCGGCAAGCCGCAGGCGGGCGCCGCCGCCGGCACCTCCATCACCGGTCGCGTGACGCTGTCACCCGCCCTCGCCTCGAAGGTGCAGCCGACCGACACGGTGTTCGTGTTCGCACGCGCCGCCGAAGGCCCGCGCATGCCGCTGGCGGTGAAGCGCGCCACCGTGGCCGACCTGCCGCTGGATTTCACGCTCGACGACTCGATGGCGATGAGCCCGCAGTTCAAGCTGTCCGCCATGCCGCAGGTGCGCGTCGAGGTGCGCGTGTCGCGCAACGGCAGCGCGACACCTGCCGCCGGCGACCTGATCGGGCAAGGCCCGGTGGTCAAGCCGGGCGCCACCGGCGTGGCGGTGCAGATCGACCAGGTCCGGCCCTGATCAGAACGTCAGGCCGGCCTTCAGGCTGTCGCGTGCCGCCTGGTTCAGGCGCACGGAGAACGGCAGGAAGGTCAGGCGCTCGTCGATCGTCGGCGCACCGGGAGTGGAGATGTAGTACCCGCCGCCGGCCACGGTGCCGTCCTTGATCAGCGCGCCGGTGTAGACGTTGCCGTTCATCTCGAAGTACACGCGGTACTGCAGCGTCGAGCTCATCGACGCGGAGTTCGGTCGCGGCTGGCTGGCGATCCACATGCGCACGCCTTCCACCGTCGTGATCGCACCATCGGCCAGCTTGTAGCTGCGCAGGTCGCTGGTGGAGCTGTAGCCGGCGGTGAGCAGGTCTTCGAGCACCTTGCCCGTCTCGCAGGCGGTGATCTGCGCGGTACCGGGGGCCGGCGTGCGGCAGTCGAAGGCGTTGTAGCGGTCGCCGACCGTGGTCGAGGTGTACTTCAGGTACGCGGCGCCGGCGGCATACACCGCGTCGTTCTTCAGCACCGCCGGGTTGGTGAAGTAGGAGTTGGTGATGTGCTGCAGGTCGAGCGGCGTGCTGGCCTTCAGGTTGCCGCTCAGGTCCACCCACTCCTGGTTGCTGCGGCGCACGGTGATGCCGACGCTGCTGCCGTCGGTGGCCAGGCTCTCGGCCAGCACCTCGCTGCCGACGTAGCGGATGCGGTTGACGTTGTCGGGCACGACGAGGATGACGCCGTTCTTCAGCACCCGGGTCGGCGTGGGCGCGGCGGGCAGCGCCAGCGAGGCGGTCATGTTGTCGGCGGCGCCGGCGGTGATCACCTGCGGGCCGTGGGTCAGCGGCGACTGCGCGAGCGCCGAGGCCTCGGAGTAGGCGTAGTTGGTGCCGGTGGCCTGCACGCCGGCCGAGTTGAGGTTCCAGTTCAGCCGGTAGCTCGCGGACGGGGCGAGCGCGAGGCGCTCATAGGCCTGCTGCCCGGGGCTCAGCTGCAGGTCGAGCCGGGCTGCCGTGCTGGTGACGCTGCCCTTGTCGTTGCTGACGACGACCTTGAACGCGGCACCGCTGTCCTGCCAGGTGGCGCCCGGGGTGGTGTAGCTGGCGGTCGTGGCGCCGGCGATGGCGACGTTGTTGCGCTGCCATTGGTAGCTCAGGCCGGTGCCGCTGGCTGCGACCGAGAACGTGGCCGGTGCGTCGGTCAGGACCGAGGCATTCGCCGGCTGGCTGACGATGACCGGCGGGATCGCCCCGCTGTCGCCCGAACCTGAATCGCCACCGCCGCCACCGCAGCCGCTGGACAACGCCGCAACGGCAAGCAGCGCCACTGCGCTCTTGAACTTCGAAACCATGGATCCCTCCAGATGCCTTGTGCTGTTTGTGGACTGCCCCGCTCCCACTGAGCCGGGCGGGTGGCAGCTTAGCCGCAGGATGTGACCGTGGAAAGCCCTGCTTGCTCGACTCAGTACGGCGGGCCGGGATGCGGCATGCGCTTGACGCGAGATCGATGCCCGTGCAGGCTCGGGGTCCGGTGCCAGCCTGAACCCCCACGTGTCGTCATCCCCGCCCATCGCCCCATCGCTCGACCCCCACGGTGAACACGTGCAGTTCACCGTTTCGATCGACGGCCAGGCGACCGCCTGCCTCGCATCGCGCGAGTTCCTGCAGGATCACTTCGGCGCCGGCCACGACCCGGCATCGTGGCTGGCCGCCTACCAGCGGCACGCGCAGGCGATCAACGAGCTGGCCGTCACGCGCTACTCGCTGGACCACGAGGTCCCCATCGTGCTGCATTCGTCGACGCTCATCTGAGAGGCTTCGACGGATCCGTCGGGCAGAGGGCCCGGCGGACTACGCCTGCCGTGCGCTGCCACGCCCCTGCGCGCGCAGTTCGCTGGGCGTCATCCCATAGGCGGCCCGAAACACCTTGCTGAAATGGCTGGGGTCTTCAAAGCCCCAGTGGTGGGCAATCTCGCTGATCGGGCGATTGGCCAAGGTCGTGCCTTCGATGTCGCGGCGACACATCGCCAGACGACGCGCCCGGATATGGGCGCACACCGTCTCGCCGGTTTCCTCGAAGACCTTGTGGATGTTGCGTTCGGTCATCTGGAATCTGCGCGCCAACGCGGTCACGCCGAGCGACGGATCCGTCAGGTGCGCCTCGATATGGCGTTGCAACTGATCGAGCACCAGTTTCCGCAAGCGCGGCGCCGGCAGCGTCGGCTGCTGGCTCAAGCACAGCGCCAGCAGGTCCAGCGTGGTCTCGAGCACCGACTGGCGGCTCGATGCCGGCAGCTCGTTCAGGTGCGACAGCAGCAGGCGGAAGTGGTCGGTGAACAGGCCCCCGAGGCCACGCCGGCCGTCGATCGGGCCGCCTGCAAGGTCTCGAACCCGAGGGATGCGGCGCAGCAGCTGCGCCGCAGGCACCAGGAGCGACCTCTGGTGGAATCCTTCGCTGCCCCCGTGGGTCGCAAAGGACATGGGGCGCGTCGTGTCCCGCAGCGTGAACATGCCTTCCGTGAGAGCCAGCTCCCGGTCACCTTCGGAACGCAGCACGGCCGAGCCCTTCTCGATCATCACGACATTGAGGTAGGCCTCGCTGTCCTGCGCGATGTGTGCGGCGCGGCGTGTGCCACTGACGCGGCCCGAGGTTGTGCAGTCGGTGAGGCGCACCCCGTTGACCTCGTGCAGGCAGATGCGGGCCGGGAATCGCTCGGGGGTTGCCCTTGGAATGTCCCATTTCACGTGGGCGTCGCCGATGGCCGCACGCCAGGCGTCGAACTGGCGATTCGGCGGCAGGCCTTCAGTGGTCCAGATTCCCGGCAGGACGTGCCCGGTGTGTAGCGTGGCGCTCATGGTGTCGTGGCGAGGCAGTCGCAGGGCATGCCGTGGCCGCAAGCATGGTCGAGCACCTCTGCCGGCCGGCACGGATGTCGCCGAGTACAGCAGCCGATGCACCCCGGGTCATGATGAATCGATGATGGAACCATGACCATGCCTCGTTCCGCCCAGCGGCGCCCGACGGCAAATGACGTAGTTCACAAGCCCTGTCCGGCCATCGGCCTCAAGGCCCCACCGTGTAGTGGCTCGCATACAGCACCGACTTCGTGATGTTGGTGCCGCCGCTTTCGAAGCGGCTCCAGAACGACACGACGCGACCGTCGGGATGGCAGGCGATGTCGGCGACACCCGCACTTCCGATGCCGGTAGGCTGCTGGAGAGTGATGCTGGCGCCCCACTCGCCCGAGGACGCGTAGAAGCGACGGGCCTTGACGGCGTCGAGCAAGCTGTCCTTGTCCCGGTTGGCGAACAGCGCCATGGCATTGCCGGCCGCATCGAATGAAATCCGGGGCAACAGGGTGCCGCCGGTCAGGATCGTGGTGTTGATGGTCGTTGCAGCGCTCCATTGCCCGCTCGACACCTCGAAGCGGGCTGCGCGCACCTGGTAGTTGGTGGTCGTGCTCAGGCGCCAGATGGCCATCGCATTCCCATTCGCATCCACGGCAGCCTGGACCGTGTTGGCATCCCCGGATGTGCTGTCGAGATCCGCGGCAGTTCCCCATGCACGGGTCGAGGCGTTGTACCAGCTCGCTTTGAGCTTCCCCTGCGGCCAGACGGCCAGGGCATTGCCGTTGGACTGGACGGCCAGCGATGGCGCCGCCGGGATGTCGGCGTCATCGGATTCCACGAGGCCGGGGGAACCCCAGGCCTTGGCGGCCGCATCGAATCGGTTGGCCCAGAGGTTGTTGCGGGTGCCGTCGGACTGCAGCCACAGGGCGACGGCATTCCCGGCTGCATCGGTGGCCACGGCGATGGCCGCATCGGCGACCCTGCCACTGCCTGCGTCGATCAAGGTGGGCGGCTGCCACTTCAGCGTGCTGCGGTCAAAGCGGCTGGCGCCGACGCTCACGTGCCCGGCCGCGTCGACTTGCCGCCACGCCGCGATGGCGTTGCCGGCGGCGTCGATCGACACTTGCGGACGGGTCGTGGTGGTCGGCGTGACAGCCCCGGTGCCGGCAAGCGAGGTGTCGAGCTGAGCCGGCGAACTCCACAGGTCTGCATCCGCAAAGTGGTTGGCCGCCAGGACGTGGTTGGCACCGCCGCCGATCGCCTCCTGCCAGACGACCACCGTGTCTCCAGCGGTGTTGGAGGCAATCTGCGGCTGGTCACCATAGCGCGCGGAAACCGTGTCGATCGTCTTCGCGACGCTCCAGGTGCTGCTCTGGGCGTCGAAGCGGCTGACCCATATCCGTGACGGATGGTTCGTCTGGTCGCTGTCACGCGACCAGACCGCGATCTCGTTGCCCTGGCCATCGATGGCCAGCCGGGGCCAGCTGCGCATCACCTGGACCTTGTCGTCCGCGTCGACCATGTGGGGCGCTTGCCAGGTCTTGTCGGTGACCATCAGCCTGGCCTCCTGGCTGCTGACGCTGCCGCCGGCGTTGCTCACGATCACGCGAAACCGGTGTCCGCTGTCGGCGAGGGACACCTTCGACAGGGCCAGCGTCGCGGCTGTCGCGCCGGCGATGTCGATGCCATCCTTCTGCCACTTGTAGACCAAGTCCGTGCCTTGCGCGGAGACCGAGAAGGAAGCCGCTGCGTCGAGTTGCACCTCCATCGACTGGGGCTGCGCCGACACGGTAGGCGCCGTGGCCGCGGGAGAAGGCACGTCGGGCGTTGCAGGCGCCCCGACGTCACCGCCGCCGCCACTGCCACCACAGCCTGACATGGCGAGCACGCACAGTGCACTCGCAACGGGGCCGCGAAGCAGCCGGATTGCCATGGTTTGACACTGATCGATGCTTGCCGGAACGCTGCCCATCCATACACTCCATGTGATCCGATCCACGGCCAACAGGGTGCTGGCGCGATCGACTCTCAGCGTACTTGAGCACGGCATCCTGCCGGCTGCGCAGGGCGGGTCGGTTCACTGTTGAACCAGCGCAGGTTCGCTCCTGTGCCAGAACATGTGGTGGAAACTGGACACGTCACCGGCGATGTCCGCGTTCTGCAGTTCATCCGCGGCTTTCCACGTTTCGGCGACCCCATAAAAAATGCCCCGCAGTGCGGGGCATCGAGTGTGTTCTTCTTCGCTCTTTTTTGCGATTGTCGTTGCGGTGTTCTGGAGGCGCGGGCCGGAGTCGAACCGACCTACACGGATTTGCAATCCGGTGCATAACCGCTTTGCTACCGCGCCATTCTGAATCTGGTCATCTTGGCAAAAAGGGAAGCCCGAAAGCTTCCCTTTGAATTTGGAGCGGGAGACGAGGCTCGAACTCGCGACCTCAACCTTGGCAAGGTTGCGCTCTACCAACTGAGCTACTCCCGCTTTGCCTGACTTTCAAAGAATCCTTTTTCAAAGTTCCTTTTCAAGCCACTCGATATCTGCTGTGCTGCATCAATCAAGACTAACAGTATATGCCGAAAATCGGCCCCTCTGCAAGAGCGGCCGATTTTTTTGATGCCGCTTTCAGTGCTTCAACGAATCGACCGCAGGCGTTGCCGCCGGTGCCGCAGCCGCCGGCGTCTCGGCCTTGCCGTCGACCTTCGGGACCTCTTCATCGGCCAGTGCCTGCGGCACCGATTCGAGTGCCACTTCGAGCACCTGGTCGATCCACTTCACCGGCACGATCTCGAGGTGGTTCTTCACGTTCTCCGGAATGTCCTGCAGGTCCTTCGCGTTCTCTTCCGGGATCAGCACCGTCTTGATGCCGCCGCGGTGCGCCGCGAGCAGCTTCTCCTTCAGGCCGCCGATCGCCGTGACTTCACCGCGCAGCGTGATCTCGCCGGTCATCGCGACGTCGGCACGCACCGGGATGTTGGTCAGCGCCGAAACGAAGGCCGTCGTCATCGCGATGCCCGCGCTCGGGCCATCCTTCGGCGTCGCGCCATCGGGCACGTGGATGTGGATGTCGCGCTTCTCGAACAGTTCGTCCTTGATGCCCAGGCGGCGTGCGCGACTGCGCACCACCGAGCGCGCGGCTTCCACCGACTCCTTCATCACGTCGCCCAGCGAGCCGGTGCGGATGATGTTGCCCTTGCCCGGCATCACGGCCGATTCGATCGTCAGCAGGTCGCCGCCGACCTCGGTCCATGCGAGGCCGACCACCTGGCCCACCTGGTTGCGCTTCTCGGCCTGGCCGTAGTTGAAGCGGCGCACGCCGAGGAAGTCGTTCAGGTTCTCTTCCGAGACGACCATCTTGCCGACCTGCTTCTTCAGCTGGATGCTCTTCACCACCTTGCGGCAGATCTTGGAGATCTCGCGCTCGAGCGAACGCACGCCGGCTTCCCGCGTGTAGTAGCGGATGATGCCGCGGATGGCCGATTCGGTGACCTCCATCTCGTCGTCCTGCACGCCGTTGTTCTTGCGTTGCTTGGGCAGCAGGTAGCGCTCGGCGATGTTGACCTTCTCGTCCTCCGTGTAACCCGACAGGCGGATCACTTCCATCCGGTCCAGCAGGGCCGGCGGAATGTTCATCGAGTTCGACGTGGCGATGAACATCACGTCGCTCAGGTCGAAATCGACCTCGACGTAGTGGTCACTGAACGTGTGGTTCTGCTCCGGATCGAGCACCTCGAGCAGCGCGCTCGACGGATCGCCGCGGAAGTCCATGCCCAGCTTGTCGATCTCGTCGAGCAGGAACAGCGGGTTGCGCGTGCCGACCTTCGACAGGCTCTGCAGCACCTTGCCCGGCATCGAGCCGATGTAGGTGCGGCGGTGCCCGCGGATCTCGGCCTCGTCACGCATGCCGCCCAGCGCCA
>Ga0102590_1000359_pt1 | contig 109529 bp, 120 predicted proteins | sample AraplaMF_Col_mMF_FD_76859 | JGI IMG/M metagenome (GOLD analysis project Ga0102590, IMG submission 76859) | Arabidopsis root microbial communities from the University of North Carolina, USA - plate scrape MF_Col_mMF | ecosystem: Host-associated > Plants > Roots > Endosphere | place: USA... | reverse complement strand
GCAAGACGGGGCTGCCCTTTAAGGGCTGGACGTGGACGGGCTGAAGGGCGGCGCCAATGCTGCCTGGATAGGGGCGAGGTTATGCTCGTCCGCCCGCGCCCGGAAGAGCGGTCCCGAGACGAGAGACGCCACTGTGGAGCGCCGGAGGGCGCGCCTGCCGCCACCACGGCAGGTGGGCGCCTTCGCAGGGTGCCCCGTGTTACGCAGCGCCTGAACCGGCGCTCCGCTCCCTCGGGCTTTGCCCGAAGGGAAAAAAGAAGACGGCGGCTCCGGCGCCGTAAAAATCCGGAGAGGGCGGAGCGTTGGCTAAATGTCTCTCCACGAGTCATTCCGGGGCGCGCCGAAGGCGCGAACCCGGAATCCAGAGGCAAGTTCGGTGTGTGTGTCTGGATTCCGGGTTCGCTCGCTCCGCTCGCGCCCCGGAATGACCGTGTGGCGATTGCTGCGGCCTCGTGCCAGCGCCAGAATGCCTGACCGGAAAGTTATTTCAGGGAGGCTCGTGTGACCTGCAAATTTTTCGCCCGCGTTCTTCTCGCTTCATCCGCGCTGCTCGCTGCTTCCCACGTTGCTCACGCGCAATCCAATTGGCCCGCCGGCGACGAGATCGGCATGGCCAACACGCTCGGCCCCGAAACCTGGAAGCGTTGCGCGCCGCATCTCGCCAAGGCCAAGGCGAAATCCTACGAGTTGTCCTTCGTTCGCTCCAACACCATGCCGCAGTCGCCGTTCGCGATCCCGCACAAGGAGAACGCCAAGCCGACGGTCGGCATTCCCGGCACCTATCACGCCTTCAACACCGACGAGACCGTGAGCGACGATCCAGGCCAGCAGGGCACGCAGATGGACGCCCTCGGCCATTTCGCCGTGCTGCCGGAGAAGTGGGACGGCAAGAGCGAATTTCCGTCCAAGGGCGCGAAATACTACGGCGGCTTCACGCAGGCCGACGTGAAGCCCACGCCGGATTCACCGCTGAAGAAGCTCGGCATCGACAAGGCGCCGCCGATCGTCACCACCGCGGTGCTGCTCGATGCCAAGAGCTATCTCGGCAAGGGCAAGCCGATGGAGCCGGGCGCGGTGGTCACCGCGAAGGACATCGACGGAATGCTGAAGGCGCAAGGGCTCGGGAAGCGCGGCCTGCAGGCCGGCGACGTGCTCTACATCTACACCGGCTGGGGCGATTTCTGGAAAGATCCCGACACCGAGAAGTTCTACTACACCAAGGGACCGGGGCTCGGTTACGACGCCGCAAAGCTCATTGCCGAGAAGAAGATCGTGCTGGTCGCGCTCGACAATCCGTTCACCGATCCGGTGCCGGAGGGCATGCTGCAAGGCAAGGCCGCGCCGCCTGCGGGCGTGCCCGACGGATTGCCGTTCGTGATCCATCACAACAATCTCGCGGTGGCGGGCATCCACAACATCCAGAACGCCAACTTGGGCGAGCTTGCGAAAGACAAGGTCTGGCTGTCCTGCACCATGATCCTGCCGCTGCGCACGCAGGGCGGCTCGGGCTCGCCGGTGCGGCCGGTGGCGATCGGAGCGGCGGGACGGTGAGGCAGATAACAAACGAATGACACGGAAGGCGAATAGAAGGGCCGGCATGAAAAGAGTGATCGCTGCCGTGCTGTGTTGCGCAGGCGCTTGGGCCGCGCCGGATGTTGCCGAAGCCTACACCTGCCGGCTGTCGCCCTCGGGCGACAGTGTCATCGTGAAAACCGGCAACACCAGCATCGCCGATCTGTCCTGCACGGTGACGTGCCGCTTCGCCACGCCGCAAGGTCCGTTCGCCGTGACCTGCACCCAGACCATTCCGGCCGGCACGCCCGACTGGTACGTCTGCGTGCGGCCGACCGGCGGCAAATCGGTCGGCGCGCTCGAAGGCGGCGAGGAGAAATGCGCCAAGCCCACCGCGCGACGATGAGGTCCGCATGACGACGCTGTTTGCCTTCCTGCATCATCTGACGGCCTTCACGCTGGTCGCGGCGATCGCCGTCGAGTTCATGCTGATCCGCCAGCCGCTGACGCTCGGCACCGCGCGGCGGTTGCTTGCCACCGACGCGGTGCTCGGCGTCTCGGCCACCGTGCTGCTGATCGTGGGGCTGCTTCGCGTGCTCTACTTCGAGAAGGGCGCGGCCTATTACTTTTCCAGCCACGCCTTCCTGACCAAGTTCGGCCTGTTCATTCTGCTGGCGCTGCTGTCGGTCGTCCCGACCCTGGAATTCCTGTCGTGGCGGGGTGCGCTGAAGGCCGGGCAGGTGCCGCAGCCCGAGCCGAAGAAGCTCCGCATGATCACCGGCGTGCTCCACGCCGAGCTCACCGGCATCGTCATCATCCTGCTCTGCGCCGCGATCATGGCGCGCGGCGGATGGGTTTAGGGAGGATCTGTTCAATCCGACTGAATAGGCAACAGCAGCGTTCCGGTCCCTGGGTCCCCGCCATAGGCGAGCGAAGCGACGCCGTTCTTCAACGGCTACGCGCGGGGACGAACGCCGAGAGAGCTGTGCCTATGCGGATGAGATGCGCGGAGCATGCCTCTTGCTCCGTTCGTCCCCGCGAAAGCGGGGACCCAGAGCCCAACCTGAAATCTTTGCGATTGAAGCGTTGCCTACCGGAACCAGAAGTCGTTGTTCTGGCGCGAGGCGCGGCGGCTGCCGCGCTCACGCTGCTGATCGAACGAGCCGGACGCCCAGGTGTCGCGCCACGACGGCTCGCGCTCGCGCTCACGAGAGTTCGACGAGAACGAATCCCGCTCGCGATAATTCGACGAGAATGGATCGCGCGAGTTGGAAGCGAAATCGCGACGGTTGTTGTTGCCGAACCAGTCGTCTTCCTCCTGCCGCGGATGCCGCTTGTGCACGACGACCTTGCGCTGCGGCTGCTTCGCAGGCTTGGCCACCTGCGGTGCTGCCGCGGCTTGCTGCGGCTCGGCGGCGGGCGCGGAGCCCGTGGTTTCGGCGGCCAGCGCGAACGAAGCGATCTCCGGCTCAGGCTGTGTCCGCCGCGGCGTTCCGGGCTCGCCTCGATATTCCGGCGGCAGGCCGTAGAAGTTGCTGGCGAAGCTCAGCCTGGTGGGTTTGGTCATGGTGGCGTCGGCTGCGAACAGCAGCGCGGTCAGCGCCGCACCGACCACGACGAAATAGCCGAGGATCGGCATTCCGGGTTTTTCAGGCGAGCGGACGGGCGCGTAATACATGATGCCGGGCAACGCCCGGCGGCGCGGGATGTTCCGGAAAAAATTGGGGAATTTCTGCGGCGGAAACTACCGCCAGCCGCCACCGCCGTTCACGTAAACGGTGTCCGCGGTCATGAATTCGCAGGCGTCCGAACACATGAACAACACCAATTCGCCGATCTCCTCCGGCTCACCGAAGCGTTTCATCGGCACGTCGTCGAGAAACCGCTGCACCAATTCGGGCGAGCTTGCGGCGGCATCTTGGAACGGCGTCTTCACCGGGCCGGGCGAGATCGACAGCGCGCGAATTCCTTGCGCCGCGAACTCGCGCGCCACGCCCATGGTCATGGTGACGACGGCGCCTTTCGCCGCCGCGTAGTGTATCGAGCTGCCTGGACCACCGCGCCGGTGCGCCATGCTGCCGACGTTGACGATCACGCCGAATTTATTCGCCAGCATGTGCGGCAGCACCGCCTGCATGCCGTAGAACGTGCCCGTGACGTTGAGGTCGAAGGTCCGCTCCATCAGACCGTCGTCGATCTCCAGGAACTTGGCGCGGCGGATCGCGGCGCCGGCCGAGTTGAACAGGAAGTGCACCTGGCCGAAGGCGTCGACCGCGCGCTTGATCAGGCCGTCGACCTCGGTGCGCGACGTGACGTCGACCTTCAGCCCCAGCGCCTGGCTGCCCTTGGCGTTGACCGCCGCAGCAGTGTCCTTCACGCCGGTCTCGTTGATGTCGGCACAGACCACGTTGGCGCCTTCGCGCGCAAAAATCAGCGCGGTGGCGCGGCCGATGCCGCTCGCTGCTCCGGTGATGACGATGGTCTTGCCCGAAAAGTAGTCCGGCGTTTTCGCCATGGCGCGTTCCTCCCGTTCGGAACGCGCCATGTTGGCGTGCCGGTGGTCCGGCTGCAACGTGGCTCGAGCGTCGGCAGACTACTGCGCCTGCTGCCGCGGCTGGTTCTTCGAGCCGGTGTCGTTGGAACTGTCGGAGCGCGCGGGCTGGCCTTTGCCTGCCTCAGGCTTGGACTGTTCGTTCCCCGAGCCTTGACCGCCTTGGCCGGTGGTGTTCGGCGGTGGAGCAGCCGCGCCGCCGGCTGGCTGCGTCTGTGTGGCGGCACTCGGCGTGCTCGCCATCTGCTGTTGCGGCCCTTCGGGACGCGTCAGGCCGTAGAGCACCAGGACCACGATCGCGGCGGCGCCCAGGTAGACCATCGCGGTCCCGAACAGGTTGCGGCCGGGTTCCAGCATCGGATCGGGCTGGATCACCTCCGGCAGGGGATAACGCGGCGGCTCGTGCGGTCGCTCGTCCATTGCTCGTCTCCCTCGGGCTCGTCTCCCTCGCGTTCGGAGAGACAATTCCGCGGGGAGAGCCAAGGTTCCCGGTGCGCAGGAACCGCGCCCGAGTGCTCAGGCTTCAGCCTTAAGAAGCTGTTGATGCTCGAGCTCTTCGGCGCTGCGGCCGGCCGCGTAGCCTTCCTCGGTGAGGATGTAGCGGTAACGGTCGCGGTGGTGCACCGTGACCCACCTGCGCGCAACCGCATTGTTCAGCCCGCGCAGAAAATCGCCGTCGCGCACGTCGAAGAAATGCGTGCGGCGCAACGTGCCGCCGGCGGGCACCCGATGGCGCACGAAGATACCGAGAACTTGTCGGCCGGCTTCTTCATCGGTGAGTGTGATTGGCATGGCGTCACCCGAAGTGTGCGAGGAGCGGGGCCGCTAGTGCTATTCCTTTCACGCGCGCTCGCAACTGCGCTGTTGGTTTGTGACAAACTTATCCCCACAGTTCGAGTACACTGCGCGACAGATCGTCAAAAGCGTGTCTACGCGCGTCTTTCGACGCGCTATGAGCGAGAAAAATTTTTCTCGTGCCGTCAGCAAAATACGTTCTTGTACGGATGCGGAGAGCGGGATCATGATGCTATCGAAGCTTGCTGCAGGTCTCGCGTTGACGATCGCGCTTGCACTTGCAGCGCCGGTGTGCGCGCAAGAGGCGCTCGTCACCTACAAGTCCTTGAATCCGGAAGTCGCGCTCGATCTCGCGCGCGCAGCGCTCGCCGAATGCCGCAAGCGCGGCTATCAGGCGGCGGTCGCCGTCGTGGATCGCTTCGGTGTGACTCAAGTCGTGCTGCGCGATCGCTTCGCCGGTGCGCACACCCCGTCGACTGCGACCGGCAAGGCCTGGACCGCGGCGAGCTTTCGCAGCAACACCACCGACCTTGTCGCGATGACGCAGCCCGGCATGCCGCAAGCCGGTCTGCGCAATCTGCCGGGCGTGGTGATCCTCGGCGGCGGCATCATGATCGAAGCGGGCGGCTCGACGATCGGCGCGGTCGGCGTGTCGGGCGGGCCGGGCGGCGAAGCCGACGATGCTTGCGCCAAGGCCGGCCTCGAAGCGGTGCGCGACAAGCTCGATTTCTGAAACGGTTGCGAAAAGTTCCATTTGTCGCAGGCCCGTATCGGCGGGCCGCGATCCACTTTAGGCTGGGATTCGAGGCGTCGGCACAGACGCCCACGAAGAATGACAGTCCTAGGGAGAAGCACATGCAGCGGTTGGGAATGCTGTGCGCCGGCCTGTTGTCGGCGGTTGTTGCGTCGTTGCTCGCTGTCATGCCGGCCACGGCGGCTTATCCGGAAAAGCCGATCACGCTGGTCATCGGCTTTGCGCCGGGTGGTCCGAGCGACGTGATGGCGCGCATTCTCACCAAGCGCATGGAGGAGATCCTCAAGCAGCCGGTGGTGGTCGAGAACCGCGCCGGCGCGGGCGGCGGCATCGCTGCGATGGCGGTCGCGCGTGCGACGCCCGACGGCTACACGATCCTGCTGGCGACGGGCTCGTCGCTCGCGATCAACGTCACGCTCTACAAGAACCTCGGCTACGATCCCGAGAAGGACTTCGAGCCGATCGGGCTGGTCGGCACGCAGACCAATCTGCTCTACGTGCATCCCGGCACCATTCCGGCGAAGTCGCTCGCCGAATTTATCGCCTTCATCAAGGCCAATCCCGGCAAGTTCACCTTCGGCTCGGGCGGCGTCGGCACGCCGGCGCATCTCGCGGGCGAGCTGCTCAAGGTCGAAGCCGGGATCGAGATGTCGCATGCGCCGTTCCGCGGCACCGGTCAGGCGCTGCAGAGCGTGATCGGTGGCCATGTGCCGATCGCGTTCAATCCGCCGGCGCCGCTTTTGCCGCATCTGCAGAGCGGCGCGCTGCGCGGCATCGCGGTGACGACGCTCAAGCGCACCTCGGCGCTGCCTGAGACGCCGACCATCGCGGAAAGCGGTTATCCGGGCTTCGACGCCGCGACCTGGCACGCGATCGTCGCGCCACCCAATCTGCCGAAGGACGTCTCGGCGGCGCTGCAGCGCGCGCTGAGCGAGACGTTGAACGATCCGCCGTCACGCAAGGCGCTGACCGATCTCGGCGTCGACGTGGTCAACAGCTCGCCCGAGGAGCTCCGCGCCTACATCAAATCGGAGATTCCGAAGTGGGCTAAGGTGGTCAGGGCGTCCGGCGCCACAGCCGGGAATTGATGAAGGGACGAGCATGAAGCCGATCGAATATCGCGACGCGCCGCCGGAGGTGCAGGCGGTCTATGACGACATCAAGAAGACCCGGCACGTGCCGGACGTGAACAACTTCTGGAAATATCTGGCGCACGACCCGGCGACGCTGAAGCGCACCTGGGAGAGCATCAAGGAGGTGATGGCGCCGGGTGCGCTCGATCCGCTGACGAAAGAGATGATCTATCTCGCGGTCAGCGTCACCAACGGCTGCGGCTACTGCATCGCGAGCCACACCGCGGCGGCGCGCAAGATCGGCATGACGCAGGCGATGTTCAACGAGGTGATGGCGATTGCCGGCATGGCGAACGAGACCAACCGGCTTGCCAATGGCTACCGCGTGCCGATCGATCCGGCCTTCGAGAATTAGACAAAACACCCCGGCCGCGAGGCCGGGGTGTTTTACGCCAAGACGCTTACAAAGACGCTTACAGGACGCTGACTTGAACTACTTCTCTTCGCTCTTCGGCGCCGGATTGTTCTGGCCGGTGGTCGAAGGCTCCGGCCGCGCATCGCGGGCCTGGGCGGGCGGCGCGTTGACCGGCGGCGCCGAGCCCGTGGTCGCGGCGGGCGGCGGCAGCGTAGCGATTGGCGAATTATCCACCTGGCCGCGCGTGAACACGAAGACCAGCACCAACGCGAGCACAACGGCGCCCGCGACCCAGCCCCACATCGCGTTCGAGGATTCCAGCTCGTTCAGACGCTGGCTGCGGATTTCGTCCTCGCGAATGGGGGGCGGATCGAATCGCGGGTCCCGGGAACGAGGATCAGACATGTCGGCCTCCTTGGCTGTCTCTTTCCTCGTCCGACAACCAGCAGCCGACGGCATGGGTTCCGCTGAAAACGGTGGATGCGACCCGAACGGTACCCGAATGGTGCAGGGGAGAATTGCACCAGGAACCGGACGGCTGGAGCGGATTCCGGTAAACAGCGGCCCGGATGCCGGGACCTTCGCCAAAACTGACCAATGCCGCCGTCTTTGCTGCGCCTGCGATCTTCGTGGTGCTGTGGGCGTCGGGATTCATCGGGGCCAAGTACGGTCTGCCTTACGCGCCGCCTTTGACCTTTCTCACGGTGCGGATGGGCTCCGTGGTGCTGGTCATGGGCCTGGTCATTCTCCTGACGCGGCCGGCCTGGCCGTCGCGCGATGCGGTGCTGCACAGCGCGGTGACCGGGCTTCTTGTTCATGGCTGCTATCTCGGCGGCGTGTTCGTGGCGATCAATCACGGATTGCCGGCGGGCTTTGCGGCGCTGGTGGTCAGCTTGCAGCCGATCCTGGCCTCGACGATCGCCAGCCGCTTCTTCGGCGAGCGTGTCGTATTGCGGCAGTGGGCAGGCCTCGCGCTGGGAATCCTGGGTGTCTATCTCGTGGTGCACAGTCACACCGAAGGCGAAGCGCCGCTGTTTGCCTGGCTTTCCGCGACCTTCGCGCTGATCGGCATGACCATCGGCACGCTCTATCAGAAGCGGTTCGGCGGCGGCATCGAGTGGCGCGTGGGATTTCTTTGCCAGTATGCGGCGGCCGCTGCAGCATTTGCGCTGGGAGCGCTCCTGACCGAGACCGTCCAGGTGCAATGGACGGTGCATTTCCTGCTCGCGCTCGGCTGGCTGGTGTTCGGCCTGTCGCTCGGCGCGATCTGGCTCCTGTATTTCCTGATCCGCCATCAGGCCGCGGCACGTGTGCTCAGCCTGTTCTATCTGACGGCGCCGGTCACGGCGCTGATGGCTTGGCTGATGTTCGACGAAGAGCTTTCGCTGCTCGCGCTGTTCGGCATGGCGGTATGCGTTGCCGGCGTGGCTCTGGTGAACTGGCGGACCCAACCGGCTTGATGCCGGACGAAACCGCAGTGAAGATGACGCTGCCGGTTTCGAAGGGGGCATTCATGCGGATGCGAGCCGTCGCTGCGCGGGTTGCTGTCGTGTTGGCACTCGCGGCTCTGACCAATCCGGTTAAGGCCCAGAGCGTCGAGGAGTTCTACAAGGGCCGCAACGTCACCATGGTGATCGGCTTCAGCGCCGGCAGCGGCTACGACATCTATGCGCGGCTGCTGGCGCGCTACATGGGCCGCTACATTCCCGGCAAGCCTAACATCGTGTCGCAGAACATGCCGGGCGCAGGCAGCCTCCGCGCTGCGCAATATGTCGGCAGCGTCGCGCCGAAGGACGGCAGCGTGCTCGGCACCATGTCGCGCAGCCTGCCGGTCGAGCCGCTGATCGGCGACGCCAAGTTCGACGGCCGCGCCTTCAGCTGGATCGGCAACATCGCCAACAACAACAGCGTCTGCGCCACCTGGCACGAAACCGGTATCAAGACCTGGCAGGACGCCATGACCAAGCCGTTCGTGCTGGGCGGCGAGGGGCCGGGCTCCGATCTCGACAACTTCGCGCTGATCATGAAGAACATGTTCGGCGCCAAGGTGAAGCTCGTCTCGGGCTATCCGGGCGGCACCGAGGTCAATCTCGCGATCGAGCGGCGCGAGCTCGACGGCCGCTGCGGCTGGTCGTGGGACTCGATCAAGAGCACCAAGCCGGACTGGCTGCGCGACAAGAAGATCAACCTTCTCGCGGTGTTCGCGCTGGAGAAGGCGCCCGATATGCCGGCCGATGTGCCGTTGGCCATCGATAAGGTGCAGAACGAAGAGCAGCGCGAGGTGCTGCGCGTGCATCTCGCCGGCCAAGCGTTCGGCCGGCCGTTCTTCGCAGCCCAAGGCATTCCGGAAGACCGCAAGGCCGCGCTGCGCGCGGCTTTCGACGCTACCATGAAGGACCCCGAGTTCGTCGCCGAGGCGGAAAAGCTCCGCCTCGAGGTGAGTCCGATGAAGGGCGTGGAGATCGAGCGCCTGCTGAACGAAGTCTATGGACTGCCGAAGGGGCTGATCGACAAGGCCCGCGCCGCGATCCGGAACTGATGCGCGATTTTACGGCGTGATCGCGAAGACCAGGAACGCCGCAAAGATCACGAGATGCACGATGCCTTGCAGCACCGTGGTCCGGCCGGTGCCCAAGGTGATCACGCCAAGCAGCAGCGTCACGGCCAGCATGGCCTGGTCTTTTGCGTCGAGACCCAATGCCAGCGGCTGTCCCAGCGCGATCGAGACCACGGCGACTGCCGGTATGGTCAGGCCAATCGTGGCGAGCGCCGATCCTAATGCGAGATTCAAGCTGTTTTGCAGTTGATTGCGGAGCGCGGCGTTGAGTGCGGCCACGGTTTCCGGCAGCAGAACCAGCATGGCGATGATGATCCCCACCACGGCTTTGGGGACGTTCAGTTGGGCCACGGCGAATTCCACGGTGGGGGTGAGAACCTTGGCAAGGCCCACGACCGCGACCAGCGAGACGATCAGAAGGCCGACGCTCGCAAGCGTCGTGCGATTGGATGGCGGCGCGTGCGCCTCCTCATCGGCGGTTTCGTCCGAGAGAAAATAGTCGCGATGCCATCCGGTCTGGATGAAGACGAAAGAGCCGTAAAGCACCAGCGAAACAAACCCGGCAAAGACGAGCTGCGTCGGGCTGTACAGCGGGCCGAGCTCTCTTGCGACGTAACTCGGAAGGATGAGAGCGAGGCTGGTCAGCGCCACCAGCACGGCCAGCGCGGCGCTCGCTCCCTGGACTTGAAAGCCCTGTTCGCCGTGGCGCGCGCCGCCGAACAGCAGACAGAGACCGACGATGCCGTTGCAGACGATCATCACGGCAGCGAAAACGGTGTCGCGTGCCAGTCCGGCCTTTTCGGCCGGCGCGCTGATCATGACCGACACGATCAGCGCGGTCTCGATCACGGTGACGGCGAGCGCGAGAACGAGCGTGCCGAACGGCTCACCGACACGGTGAGCAATCACCTCGGCGTGGTGCACAGCCGCGAACACGGTGGCAAAGAGGATGAATCCTGCAAGCGCCAGCACCAGGCCGCTGGTGCTGAGGAACGACGCAATCAACAGGATCGCCCAGGCCAAGGCGGGCCAAGTCCAGGTCCACCAGGGAGTCTTTGCCTCGACCATGAGATGCCTCCGAGCCCATGGGATCGAATCTGGATCGATATCTGGGATCGATATCAGTGAAGTGTCAGGCCCCAATCGAGGCCTCGACTTAGTACACCACGACGCTGCGGATGCTCTCGCCGGAATGCATCAGGTCGAACGCCCGGTTGATGTCGGTGAGCGGCATCACGTGGGTGATCATCGGATCGATCTCGATCTTGCCGTCCATGTACCAGTCGACGATCTTCGGCACGTCGGTGCGGCCCCTGGCGCCGCCGAAGGCGGTGCCTTTCCAGACGCGGCCGGTGACCAGCTGGAACGGCCGGGTCTTGATCTCGGCGCCGGCCGGCGCCACGCCGATGATGATGCTTTCGCCCCAGCCGCGGTGGCTGCATTCCAGCGCCGCGCGCATCAGCTCGACGCTGCCGATGCATTCGAAGGTGTAGTCGCAGCCGCCGATCTGGTCGGCCGGCGTCTTGGTCATGTTGACGATGTAGGGCACGAGGTCGCCGCCGATCTCCTTCGGATTGACGAAATGCGTCATGCCGAAGCGCTCGCCCCAGGCCTTCTTGTCGTTGTTGATGTCGACGCCGATGATCATGTCGGCGCCGGCAAGGCGCAGCCCCTGGATCACGTTGAGGCCGATGCCGCCGAGCCCGAACACCGCGGCTTTGGCGCCAGGCGTGACCTTCGCGGTGTTGAGCACCGCGCCGATGCCGGTGGTGACGCCGCAGCCGATGTAGCAGACCTTGTCGAAGGGGGCGTCCTCACGGATTTTCGCCACCGCGATCTCGGGCAGGACCGTGAAGTTCGCGAAGGTCGAGCAGCCCATGTAGTGGTGGATCTTCTTGCCGTCGACCGAGAATCGCGAGGTGCCGTCCGGCATCAAGCCCTGGCCCTGGGTGTTCCGGATCGCGGTGCAGAGGTTGGTCTTCCGCGACAGGCAGGACGGACAGCCGCGGCATTCCGGGGTGTAGAGCGGGATGACGTGGTCGCCCTTCTTCACCGAGGTGACGCCGGGCCCGATGTCGACCACGACGCCCGCGCCCTCGTGGCCGAGGATCGCCGGAAACAGCCCTTCGGGGTCCTTGCCCGAAAGGGTGAATTCGTCGGTGTGACAGATACCTGTGGCCTTGATCTCAACCAGAACCTCGCCGGCCTTGGGGCCTTCGAGCTGCACATGAGTCACAGCGAGCGGCTTGCCCGCCTCGAACGCAACTGCCGCGCGCACTTCCATGTCGAATCTCCAAACTCGATCTCGAACCTTAGAGCCTTTTAGCGCCTGCGCATTACACCGGCAGTGCCCAAAGGGAACCATCAAGCGAATGTTAATCAAATAGGGGCACTTTTCGCTCTGAAATGTTGTGGAAATTGCCAGCTGCGGACCGTCCCGTGTCGCTACGCAGACATTGGATCGATATCGCAGCGCTCGCGATCTTATCGGTCGTGGCGCTGGGTGTGACCGCGCGCTTTGCGTTGGCGCCTCGCTCTCCGGAGCTCGGCGTCGCGGTGATCTTTGCGCCGTGGACGACGCCCGAGCAGACGCTGGCCCGCACGGTCGAGGCCGGTGCGCGTTTTGTCCGCTTCGGCGGTCCCGGTTTTGTCGCCGTCGCGATCCCCGACGGTCCGGATTATGTGGCCCACGCCCGCGCAGCGGGTGCTTGGCTCATTGTCGATCCCAAAATCGTTACTGCGTGCCTTTCGGTCGTTGGGGCCGTGTCCAAGCCATGACCAACATCGATATGTTCCAAGCCATCGTTGCCAAAGCGCTGATCGCACTCGCTGCGGTCCATGTTCCCATTCTGATGGCGGTGGCCTGGGCGCTCGACCAGGATGTCGGCTCCACGATGCTGACGGCGGGCGCGCTCGCCGCCGCGCCGTTCCTTCTGTGGCGCCTGCAGCGGCCCATCTTCGTCATCGGTCTTGCGCTAGCGGTCGCGCTGGTCGGACAGACCTCGATCCTGGTCTATCTCATGAGCGGCCACCCGTGGCAGGTCGAGATGCACTTCTACTATTTCGCGATCCTCGCAATGCTGTCGGGGTTCTGCGACTGGCGGGTGCTGCTCGCGGCTGCCGGCCTGATCGCGGTGCATCACCTCAGCCTGAACTTCCTCTTGCCGAGCGCGGTCTATCCGGGCGGCACCGACCTTCTCAGGGTCATCGTCCATGCCCTGATCGTCGTGATCGAGACCACGATGCTGGTCGGCATCGGCTACGCCATCCGGGTCGCCTTCGCCGAAGCCGAGTTCGCGCGGCTCGAGGCCGAGCGCAACGCGCAGGCGATCAAGCGCGCCGGCGTCGAGCAGGAGAAGGAGCTGGCCGCGACGACGGAGCGGGCCGAGCGCATGAACGATCTGCTCGAGCGCTTCCAGCGCGAGATGATGGACTCGACCGGCATCCTGCATCACGCCGCCGAGGAGCTTTCGGCAGACGCCGAAAACCTCAGCCGCGCGGCCACCAAGGCCCACGCACAATCGGCCAAGGCAGCGGGAGCCTCCGAAAGCACCGCGCTCAAGATCCGCTCCGCAGCCCATGCCGGCGAAGAGTTGGCGCACACCATCACCGAGGTCGGCTCCAACGCGGCCAAGTCGTCCCATCTCGCCAATGACGCGGTCGGCGAGGCGGCGCGGACCAACGAGGCGATCGGCGAGCTTGCCGTAGCGGCGCAGGAGATCGACAACGTCACCGATCTGATCACCGCAATCGCGAGCCAGACCAACCTGCTGGCGCTCAACGCCACCATCGAGGCGGCGCGCGCCGGCGAGATGGGCCGGGGCTTTGCCATCGTGGCGCAGGAGGTCAAGGCGCTGGCGGGCCAGACCGCGACGGCGACGCAGGACATCGGTCGCCGGGTCGCGGCGATGCGTCAGGCGACCGGGCGCTCGGTCGAGGCCATTGCGGCGATTTCCGGCACCATCAAGGAGCTCGACGTGTTCTCGGCGCGGATCGCGGCGGCGGTCGAGCAGCAGGCGGTGGCGGCCCGTGAGATCGCCGCCAATGCCAACGCGGCGTCGTCCAACGTGGTCGACGTGGGCACCGCGATCGTCGAGATCGAGACCGTTGCCGACGAGGCGTCGCGCGCGGCCGGCAGCCTTGGCTCGGCGGCCACCAACGTGGCCGATCAGAGCAAGCGCATTCGCGACCGGGTTGCGGCGTTCAAGCAGAACCTGCAGGCGATCCAGGCATAGCGCGCTTTCCAACTAACTTGCACAACGGGCCACAACGGCGGTGTCATTGCCGGGCCGGCGCGTCAGCGCCGTGACCCGGCAATCCATGAGCGGCTGCGGCGAAGGCACTCGTAAGAGCGTGCGTCGTTGCGCCATTGAATGGACCCCCGCGTCAAGCGCGGGGGTGACAGCGTGCCTGTTGCGCGAGCCTGCTTCAATTCAGGTGGGAACGCTCTGGCCATTCGCCGCAGGGCGGGCGCTCAGCCGCCTGGCTTGGTCATCATCAACTGAGTCTGCGTCACGATCGCGGCGAGCTTGCCGTCGCCGCGGGTGATCTTCGTTTGCCAGACCGTGGTGGTGCGGCCGCGATGCAGCGGCGTGCACTCCGCCTTGGCGATGTCGCCTTCCGGGATGCCGGCGAAGAAATTGGTCTTGCTCTCGATCGTCGCGGTCGAGCCGCCGCTCGGGGGCAGGTTCGCGGTCGCGGCGGTGCCGCCGAGATTGTCGGCAAAGGCCATCACGGCGCCGCCATGCATGACGCCGTTGCGGTTGGTGAGGTTCTTGGTCACGAGCAGTTCGCCCGTCACCTTCTCGGGCGACACATGGGTGATCTTCATGCCCATGAAGCCGGCGAACGGCGGCTGCTCGTCGGGCCTGGTCATGAAATTGCGCGGTGCGGGCTTGTCGTTCATGGCGCTGGAATTGCCATAGAGCGATGGCGCGGTCTAGCCGTGCCGTCTGGTTATGACGATCTCAGCGCCAGCAACCTACGATCCTGTTCCCTCTGCAATGAATTTGACCAGTTCTGAAATTATTGCGTCAGAATCGCTGGTATCAGCGGCTCCGCCGGACAGACGACGCAGGCGATTTCCGCGGAAGCTGTCGAGTAAGATGTGCATCGTCGCGCCGATCATGAAGTCGAAGCACCAAAACATTCTGGCTCGATCTCTTGAAGGCGAAGCCCTCGTGAGGGCGTCGACGAACCGGAGTGCGATCCGATCATTTTGCTCCGCCATGATGTCGTCCACGAATTGCTGACGCAGCGCGAAGGACAGCACGAGCACCCGTGCATAGTGGCGATCCGGTCCGCTTGATTGCATGCAGGCCGTTACCGTGGGAACGACCAGGGCGCGGACGATGTCGGCAATGGTGCAAGCGCTCTTGGCCTCGGCCAGATCCAGCGCTGCGAGACGTTTTTCGTTGAGCGGCGCGACCACCGATTGGATGGAGCGCCTTATCAACTGCTCTTTGGCGCCGAAATAGTAGCTGATCGCCGCCGGGTTCGCCCCGGCCTGTTCGGCAATATCGCGCACCGTCACATCGGAGAAGCCCCGCTCGGCGAACAACTCGATGGCGCTGTCGAGGATCCGGCTGGCGGTCTCTGTATCCAGGCGCTCGTGAACGCGGTCCCGCGTCACCCTTGAAGTTTTCTGCATGAGTCTCGATCCGCATCCTCAGCTTGTTGACAGGACGTATCATAAATGGTTGTTTTAAACAAATGTATAAAACAACCATTTAGGGAGTTCGCCATGGCGAAGCCGTTGCCTCCGGGTTGGCCAGAGGGCGCACCGATCGCTTTGTCGGTCAGCGTGATGCTTGAAGGGTGGACCGACGATGCCGCGCCGGGAATCGGCCCGATGGGTAATCCGTTGCGCGCGGGCGTCTACGACACCCAGGCAAAGTCGTGGGCCGAATACGGAGCGCAGTGCGGCGCGTGGCGTCTGCTCGACGTGTTGGCGGACACAGAGACGAAAGCCGTGTTTTATGTGAGCGGGGTGTTGGCCGAACGGCACCCCGAGCTGATGAAGGCGATCGTTGCGCAGGGACACGTGGTTGCCGCGCACGCGTGGTCCCAGCACATCATTCCCGCGTACCAGACGGCCGAGGAGGAACTCGCGGACCTCAAGCGCTGCATCTCCGTCCTGGAAAAGACTTCGGGAATGCGGCCGCAGGGTTGGATCAGCCCCCGCGCCACGCCCAGCCTGAATACGGCGGCGCTTCTCGCAGGCGAACGCATGACCTGGATCGCGGACACTTTCGATCGTGATCTTCCCTACAAAACGAAAACCGCGAACGGGGACATCGTCGCCATTCCGTTCACAACGGAGGTGAACGACTTTCCGCTCTGCATCCGGTACGGCAACGAGCCAGATATGTTCGTGCGCGTGCTGAAATCGATGCTCGACGGCTGGCACGAAATCCGTTCGCCGGCGGCGTGTTTGGATCTGACCGCGCACGCTCATGTATTCGGTCGCCCGGCCGGAGCGATTGCTTTCAAGCAGGCGATCAGGCTTGGACAGCGGAACGGCCACAGCTGGCTGACGCAGCACGCTGAGCTGGCGGCGATCGCAAATCGCACGGTGGCCTGACGATATGCGGATCGCGAGCTACCTCGTCGATGAAAGACCTGAATTCGGACTTGTCACGGATCGTGGACTGGTCGACCTGTCCGCGCGAACCGGCATGGGCTCGTTGCGAGCCGCCCTTGCTGCCGATGGAATAGCCGCTTTGGCCCGCTTTGCCGCGGTGAGCCCCGATCGTGCGTTGGATGCCGTCACGCTGCTGCCGGTCATAACGGACTGCGCGCATTGCTACTGTGTCGGGGTGAATTACGAAGATCACCTGCGCGAGGTCCAGGCGGCCGGCGTGGCTCGGCCGCGGCCAAAACAACCGTCGCTCTTTATCCGCTATCCCGAGACTTTCGTGGGCCACAGCGCTCCGCTCGTCGTCCCCAAAGTGTCGGACGATTTCGACTACGAGGCGGAACTGGCCGTCATCGTCGGCAAGGGCGGGCGCTATATTCCGCGCGAACAGGCGATGAGCCATGTGGCCGGCTATTCGTGCTTCAACGACGGCAGCATTCGCGACTGGCAGTTTCACTCCAGCCAAGTCACATCCGGAAAAAACTTCATCGGAACGGGAGGATTCGGACCCTGGCTTGTGACGCCGGACGAAATCGAAAATGTCGGCGCGTTGGCTGTACGCCTGGCCGTAAACGGCCAACGGCTTCAGGACGGCAATACGTCGGACATGTTGTTCGACGTCGCGACCATCGTTTCTTACGCCTCTGCGTTCTTGCCGCTTCAACCGGGTGATGTCTTCGCGACCGGCACGCCTGCAGGTGTCGGCTTCTCGCGAAATCCGCCGATCTTCCTGAAGGACGGGGACATCTGCGAGGTCGAAATCGAAGGCATCGGAACGCTCAGCAACATAATTGTCAAAGCGAACGAATAATTGGCCGTCCGGCGCGTCGCGCCAGTCACACGAAAGGAGATCCGATGCTTCAGCTCTACAATGCCGCACATTCGACATGCAGCCAGAAGGTCAGAATCTGTCTCGCCGAAAAAAATCTTCAATTCGAAGACATCAAGCTCGATCTTGGAAAAGCGAAAGAGCACCTTCGGCCGGAGTACCTGAAGATAAACCCAAATGGCGTGGTGCCGACCTTGGTCGATGACGGCAAGATCGTCATCGATTCCAGCGTGATTTGCGAATATCTCGAAGAAAAATACCCGCAGGTGCGCCTCTCGCCAGACGATCTGGTCGAGCGCGCGAGGATGCGCGCCTGGATGCGCTTCCTTGAAGAAGTGCCAACGGCCGCCGTGAGGGTGCCGTCTTTCAATATGGGATTTCTTCCGCGCTATGAGGGCATGGATCGATCCACGTTTGAGAATGTGGAATCGGATATCCGGCCGATCCGCAAGCAGTTCTATCGCCGCATGGGGCCGAATGGCTTCAAACGCGACGACGTGCAGGCGTCGCTCGACCAGATTGCCAATACTTGCCAGCGCATGAGCGCGGCCCTCGAAAAAGGACCTTGGCTTCTTGGCACGCAGTATTCGCTGGCCGACATCATCGTTGCGCCGTTGATCGATCGCATGGCCGATCTCGGCATGGACCATATTTGGTCTGAAAAGTTTCCGCGGGTGACCGATTGGTACGCCCGCATGCAGGCTCGGCCGGCGTTCAAGCAGACATTCTACCCGGGGACGCGCATGTCGGAATTCCTGGCTCTGATACCGGCTTTCAGGGAGGTAGAAACACAATGACTCGATACAAGGATCTGATTGCCGCGTTCATCGCCATTGCGGCGTCGGCCGGAATCTCAGCGCAGGCAGACACTTTTCCGTCGCGGCCCATAACGATCATCGTGCCGTTTGCTGCGGGTGGTCCCGTCGATACGACGACGCGACTGGTCGCCGACAAGATGAAGGATCGGTTGGGCCAGCCGATCATCGTCGAAAATGTGGGAGGGGCGGCGGGCAGCCTCGCCGCGGCGCGTGTCGCCAAGGCTGTGCCGGACGGCTACACGATCATGGTCGGAATCTGGGGCACTCACGTAGCAAACGGTGCGATCTACAAGCTGCCGTACGATGTGCAGAACGACTTCGCCCCGATTGCGCTGGTGTCGTCCAATCCGCTGCTCATCGTCGGCAGCAAGAAGGTGCCGGCGGATAATCTCAAGGGACTGATTGCTTGGCTGAAGGAAAACCCGGGTAAAGCCGCCCAAGGCACGTCGGGCGTCGGCAGCGTCGGCCACGTCGGCGGCGTCTTCTTCGAGAAAATGACGGGTACCAAGTATAACTTTGTGCCGTATCGTGGCCTCGCGCCGGCGATGCAGGATCTGACGTCAGGCGCCATCGATCTGATGTTCGATACGCCGGCGACTTCTTTGCCGCAGGTCAAGGCCAATAATATTCGCGCCTTTGCCGTCACGGCAAAAGAACGAATGCCCTCAGCGCCGGAGATTCCGACTGTCGATGAGGCCGGGCTCCCTGGTCTCTACATTTCAACCTGGACCGCGCTCTTTGCGCCGAGGGCAACCGACAAGGCTGCCATCGCGAAGCTCGAGGATGCGGCGCTTAAGGCGATGGACGATCCGACAGTGAAAGAACGTCTCGCCAGCGTCGGTCAGGATCTGTACGTCCCGGATCAACGTTCGGCAGCATATCTGGCCAAATACCAAGACGAAGAGATCAAAAAGTGGTGGCCGATCATCAAGGAGGCCGGCATCAAAGTGGAATAGTGGTCGGCATTGGCGAACCCGCCACTGAACTTTCATCCAGCTAGCCGTGCCGGACGAGCCATTCCTGGGCCAGCACGAGGTCCTCGCCGGTGAGCCCATGCGCGACGGGCAGCACCTCGTAGGTGACGTCGGCGCCGGCTTCGCCAAGCAGCGCCGCAAGGAGGCCGGCGCGCTGGACCGGGATCAGCTCGTCATGGGTGCCGGCGATCAGGAGGATCGGGATGCCGCGCAGATCGGGCAGGGGCCGCGGATCGTGCGGCAGCATGGCGCGAAACAGGATCGCGCCGCGAAGCAGGCCCGGATCGTGCAGCAGCAGCGACCACGCCATGTTGGCGCCGTTGGAGTAGCCGAGCGCGATCGGTTTCGGCATCTGGTAGGCGGCGCCGGCGCGCTGAATGAAACCGGCAAGCTCGGGCGTGCGGCGCTTGAGGTCGGCGAAGTCCCAGGAGCCGTCATCGGAGCGGCGAAAGAAACGCGTGATGCCGTGCTCGTTCACCTTGCCGCGCGGCGACAGCAGGGTCCTTTCGGGCGCGATCCGCTCGGCGAGCGGGATCAGGTCGTGCTCGTCGCCGCCGGAGCCGTGCAGCAGAAGGAAGGGGGCCGCGGCCGGATTCTGTCCGGGAACGAAACGATGAACAAAGCCGAGATCGTCCGTGATCATGCCGCCCACTCCGCAACGCCGCCGGCGCGGCGGTCAATCACTTCAACGCACAAAGGGCGCGGCAGGTGCCGCGCCCTTTGATATTAAACCGATCGGTGCCTTGCGCTATGTGGCGCGGGCCTCGCTTACTTGCTTGCTTATTTCGGCTGCGGCACGATGCGGATATAGGGCTTCGGCGACTTCCAGCCCTGCGGGAACAGCTTCTTGGCGTCCTCGTCATTGACGGAGCCGGCGATGATCACGTCGTCGCCCTGCTTCCAGTTCACCGGCGTCGCCACCTTGTGCTTGGCGCCAAGCTGCAGCGAGTCGATGACGCGCAGCACCTCGTCGAAGTTGCGGCCGACCGTCATCGGATAGACCAGGATCAGCTTGATCTTCTTGTCCGGGCCGATGATGAACACGTTACGGACGGTCTGGTTGTCGGCCGCGGTGCGCTTGGCCGGATCGCCCGAGATCGCGGCCGGCAGCATGCCGTAGAGCTTCGACACGTTGTAGTCGACGTCGCCGATCATCGGGTAGTTCGGCGCGAAGCCTTGCGTCTCCTTGATGTCGGCCGCCCAGCCGGAATGCTTGTCGACCGGATCGACCGACAGGCCGATGATCTTGACGCCGCGCTTGTCGAACTCGGGCTTGATCTTGGCCATGTAGCCGAGCTCGGTGGTGCAGACCGGGGTGAAGTCCTTGGGGTGCGAGAACAGCACGACCCACTTGTCGCCGATCCAGTCGTGAAACTTGATCTTGCCCTCGGTGGTCTCCGCCTCGAAATCCGGAGCGGTGTCGTTAATCGCCAAAGCCATGAGTGCCTCCTTGAAATCGCTCACCCGGACGCAACGGATGACGCGCTGGTGAAACCCGCGCCGCATTCTGCATAGGCCCGGCGGCCGGGCAATGAACTCCACGGTTCATATAGCGGCCAAACCGACGCAGGTTAAGACGCTGATATCCCAAACTTATGACGCAGGGTGGAAGGATGCCGCCGCGTTTCCCGCAGCGGTAGCATGAGACTTGCAACGTTCGGCTTGCAGCGCTGGACAGGCTCCCGCGCGCAACGCAAGTATATGCCATGTTCAAGCGCATCCTGATCGCCAACCGCGGCGAAATCGCCTGCCGGATCATCAAAACCGCCCGCCGGATGGGGATCGAGACCGTCGCGGTCTATTCCGAAGCCGACCGCGACGCGCTCCATGTCGAGATGGCCGACCAGGCGGTGCCGATCGGCCCGCCGGCCGCGGCGCAGAGCTACCTCGTGATCGACAAGATCGTCGAGGCCTGCCGGGCGACCGGCGCCGAGGCGGTGCATCCCGGCTACGGCTTCCTCTCCGAGCGTGAGGCTTTCCCCGACGCGCTGGCCAAGGCCGGCGTGGTGTTCATTGGGCCCAATCCCAAGGCGATCGCCGCCATGGGCGACAAGATCGAGTCGAAGAAAGCCGCCGCAGCCGCCAAGGTCTCGACCGTGCCCGGCCATCTCGGCGTCATCGCGGACGAGACCGAGGCGGTCAAGATCGCCAACGAAATCGGCTATCCGGTGATGATCAAGGCCTCGGCCGGCGGCGGCGGCAAGGGCATGCGCATTGCGCATTCGGCCAGCGAGGTCGCCGAGGGTTTCGCGCGCTCGAAGTCCGAAGCGAAATCCTCGTTCGGCGACGACCGGATGTTCATTGAGAAGTTCATAGTCAACCCGCGCCACATCGAGATTCAGGTGCTGGGCGACAAGCACGGCAACGTGATCTATCTCGGCGAGCGCGAGTGCTCGATCCAGCGCCGCAACCAGAAGGTCATCGAGGAGGCGCCATCGCCGCTGCTCGACGAGGCGACGCGCCGGAAGATGGGCGAGCAGGCGGTCGCGCTGTCAAAGGCTGTCGGCTACGACAGCGCCGGCACCGTGGAATTCGTCGCCGGCCAGGACAAGAGCTTCTACTTCCTGGAGATGAACACGCGGCTGCAGGTCGAGCATCCGGTGACCGAACTGATCACCGGCATCGACCTCGTCGAGCAGATGATCCGCGTCGCGGCCGGCGAGCCGCTCAAGCTCAAGCAGGACGACGTGAAGCTCACCGGCTGGGCGGTCGAAAGCCGCGTCTATGCCGAGGACCCGTACCGCAACTTCCTGCCTTCGACCGGGCGGCTGACGCGCTACCGTCCGCCGGCCGAAGCGAGCCAGAACGGCATCACGGTGCGCAACGACACCGGCGTCACCGAGGGCGGCGAGATCTCGATCCATTACGATCCGATGATCGCCAAGCTCGTCACGCATGCGCCGACCCGAGCCGCCGCGGTCGCGGCGCAATCCAACGCGCTCGACGGCTTCGTGATCGACGGCATCCGGCACAACATTCCGTTTCTCTCGGCGCTGATGCAGCACAAACGCTGGCAGGACGGGCGGCTCTCGACCGGCTTCATCGCCGAGGAATATCCCGACGGCTTCCACCCGATCACGCCGGCGGGCGAGACCGCCGAGGTGATTGCTGCCGTTGCGGCCGCGATCGACCACGTGCTGGGCGAGCGCAAGCGCCAGATCTCCGGCCAGATGAACGGCCGCACCGTGACGCGCGAGCGCCGCCGCGCTGTCCAGCTCAGCGACCATTGGCTGACGCTCGACGTGGCGCGCGAAGCGCAGGGCATCGCGGTGCAGTTCGTCGATGCGAAGGGCGCGGCAGGGCCCGCCCGCGTGCTGGCGTCGGCCTGGCAGCCCGGCGATGCGGTGTGGAGCGGCACCGTGCACGGCCAGCCGGTCGCGGTGCAGGTGCGGCCGATCCTCAACGGCTTCACGCTGTCGCATCGTGGCGTCGAGACCAAGGCCTACGTTTACACCGAGCGCGAGGCGGCGTCGGCCAAGCTGATGCCGATCAAGCTCCCGCCCGACACCGGCAAAATGCTGCTCTGCCCGATGCCGGGCCTCGTGCGTTCCATCGCGGTGACCGAAGGCCAGGAGGTCAAGGCCGGCGAGGCGCTCGCCATCGTCGAGGCGATGAAGATGGAGAACGTGCTGCGCGCCGAGCGCGATGCGACCGTCAAGGCGATCAAGGTGAAGCCCGGCGACAGCCTCGCGGTCGACGCCGTGATCATGGAGTTCGCGTAGGGCGGGCGCGGAACCTCGCTCCGCGCGCCGGGTTGGTCCTCCGACGGAGGAGCCCATGGCGAAGCCGAAATTCAATCCCGACCAGCCTGAAATGCCGGAAGAGGCGCGGCGCCGCGATCAACCGATCCCGGACGCGCCTGCAACCGTTCCCACTCCCGGCGAGCAGAAGTTGGAATCCGGCGCATTGCAGCCTTCGGAAGATGGCGGTGTCGGCCAGCATCCGATCCATGATTCCGACACCGAAGATCTCGACTCCGGGACTACGAAGAGCTGACCGACGAAGTCGAGACCACCGGGATCAAGCCGGAGCGACGACGATAAGCCGAGGCGTAGTCATTGCGGACGAGGCGTGCCACGATGCCGGCATGAGTCAGTCCACGCCCGTGTCTGCGCCTGCATCGGCCGGCATCAAGCCCGGTCCTTTCGCCGTGTCGGCGTTGATCATTTACACATTGAGCTTCGTCTCGCAGATGCTGCTGTCGGCGCCGGTGGTGTCGCGCCTGACCGTCGTGCCGTTCATCGTGGCGCAGGCCGTGCTGATCGGGCTGTGGATCGCGCTGCATCGGCGCAGGCTCACCGATGCCGGCAGGCCCTGGGGCACCGTCATTGGGATCGCTGCGGTCTACGCGCTGGAGATCGCGCTGCTGGTGATCCTGGCGGTGTTCATCGGCTCGCTCAATACAGCCGACGACAGTGGTGTGACGGGCGGCGACAGGCTGCTCAGCCTGTTCCTGATCTTCTATCTGCTGGCGCTGTTCAACGGCGACGGCTTCGGCACGCTGCAAATCTGGCTGCTGGGCTTTCTTGCGATCATGCTGCTGCCGGTGGTGATCGCGGTGTGCTTCTCGATCTGGGCCGCGACGCGGCCGAGCAAGGCTCCGGCTGCGTCATGACGCTGCATTTCGCTTACGGCGCCAACATGAGCCGCACCATCATGAAGCGCCACGCGCGCGACGCCGAGCCGCTGGGCGTCGCCGAGCTCGCGGGCCATCGCTTCGTCATCACCGGCGACGGCTACGCCTCGGTCGAGCCGCGGCCGGCCGAGACCGTGCACGGTGTGCTGTGGCGGATCACGCCGCGCGACCGGGTGACGCTCGACGCCTGGGAGAATGTCCCGGCAGGCCTCTATCGCGCCGAGACGGTGCCGGTGCGTCATGGCGGCGAATTGATGCCGGCGCTGGTTTACTTTGCGCGGCCGCGCGGCGAGGGGCGGCCGAAGTCCGGCTATCTCGAGCTGGTGCTCGCAGCGGCACGTGAATGGCAACTGCCGGCGGCTTACGTTCGCTCGCTCGAAGTATGGGCCGTGCAGCATCCGCTCGGCAGCGGCCATCGCAAGCTCGGAGATGCGATGTGAGTGAGAAGGTCTTCCGCCACGTGGTGTTTCGCGGCCGGGTGCAGGGCGTGGGCTTCCGCGACTTCGTGCTGGAGGAGGCCGGGCAACAGGGCCTCGAAGGCTGGGTGCGCAACCGCGCCGACCGCGTCTCGGTGGAAGCCGTGTTCGCGGGCCCGCGCGAGGTGGTGGCGACCGTCATCGAAGTCTGCCGCATGGGACCGCCGGCGGCCCGCGTCGATGCGCTCGATCAGCGCGACGGCACGCCGGAGGAGCTCAAGCTCGGCCAGCCCGGTTCGTTCGTCAGGCTGCAGACCGTTTAGCCGCTACAGCAGGGGGAACTGGCTGTAGAGGATGTTGAGGTAGTTCTGCACCGCCTCCGGCGACGGTCCCGCGACGATGAAGAACACGAGCTGCGCGTCCGACACGCAGCGGATCGAGGCGGTGAATTCGCCCTTTTTGCCGGACACGGTCTGCGAGCCCGGATCCGACTTGTCGAAGCCGAGCCGGAAGATCGCATTCCGGGCGTAGGACATGCAGTCGCCCTGACCGAGTGCGATCGGGCGCCATTTGGTGCCGATGGCGGTGTCGGCCCTGACCACGGCCGACGCACTCACGACGAACAGAAGGCATGCGAGCAGGATGGTGCGGATACGCATGACACGCCTCGTGCTTAACGCGCGTTTACGATAACGGCCTGCAAGAAGGCCGCGTCCGTCCGCTCTAACGCAAAGCCGGGAGAATGTTTCCGCTGTTCTGTGGGTATGCTTACCTGCCGGTGGGACCGCGGAATGCCGCGGCCACCATGCGCAACGCCGCGCGGCTCTTGGGATCGGCGACGCGCGAATAGAGCATCACCTTGGAGCGGCCGAGCGGCGGCAGCGACAGCGCCGGTCCCACATCGGTGGTGCCGGGCGGCGCGATGCGGCGCGCCAGCGGCGCGACCGCAAGGCCGCAGGCAACCGCGGCCGCAATCGCCGTGACGCCGCCGCCCGTGAAGGCCTCGACCCATTCGATCTTGGCCTTGTTGAGCGTGCGGATGGCGTGGGCCCGCACGCCGCAGGGCGCGGCCAGCATCGCGAGCCGGAGCTTGTCGCCCGGCGCGCGGCGGAACGCCGGCGCCGCGAACCAGCCGAAGCTGTCTTCGGCGAGCGCCTCGCCGCCACGCCGCGAGCCCTCGCGGCGGACGATCACGGCGTCGAAGGCGCCGTCGTCGAACTTTTCCAGGAGCGCATGGGAGAAGTCGATCGCGACCTCGAGGCCGAGATGCGGATCGAAGCCGCCGACGCGGGCAACGAGATCGGGCAGCACCGGTCCCGCCACATGGTCGCTGATGCCGAGCGACAGCCGCCGCGGCGGCGCCTGCTCGATGTGGAGCGCGCGGTCGTGGGCGGCAAGGAGCTCGCGGGCGCGGTCGAGGAACGCGGCGCCCTCGGCGGTGAGCCGGACGAGGCGCGGCGTGCGCTCGACCAGCCGCGCGGCGAGGCGGGTTTCCAGCCGCTTCAGCTTGAGGCTGACCGCCGATTGCGTTGTGGCGGTGGCCTGCGCGGCGCGGGTGAAGCTCTGCAGCTCGGCGACCAGCGCGAAGGCGCGGACCGCGTCGATGTCGAGGGCAGGGGGAGCGTGACGACCGGCGGGCGTATCATTTGGCATCGTTATCACTGTTATCACGAGTGATGAGGTACTGAAATGATAGCCGCTGGCCTATGTTCGGTCCACCAGCAATCGATCAACAACAGGAGACCGTCATGCCTCTCATCACCGTCACCTACGCCAGCGACAAGCTCGTCTCCAAGGCCGAGATCGCCGCTGAAGTGACCCGCCTGTCGTCGACCATCCTGGGCAAGGACCCGAAGGTCACGGCGCTGATCGTCCAGCGCGTCGAGGCCGAGGACTGGTTCGCCGGCGGCCGCTCGCTCGCCGAAGCCGATCTCGCGAGCTTCTGGCTCGACATCCACATCTCCGAGGGCACCAACACCAAGGACGAGAAGGCCAAGTTCCTGGCCGAGACGTTCAAGACCATGGGCCGGCTGCTCGGGCCGCTGCACGAGGAAAGCTACGCCCATGTCCACGAGGTCCGCGGCGATGCCTACGGCTTCGGCGGGCTGACCCAGGAGCGGCGCTATATCGCCGGCAAGCTCGCGGTGCCGCCCGCCAAGGCCGCGGCCTGACTCAGTTCGCGGTGGGGCCGAACACGGCCTCGAACTCCCGCCGCAGTATCATGTCGACCTCGGCCATGCTCACCGGCAGGCCGAGGTCGGCGAGGCTCGTGACGCCGAAGCGCTGCTCGGAAACGCCGCAGGGCACGATGCCGGTGAAATGCGACAGCTCCGGCTCGACGTTGATGGCGATGCCGTGCAGCGTCACCCACTTGCGGACGCGGATGCCGATCGCCGCGATCTTGTCCTCGAAGCCGGATCCTTTGTCCGGCCGGCGCACCCAGACGCCGACGCGGTCCTCGCGGCGCTCGCCGCGCACGTTGAAGGCCGCGAGCGTGCGGATGATCCATTCTTCGAGCGTCGCCACATACGCCCGCACGTCGGGCCGGCGGCGGTTGAGGTCGAGCATGGCGTAGGCCACGCGCTGGCCCGGGCCGTGATAGGTGAACTGCCCGCCGCGGCCGGTCTGGTGCACCGGGAAGCGCGCCTCCACGAGGTCCTCAGGCTTGGCGCTGGTGCCGGCGGTGTAGAGCGGCGGATGCTCGAGGAGCCAGACCAGCTCGGGCGCATGGCCTGCCGCGATCGCCGCGACCCGCTCGTCCATGGCGGCGAGCGCCGCCTCATAGGCGACGGGGCTGTCGCTGACGCGCCATTGCACCGGCGGTCCGGCCGCGGGTTCCGGGAGCGTCAGGGCCGAGAGGGATCGGGTGTTAACCACTCGTTCACCATACCGTGTTGAGCATGGGTTTATCGCAGCAAGCAACAGCCGCAAGGATTCGTATGGCCCATATCGAAAACGTCTCGCTCGACATCGCCGTGGTGTTGGGAGAGACCGACATGCCCGTCCATCAGGTGCTCCGGCTCGGCCGCGGCGCCATCATCGAACTGAACGCGACCGAGACCGACGAGGTCAAAATCCTCGCCAACAACTTCCCGGTGGCCAAGGGCTCGGTGGTCGTCCAGGGCAACCGGATCGCGATCGAGGTCAAGTCGCTGCTGCCGCGCCCGGCGGACGCCCGCTGAGGGCGGCAACTCGCCCTATATAGGTGAGGAATCGGCATTTTTCGGCCCACAGGGCCGGAATACCGCCCTTGTATGGCGTGGCTTGATTTGTTACATCGCGCACGCCTTGGCGTTGGCCGGTTCGGCTGGCGTCCATCCCTAAGCGGTCATGGCGGAATTGGTAGACGCACTAGCTTGAGGTGCTAGCGGGGCAACCCGTGGAGGTTCGAGTCCTCTTGACCGCACCAACCCTAAATTCTCACCGCCGCGCCAATTGAGCGCGGCCGGGCTGCGTCGCGGCCCGGTTAACACAGCCCGCCGTTGTGGTAAGGACCACCGCGACGGGCGGGCGTTCGAAATGAAGCAGTATCGTGTTCTTATCGCTGGAGCGGGCCTGGGCGGACTGACCGCCGCCTCATGCCTGATGAAGGCCGGCCACAAGGTCGAGATCTACGAGCAGGCGCCCCAGCTCGGCGAGATCGGCGCCGGCATCCAGGTCAGCGCCAATGCGTTTCACGTGATGCGGCACCTCGGCGTCGCGGACCGTCTCCTGGCGGTCGGCGTGAAGCCCGAAGCCTACGTGTTCCGGCTCCACGACACCGGCGAGGTGATCCAGCGATTTTCGTTGTCGCAGGAGGACTTGCACGGCGCGCCTTACACGCAGCTTCATCGCGCCGACCTGCACGAGATCCTCGCGGCCCGCGCCCGGCAGGCCGATCCGGACGTGGTCCGCCTCAATCACCGGATCACGGGCTTCACCGAGACCGCGGACGGCGTCGAGCTGCATTTCGCCGACCGGCCGTCGGCCAAGGGCGACATCCTGATCGGCGCCGACGGGGTGAAGTCGGTGGTGCGCGCTCAGATGTTCGGCGCGTCGCCCGCGACCTACACCGGCGACAGCGCGTGGCGCCTCGTGGTGCCGACCAGCCGCCTGCCGGCGGACCTGCTCGAAAGGGTCATGTCGGTGTTCATGGGGCCGGAAGGCCACGTGGTCTGCTACTACCTGCGCGAAGGCACGCTGATGAACCTCGTCGGCTGCGTCGAGACCGACGAGACGTCCGAGGAGTCCTGGACCACCAAGCGGCCGTGGAGCGAGTTCAAGGCTCATTTCGAAGGCTGGCATCCGGCGATCCAGACCATCATCGACGCCGCCGACAAGGACCAGTGCTATCTGTGGGCGCTGTTCAACCGCCCGCCGATCCGCAACTGGAGCACGAGCCGCGTCACGCTGCTCGGCGACTCCGCGCATCCAACGCTGCCGTATCTGGCGCAGGGCGCCGCGATGGCGATCGAGGACGGCGCGGTGCTGACGCGGACGCTCGCCATGACGGATTCGATCGCCGAGGCGCTGCAGATCTACCAGCGCAACCGCGTCGACCGCACCGCCAAGATCGTGCTGCAGTCGAGCGCCAACCGCGAACTGTTCCATCTGAAGTCGGAAGCCGAGATCCGCGCCCGCTTCGCCAAGAAGGACGAGGGCGAGGACCGGAACCGGTGGCTGTATTCGTACAACCCGCTGACGGTGGAGCTGACGTAGCTCCGGACCGGGTTGCTCGGGCCGCACCGGTGGAGTCAAACTCCATCGATGCGATGCCTCGAAGCCAGCGTGCTGGTGGTCGGCGGCGGTCCGGTCGGGCTGACACTCGCCATGGACCTTGCGTCGCGCGGCGTCGATGTGACCGTGGTCGAGACGCGGCGTGCGGGCGAACCGCCGAACGTCAAGTGCAACCAGGTTTCGGCGCGCTCGATGGAGATCTTCCGCAGGCTTGGCCTCGCCGCCAAGATCCGCGACACCGGCCTGCCGCCGGAATACCGCAACGACGTGTCGTGCTGCATCTCGGCGCTGGGAACCGAGCTGTCGCGCATCAAGCTGCCGTCGCGCGCCGGCCGCGTTCGCGGCGAGAGGGGCGCCGACGGCCATTGGCCGACGGCGGAATGGGGGCATCGGATCAATCAGCTACATCTGGAGCCGCTGCTGTTCGCGCACGCGGCGGCGCAGCCGGGTGTCCGCATCCTCAACCGCACCCAATTCGAGACGTTGACGCAGAACGATCGGGGCGTCACCGCCGTGGTCCGCGATCTCGACAGCGGTGAGCCGCTGACCATCGATTGCCGCTACCTCGTCGGCTGCGATGGCGGCCGTTCGACCGTGCGCAAGGCGATCGGAGCCGAGCTTGCGGGAATTCCGGTCTACCAGCGCGTCCAGTCGACCTATTTCCGCGCGCCCAAGCTCAAGAGCATGCTGCCCGGCGAGCCGGCCTGGATGTATCTCGCATTCAACCCGCGGCGCTGCGGCACCATGATGACGATCGACGGCCGGGAAACCTGGCTGATCCACAATTTCCTCTACAACGACGAGCCGGATTACGACTCCGTCGACCGCGACTGGGCCATCCGCAACATCATCGGCGCGTCGGAGGGCTTCGAATACGAGATCATTTCCAAGGAGGACTGGATCGGGCGGCGGCTGGTCGCGGACCGCTTCCAGAATGGCCGCGCCTTCATCGCCGGCGATGCTGCGCACCTCTGGATTCCGCACGCCGGCTACGGCATGAACGCCGGCATCGCCGACGCCGCCAGCCTGTCGTGGATGCTCGCGGCGGTGCTGAAGGGCTGGGGCGCGCCCGCGCTGCTCGATGCCTACCAGGCCGAGCGCCAGCCGATCACCGACCAGGTGTCGCGGTTTGCCTTCAACATGGCGAAGCAGGTTTCGCAGCAGCGGCGCGAAATCTCGGCGGACATCGAACGGGACGACGCGGCCGGCGAGGCGATGCGCGTCCAGATCGGCAGGGAGGCCTACGATCTCTACGTTCAGCAGCAGTGCTGCGGCGGCCTGAACTTCGGCTATTTCTATGCGGACTCTCCGGTCATCGCCTATGACGGCGCGACGCAGCCGGCCTATTTGATGGGACATTTCGAATCGTCGACGGTGCCAGGCTGCCGCGCTCCGCACGTCTGGCTGCCTGACGGCCGCTCGCTCTATGACGCACTCGGGGATGGATATGGTCTGATCCGGTTAGATCGGCGCGTGACGGTGGATGGCATCGTTGCGTCGGCCTGTTCGCGCGGCGTGCCGCTCGCCGTGGTCGACATCGATCCGGTGGAGACCTACGCCACAAAGCTCGTTCTGGTGCGGCCCGATCGCCATGTCGCCTGGCGCGGCGATGCGGAGCCGGCGGATGCGCCGGCACTGATGGACCATTTGCGCGGAGCGCGGATGGGTTCGCCGGCGAAGGTGGCGGCCGGGTAGGGCGAACGGTCGCGCCTAATTCGCGCTGCCGCACGGGCCGATCTTCTGCTCCTTGCAGATGTCTTTGACGTTCTCGATCTTGCCGATCACCTTCTGGACCAGCCGGCCGTCCTTGAGCGTGACCTCGGACAGGTACTCGTTCATCACGATATCGCGCGTCGCGGGGTCGATCATGATCGGTCCGCGCGGGCTTTCGAATTTCCAGCCCTTGAGCACGTCCAGCGCCTTGTCGCTGTCGATCTTGCCCTTCAGCGCCTGGACCACATGGACGATCGCGGCCATGCCGTCATAGCCGCCGACTGCGAAGAAGTTCGGCGTCGATGATGGGCCGTATTCCTTCTTCCAGGCCGCGACGAAGCGCTGGTTCTCCGGATTGTCCAAGTCGGCGTGATAGTGATGCATGGTGATGAGGCCGACCGCCGCATTGCCCATGGCCTGCAGCTTGGTGTCGTCGGTGATGTCGCCCGGGCCGATCAGCTTGATGCCGGCCTCGCGCATGCCGAGCGCGCCGTAGGTCTTGACCACCGCGGTGGAGTGATCGCCGGCCGGCACGAACACGTAGAGCACGTCGGGCTTCTTGTCCTTCGCGCGCTGCAGGAACGGCGTGAAGTCGGGCACGGTGCCGGCGCCGCCCATCGGGATCTCGTCGATCACCTTGCCGCCGCCGGCCTCAAAAGCGCGCTTGAAGGCCGCGATGCTGTCCTTGCCCGGCGGGTAATCGGAATATCCGACCACGGCGGTCTTGGCCTTGAGCTGCTCGGCCGCGGCCTGGCCGAGCGCATAGCCGGCGTGCCACATGCTGAACGACACGCGCACGAAGTAGGGCGACATGTTGGTGATGTGCGCGGTGCCGGCGTTCATGATCACCGCGGGCTTCTTGCCGGCGGTGACGACCTGCGCCGACGCGATGGCGTTGGGCGAGTAGTTCCAGCCGGCCAGGATGTCGACGTTCTCCTGCGCGAGCAGCTCCTGCACCGCGATCTTGGTGTTGGCGCCGGCCGGGTCCTTCTCGTCGCGCTTGATGAGCTTGATCGCGTAGGGCTTGATCTTGTCGGCGTTGAGCTTGAGGTAGATCTCCATGCCGCGGTCGACCTGTTGGCCGAGCTCGGCGCCGACGCCCGTATAGGCGAGGACGACGCCGACCTTGACCTCCTGAGCCTGAACGGAGCTTGCGGTTGCGAGCAGCGCTGCCGCCGCGATGAGTTCGACGAGTCTGCGCATGGAAGCCCCTTCGGTGTCGGATCGCCGGTCTGGGAGGGGAAATCGTGCCAGCAGTCGCGCCGGCAGACAATGGTCAGCGGAAGCGGCCGTCGGGCGTCGAAGACGCACCCTGCGTCACGCGGGACACGCCCACGCCGCCGGCCTTGGGCACGGGCACGCTGACGACGGGCGGCCAGCCGCCGGGCTCGGTGGTGACGAACTTGCCGGGCGTGGGCATCGAACGCGCGGGCTTGGCGTCCGAGGTGAATGGGCGGATCGGCGTGCCGGGGACGATCACGACCGCCTCGGCGCGGGCGAAGCTCTCGCTGGCCGAGACCGCGGGCTCGGACGCGGTCTGCGCCGGCGCCTGCGCTTCCGGCTCGGGTTCGGGAGCAGGGCGCACCGGCACCGCAGCGACCGCGACAGGCTCAGGTGCGGGCGGGGGCGGCGGAACGGCAGCCGGAGGAACATCGATCTCGCGGGGCGCGGGCGTCGGAGGCTGCGCGGCCGCGACCGGTACGTCGCGCGGCGGCGGAGCCGCGCCGCGCGGCACCACGTGCACGACGCGGTAGCCCTTGGCCTTCAGCTCGCGGAGAAGTTCAGGAAGCGCCAGCGCGGTGGCCGGCTGGATGTCGTGGAGCAGCAGCACGCCTTTGCCGCGCTCGTCGAGCCGCGTCACCGCCCGGCGCACCACCTCGGACGCGTTGATGTGCTTCCAGTCGTCGGCGACCACGTCGGCGCTGAAGGTCGCGAGCCCGCGCGACTGCAGGTAGTTCTCGACCTCCTTGGCGCGCAGCAGCCCCGGGATGCGGAAGAACGGCGAGGGCGGACGGCGCTCGCCCAGCGCCGCGGCAATCGATGCCGCGCCTTGCTCGATCTCGCCCTGCACCGTCTCGATCGGCATCTTGTCGAAGCCGAGCGTGTGGTTCTGGCTGTGGTTGCCGATGGTGTGGCCTTCGGCGCGGATGCGCTTGAGCAGATCGGGATAGCCGCGGGCCATGCGGCCGATGATGAAGTAGGTCGCTTTGACGCAGTGCTCGGCCAGCACGTCGAGCACGCGGTTGGAGTAGGGCGGCAGCGGACCGTCGTCGAAGGTCAGCACCACCTCGTGGTCCTCGAGCGGCAGCGAGCGCGAATACTGGATGGTGCCGATGCGCGGAAAGTTCTGCGGGTCGACGGCGAGCACGCGGCTGGTGCCAAGCGCGTTCGGATTGGGGCATTCAGCCCCTCGCGCGGCCGCAATGCCGATCGCGATGATGATCAATCCTGCAAACGCCAATGCCCGCCACACCATGCGGCGCACCATACCGGCAGAGCGCCCCGAATCCGCAGGAGCCGCACCGAATATCGGCGGACATATTTAACGCGCTCAAGGGGTTAACGGGCGTGCTTAACGCCAAAATCTAGCGCGGGGCCACATGCACGATGCGATAGCCCTGCCGCTTCAGGTCGCGCAGCAGCGCGGGCAGCATCGCGGCGGTCTGCGCCTTGGTGTCGTGGAACAGCAGGATGCCGCCGTGGGTCCTGGCGAGCCGCTCCAGCACCAGCGCGCGCTCGCGGTCGGGCCGCATCCGGTCCCAGTCGCTCGCCCAGAGGTCGGCGCCGAACACCATGATGTGCCGCTTGGCGAGCAGGTCGAGCAGCGCAGGGTTCGAGGCGAAGCCCGGAAAGCGGAAGAACGGCGTCTTCGGCTTGGCGCTGCCGCTGCCGTAGACCGCCTGATCGACCGCCGCGAAGCCACGGTCGATCTCGGCCTCGGCGCGCGCAAGGCTCATGCGGTTCAAGAGCGGATGCGAGTAGGTGTGGTGCGCGACGGTGTGGCCGTCCGCCAGCACCTTCCTGGCCAGCGCCGGATGCGCCAGGGCGTTCCGTCCGAGCATGAAGAAGCTCGCTTTGACACATTCATGACGGAGCGCCGCCAGCACCGCGTCCGTTGTTCCGGGCCACGGGCCGTCATCGAAGGTCAGCACGATCTCCTTCGGCTGCAGCGGCAGCGTCACCGGAAAATGCTTGCGGCCGACCGCAGGTGTTGTGGCCGGATCGACGTTAAGCACGCGTGCGGTGCCGAGCGCGTCCGGATTGCCGGGACAGTCAGCGGCATTCGCCGTGATCGGGAGCAGCGCCAGCAGGGCCGCGCCGAGCGCCGGCCGTATCAGTGTTCGGAACATGGTCGCCCTTTGAAATGCAAATGAACCGGGCACCGTTCCGAAAGCAAGACAAACGCTCACCAATTTGGCGCTTCGCGATTGCCAGCGTTAATGCTGCATCGTACAAGCCCGAAGAATCCTCCATTCACCGCACGCGGAGCGGCGTGAAGGCATGCTCGAACTCAAAGACCAGAGCGTGGCCGACGCGGCCCAGGAAATTCGCGAGGAGGAATTCCGCGACGAGGACGGAGCGATCCGGCCCGAGTTCGTCGAGAAGGTCGTCGACGGCATCGAGCGGCGCGACGCCGAGGCGGTTCGGGCGCTGGCCGCCGACCTGCACGAGTCCGACACCGGCGCGCTGATCGAGGCGCTCGACCCCGACATGCGGCCGCGCTTCGTCGCGCTGATGGGCCGCGAGTTCGACTTCACGGCGCTGACCGAGGTCGACGACACCGTCCGCGAGGAAATCCTCGAGGACCTGCCGTCGACCACCGTCGCCGAAGGCGTCCGCGATCTCGATTCCGACGATGCCGCCTACATTCTCGAGGACCTGCCCAGGGAGGAGCAGGTCGAGGTCCTGCGCAAGCTGCCGGCAGACGAGCGCGTCCCGCTCGAGAAGATCCTGCTCTATCCGGAGGAGTCGGCCGGCCGCCGGATGCAGACCGAGTTCATCGCGTCGCCGCCGAGCTGGACGGTGGGCGATGCGATCGACCATCTGCGCGAGACCGAGGATCTGCCGGACCGCTTCTTCGAGCTCTATGTGGTCGACGAGGGCGGCAAGCTCCTGGGGGCGGTTGCCCTCGATAAGCTGCTGCGGACCAAGCGGCCGGTGCCGCTGTCGGAGCTGATGGACCCCGACCGGCGGCGGGTGTGGGCGACCGAAGATCGCGAAGAGGTCGCGCGCATGTTCGAGCGCTACAACCTCGTTGCGGCGCCGGTGGTCGACGACGACGAGCGCCTGGTCGGCGTGCTCACCTTCGACGACATCGTCGACGTCATCGAGGAGGAGGCCGACGAGGACATCAAGGCGCTCGGTGGCGTGACCGCGAGCGAAGAGCTGTCGGACTCGGTCTGGACCACCGCCAAGAGCCGCTTCAGCTGGCTGTCGGTCAATCTCGCCACCGCGTTCCTGGCCTCGTCGGTACTGGGGCTGTTCGAGGGGCAACTGGAAAAGATGGTGGCGCTGGCGGTGCTCGCGCCGATCGTGGCGAGCCAGGGCGGCAACGCCACCACGCAGACCATGACGGTCGCGGTGCGGGCGCTCGCCACCCAGGAGCTGACCGATGCCAATGCCTGGCGCGTCATCGTCCGTGAATTGCTGGTGGGCGTGGTCAATGGCCTTGCTTTCGCGGTGATCACCGGCGTCGCGGCCGTGGCCTGGTTCCAGATTCCGGGGCTCGGCATCGTCATCGGCCTTGCCATGATCTGCAATCTGATCGCCGCAGCGCTCGGCGGCATCCTCATCCCGCTCGGCCTGCACCGGATGCGGGTCGATCCTGCGGTGGCATCGAGCCCGTTCGTCACCACCGTGACCGACGTGGTCGGCTTTTTCGCCTTCCTGACCATTGCGACACTCTGGTTCGGGCTGAAATAACCGGCGCTGACGCACCGTTAACCAAACTCGCCTAGGTTCCGGTCAGTGGTGTGCCGGGGTGAGTTGGACGGGCGTAAGCATGAGTATCGCATTACCCGACCGGCCGGCGCCGGAGCGCCGGCTTTGGACGCCACGGCTTGTGGCCACGCTGGCGCTGTTCGTGGTCAGCGCCGCCTTCTTCTGTGCCATCGTCGGCAACGCGCTGGTCCACCAGGTGGATGAGCGCCAGGGGCTGGAGCGGCGCGCGGCGCTGCTCGGCGCCATCGATGACCTGCGCAATTCGGGCGCCGACTTCGACAGGCTCGACCCGCGCCGCATCCGCGCCATCGAGCGCACCGCAGGCCTCAAGGACCTGCGCTTCGAGAACGATCCGAACGACGAAGATCGCGAGGTCCAGTCGGTGCTGGATGCCCAGGGCCGCATCGTCGGCTGGTTCTCCTGGGAGCCGAACAACACCATGAGCGACGCGCTGGGCGAGCTGCGCCCGCTCGCGGCGCTGACCGCGATCTTCCTGGTGGGCTTTGCGGGTATCTCGTTCTGGCAGATCAGGCGCACCGTGCGCGCTCTGGGCTCCAGCGAGCGGCTGGCCTGGCAGCTCGCCCATGAGGACATGCTCACCGGGCTGCCGAACCATCGCAAGATGATCGAGCTGATCGATGGCATGCTCGCCCGTCGCGGCCACGGCGAGGTCGTGACCTTGGCGTTTCTCGATCTCGACGGCCTGAAAGACATCAACGACGCGCTCGGCCACAACATCGGCGACGATCTGCTGCGGGCGATTGCGATGCGGCTCAAGGAGAAGCTGCCGGGCGCGGCCATCTGCGGCCGCTACGACGGCGATGAGTTTGCGCTGGCGTTGCGCGCGCCCGATATGGACGCGGCCGAAAAGATGATTCAGACGCTGGTCGCCGAGCTCACGCGACCCTATTGGATTGACGGACAGGTCGCGCAGGTCGGCGTCACCGCGGGCTTCGCCCACGTGCCGAGCGATGGCCAGAGCCGCGAGGATGTCATGCGCCGGGCCGATCTGGCGCTGCGCGCGGCCAAGCGCAAGCAGCGCGGCGGCATGCTGCGCTTTGCCTCCGCCATGGACGTCGAATTCGACGACCGCCGCTTCCTCGAACGCGAGCTCCGTCGCGCCATCGAGACGGAATCGCTCGACGTCCACTACCAGGCGATCGTGAGCTCCGACGGCAACCGGCTGCTCGGCGCCGAGGCGCTGGCGCGCTGGACCCATCCGGAGCGCGGGCCGATTCCGCCGGGCCGCTTTGTCGCGGTCGCCGAGCGCTGCGGGCTGATGCCGCAGCTCGGCGAGTTCGTGCTGCGCCGCGCGTTGTTGGACTCCAAGCGCTGGCCGGGCCTTTACATGTCGGTCAACCTTTCGCCGGTGCAGGTCCGCGCGTCGGGGCTGGTCGAGGGTGTGGCGGCGCTGCTCAAGGAGTACGGCGTGCCGGCCTCGCGGCTCGTTCTCGAAGTCACCGAAGGGGTGCTGATCGACAATCCGGACGAGGCGAGGGCGCGGCTGGCCGGCCTTCAGGCGCTCGGCGTCAAGCTCGCGCTCGACGATTTCGGCACCGGCTATTCGAGCTTGACCTATCTGCAGAGCTTCAAGTTCGACAAGCTCAAGATCGACAAGGGATTCGTCAATCCGCTGGCGCGCGACAGCGAAAGCCAGGCGCTGGTGCAAGCCATCGTCGCGCTCGGCCGCGCGCTCGACATGACGCTGCTCGCCGAAGGCGTCGAGACCGAGGAGCAGCGCGTGCTGCTGCGGCTCGCCGGCTGCGACGAGATGCAGGGCTACCTGTTCGCCAGGCCCACCGCGCGCGAGATCCTCGACAAGCTGGTTGCCGATACCGCCGCGGCGGCCCCGGCGGTATCCCGCGCGACCGCCTGACAGCCCTGACACTTCACGCTCGCTCCGCCCTATAATGCGGAAAACCGTCATCTATTCGAGGAGCGCGCATGATCCCCAATGCCTGGCAGGGCTTCGATTTCGGGCTTGGCGAGGACATCGACATGCTGCGCGACACCACGCGCAGCTTCTCCGATGAGAAGATCGCGCCGCGCGCCGACGAGATCGACAAGACCAACAAGTTCCCGCGCGATCTGTGGCCGCAGATGGGTGCGCTTGGGCTGCACGGCATCACGGTCGAGGAGGAATACGGCGGCTCGGGCATGGGCTATCTGGCCCATTGCGTGGCGATGGAGGAAATCTCCCGCGGCTCGGCCTCGGTGGGCCTCTCTTACGGGGCGCATTCCAATTTGTGCGTCAATCAGCTCCGTCGCAACGGCACCGATGCGCAGCGCAAGAAGTATCTGCCTGGGCTGATTTCCGGCGAGCACGTGGGCGCGCTGGCGATGTCGGAGCCGGGCTCCGGCTCCGACGTGGTGTCGATGCGCACCCGCGCCGAGAAGAAGGGCGACCGCTACGTCCTCAACGGCTCGAAGTTCTGGATCACCAATGCGCCCGAGGCCAACACGCTGGTGGTCTATGCCAAGACCGATCCCAATGCCGGCCCGCGCGGCATCACGGCCTTCCTGATCGAGAAGGGGATGAAGGGCTTCTCGACGGCGCAGAAGCTCGACAAGCTCGGCATGCGCGGCTCCGACACCGCCGAACTGGTGTTCGAGGACTGCGAGGTGCCGGAGGAGAACGTGCTGGGCAACGTGGGCGGCGGCGTCAACGTGCTGATGTCCGGCCTCGACTACGAACGCGTGGTGCTCGCGGCGGGCCCGCTCGGCATCATGCAGGCGGCGCTCGACGTGGTGGTGCCGTATCTGCATGAGCGCAAGCAGTTCGGCCAGCCGATCGGCTCGTTCCAACTGATGCAGGGCAAGCTCGCCGACATGTATGTCGGCATGAACGCCGCCAAGGCCTACGTCTATGCGGTGGCGCGCGCCTGCGACGACGGCCGCACCACCCGTGAGGACGCCGCCGGCGCGATCCTCTACGCCGCCGAGCAGGCGACCAAGATCGCGCTCGACGCCATCCAGTGTCTCGGCGGCAACGGCTACATCAACGACTATCCGACCGGGCGGCTGTTGCGCGATGCCAAGCTCTACGAGATCGGCGCGGGCACGAGCGAGATCCGACGGATGCTGATCGGCCGGGAGATATTCGAGAAGACCAGCTAGCGCGGCCCAAATGAGTCAGCCGGCGGCCGACGCGCCGCTGGCCGACTGGGGCGCTGCGCCAGTCGCGCGGTCGGCCGTTAATTCTGCCTTAACCAAATCAGTCCACCTCTCGCCTGCAGAAATCGCTGTGGGAATCGCAGGAGGCACGCATGATGCGGGTGCGACTGAAGGCTGACGGACGTCTCGTCGAAGTCCTTGCGGACGGCAGCGAGGCCGCGCTGAAAGTGCCGCCGGCCGAAGCTGACAACCGCGTGATCGCGCCGTCGATCGCGCCGGAGCGGCCGCCGCAGGTCGACGCCCGTTATGCGCGCCGCGTGCGCTCGCAGACGCGGTTGACGCAAGCCGAGTTCGCCGCCCGCATCGGCGTGCCGATCGAGACCGTGCGCAACTGGGAGCAGGGCAAGCGCCAGCCGCGCGGGCCCGCCCGTGCGCTGCTCAAGCTGCTCGACGAGGCGCCGGAGGTGGCGTTCTCGGTGCTGAGCCGCAAGCTGAGCTGAACGAAAACACACGACTGAATTGACCGAAGCCGGGTTGGCAGCAACCCGGCTTTTCGTCATTTTACGGCTCCGTTGTTGAGGGCACCGCGAATGACGACAGCGACCGACACCGTCGAAGCCCATGGCGCACGCATTCCGCTGGTCGGGCTCGGCACCTGGGACCTGCGCGGCAAGACCTGCGTGAAAATGGTCGATGAGGCGTTGAAGCTCGGCTATCGCCACATCGACACCGCGGCGATGTACGGCAACGAGGAGGCGGTCGGCGAAGGCTTGCGCGCCTCCGGCGTGCCGCGCGACGAGGTGTTCATCACCACCAAGGTCTGGTCGAGCGATTTGCGCGCCCGCGACTTCGAGCGCTCGGCGCGCGACAGCCTGAAGAAGCTGAAGCTGCCGAGCGTCGACCTGCTGCTGATCCATTGGCCCAATCCGAGCATCCCGCTGAAGGAGACCATCGGCGCGCTGTGCAAGATGAAGCAAGAGGGCGTGGCGCGCCACATCGGCGTCTCAAACTTCACGGTGGCGCTGATCGAGGAGGCGGTGGGGCTCGCGACCGAGCCGCTCGTCAACAATCAGATCGAATGCCATCCGTATCTCGATCAGGGGAAGCCGATCGCGGCGAGCCGCAAGCGCGGACTGTCGGTGACGGCCTATAGCCCGATCGCGCGCGGCCGGGTGCAGGGCGATAAGGTGCTGGCGCGGATCGGCAAGGCGCACGGCAAGACCGCCGCGCAGGTCTGCCTGCGCTATCTGGTCCAGCACAACGTCATCGTCATTCCGCGCACCAGCCGCTCCGAACGGCTGAAGGAGAATTTCGCGATCTTCGATTTCAAGCTGACGCCGGCCGAGATGACGGAGATCGCAGGCTTGGCGCATCCCGGCGGCCGCATCGTCGAGTGGGGTGGCGCGCCAGATTGGGATGATTGAGGGGCTACGTTTCACGGAGCATGCGCCCGAAATGAAATCAAACGTCGTTTTTGTCGTCTCCATATTGCTCTTGGCGTACTGCCAGAGAGCGGCAGCACAGCCGGTGGAGTGTCCGGTATGTCGGGCCGAATATTCCTACGGGCATTGCCCGGAAGCCGGAATCGACAATCCTCCCGAAAACGGGATCGCTTTCACCGGTACCGTAACCGCGGCCAGGCCCATTGCTTGTGGTGCGCAGATCACGGTGGACGTGAAACGTTCGAGTTCGCCTTCATTGCCGGCAGCGATTGTGATCGACGTTAAACCGTGCGCGTTCTGGAGCGGTGCGATCGGTGATACCGTCAGCGCCGTGGTTTCTGAAGCGCGCAAGCAGACCGGCGCTTACGCGGCATCAATTCGGTGCGGCGGAAACAGATGAGCGGACATCCAGCGTGAGGCTTGAGGTGGCGCTTGAGTGTCAATTGAAGCTCAGCGTCAGGCCCGCGATCCCCAGCTCGCCGTAATTCGACGACCAGGTTTCTCCCGGCGCCACCGGCCACGCGTCCGTGATGGTGCCGGTGGTGACGATCTCGCCCACGGCGAGCTTCGGCGCCTGCGGCTGATCGGCGATCAGCCGCGCCAGATGCGTGAGCGCCAGCGCCGGGCTGTCCAGCACGTTGGCGCCGACGCCACGGTCGATCGCCGTGCCGCCGCGCGACAGCGTTACGGCGCAGACCGGCAGCGCGGCGGCGAGCGCTGCGCGGTTTGCATTCGTCACCATCAGCGGCTCGCCGACCACCAGCGCGCCATGCAGGCCGAACGCCGCCGTGCAATCGGCCGCCTTGAACTTCCAGTCCGGGAAATGGCTCTGCACGATCTCGAAGCCCGGCGCGATCCATTCGGTCGAGGCGAGCACGGTGAGCGGATCGTCGGCTGCTCCCACCGGCGCTTTGAGCTTGAACACCACTTCGGGTTCGATCCGCGGCAGCACGAAGCTGCGGAGATCGAGCGCCGCGCGGCCGTTCCGGGCGAAGTGCACCGTGTGCGACCAGACATGCGCCCACATCGGCTGATGCACGCCATATCGCGGCCAGATGGTGCGGTTGGTGAAGCCAATCTTGCGGCCGACCGATCGCCAGCCTTGGGCGCGCCGCCGCGCCTCGATGTCGGCCAGCACCGCATAGCCGTCGGCGACGCTGAAATCCGGTGTGCCGGCCGTGACCGGCGGCAAGCTTGTCGCGGTGTCGTAGGCCTTGATCAGGCTGTCCGCGATGCTGGTGAGGTCTTTCGCCATGGCTTTATGACCTCGGCGTCAGAAAAATCCCATCGACTCGCAGCCGGTGCCGCACTTGAAGCTCGTCTTGTGCTTGCGGTTCGGAATGTCGATCACATGCACCGAGCCGTCGCCCTGGCACGGCACGAACAGCTCGTCGCCGTGGAACGCCATGTCCATCGGCTGGCTGCCGACCGCAATCGTGGTCTGCTCCTTGAACGACGGATCGATCAGGCTGACGGTGTTGCTGTTGAGGCTCGTGACACCGAGCAGGCTCCAGTCCGGCGCGTAGCGCGCGATCTGTGCGGCTTTCGGTACGTCCTTGAGCCGAACTTCGTCGCGGACGCGCTCGCTCGCGGTGTCGATCAGGAATAGCGCCGGCTCGGCGTCGTCGACTGCGATCACGGTGCGGCCGTCCGGCGAGATCGCGATGCCGGCGAGCGGGCGAGGAGTCGCAATCTTGCCGGTGAGCTTCCGGGTCTTGAGGTCGATCACCGAGACGGTCGCGTCCTCCTCGTTCTCGGTGTAGAGCCGCGAGCCGTCCGGCGCGATGATCAGGCGGTGGCCGTTGGTCGAGCCGGACTCCAGCGCCTCGATCACCTTGTTCGTGCCTGGGTCGATCACCACCACCTTGGCGCTGTTCTCGCAGGTGATGTAGATCAGCCGGTCCGGCCCGAGCTTCAGCGTATGCGGCGCGATGTAAGGGCGCAGATCGATGGTGCCGACATGGGCGCGCTGATGCAGGTCGAAGATGCAGAGGAAGTGCTGCGGGTTGGGATTGCGGCCATGAACGCCGTCGCCAAAAATAGGGACGTAGGCGAGGCTGGTTTCCGGCACGACCAGCAATTCGTGCACGGTGCGCGGGAAGCCATCGATGGTGATTTGCGTCTCGTAGGTTTCCGGGTCCAGGAACAGGACCTTGCCGCCCATCTTGTCGACCGCGATCAGCCCGCGTGCCTTGGCCATGACGTATTGCTCCCGGTATGTGCCGGAATTGTAGCGCATCTTGGCGCACCGGAAATGCTGTAGTCATCATCCATGGATATGAGCCCGAACACCGCGCTGGTGCTGTTTTCCGGCGGCCAGGATTCCACCGTCTGCCTGGCCTGGGCGCTCGAGCGTTTCGCCCGCGTCGAGACCGTCGGCTTCGACTACGGCCAGCGCCACGCGGTCGAGCTTGCGGTGCGCCCGCGCGTCCGCGAGCGGATCGCGGCGCTGAGTGCCGGCTGGGCCGGGCGGCTCGGCGAGGACCACGTGGTGAAGCTCGATGCGCTCGCTGCGGTCTCCGACACGGCGCTGACCCGCGACATGCAGATCGAGATGGCCGAAAGCGGTCTGCCCAACACGTTCGTGCCCGGCCGCAATATCATCTTCCTGACCTTTGCGGCGGCGCTGGGCTATCGGCGCGGCGCCAACGACCTGGTCGCCGGCATGTGCGAGACCGACTATTCGGGCTATCCGGACTGCCGCAACGACACCATGAAGGCCATGCAGACCGTGCTGCGGCTCGGCACCGAACGGCCGTTCGTCGTGCACACGCCGCTGATGTGGGTCGACAAGGCTAAGACGTTTGCCATGGCCAGAACCATCGGTGGCAAGCCGCTGCTTGATTTGGTTATTCAGGAGACCCATAGCTGCTATCTCGGTGACCGGACTCACCGGCACGACTGGGGTTTCGGCTGCGGCACGTGTCCGGCGTGCCGGCTGCGGGCGGACGGTTACGCCCGGTTTATCGCGGAGAAGGCATGAGCAACGAGAAGCGTCGGCAGATCGAGGGCATCGCATTCCTGATCGCCTTTGGTCTGACCATCCCGGTGGCGAACTGGATGATCGGCAATGTCGGGACGGTGTGTCCGCCCAATGGCCCGTGCCTGATCCCGGTGTTTCCCAAAATTCACGGCGTGGAGCTGATGGCGCCGTCCGGCGTGCTGATGATCGGCGTGGCGCTGGTGCTGCGCGACCTGGTGCAGCGCAGGCTCGGCGTCATCTATTCGGCGGGCGCCGTGGTGTTCGGCGCGGTGCTGTCGTCGGTCTATTCGCCGCCGTCGCTGGTGCTGGCCTCGGCGGTGGCGTTCCTGCTGTCGGAGTTTGCCGACATGGCGGTCTATACGCCGCTCGCCAAGCGCAGGCTGGTCGCCGCGGTGGTGGCCTCGAGCGCGGTCGGTCTCGTGGTCGACTCCGTCCTGTTCCTTTCGCTCGCCTTCGGCTCGCTCCAGTTTCTGGAAGGGCAGGTCATCGGCAAGGCCTGGATGGTGCTGCTGTCGATCCCGTTCGTGATGGTTCTCCGCCGCCGCGACGAGCGGCTCGGCCTGATGCCCGCCTAACGAGGCTACCCGATGAGCAACGCCTTCGAGATCCTGCGCCACGTCACCACGGCGACCATCACCACGATGCTGCTCAAGAAGGGCATCCGGCATTGCTGGATCAAGGGCGCGATGCCGCTGGTGCCGGGCGGACAACGCCTGGTCGGCAAGGCGTTCACGCTGCGCTTCGTGCCGGTGCGCGAGGATCTCGCGACGCCGGAGAGCTGGGGCAAGCCGATCTCGACCCGCGCCGCAATCGAAGCCATGCCCGAAGGCTGCATCGCGGTCGCCGACGCCATGGGTGTCACCACCGCGGGCATCTTCGGCGACATCCTGGTGATGCGCATGGCGCGCCGGAAGGTGACCGCGCTGGTCACCGACGGCGTGATCCGCGACAAGGCCGGCTGCCTCAAGGCCAACATGCCGATCTTCTGCCAGGGCACGGCGGCGCCCGCTTCGGTGAACGGCCTGACGTTCGTCGGCTGGAACGAGCCGATCGCCTGCGGCGGCGTCGCGATCTTCCCCGACGACGTGATCGTGGTCGATGACGACGGCGCGGTGGTGATCCCGCAGGCGCTGGTCGATTTCGTCGCCACCGAAGGCGAGGAGCACGAGCGCTACGAGACCTGGGTGGTCAGCGAGGTCGAGCGCGGCGCGGCGTTACCGGGCCTCTATCCGCCGAACGACGAGGCCAAGGCGCGCTACGCCGCCTGGAAGAAGCAGCAGGGCCTCTGAGGCCAGGCGCACGGCCAGCAACAGGAAACCCCGGCAAGGAACACGACATGTTCTTCGTGCTGTCCAAGGTGCTGGCCTTCGTGGTCGTCCCCTCGAACATCGTTCTCGGCATCGGCGTGCTGGGCATGCTGCTGCTGTTGACGCGCTTTCGCCGTGCCGGCGTCCGGCTGATGGTCACCTGTTTCGTCATCATCCTGGTGCTGGGTCTTTTGCCGATCGGCCGCGGGCTGATCGCGATGCTGGAAAACCGCTTTCCGCAGGGCAACGACAGCGGCCCGCCGATCACCGGAATCATCGTGCTGGGCGGCCCGATCGACAGCCGCATGAGCGTGGTGCGCAACACCATCTCGATCGGCGGCGATTCCGAGCGGCTGATCGACGGCGCGGCGCTGGCGCGCCGTCATCCTTCGGCCAAGCTCGTCTTCACCGGCGGCAATCCGAGCCTGCTGCACGACGATCCGCCGGAGTCGTTCTTCGCCGCCAAGCTGTTCGAGCAGCTCGGCGTGCCGGCCTCTCGCCTCGTTCTCGAAGACAAGTCGCGCAACACCGAGGAGAACGCGGTCTTCACCAAGCGGCTGGTCGATCCGAAGCCCGGCGAGCGCTGGCTGCTCGTAACGTCTGCGATGCACATGCCGCGCGCGATGGGCGTGTTCCGCAAGGCCGACTTCGCGGTCGAGCCTTATCCCACCGACTGGCACACGCTGCCGGGCGCGAGCCTGTTCTTTGTGCCGCGGGATCTGCTCAACGGCGTCGGCGCGCTCGACGCCGTATCGCACGAGCTGGTCGGCCTGTTCGTGTATTGGATCACCGGACGTTCGTCCGAACTGTTTCCGGGGCCGCTGCCCGACAGCAAAGACTGCTGCGCCAAGCCACAATAGTGTCTGCCGCTACGCGGTGGCCGTGATCACCAACGCCCGGATGCGGCCTTCGATCGGGCCGCTGCCGAAGCGCCGCTCCAAGGCGGCCGCCGCGTGCCTGGTCGCATCCTCCAGCCGCGATGCGTCGCGGGCCTCGATCTCGTTCCGCCACGGCGTGCCCTGGCAATAGGCCATCGCGGCATCGAGCGGCGAGGCGGCCGGACTGACCGCGTCGACGGCATCGACAACGACATTGCTGAAGCCGGCCGTCGCGAGCGCGTCGCGGATCGGCTGCGGCTCGTGATAGCCGTGCGGCGTGCGGGCCATGAAGCGCGGCGGATCGTCCGGAAAATACGCGGCCAACGCCTTCATGACCTCGTCGGCAAAGTCGTTCTCTGAAATCTTGTCCCATACGTTGAAAAGGTAGCGACCGCCCGGCTTGAGAACGCGCCGGGCCTCGCCATAGGCCCGCACCTTGTCGGGAAAGAACATCGCGCCGAATTGGCAGACCACGACGTCGAAGCCGTGATCCTCGAACGGCAGGTTCTGCGCGTCGGCCTGCTGCCAGGTCAGGCGCGCATCCCCGCTCTGCTTCGCCTTGGCATGATCGAGCATCGGCTGGTTCAGGTCGGTGACGACGATACGCGTTGCGGCAGGCAGGCGGGCCGCCATGGCGCGGGTCACGGCGCCGGTGCCCGCGGCGATTTCCAGGACGTTTTGCGGATTGAGCGCCTGCACGCGCGCCGCCAGATCGCGTGCGTAGGGCGCGAAGATCATGGGGACCAGCAGCCGGTCGTACATGTCCGGGATTGAGCCGGTGAATTGCGTGTCGCTTCCCGCCATGGATTGGGCCTCCCTGATGGTACAGGTCGAGCCATCATACGCAGGATGTACCGCGTGCAGCCGATCAATCGTGCCTTGGCAGGCCCAGCCGATACACGCCCTTGAACTCGTTCGGATCGACCGGCTTGCCCTTGCGATAGATCACCAGCCGGCCTTCGAGCGCGAGCCGCACTGCAACACGGCGAATGGGCGGCATGAGCATATGCCACTCCGGGCCGGGCTTCAGCGCATTGGCCGCGTCCGTCGGGCTGATGGTCTTGCCGGCGGGGAGCGCGCCGAGCAGGCGAAAGATCGCGGCTTCAATGTCGGCCAGGTCGGTCATCATGAAGAGTTTCTTAAATTCCGCCTGATATCCACAACAGACAACGCGCCCGGCCACGGTCCGGCGGTATTCTGCGTCACGCAGTCTGAACGATTCGGGACGTCGCGTATGCGAATTCGGTCGGACGAGAGGTGAGGCGGGCGCGCCGAACCGGAGGATCGGATGTCCATCGAAATCGATGCGGGCGTGGGCGCGCCGCGCGTGGCTTTCACTGTCGCCGATATTGAACCCGAGACTGGCGCGGAGCCTGACCCCGCCGAGGGCTGGATGATGATCTTCGCCACGCTGACCGGCGTGCTGGCCGCGTCGACGCTCGGCGTGTTGGTCTATCTGGGCTAAGCCCGCTATTCGCTGCAGACCGCGCGCCGCGAGTCCGAGGCGAACTGGCGCCGCCACAGCACCAGTGCGACGACCACGCTCGAAATCATCAGCAGCCACGGGCTGATGAACCAGCCGAGATAGCCGAGCGCGAAGAAGAACGCCCGCTGGCCGCGGTTGAAGTGCAGCCCCGCGACCTCGCACAGCCGGCCGACGCGGTGCGCATGGGCCTTGGCCTCCGGGGTGTCCTGCTCGTGTGCCGGCGGCGTCGCCCCGACCAGGATGGCGACGTAGTTGTAGAGCCGGTACGACCAGCCGAACTTGAAGAACGCATAGACGAAGATGATCGCAAGCCCGATCGCCTTCGCCTCCCATTGCACCCGGGTCATCTGCACGCCGAACGGCAGCGAGCCGACCACCTGGATGATCTCGTCCGGCGAGCGCAGCAGCGTCAGCGTGCCGCCGACCGAGATCAGCGAGGTCGAGGCGAAGAAGGCCGTGCCGTTTTGCAGGGCGGCGACGATCTGGGCGTCGACCATCCGGGTCTCGCGCTTGAGCATCTGGAGCATCCAGACGTCGCGATAGATGTTCATTTCCGAATTGAGCCCGCGGCGCCGGCGCTCGGTCAGCGTGAGCGTCGCCGAATAGGCCACCCAGCAGCCGAGGAACCAGCAGAGCGCCACGATGTCGACGGTCGAAAGGAGCGGCATGGCGAATCCCCACGGCCAAGCTCCCACCCCCGGAACGGCCGCGCAAGGTCGCGGTCTGTTGTGTCCGCGTCCCGACGTTAGTTTTTGGACCCTGGTCTAACGACCTTCCGTCTGCCACCATCCGGCGGAACGGAGACGTCGATGCCCCAGTCCATCACCGTAAGCGTCAAGGCGCTGTGCGAGCAGGCCGAGCGCGAGGTCGAGACACTCTCGATCGAGGACGCGCTGAAGCTCCACGGCCGCGGCGACACGGTACTGGTCGATATCCGCGACATCCGCGAATTGCAGCGCGACGGCAAGGTGCCGGGCGCCTTCCATTGCCCGCGCGGCATGCTGGAGTTCTGGATCGACCCGCAGAGCCCATATCACAAGCCGCAGTTCGCCGAGGACAAGCGCTATGTGTTCTTCTGCGCCGGGGGCCTGCGCTCCGCACTCGCGGCGCAGACCGCGCAGCGGATGGGGCTGAAGCCCGTCGCCCATATCCGTGGCGGCTTCGGCGCGTGGAAGACATCCGGTGGTCCGGTCGAGATGCCAGAGCCCCGGCCAACAAAAGGCTAACTCGACGGCGACCTTGGGCGGAACCATATAAAGCCCGCCGAGCGTTTGGATATTGCGATGAGTGACGAGCAGCAACAGCCCACAACCCAGTCCGCGCCCCAACCCCCGCCCGCGGGCAAGCCCGCGCGCCGCTGGCCGTCGACCGAGGTGTGGCTCCTCGGCGTGCTCGGCGTGTTCGGCATCCTGGGCTTCGCGCTGGTGTTCACCCTGGTGATGGCGCGGACCACGCCCAACCCGCAGGCCGCGGCGGCTGCCGCGCAGGTGCCGGGCGGCGTGCAACTGGTCACCACGCCATCGGGAGCGCTGCAGGGACCGCAGGGCGAACGCGGCCCGCAGGGACCGGCCGGACCAGCCGGTCCGCGCGGCGCCAATGGCGACGCCGGCATCCGCATCGTGCGCCTGACCTGCAACAGCGGCGATTGCTCGCTGCAATGCGAACCGGACGAGGTGCTGCTCACCGCCCATTGCGGTGTCGGCCGCACGGCGGCGGTCTATCCGACCGAGACCACGGCGCTCTGCCGTTCGCCGCGCACCAGCAACGCCCGCGTCGAGGTCGTTGCGGCCTGCGTGAAGTCGGTGCGGCGCTAGCATTTCATTCAAAGGGGGAGGCGGCCTTGGCGCTCACGCTCGTCATCGGCAACAAGAACTATTCGTCATGGTCGTTCCGGCCGTGGATCGCCATGAAGGCCGCAGGGATTGCCTTCGACGAGGTGCTGATCTCGCTCGAGGCGCAGGACTTCAAGGCGCGCGTGTCGAAGATTTCCGGCACCGGCAAGGTGCCGGCGCTGGTCGACGGCGACGTGCATATCTGGGAGTCGCTGGCGATCCTGGAATATCTCGCCGAGAAGTTTCCGGCCGCGAAGCTCTGGCCGCAGGATGCCGCGGCGCGGGCCCATGCCCGCGCGGTCGCCTCCGAGATGCACGCGGGCTTTCAGCCGCTGCGCAAGGCTTGCCCGATGAACATGTGGCGGCCGGTCAAGAAGCTTACGCTCGACGCCGACGTCATCGCCAACGTCCAACGCATCGACGCCCTGTGGGCGGATTGCCGCACGCGCTTCGGGGCAGGGGGGCCGTTCCTGTTCGGCAGCTTCGGTGCGGCCGACGCGATGTACGCGCCGGTGGTGGCGCGCTTCCACACCTACGATGTCACGGTGAGCGAGACCTCACGCGCCTATATGACGGCCGTCATGGCGCTGCCGGCCTGGATCGAATGGACCAGGGCCGCGCTCAGGGAGCCATGGGTGCTGCCGCATGACGAGTTGGACTGGCCACAGGTGCTGCGCGTTCCCGCCGCCTCATGAGCTGAAGTGCGTGGCGTAGATCACGCCGAAGATTACGATGACCAGCGTGGTGCTCACGGCGAGCACCACCGCCACCGGACGGTCGAGAAAGCCTGCGCGGGCTTCGACTGGCGTTTCCACGACGTGATCGCCTTCCTTATGCATTCTCAGCCTCCATTATTCGCTACGCCCATACATCCAGCGGTCGATGCGCTCGGGCATGACCCACGGCCAGGCAAAGCTCGTGAGCAGCGCCCACCAGGTGCCGTTGAACGCGCCGAAATAGATGCCGTTCTGCACGCCGCCGCCATTGCCGCCGGTGAGCCCGCCGACGGCGGCGCCGACCGCGATCCAGAACGCAAACCAGATGGCCGCAACGAGTGCGACGCGTTTCATGGCGAAATCTCCTCGCCCCTGATAACGCAGTGCGCAAAGGCGCTGTTCCCGACGCAACGGTTCGGTCGACGGGAGATCAGCCCTGTTCAGGCGTGGGGATCGTGCATCCAGTGCTCGAGCCGGGTCGGCAGAATCCACGGCCAGGCGAACACCGAGAGCAGCGCGAGCGTGAAGCCGAGGATGGCCCCGGTGCCGGGGTCGTTGAGCACATACTTGAAGAGCTGGCAGGCAGCGGTGGTCCAGCCGACGAACCACACCAATGCAACGATGGCGACGCGATCCATGTTCGGGATCCTTCTCTCGCCCTTGATCGGACTTATGCCCTGAGATAACGCGCCGTCAATGGGGTGCGTTCCGTTCGTGCTCTGTGCCCCGATCAGGCCCCCCCTTTAGCCATGCGAAGGCACCCCCTGCGGCTTTCTGTCCATGGAGACTTGCCAAAAGCCGTGAACTCCAATTTGGTTCTGCCCGGATTTCGTCACGATCCGGGAACATTGCTCCCGCGCTGGTGGTGTTTCGGTCCGCCGAACATTCCTGCGCAGGGGGCGATACCAACGGTCATCTCAATACGGCGCGACCGGGAGATATCGCTATGAGACTTCGTACTGCCCTGCTTCCTCTTGTTCTGTTGATCGCGGCGTCCGCGCTGCCCGCTGCGGCGCAAGACACGCCGCCGCCGGTCAAGGGGATGTTCCTTCTGACCGACTATCCGTCGGTGACCGTCCGGCCCGGCTCGACCACCACCATCAATCTGCGGCTGCGCAACTACACGCTGCCGCCCGAGCGGTTCGCCTTTGCGGTGAGCGGTGCGCCGCAGGGCTGGACCGTGACCCTGCTCGGCGGCGGCCAGCCCGCCGGCGCCGCGATGGTCGCGACCAACGACAGCACCACCATGCAGCTCCGGCTCGACGTGCCGGACAATGCCGCGATGGGCACCCAGAACCTGACCGTCACGGCCAAGGGCACCTCAAGCGAGCTGACGCTGCCGATCTCGGTGACGCTCGCCAAGGACCTGCCGGCCAAGCTTACGATCAAGCCGCAGCTGCCCTCGATCCGTGGCACCGCCAAGTCGAACTTTGAGTACCAGCTCGATGTGAAGAACGACTCCGGCCGCAACCTCGTCGTCGCGCTCGGCGCCCAGGCGCCGCAGAACTTCGAGGCGACCTTCACCGAACAGTATGGCAGCCAGGAGCTCAACTCGGTGCCGGTCGATGCCGGCCAGTCCAAGACCGTGAAGCTCAAGGTCCGGCCGCCGGGCACCGCCAATGCGAGCCGCTATCCGATCTCCGTCAAGGCCACCGCCGAGGACGCCACCGCCGAGACCACGGTGGCGGCCGAGATCACCGGCCAGCCGCGGCTCACGCTCACCGGCCGCGACGGCATGCTGAGCGGCGACGGCGTGGCCGGCAAGGAGACCAGCTATCCACTGACGATCACCAACACCGGCAGCGCGCCGGCCGAGGAGGTCGAGCTGACCAGCTCGCCGCCGGGCGCCGGCTGGAAGATCGATTACGATCCCAAGACCATCGACCGCATCGCGCAGAACCAGAACAAGGAAGTGCAGGTTCGCGTCACGCCGCCCGAGAAGGCGATCGCCGGCGACTACGCGCCGACCTTCACGGCGTCGTCCCGCGGCGAAACCGCCTCCACCCAGTTCCGCGTCCGGGTCGGCACCTCGACCCAGTGGGGCCTGATCGGAATCGGCATCGTCGGCCTGGCGCTGCTCATCATGCTGGCGGCGGTGGCAAGGTTCGGTCGCCGATGAGCGAGAACGTCATCGAGGTCGAGGGCCTGACCAAGCGCTATGGCCGGGCCACCGCCGTGGACGGCATCTCGTTCACGGTCGGCAAGGGCGAGATCTTCGGCCTGCTCGGGCCGAACGGCGCCGGCAAGACCACGACCATCCTGATGATGCTCGGCTTGACCGAGGTCACCGCGGGCAGCGTCAGGGTCATGGGCTACGATCCGGTGCGCGAGCCGCTGCAGGTGAAGCGGCGGGTCGGCTATCTACCGGACACGGTCGGCTTCTACGACCACATGACCGCGGTGGACAATCTGCGCTACACCGCGGCGCTGATCGGCATTCCGTCGGCCGATGCTGGAAAGCGGGTCGCTGCCGCACTCGAACGGGTGGGGCTTCAGGATGTCGGCCTGAAGCGCGTCGGGGCATTCTCGCGCGGCATGCGCCAGAGGCTCGGTCTCGCCGAGATCCTGATGAAGGACGCCTCGATCGCGATCCTCGACGAGCCGACCTCGGGCCTCGATCCGCACGCCACCTCGGAGCTCCTGGAGATGATCCGTTCGCTCAAGCGGGATGGCGTCGCGGTGCTGGTGTCGTCGCATCTGCTCGAGCGCGTGCAGAGCATCTGCGACCGCGTCGCGCTGTTCAGCTCGGGCAAGATCGCGCTGCTCGGCACCGTGCCGGAGCTCGCCCGCGAGGTGCTGGGCGGCGGCTACAATGTCGAGGTCGAGGCGGAAGGCGAGGGGCTGGCGGTGAAGTTCTCCGACATCCCGGGCGTCAGGGCGGTCGACCAGTCCGGCCCGAACCGCTACCGGTTGCTGTCCGAGAACGACGTGCGGCCGCAGGCCGCCGCCGCTGTCGTCAATGCCGGCGGCGCTTTGCGCCGCCTGTCGATCGCCGAGCCGTCGCTCGACGCCATCTACAACGCCTACTTCCAGAGCCGGGGAGTGCGAAATGCCGCAGCGTGAAGGCTCGCCCTGGCAGGGCATGAGCGTGGTGTTCTTTCGCGAGCTGTTCGATCACCTGACCAGCGCGCGGATGCTGGTGCTGGAATTGCTGGTGCTGATTTGCGGCGCTGTCGTTGTCTACATCGCCGTGGAACAGACCCGTGCTACGACAGCGGAAGACGCGTTCCTGTTCCTGCGTTTGTTCTCGCCCTCCGGACAGACGTTTTCGTTCGTTCTGGTGATCAGCCTGCTCGCGCCGATTATGGCGATCGGATTGAGCTTCGATTCAGTGAACGGCGAATACAACCGCCGCACCATGTCGCGAATCCTGTCGCAGCCGATCTATCGCGATGCGCTGCTGTTGGGGAAATTCCTGGGCGGCCTCGCGACGCTGACGATCTGCCTCGTCACGCTGTGGCTGCTGGTGATCGGCTTCGGCCTGATCCGCCTCGGTATCCCGCCGAGCGCGGAGGAGATCGGGCGGCTGATCATGTTCCTGTTCATCACCATCGCCTATGTCGGGGTATGGCTCGCGCTGTCGCTGCTGCTGTCGGTGGTGTTCCGCTCGACTGCGACCGCGGCGCTGGTGGGGCTCGGCCTCTGGCTGTTCCTGTCGCTGTTGTGGCCGATCCTGGCACAAATGATCGGTGAAGCGATCTCGCCATCCGATATCCGCTTCGCGACCTTGGGTTTGCCGACGCCCGATACGCTCGCCTGGCAGGAAGCCCTGCAGCGGCTGTCGCCAAGCTTTCTCTATGGTGAGGCCGTGCGGGCGATGCTCAATCCTGACGCGCAGTCGCTGACCACGCTGCTGGCCCAGTTCCAGGGCCGTATCCCGTCGCCGCTGCCGCTCAACCAGAGCATCATCCAGGTGTGGCCGCAGATGGTGAGCCTCGTCGCCGGCATGATCCTGCTCTACGTCGTGGGCTATGTCGTGTTCCAGCGGCAGGAGGTCCGCGCCTAGCGCGGCCTTCGCGGCAACCTCGGAAAATGCCGAAGGGCGGCCGACCGGGCCGCCCTTCGTGCATTCGGAGTGCTGTCCGTCGTTAGACGTTGAGCACTGCGATGATCTTGTACGATGTCGGCTCGATGATGATGATCTCCTCATCGACCACGAAGTACTGGTAGCCACGCCAGGACGGATAGATGTCGACGATCGTCGTCGGCAGCGGGGCAAAGCGGACGACGCCGCCACGCGGCACCACCGTGCCAACGCTGATGTTGAAGTTGATCTGGCTGCGCTGGACCTTCGGCGCGCTGCTCGACTGGATCACGGTCTTGCGGATCGTGGTCTTCTGCTCGGTGGTCAGATTGACCGCGCCGCCGGCCTGGGTGGTGCCCGCCGCGCCCTGACCCGTGGTGTTCGACTTGGTGTCAGCCTTGTTGTCCTGCGCCGACTTCGCCGCAGGCTGGTTCTTGTTGTCCTGGGCCTGATTGCGGTTGGCCGGAGCCTGCTTGTTGTCCTGCGCCTGGTTCTTGTTGACCGCCGGGCTTTCCTTGCTCTGAGCCTGCGACTTCTGGTCGGTCGCGCCGCTCTTTTCGGTCTGACCCGAGGTCGAGGGCTTCATGGTGGGTTCGGCCTTGTTCTCGGCCTTGCCGGCGCCGGCCTTGTTGTCGGACTTGCTGTCCATTCCGGCGCCCTGACCGGTGGTCTGCGCCTTGTGCTCGGCGCCGCCCTTCATCTCAGCGCCACCCTTGTGCTCGGCACCGCGGTTCATCTCCGCGCCGCCGCGCTGCTGCATCTGAGCGCCACCGCCCGGCGCGCCGCCTTCCTTGGCAGCGCCTTCGGCCATCGCCAGCCCTGACCCTGCAAACAACGCCGCGGCGGCAACCGTCGCCAAAAGCGATTTCTTCATTACCCGTCTCCTCTGATGATTGTCGTAAGTTGCCGATCCAATCGGCTCCGTGAACAACGTCAAAAAACAAAATTCGTTCCTCAAAACATTCCCCCATGAGATTTTGTTCCACCCTGAAGCTGCATTCACGTTAGAATTTGCGCTGGAATTTGTGCGGAGCAAGAAACGCGCTTGGGGAGATTCGGTTGCCGATCACATCCAACATCGACACGCGCTCAACGGAGTTCGCCGACAACGCCGCGCGCATGCGCGCGCTCGCCGATGAGCTGAAAGCCAAGCGCGAGGAGGCCGCCCTCGGCGGCCCGCAGCGCATCCGCGAGCGCCATCTCTCGCGCGGAAAGCTTCTTCCAAGAGATCGTGTGATGCGGCTGATCGACCCGGGTGCGCCGTTTCTCGAGCTGTCGCCGCTCGCCGGGGGCGAAATGTACGATGACGCCATTCACGGCGCCGGCCTGATCACCGGCATCGGCCGCATCGAGGGCCGGGAATGCGTGATCGTCTGCAACGACTCCACCATCAAGGGCGGCACCTACTACCCGATGACGGTGAAGAAGCATCTGCGCGCCCAGGAGATCGCGCGCGAGAATAGTCTTCCTTGCATCTATCTGGTCGATTCCGGCGGCGCCAACCTGCCGCACCAGACCGAGGTGTTTCCCGACCGCGAGCACTTCGGCCGCATCTTCTACAACCAGGCGACCCTGTCCTCGCTCGGCATTCCGCAGATTGCGGTGGTGATGGGCTCATGCACGGCGGGCGGGGCATACGTGCCGGCCATGAGCGACGAGACCATCATCGTCAAAGGGCAGGGCACCATCTTCCTCGGCGGCCCGCCGCTGGTGAAGGCCGCGACCGGGGAGGTGGTGTCGGCCGAGGACCTCGGCGGCGCTGACGTGCACACGCGGAAGTCCGGCGTCGCCGATCACATGGCCATGGACGACACCCATGCCCTGGCGCTGGCGCGGCGCATCGTCGCCAATCTCAACACCAAGAAGTCGGTCGACATCCCGCTGTTGCCGCCGCGCGAGCCGCATTACGACAGCGCCGAGCTCGACGGCATCGTGCCGAGCGACCTGCGCAAGCAGGTCGACGCCCGCGAGATCATCGCGCGCCTCGTCGACGGCTCGGACTTCGACGAGTTCAAGGCGCTGTACGGCACCACGCTGGTGACCGGCTTCGCGCATCTCCACGGCATGCCGGTCGGCATCCTGGCCAACAACGGCATTCTATTTTCGGAAAGCGCGCTCAAAGCCGCGCACTTCATCGAGCTGTGCTGCCAGCGCCGCATTCCGCTCCTCTTCCTGCAGAACATCTCGGGCTTCATGGTCGGCCGCGACTACGAGGCCGGCGGCATCGCCAAGGACGGCGCCAAGATGGTGACGGCAGTGGCCTGCGCCCAGGTGCCCAAGGTGACGCTGATCACCGGCGGCAGCTTCGGCGCCGGCAACTACGGCATGTGCGGCAGAGCCTACGGCCCGCGGTTTCTGTTCACCTGGCCGAACGCCCGGATTTCCGTCATGGGCGGCGAGCAGGCGGCGTCCGTGCTCGCAACCGTGCGCCGCGACAACATCGAGGCCGAAGGCAAGAGCTGGAGCAAGGACGACGAAGAGGCCTTCAAGGCGCCGATCCGTGCGCAATACGAGGCCGAGGGCAATCCGTATTACGCCACCGCGCGGCTCTGGGACGACGGCATCATCCTGCCGGGCGAGACGCGGCGTGTGCTGGCGCTGGCGTTCTCGGCGGCGCTGAACGCGCCGGTGCCGGCGACGAAGTTCGGGGTATTCAGGATGTGAAGGAAAGGGGCCAAGCCTTCATTGCGCAGCTTTGCGGACTTTATCACGCGACAGCCAAGAGCATGCTGCAGCAGTAACGCCAGAGGCCACGACGATAGTAAAGATCGACCAGCTGAAGCCACTCGCGTTGAAGAAAAACGCGGCCTGAATCAACGATACGGTGAGTCCGGTCCAAAGCGAGCTGAGTGTGAATCGTTCAAAAACGAGATCAACAAGCCAGTAAAGAAGCGCCGGTCCGACCCCGACAATGTAAGACAATGCCACGATTTCCGGTAAGCTCTGAATGTCGATGTGGACACCGATCGTCATCGAACTGGCGAGAAGCATAACCACGGGCGGCCCAGCGACAACGAACAGGAATAGTCCGAGCACGAGTCGTTTCATCGCCAATATGTCCTGCAGCTACCAGCATGAACAGCGCGTTACGCCTTCGGCCAGTGCATATTTGCAGCAAACGCAGGGTAGACAAGGCAAAAGGCGCGAAGCGCCGTGCCCACGTTTGGTTGTTGTAAGGCTGCGTGGGCTTCGCTGCGCTCAGCCCATCCTACGAAGTCCACTATCTGGAATTCGGCTGGCTCGCTTCTTTGACCAGGCCTTCGAGAAATTCGAAATAACGGTCGTATTCGGCAATCCGCGTGCGGGCTTCGGCAAGCCAGGTGTCGGTGGCGCGCTTTGCCGCGGCGCAGTCGCTGTTTTCCCTGGCGGCAGCGAGCTCTTTCTTGAAGGCCACGATCGCCGCGTTCTGCTCGCGCATGCCGCTGTGGACCTCGAGCATGCGGCGCTTCAACTCGTCGATGAGCTTGCCGTCGGCGTCCGCGTCATAGCGTCCCGATTTGGCTCTGGCGTCGAATATCTTCTGATGCGCCGGCTTGTTGCCGACCCTGAATTGCTCGGTTTTTTCGGCGATCTCGGCCAGCGTTTGGTTGAACACGACGGGGAGCTGCGTGTCGCATTGCGCCGACGCAGCTGTCGACACGATCAGCGGCAGGATCACCGTCACGAGCGCCGCGAGAATTCGGACCGTTCTTTTGCCGTGCCAAAGCATGACGCTACAACGGCCTCCCGGACGACTGCCCCGGACAATCGCCGACCCGCCGCATCATGGTGAGGATCGACGACGAATACTTCGGCGCGTCGACGATCAGGGTCTCGATGGTGCTGCTGACCATGTCCTTGCCGAAGCGGAAGGTGAGGATGGTCTTGGTGCCCTTGCACTGCATCGCGAAGGCAAAGCCGTTCGGCAGCGTCCGGGTGTCGCTGAGGCGGCAGTCCTTCACGAACTGCGGCGACTTCTGATATTGCGCCATGGTCTCGTGCCGGAACGCCTCGAAATCCTCCGACGGGATGCAGGTCTGGCTCTTCACCGGCTGATCCTGGAAGGCCGAGTTGCGGCTCTCGGTCTCGTATAGGCCCGGCACGAAGGTGGGCTTCGGCTCGAGCAGCGGCGCGGAATTTTGCGCGGAGGCGGCGGACGCGAACGCGAGGAAGAGGCCGGCGGCGAGGCTCGACAGGAGCATTTGTTTCGATTTGAAGCAGGGCATTGCGGTTTGTCGTTTGGATATCCTTGAAGGTTCACGCCGGTCTTTCTTCGCCCTCATAGCCACGCTGGAACGCTGCGAACTCTTGGCGTGTTTGCGACGAAAAAGACCCTTTACGGTTGCGGGGTGTCATGGTACGGCGCGGCTGCAATGACACATAAAAAGATTCTCGGAATGATCGCGGCTTTGCTTGGAATGTTGCTGATCAACGTCCTGGCCTACAGCCTTCCGCCGGCCGGTGTTGACGAAGGTCGAAAAGACAGCGCGTCCGCTTACCCAGGCGCTCGCTCGAATTGATCGGGACGGCCGCGGCGATGAGGCGTGCTTGCCTGTCGCTGATGTCCTCAAGCGGCGTGAACATGAGCGAGACAAAGTTCTTTCCGTAACAATGTTAATAGAGCTTGCGTTTGCAGAATTAATCTTTTCGACCCGCTCCGTCCGTCCTACACCCGCCATGCCTTGCTCGTTCGCAGGCGTCGTCGATCGCGACGCCTGAAGACAGCGCAAGGTGCGGCCGCCGACAACGCGTGCCGCCATGGAGCGCCGAGAGGCGCCCGGGCTCCTCGCAAGGGCCCGCGCGCCCCGGGACCCCCACCTCCCTCAAGCCCCTTGGGTCCCGGAAGCTTGGCGTGTAGCCGGGTCTCGCAAACCCGGCTGAGGAGGTCTCGCAAACCTCCTGGGCGCCTCCCGGCGCTCCATCCCTCTCCTATGGGAGAGGCGAAGGAAAACAGGGGACGGGCGCAGCCGGGCGTCCGAAAAACAAAACCCCGGCACAGCGGAGCGTTGGCTGTTTGTGTCACCCATAAAAACCAACGCGGCCCGCAGCGCATCGCGCCGCAGGCCGCGTTGGTTTCATTCGAACGCGAACGTTCGTCTAGTTATGCCAGAACAACGCCAGCAGAATGATGATCGGCAACGGAATGCCGAGCAGCCACAGCAACATTCCTCGTCCAAAACCCATGTTCTCCTCCGTGTGTTTGCGAGAAAAACAACGGAGCCGGAGGAAAGTTCCGCATCAGCTTCGGCTCTTCAGCTCGGCTCTTCAGATCGCCTTGGGCTTCCACCAAACGAGCACGACGCCGATGGTCGAAGCCGCGAGCCCTGCGATCGCCATCGGCGACAGATGCTCGCCGAGCAGCAGCAGCGCCATGATCGCCGACGCGCCGGGCACGACGAAGAAGCCCGACGAGGCGCGGCCGGCGCCGTAGCGCTCCAGCATGAGGCTATAGATCGCCATGCCGCCGATCGACATCGCGAGTGTGTTCCAGGCCAGCGCTTCGACGAAATGCACGGTCCAGTGCATGTGCGGCGTCTCGAAGCCGAGCATCAGCAGGATCGTCATCAGCGCGCCGCCGATCAACTGCACCGAGGTCGACTCGAAGGCCGGCACGTCGGAGGCGAAGCGCTTCAAGGTCAGCGTGCCGGCGGTGAGCCCGAACAGGCTCAGCGCCAGCAGCGCGAGATTGCCGCTGCCGAGCGACAGCGGCACGCCGAGCAGCACGCCGACAAAGCCCAGCGCCACGCCGAACCATTGCCACGGCGCGAAGCGCTCGTTGAACAGGCCGACGCTCAGCGCTGCGGTCAGGATCGGATGAAACGCATGCACCAGCGCGGTCGGCGTGGCGTCGACCGCAACCAGCGCCGCATGCGTCATCGCAAGGCCGAAGCCGTGCAGCAGCGCGCCGCCAACGAGGATGTAGGGCCACTTGGCGGCGCGCGGCCAGCGCCGGCCCATCAGTCCCATCAACACCGCCGCAATGGCGGCTGCGATCGACAGCCGGGCGCCGACCAGCGCGAAGGGCGAGGCATCGATCAGGCCGACCTTGGCGGCCACATAGGACGACGCCCAGAGGAGCGCGAAGACGAACGGCAGCAGCGCAGCGAGCACGACATCACCCGGTTTGACGGCGAAGTGCGCCCTATATATTGCGGCGCGCCGCAGCGCGCCCTTCGTATGTTTGAAGGGCGCCGTTCGCCAAAGGCAGAGGCTGGCGAAGCTTGTGCCGGGGAAGCGTGGGCCGGGAAAGCGCCGCGCGGGCTATTTATTGAGCCACTTGTAGAGCCGCTCGTCGTAGAGCGCGCCGGTCATCGTGCCGAGCTTGTTGCGGAAATCGCGGGTCTCCTTCTGCATCTGGTGCAGGTCGAAGGCGCCGCGATTGTTCCAGGCTTCGACCACGGTGAAGTGGTTCGGCCGGTTGGTCTGCTGCCAGGCGTCGAACGACAGATTGCCCGACTGCTTGCGGCTCGCGTCGGCGAGATCCTTGAGGGCGGCCACGCCGTTGTCCTTCTGCGGCGGGATCACGTCGACGTGGGTGATGGCCACGATCGGATCCTTGCCGTTCTTTTGCGGTGCCACCGACAGGGCGTTGTGCTGGCGGGTGTCGCTCGGCGCCACCAGCATGGTGGCGAGCTTCTCGTTGAGCTTCTTGACGTTGTCGCCCGCCGCATGGGCGTCATAGGCCATCTGGTTGGTCCAGGCGCCCAGCACGGCGAACTGGTTGGGCCGGTCGATGCGCTGGAACACTTCGAACGCAACCACGCCGTTTTCCTTGCGCGAGGCGTCGCGGTAGCCCTTCAGCGCTGTGGCGCCGACCTTGCCCAGCACCGGCCCGACCTCGACATAGGTCACCGTATAGAACGTCGCGTCCTCGGCGAGCGCGGCCGGGCTTCCAGCCAAAGTCATGGCCAATCCGGCCAGCGCAACAATACGAAGCATGAATATCCTCCCAGCCTTTTCATTGACGTGCGTTTGCTAAAGCGTCACCACCACATTGCCCATGGTCTTGCCTTGCTCGACCGCCTCGTGCGCCGCGACGATATCGTTGAGCGGCAGGGTCAGCGCCACGTTGTTGATCAGCGTCTTGTTCTCGAGCATCCGGGTGATGCCGGTGACCGCGGAGGTGCGCTCTGCGGCCGTGAGCTCGTAGACATAGATGAACTGCAGCCGGATGCCGTTGACCAGCAGCGATTGCGCCGGGATCGAAGCCTCCGCGCTGCCGGTGCCGTAGATCACGACGCTGCTGCGCGCGTGGAGAATGCCCGGATAGAGCTTGGCGTTGGCGGCGAGATCCATCTCGATCACGGCGTCGACCACGGCCTTGCCGGTCAGCGCCGCGACGCGTTCGCCGACATTCTCGCGCTTGTAGTCGATGGTGTGGTCGGCGCCGGCTTTCTGAGCGAGATCGGCCTTGGCGGCGGAGCTGACCGTGGTCAGCACGGTGGCGCCGCGCGCCTTGGCGAACTGGATGGCGTAGTGGCCGACGCCGCCGGCGCCGCCGGTCACCAGTACCTTCATACCGCTGGCGACGCCTGCGACGTCGACGGCGTTGTAGGCGGTCATCGCCGGAATGCCGAGGCAGGCGCCGGCCTCGTCGCTGATATGGGCCGGCATCGGCACCGCGTATTGCGCGGGCAGCACCACGTATTCGGCGCAGGTGCCGAACGCCCGCTTCCATTGCGCATTCCAGACCCAGACGCGCTCGCCCTTGCGGGAGGCGGGGACGCCATCGCCCACCATCTCGATCACGCCTGCGCCGTCGCTGTGCGGGATCACGCGGGGATAGGCGATCTTGCGGGTGCGGCCCTCGCGGGCCTTCACGTCCGACGGATTGACGCCGGAGGTTTTCAGCCGGACGCGGACCTCGCCGGGCCCGGGAACGGGCGTATCGACGTCGGCGACGCTCAACACGTCGCGAGCCGCGCCGTTTCGTTCGTAGAACGCCGCACGCATTCGACCACCCCCGGCTTTCGGATATTGTGTCTTTTGACGGACGCCCCGGCAATGGCGTTGTCGGCCAACAATCACCATCTGTGCGTTCACGCTTTTGGGAGATGGACAATGACGGTGGGATTCGGTTCGGCGCTGATCGTGGGCGCAGGCTCGGGCTTGAGCGCCTCGGTGGCGCGGGCGTTGAAGGGCGAGGAGGTGAAGGTCGCGCTCGCCGCGCGCTCGACCGCCGATCTCGACGGACTTGCGAAGGAGACAGGCGCCACGCTGTTCACCTGCGACGCCGGGAAGGCCGCCGACGTCGAGAAGCTGTTCGCCGATCTCGACGCAGGTTTCGGCGCGCCCGAGATCGTGGTGTTCAATCCGAGCTACCGCACCCGCGGGCCGCTCGTGGAGCTCGTCCCGGCCGACGTGGAGAAGGCCCTGATGGTGTCCGCCTTCGGCGGCTTCCTGGTGGCCCAGCAGGCGGTGAAGCGCATGCTGCCGAAGGGGCGCGGCTGCATCGTGTTCACCGGCGCCTCGGCCAGCGTGAAGGGCTATGCCCAGTCGGCGCCGTTCGCCATGGGCAAGTTCGCGCTGCGCGGCCTGGCCCAGAGCATGGCGCGGGAACTGCACCCCAAGGGCATCCACGTGGCGCATGTCATCATCGACGGCGGTATCCGGAGCGAGCGCCGCGCGGACCCGCCGGGCAAGACCGCGAGCCTGCTCGACCCCGACGCCATCGCCACGACCTACCTCAGCGTGATCCGGCAGCCGCAGAGCGCGTGGTCTCATGAGGTGGAACTGAGGCCCTGGGTGGAGAGCTTCTAGCGGCTCGCAAAGGCCCTGGATGCGACTGTCACGACCGGCGGCTCACCAAGCCATACGTGCGGCGCATAAAGGCTATCGCAGGCTCATTTTGCGCCTTAGAAATCAACAACAAGATATTGATATATATTATCTATTTACCGCCTTGATGTGGCGACAAATTCGACCCAATCAGCGCACTTTTCGCACCATTCTACCGATATCGGTGCTATTGTTTCCGTGAACGGCCATTCAGGGACATGGATGCCGTCAGTGGGGTGTGTCCTCAGCGTGTTGATGGGGGTTTCGGTGCTAAAGATGACCCATAAGTACTCGATTGGTGAGAATGTTCGTTATACGGCCGGCCCGTTCACGCGTGCTGGTGCGAATGGATCGTCGTTCACGGTGGTGAAGCTGTTGCCGACCGACGGCGACGAGCATCAGTACCGCATCAAGAGCAACGGCGAAGCGTTCGAACGGGTGGCCAAGGAAAGCCAGCTCGACCGCGAGCACTGATTAGCAATCGAATATCGATGAGAACGGGCCCTCGCGGGCCCGTTTTCATTTGGAAGACCAGCTGTCGGACCACTCTCGCACCAATTCTTCGCGTAGACGCGCGTTGCCGCGCTGATAGAACTCAAGTGGAGACGGGCGCGCAGGAACCGCGACCGAGCAGGGGAGCAGCAACCATGGCGACCTACATCACCCAGGGCCGTTACACCCGCGAAGCCATCAAGGGCATGGTCGTGAAGCCGGAGGACCGCTACGACGCGCTGTCGAAGCACGCTTCGCGCGCCGGCGGACGGCTTGTCGGTTATTACCTGACGTTCGGCGAGTACGACTTCATGACGATCATCGAGGCGCCGAGCGAGACCCAGATGGCCGCGATCCTTCTGTCCGCGGCCGGTGCGGGCGGCATCACGGATCTGCGCACCACGGTGGCGCTCACCGCTGTCGAGGCGAAGGGCGCGTTTGCGGCGGCCGGCGATCTGTCGCATTCGTTCCGCACGCCCGGCGGCGCCTGAGCGCGGTTCCGTTTCTGTGCGGGCCGGGAACCCGGCGCATTCTCGGGGAAATGCGCCGGAAAATGGAACGGGATGGTTAATGTCGCGGAGGCCTGCGGCAACGCAATAGCCAGACGCCATCGGGCATTTCGGCGATACAGCGTTGGGGAGCGGAGTTTTTCCGGATTGGCCTCAATCCGGGCACTGCGGCATATTACGGGCAAGGGTTTGGGGCCAAGAGTGCGGGCCACGAGTGCGGGGCCTTTAGCAAACAACGAGACGAGCGCGCGGCGACAGCATGTTGGGTTCGATCAACGTCCTGCCGGGAACCGATCTCACCACCGGTGCGATCGTGCTCACGGTGTTTCTGGCGGGCGCCGCGATCGCGATCATTGCGGCGTTCGGCTTCGTCGCGTTCCGTAGGGCCGGCGACGCCGGCATGTCCGGCATGATGTGGCGCGGCGGCCTCGTGCTGGTCGGCGTGCTGCTCACCTGGGCGCTGTTCGACCGCTCCTCGATCCGCGACCAGATCGCCGAGCGCCGGGCGCTCGAGGCGCGCGCCGCGGACCTCACCATTCGCGCCATTCAGCCGGGCTCGGCGCTGGCCTGCCTCGATGCGGTGGCCGGGCCTGCGATCGAAGCGGCCTGCGAGAAGTCGCTGTTCGCGAGCCCTGAGATGGTCGCGGCTGCGGTCGCCTATATCGACGCCCGCGTCTCGCTGCTGTCGGCCGGCGCGGGCCTGGCCGATCGCGATCAGGCCTATCGCCCTTCGTTCGAGCGGCTGCGGCGCGCACTCGAAGCAGATCGCTTCGGCCTCGTGTCCCATGTGCTGATGACGCGCGGCTGCACCGGCACCGATTGCCCGGACCTCAAGCTCGTGCGCGACAGCTCGCGTATTCTTTCGGGGATGCGGTCGCGGACCTTCGATGCCCATGTCAGCATCCATTCGCTTGCCTGGAATCCGGGTGCGGTGGCGGTGAGCTCCGCGGCGGGAGCTCCGGCTCAGCCCGGCCAGCCGCAGATCGTCATCCAGCAGGCGCCGGTCGCCATGAACCAGCCGCCCGCGGCGCCGGCAGCGGAGTTGAGCCCGGTCGCGCCGCAGGCTCCGGCCATGGCCGCCACTCCGCAGGCAACGACCGGCGCGGCAAAATCCGATCCGACGCTCGCCTCCGGCACGATCGCACCGGCGCAGCCGCTGCCGCAGACCGCAGGCTCGACGGCGTCGCACCCGAAGTTCGACTTCCCGTCATCGGCCTCGATTCCCGCGGTCAGCATCATGACGCCGGAGCCGACCGGTCCGCCGGCGGCCGAAGCCAAGCCCGCGCCGAAGCGGACGCAGGCGCAACGGCATCCCGCGCCGCGTCAGGCCGCGCCGCCGCCGCCGCCACAAGCTGGCGGGCCCACGCTGCAGCAGCCACAAGCTGCGCCGCCGCCGCAGACCGCTGGCCAGCGCTGATGACGGCATCCCGGGCAAGTTCCTTGGCATGTTCGCCTCGGTCCTGATCGCCAACCGCGGCGAGATCGCCTGCCGCATTGCGCGGACGGCGAAGCGGCTCGGCATGCGCACCATCGCGGTCTATTCCGAAGCCGATCGCGGCGCGCTGCACGTACGCCAATGCGACGAGGCGCATCCGATAGGGCCAGCGCCGGCGGCCGAAAGCTATCTGGTCGCCGCGCGGATCATCGAAGCGGCGAAGATGTCCGGCGCGCAGTGCATTCATCCGGGCTACGGCTTCCTCTCCGAGAATGCCGAGTTCGCCGAGGCCTGCGCCGCGGCCGGCATCGTGTTCGTCGGTCCGCCGCCCGCGGCGATCCGGGCGATGGGGCTGAAAGATCGCGCCAAGGCGCTGATGCAGAAGGCCGGCGTGCCGGTCGTGCCGGGCTATCACGGCGAGCTGCAGGACGCGGGCTTCCTCAAGCAGAAGGCCTACGAGATCGGCTATCCGGTGCTGATCAAGGCGGTGGCCGGCGGCGGCGGCAAAGGCATGCGCCGCGTCGACCGTCACGCCGAGTTCGAGGCCGCGCTGGAGAGCGCACAGCGCGAGGCAAAAAGCTCGTTCGGCGATGCGCGGGTGCTGGTCGAGAAATACATCGCCGCCCCGCGCCACATCGAGATGCAGGTTTTCGCGGACGGTCACCACAACGCCATCCATCTCAACGAGCGCGACTGCTCGCTGCAACGGCGCCATCAGAAGGTGATCGAGGAGGCGCCGGCGCCTGGCATGAGCGCCGAACTGCGCGCCGCAATGGGCGAGGCGGCCGTGAAGGCCGCGCTCGCGGTCGGCTATGCGGGCGCGGGGACCGTCGAGTTCATCGCCGACGGCTCGAACGGGCTGAAGCCTGGCGGCTACTGGTTCATGGAGATGAACACGCGGCTGCAGGTCGAGCACCCGGTGACCGAGGCCATCACCGGTCTCGATCTGGTGGAATGGCAGTTCCGCATCGCCGCTGGCGAGAAGCTGCCGCTGACGCAGGCGCAGGTGCCTGTGCAGGGGCACGCTGTCGAGGCGCGCCTCTATGCCGAGGATCCGGCGCGCGGCTTCCTGCCGTCGACCGGGACGCTGGTGGCGCTACGGTTTCCCGACGATGTCCGGGTCGACACCGGTGTCGAGCAGGGCAGTGCGATCTCGCCCTACTACGATCCGATGATCGCCAAGATGATCGCGCATGCGCCCAGCCGCGAGGCTGCGCTGGAACAGCTCGCATCGGCGCTCGATCGCACCGTGGCCGCGGGCCCGCGCACCAATCTGGCGCTGCTCTCGGCGCTATGCCGTGCGCCCGAGTTCCGCGCCGGAGCATTCGACACCGGCTTCATCGACCGCAATCCGGCGCTGCTCGGCAGCGCGGAGCCCGACAACGCTGCGGCCGCGTTCGGCGCCGCGCGGTTGCTCTCGTCAGACAGGGCGCGGATCGAGCGAGGCCTGAGCCGCGCGGCCGACGAGCCGACATCGCCATGGGATGCCATCGACGGCTTCCAGCTTTCCGGCCCGCGCAGCACGGTGCTGCCGATCCTGATCGACGGCGAGCCGGCTGAGGCGCGTGTCGGCTACGGCCCGAGCGGTTCGGCCGTGACGGTGGACGGGCAGGGCGCTGCCGCCGACGCGACAGCCGTCGAGACCGGAAACGCCATCTACGTCCTGCGCCACGGCCGCCAGACGGTCGTGCGTCATGTCGAAGCCGGCGCGGGCGATGCCGACCACGCCGATGGTGACGGTCAGATCAAGGCGCCGATGCACGGCAAGGTGCTGGCGCTGCTGGTCGCCGATGGCGACCGTGTCGAGAAGGGCCAGCGTCTCGCCGTGATCGAGGCGATGAAGATGGAACACGCGCTGACCGCGCGTCGCGCGGGCCGCGTCACCGGGATTGCGGTTGCGGCCGGCCAGCAGGTTGCCGAAGGCGCACGGCTGATGACGATCGAGGCCACTGAATAGTGTTCACCGCGGCAGCGGTTCAATTGATCCCGTTATCCACCGGCGATCCGGGCGGGATTCCGGGCCGGCGGCGGAAGTGCTAGGAAGCGCTATGCCTTTGCATCTCATCAAGCTCAGCGTCGGAACCGACTCGATCGAGGACCTCGAGGACTGGATCGAGCAGAAGCGCAAGGAACAGAAGAAGCGCGGCGTCAAAAAGCCCGAGCGCTTCCACACCACGCGCATGGTGCCCAAGCGCGTCGACGAGATCCTCGACGGCGGCTCGATCTTCTGGGTGATCAAGGGCGAGGTGCTGTGCCGCGAGCGCATCCTCGACATCCGCCCGTTCGTCGACAAGGACGGCATCGGCCGCTGCCGGCTGGTGCTCGATCCGAAATGCGTGCCGGTGCGGCCGAGGCCCTATCGCGCGTTCCAGGGCTGGCGCTATCTCGACCCGAAGGACGCGCCACCGGACCTCGACCGGCTCGGCCGCGGCACCGCAAACCTGCCCGAGCCGCTGCGGCGAGAGCTCCGCGATCTCGGGCTGCTCTAAGCAGGCTCAGCGGCCATTCGCAACCCGTCAGCCTCTCATCCCGGGCGTTACCGCTCTCGGTTGCGGGTTGGGGGTGGCGTCCTGGCATGGCAAGCTCGGTACGCGCTGTCCGCGCCGGTCGATCGCGCACCATGAGCCGTCGCGCTGTACCCAGGCAACGCCTCGCAAGAAAAAGCTGAACGAGTCATATTTGTCTTCGATGGTCAGGGTGCCGCTTGCATCGATGAAGCCCCATTTGTTGTCGAATTTGGCGGCCGCCAGTCCGTTGCGCATGAATAGGCCATAGCTGCGCCAACGCGGCTCGATCAGCCAATCCAAAATGTCGTCGACGATGCCGAACTTGCCGTCGGCTTTGACGATGTAAAAGCCGTCGGTAAGGACTTCCACTTTCTGAATGCGTGCATCGATCGTGAACTTTCCGCCCGAATCGAGCCGATCGGATTTGGCGTTTCTGATTTTCATCAGAAGGTCGCAGCCGAAAAGCTTGTCCTGGAATTGCGGCTCGATCTCCCACGTTCCGTCACGGTTTATGCAGCCAAATTTGCCGTTGAGCCCGGCAATCGCATGCTGGCCGACAAAGTTGCTCGCGTCGTCAAATCGCGGTTCGATCAACCAGCTCCCATTCGGATTGAGGTATCCGAGCTTGCCGCCGACCTTGGCGACCGCGGCGCCATTCCAGAAGCCATCGATGCGGTCGAACCTGACCTCTGTCAGCGGCTTGAGCGCTCGATCAAGCAAACTAAACTTGCCGTTGACCTTGATCCGGAGCGGATCTTTGCAGTTCGAGCCGAACAACTCTCCGTCCGGCAAGACCAGCGGCACTCCCTCGCTGGGAGCGGCGCGCTGCTTTCCGTCGTCGAATCCAATGGCCCAGCCATCGTCGCAGAGTTCGGGGAGTTGGCTGAATCGGGGGCCGACGATGAGCTTCCTGGACAAGTCGACGGCTCCGTACTTTTCGCCGATCCGGACCCAGAAGATGGTCTTGCCGCGTGCGCGCGAGATGTCGTCATACTGCGGTTCGATCACCCAAGCGCCGGTTCTATCGATGAGACCCCACTTTTTTCCAACGCCCGCAATGCTGAACCCGTCGTCTTCGAAAGAGCCGGCTGCATCGAATTTCGCCGGGATCACGAACGCGCCGGTCTGATCGATGAAGCCGGATTGTCCGCCGATGCGGGCAGAGGCGAGCCCATTGCGGAGATGGCCCAGGATTTCGAATCTTGGCTCGATCAACCAGGAGCCATCCGGCTTCATGACGCCCCAACCGGCTTCGGCTTTGACGCGGACCAGCGAACGGTCCTCCCGACCGAAGGTGCTGATTGCCGCAAAACCTGGTTTGCGTACCCATTCACCGGTCCGTGTGATCAGTCCCCATTTGCCGTCAGGTTCGATATCGTTGATGACAAGGAGCTCTTCGCGACCGACCAGTTCGGCGGCGCCCGGCGGGCCCCTATAGTGGCGATGGCCATCGTTCACCCAGAACACATCGGCCGTATGGGGAAGAGCCCGCGCAAAACGCGGCTCGAGCACCACATGGCCTTCGAGATCAATCAGGCCAGACTTTCCATCGACGCCGATCTCAGCGAGACCGTCCGAATAGGTTCCAGCGTTTTCATATTGCGGTTCGGCAACGACTCGACCTGTGGCATCGACGTAACCGTACAGACCGTTCAAGCGCACCAGCGCCCGGCCTTCGTAGAACTTGTCCACCCAATCATAGCGGGGAGCGACCGCAACGCTGCCGTCGCGATTGATCGCACCGCAGAGACCGCCGGGAAAAAGGCACGATGGCAGCGGAAAGGTCGTCGCCGCATCCGGAAGTTCCGGCGATGAGGCATTTGCTTCGTTGGCCAATGCGCGGCGCAGCTGGGCGTTGCGGAGTGCCTCCAACAGAGCGGGGGAACCCTGACGTCGGTCGGAGCCGATAGTCTGGGCGCGCGCTTGGTCGCCTTCCGCCAATGCCACGAGTGAGATGAACAGCAGCGAGGCAATGCAGCGAAGAATATCGGCCATAATGTGCGCCCCCGCTCAGGATCACTCGATCCTAAGTGGCAATATTGGACACAATTACGGCTTGTATGGCTTGGGCCGTGCAGCCTGCTAAACCGCGATATTGTCGATCAGCCGGGTGCGGCCGATCTTGGCGGCCACGAGCAGCCGCACCGGACCGTCCTTGATCGAGGACATCCGCGCCAGCGTCTCGGCATGGCGGGCTTCCAGGTAGTCGACGGCGAAACCGGCCTGCTCGATCACGGCTTCGCCCTCGATCAGCACCGGCGCGAAGGTTGCGCCTTTCTTGAGCTTGGCGGCGCAGTCCTTGAGCACGCGCTGCAATGTCGGCGCGGCGGCGCGCTCGTCGGGCGTGAGGTACGCGTTGCGTGAGGACATCGCCAGGCCATCCTTCTCGCGGACGGTTGGAACCCCGACGATCCGGCTGGCGATGTCGAGATCGCGCGCCATGGCGGTGACGACCTTGAGCTGCTGATAGTCCTTCTCGCCGAAGGTCGCGATGTCCGGCTGGACCTGCAGCAGGAGCTTGGCGACCACCGTGCAGACGCCGCCGAAGAAATGCGGGCGGAACTTATCCTCCAATCCGGCGAGGGCCGGACCGCCCGGCGTGACCTTTGTGGCAAAGCCGTCCGGGTACATCGTCGCCACATTTGGCGCCCAGATCGCGTCGACGCCGAGCGCCTTGAGCGCGGCCGTGTCTGCGTCCCAGGTGCGCGGGTAGCTTGCCAGGTCCTCGTGCGGCGCAAACTGGGTCGGGTTGACGAAAATCGAGACAACCACGCGGTCGCATTTGCGGCGTGCTGTGCGCACCAGCGTCAAATGGCCGTCGTGCAACGCCCCCATGGTCGGAACCAGGGCGACGGATTTACCGCGAAATTTCTCGCGCCAGCGGCGCAGCGCCGGCAGCGTCCGGATGATCTGGGTTCTGGTGGAGGTGATCTTGGTCACAGTGGTCTGGGCGGTTTGGGACTTAGATTTTCCCGGCACGGGACGGACCTTGGGGATGGTGCAAGTTAATCGTTAACCGATGGAAATCACGTGCTAAGCTTGACCGCAAGCGGGGGCGCAAAGATGACTTGGCCTGTTGAGGAGAGCCATGTCGGTTGAAGGTAGTGTGCGGCCGCGCTCAGCCTTTTGCGTTGTTCTGGGCAACGAAAAGGGCGGCTCGGGAAAATCGACGGTTGCGATGCATGTCGCGATCGCGCTGCTGAAAGCCGGGCAGCGGGTTGCGACCATCGACCTTGATTCGCGCCAGAAAAGCTTCACCCACTACATCGAAAACCGCAGGGCCTGGACCCAGCACGCCAAGCTCAATCTCGAGCTGCCGCAGCACTACTGCGTCTCGCGCGGCGAGGGCGCGCAGGTCGCCGACAACGAGGCCGCCGAGTTCAACGAGTTCGCCCAGGCGATCGAGGCCGTCGAGCACAGCCACGATTTCATCGTCATCGATACGCCGGGCCATGACAGCTATCTGATGCGGCTCGCGCATTCGATGGCCGACACCCTGATCACGCCGCTCAACGACAGCTTCGTCGACTTCGATGTGCTCGGAACCGTCGATCCGGTGACCTTCGCGGTGACCGGAACCAGCCACTTCTCCGACATGGTGCGTGAAGCGCGCCGTCAGCGCCGCATCGTCGATCACGCCACCATCGACTGGATCGTGGTGCGCAACCGCCTGTCGATGCTCGGCTCGCGCAACAAGCGCCTGGTCGGCGAAGGGTTGCAGGAACTGTCGCTGCGGCTCGGGTTCCGCCCGGTGGACGGTCTCGCCGAGCGCGTGATCTTCCGCGAGTTCTATCCGCGCGGTCTCACGGCGCTCGACAGTCTCGACGAGGACACGCTCGGCACGCGGCCGAGCATGTCGCACGTCACGGCGCGCGAAGAGGTCGAGGGCTTGCTCCGGCAGCTCAAGCTGCCGCTCGACGAGCGCGGCTTGCGCCGCGCCGCTGCCAAGCAGGAGTGGTTCGCCGCGCAGGCCAATCCGCTCGAGCTGCACGACATTATCGCCTCGTAGATCGGCCCGCGGCGGCGGCTACGCGACGTTTTGCGGCGCAACGGGCCATTGCGCCAGCCGGAACAAGGCGCACTTATAGGGTGGAGCGGGAGTTCCGACCGTCACCCTGATCACCATGCCGAAGAACAACGCGCCGACACCTGCGGACAGCCGCCACGAGACCGTGGTTGCGTCGTCGCGCTCCGAGATCGACGCCTTCCTCCAGGAGGTGAAGGCGCGGAAGCCCGTGGCGCCATCGGGGTCGCGCGGCCGGCTGATCTTTGCGCTCGACGCCACCATGAGCCGGCAGCCGCTGTGGGACACGGCCTGCAGGCTGCAGGGCGACATGTTCCGCGAGACCGCGGCGATCGGCGGGCTCGACGTGCAACTGGTCTACTATCGCGGCCTGGCCGAGTGCCGCGCTTCGGGCTGGGTCTCGGACGCGACGCGGCTCGGTGCGCTGATGGAGCGGATCGACTGTCGCGGCGGCCAGACCCAGATCAGCAAGATCCTCGCCCACGCCCGAACCGAGACCGGGAAGCGCAAGGTGCAGGCGCTGGTGTTCGTCGGCGACGCGATGGAGGAGCCGATTGACCGGCTTTGCGCGGTTGCGGGCGAGTTGGGATTGCTCGGCGTGCCGGTGTTCGCGTTCCAGGAGGGCCACGATCCCGAGGCCGAGCGCGCCTTCCGCGAGGTGGCGCGGCTGTCACGAGGCGCCTATTGCCGGTTCGACATGAGCGCTGCTCATGAGCTGGCCGAGCTCCTTCGCGCGGTTGCGGCTTATGCCGCGGGCGGCATGAAGGCGCTCGCCGATCTCAAGGCCCGCAACCACGGCGGCGCCGTCAAACTGCTGGCGCAGCTCAGATAGCCATGTCGCTGTTCTTCGGCATCGTCGTCCTGGTCTTCGTGCTGTGGGCGCTCAACGCCTACTCGAAGACCGATCCCAAAGTATTGGCCAAGGTGCTGCGGCCGGCCGGCGGCGCTGTGCTGGTGGTGGTCGCCGGCTTCCTGCTGTTGCGCGGGCAGTTCGAAGTGGCGATCCCGCTGGGGCTGAGCGGCCTTGGGCTGCTCGGCTGGGGGCCGCTCGCCTCGACCTCGTGGTTTCAGCGCACGCTGAAGTCGCCCGGCCAGACCTCGCGGGTGCGCACCGCCTTCGTCGAGATGGAATTGTATCACGACAGCAACGTCATGCGCGGCACGGTCCTGTCGGGCCGCAGGGCCGGCGCGTCGCTGGATTCGCTTCCGCTGTCGGCGCTGCTCGAACTCCTGACCGAGTTCGACGACGACAGCCGTGCGCTACTGACCGCTTATCTTGACCGCCGGGAGCCCGCCTGGCGTGAGCACGCGAATGGTGGTGCGGCAGCGGGGCAGGGCGCTGCGCGGCGTACTGGCAAAATGACGGAAGAGGAGGCTTATCAGGTCCTTGGCCTTGAGCCGGGCGCGAGCGCTGAGGCCATCGCTCAGGCTCACCGGACCCTGATGAAGAAACTCCATCCCGACCAAGGGGGGACGACGTACCTCGCGGCCCAGATCAACGCCGCGAAGGACGTTCTGCTGGCTCGCGGACGGCGGTAGCGGCCGCCGCGTCTGCTTCAGAGTCTGGGCCCCAAAATCTCGTGTCCCGCGTTCTGGGATCATATCTTTGCGCTCCCGCTGCCCGTGCTGCGAGAGGCCCCCAAGGTCATACTCTGTTTGACGACTACAGCCCCTGCCGGTGCTTTGAACCGGCCGCCGGTCTCCTTGTCGGAGACTCGATCGTTTGGCGCGAATCAAACTGCGCTGATCAAATTTAGCTCTGAAATGACAGGCGGCGCCAGAATTTTTTCTGGCGCCGCGAGAAGAAGGTTAGCGCGTCGGAGCTTCAGTGTTGCGTCAAAGCTTCAGCGCCATGCACTCGATGTCGTCGCGCTTCAGCTTCTTGCAGGTGGCCACGGCCTGGTCGCGATCGAAGCCGGCGAAGCGGGCGCGGTAGTAGGTCTTGGCGCCCTTCACGGTGCGTTCGATATAGGCCTCGGCCTTGTGGAACAGGTTCGAGATGCGGCCCTTGGCGGTGCCGAGCTTGCCCTTGGCTTCGCCCTCGTCCTCGTAGGCGCCGATCTGGATCGCCCAGCCGCCTTTGGTGGTGGAGGGCTTGCCCGGCACCGACGACACCGGGACATCGTCGGACTTGATCGAGGCGGTCTGCAGCTTGCCGAGCGGCGTGGCACGCGGCGTCACCGGCGCAACGACAGTGTCCGGCGCCTTCAGTGGCGCGGCGATCGCGGCGAGCTGGGGCACCTCGGCCTCAGGCGGCGTTGTGGCGGCAAACGCGGTGCGGACCGACTTGGTGGTCGCCGGATCCGGCGCGGTCTCGGCTGCGGCAGGCGCCGGCGCGTTGGTCAGTGCGTTGGCGCCCTTGGACGGCACCAGCTTGACCGCGAAGGTCTTCACCTTGACCGGCTTGATCGGCGCGTCGCTCGCGCCCGGGATCGCCGCGGTGGTGGTGTCCGGCGCGGGCTGCGCCAGCACCGGCATCGCCGGCGCGCTCTCGGCTTCGCTGGCCGCAACCTCAGGCTTCGGCTGAGCCTTCGGCTCCGGCTTGAACTCCTGCTTGGCGACTGGCGCAGGCGAGGGCGGCAGGCTCGGCTGCTCGCCCGCGAGGTTCAGGGTGGGCTTGGTCGAGGCGTCAGCGATGTTCTCCTCGATCAGCTCGCGCATCCGCGCGTCGCGGCTGCCGGCCGAGCGGCCGCCCAGCACGACGGCGACGATGTGGCGATAGCCGCGCTTCACCGACGAAACGAGGTTGAAGCCCGAGGCGTTGGTGTAGCCGGTCTTGATGCCGTCGACGCCTTCCACCTTGCCGAGCAGGTGGTTGTGGTTGCGCATGTTGTGGCCGCGATAGACGAAGTTCGCGAGCGAGAAGTAGCGATAGTATTTCGGAAAGCGCTGCTGGATCGCGATGCCGAGCAGCGCCTGGTCGCGCGCCGTGGTGACCTGCTCGTCGTTGGGCAGGCCGTTGGCGTTGCGATAGACGGTGTTCGACATGCCGAGCGCGCGCGCCTTCTTGGTCATCATCTCGGCGAAGTCGCTTTGCGTGCCGCCGCTGAGCGCTTCGGCGACAACCACCGCGGCGTCATTGGCCGACTTGGTGACGAGGCCGCCGATGGCGTCCTCGACCTTGAGCATCTGGCCGGGGCGCAAGCCCAGCTTGGTCGGCGCCTGGCTCGCGGCTTCCTCCGACACCGGCATCTCGGTGTCGAGCGCGATCTTGCCGGCTTCGAGACGCTCGAACAGCAGGTAGAGCGTCATGATCTTGGTCAGCGAGGCGGGATGGCGGCGGCCGTCGGGCGCTGCCTCGTGCAGCACGGCGCCGGTCTTGGCGTCGACCACAATGGCCGCATAGGCCGGACTGTAGCTTGCCGAAGCGGACATGCCGGTCCGCTTGACGAAATGGCGCTTACGCCCGCGGGCGTCCGCCGGATCGGTGATCACCGCGCAGAAGGCGACAATGGCGGCAAGGCTTACGCATCCCCAACGGAGCTTGCGGGAAGCTCCGACCGACATGCAACCCATGATCTGACTGTCCCCGTTCTTATATGCCCGCTTGGGCATCCGGCCAGTTTCCCGAGACCAGATACCCAGAACCCCTGTTTTCGCCCAAATTGTGCTCTTCAGCCGTTTTACGCCCAGTTTTCGGGCTTACCGTGTCCAAGTCAGCACAAAGGACGAAAGTATGCTTGCAGAGTTGCCAAGAAGTTAAACCAAATCAAGGACAACCACCGCCTTGGACGGCCGATTCAAGGCTTTTTTGAGTGCATTGCAAAAATAAGACTTGCCATATTTGTGCGCTGCAATATATTACCCGTCATTGCGGGCGGTTGAGCTGCGCAAGATCCAGGCAGGCAAGCGAAGTCAGTTTCACCGGGTAGGTCCCACCGAGCAGGTGCGGCGGAGAAAACGCAATGATGAAGAATTTCGAAGACATGCAGAAGATGGGCAAAGACAGCATGGATGCGACGATGAAGTCGTTCGGCACCTTGTCGAAGGCCAGCCAGCAGATCGCGGCGGAGTTCGCGGACTATTCGAAGAAGTCGTTCGAAGAGGGCACCAAGGTGTTCGAGAAGATGCTCGGCGTGAAGTCGCTCGATAAGGCCCTCGAGATCCAGGCCGACTACGCCAAGACCGCCTACGAGGGCTTCGTCGCCCAGGCGACCAAGATCGGCGAGCTCTATGCCGATCTCGCCAAGGAGACCTACAAGCCGTTCGAGGCCTACACCAAGGCTCCGGCGAAGTAATTCGTCTGCAAGGCTCTGATACGAAGCCCGGCCGAAAGGCCGGGCTTTTTGCTTGTCGCTTGGCGGCGCTGCGGTTGCGGCATGCTTGGCGGGCGCTCTACGACGCGTCCGTCTTGCGGGCGTGATAGGCGGCGAGCAATTCCGTCACCAGGATGCCGTCGATGGTCATGCCCTCCATCCGGCCTCCCGAGATCGAGGCGCCGGCAAGATTGGCCTTCACGATCTTGAGCCCGGCGAGATTGACGTCGTGCACTTTCCAGCCCGAGAGGTTGCAGTCCTCGAAGCTGGCGCCCGAGAGGTTGACGTTGGTGAACGAGCAGCCGGCGAGATTGACGTTGCCGATGGTCGAGCCCGCCATGTTGACGTCGTCGTACAGCGAGCCCGAGATGTCGGCATCGTGCACGTGCAGGCATTCCTTCACGCGATGAAGCTTCATCGGTCCTCCCGCTCTCGAGACTGTTGCCGCCGTTCATTCTAGCTTGCGCAAGACCGCGAAGCACGGCGACCCGTCTTTTGACATACGAAAATTTCGCGCGAAAAATTGCGACGGAGCTCCGCGAATTTAGCAACCTGGAAATTCTTGTGTTCTATGCTGCGCGAAGCTGGGGAAACAAAAAATCAAAACAAGCTCAGCACGAGCACTATGGGGCGGCCCCGGGGTAACTCCCGGGGCTTTTCTTTTTATCATTTGCGCCAGCGCTCGACGCGGATGCGTCAATTGACGCGCGATCTGCAGCAGGAACAGGACGGCATGCCGTCTGTCATTTGCTACAGCCGCCTGCGACCGCCCTTGCTAGTGCTGGGCTCGAGCGCAGGGAAGACGCATGCAGCCAACGAGTCCCATCGTCACGTGTCCGGGCTGCCTGATTGCGATGGCAACCGCGGCGACTGAAGCATTGCCCATGCGGCTCATGAAGATGACGTTCTGCTGCGGCAGATGCGGCACCGAGACGGTGCGCTTTTTCAAGAGCGAAGATCCCGCGCAGCCGGCTGCAACGCCGGGCTCGACCTGAGCTTGGTGCCGGAACAACAGCGCACACGTCGCCGGAGGATCGCAAGTCAGCCTGACGTTTTCCACATCGCGAAAATTTTGTGGCGGCGCTTTGTCGAATTGAGTGGAGCGCCGCCGCCAAACGCGCTGTGAGTGCTTCACGCGAGGAAACGCCGACAGTAACGCGAGAAACCACGCGTGGAGATCTGGCGATGCGGACCACGCGGTTTCTGCTACCGGGCGGCTTTATGACGTCGGGATTTCTTCTTCGGCATCATCGCAGCCCGCTCCAGCGCGCTGCGATGCTTGTCGCCGGTTGGCTTGCGGTATTTGATCTTGCCGACCGGCTCAGGCGGATGGGGCTTTTGCGTCATCGGTTCTCGGATGCTGGTGATGGAGGAAAGCGGCGAGCTGCTCGCGCAGCATCTCGTCCCGTTCGGTGTGATGCCCCGCAATGACGGCCTTTTCGAACAGCTGATGCTGGATGTCGCGGGGCAGGGCGCCCCAGGACTTGATGACCGCCTGGCCCAGCGCCAGGGCATATCGGGTGTCGTCGCTCATCGCCCTCACTCCTGCTCACTGTTGGCCCGCTCACTCCCGGGCCGCTAACGCCAGACCTTGCGGCGAGTTCCAGCCATGCGGCTCGCGCCTATCGCAAAGCCTGCACACCCTGGCATGCTTCTTGAATATTTTCCGCCCGGTTCTGGACATGGAAGTGCGCATGCCGTCTCGCCGAACAGCCGCTGCCGCTCTGCTTCTCAGCCTCGCCGCACTGACGCTCACCCGTGGTGCTCACGCCTCGGACTTTCCGGCCAAGACCGTGCGCATCGTCATCCCGTTCAGCGCCGGCGGCGCGCCGGACGTGCTGCTGCGCATCATCACGCCGCACCTCAGCGAGAAGTGGAAGCAGCCGGTGGTGATCGAGAACCGGCCGGGCGCCAACACCAACATCGGCACGCTGGTCGTCACCAAGGCGGAGCCCGATGGACACACGCTGCTGTTCAGCAGCGACGGCACGTTCATCTTCAATCCGCTGATCTATTCGTCGATGCCGTATTCGGTGTCGGAGCTTGCGCCGGTCTCGCTGGTTGCAACTGCGCCGGCCATGTTCACGATCGGCACCCATGTGCCGGCCAAGACCATTTCCGAATTCATCGCGCTCGCCAAATCAAAGCCCGGCGCGATCAACTACGGCTCGACCGGACCGGCCAGCGTCCAGCGCCTGCAGATGGAGTATTTCGCCGTGCTGACCGGCGTCGAGCTCACGCATGTGCCGTTCAAGGGCGCCAACGAGACCGTGATGGCGATGCTCGCCAACCAGATGGACGCGTCGATCCCGACGTCCTCGAACGTGCTGCCGCATCTGGCGACTGGCCGGCTTCGCGGGCTTGCCGTCACCACGGCGCAGCGCTTGCGGCAGGCGCCGGACATTCCGACCATGCAGGAGGCGGGCGTGGCCGGCTACGAGACCTCCAGCATGTTCGCGCTGTTCGCGCCGGCGCGAACGTCGGCGGATACGATCAGGAAGATCGGCGATGACGTCACCGAGATCATCATGCGGCCGGAGATCAAGGAGCAGCTTGCGGCCCGCGGCTTCGACGCGCAGGGCAAGAACGCAGCCGCGTTTCAGGCAATCATCGACAAAGATACGAGCAAGTGGCAGCAGATCATCACCACGGCCAAGCTCAGAGAGAAGATCAAGGACGAGTAGAGCAGGCGGCCGCGTGCCTCAGTGCCGCAGCTTGTTGGGCCGGCCGATAAACTCCAGGCCGACCTCGTCCTTCTTGCGCCACACCACCTTGGACTTGAACGAGACCTTGCCGTCGCGGGTGAAATGCAGATCGAACTGCTCGGCAAGCTCGACGCCGGGCTGCACCACGATCTTCGCGCCGGTCTCGGAAACATCGGCGACCACGCACTCGATCGCGGCGCCGCCGTCGCGCGGCGCAATCCAGCAATGGCGATCGAGACCGGTGCGGCGGTGCCTGCGGGGGTCGCTGGCCATGGGCGGTTTGCCTTTTCGTTTGGGGCAAAGAGGCCCCGGCCGCAGCCGGGGCCTCCCTGTCAGTCAGGGGTAGAGTGCAAGCGTGCTGAGGCTCAGACTTATCCCAGCGGACCCACCCTATCGGCGACAGGCTTTCCGCGCATTTAAGCGGGAACTACGTAGTTTACCGAGCGGCTGTCCGGTTTTTCCGGACGCCGTGGGGCCTCAGAGCGGGTGATCGCAAGGGAGCCGCACGAGCAAAAAAGCCCGGCCTTGCGGCCGGGCTTTTCGTTGGCGTTCGTCTGCCGTTATTGCGCGATGCGCAGGTTCGACAGGAAGGTGCCGATCTGCTGGAAGGTCGAGACCATCTGGCTCGCCGAGGTCAGCAGGAAGAACTTGTCGGTGGTGCTGGCGCAGGTCCTCAACAACGACGAGGTGGGATCGCCGCCGGTGTTGACCTGCACGGTGTAGAGCGTGATGCCCGACGCCTTGATGTTCGCGCAGGTGGTGGCCTGGCGGAGGTCGATCTGTGACTGCTGGGTGTACCAGCGGTTCTGGGTGTTCAAGCCGTCGGTCAAGAGGATGATGACCTTCGAATACTGGTAGTTCGGATCCTCGGCGGGAGGCGCCGGATAAGGGCCGCCGCCGACCAGTGACATCCAGCCGTGGGCGAGACCGATGCCCTGGTTGGTGTTGCCGTTGGGATAGAAGCTGTTGACCAGGGTCTTCATGCCGGCCCAGTCGTAGCTCAGCGCCTTAATCTGCGGAGAGCAATAGTCGTACTGCTCGGCGGAAAACAGCGTGTCGGTCTTGGTAATGTCCGGCGCCATGACGTTGGTGTCGGTGTTCAGGCTGCTCGGCGCGTTGGAGTTGCCGCGGTCGACGACGCAGCCGTTCCAGGTGTTGTGGTTGTCCGCGGTCCAGGTGCCGTTGCAGTTGGCCTTGGTGCTGTTGTTGCCGTTGCCCCAGCCCCAGCCGTTACCATTGCCATTGTTGCCGCTGCAGGAGCCGTTGTTGTTGTCCCAATCCGTCCAGTCGATCCACTTGGCCTGGTAGTTGCTCTTGCCGACGTTGACGTCCTTGCTGAACGGGATGATCGAGACATAGACGTCGCCGTCGGTCGCGGCCGCGCTCTTGAGCTGGTCGAGCAGGCTCTTGGTCGCGGTCTGCAGCGCGGTCATCTTGCCGTCGTCGGCCATCGAGCCGGTGGTGTCGAGCACCAGCGCGACGCGGAGCTTGGTATTGCCCCACTTGATCTTGGAGTCGACGCCGACCTTCATCTGCGTCGTGCCGATGAGGTTCATGAAATCGGTTTTCACGTTGGCCGTGGCGGCGACGACGATCTGGCTGCCGCCGGTCGTGGTGTAGGTGGCGGTCACCTGCAGGCCCTGGGCCTCCGGCCGGTTGAACAGCGCCTTGAAATAGGCGTCGCCTTTGCTCTGGATGTCGGTGGAGTTCATCCCGGACGCGATCTTCGACAGCATCAGCGCGGTCGAGTCGGAGGCGGCCTGCATCGCCGACTTCACCGAGTTGGCGCGGCTGTAGTCGACGGCGGCGCCGACGAAGCCGACCATCGGGATGGTGGCCAGCGCGAACGTGATCGTCACGTTGCCGGCGTTGGCGGTGCGCAGCTCCTGCACAAGCTTGCGGAAGCGATTGAACAGGGACGTGATGCCCATGGCGGTCTGCCTTCTTAAACGGATGACGAGCCCATTCCTGGTCGCAGACGTAAACGGAAGGTGTGAAAAGCGCGTAAAGTGAACCGTAGAAACTGCGGCAAATACTGTGGATCGCGGTAATGCGGGTGCGAGGACTTGCGCGCGGTAAATAGATGCGAAAGCACTGCAAAGAATTCGCGCGATCTTCTTAGCAACTCGGCAACCATGGCGCGGCCGGTGTCCCGAACCGTGACAGCTCACTGCGCGATGCGGAGATTGGCGAGGTTCTGCGCGATCGAGCTGAACACGCTGTTGAGCTGGCTCGCCTGCTGCACGTCGTAATACATCGACGGCTTGGTGGCGCAGCCCTGCAGCAGCGTGACGTCGCCGTCGATCACCCGCACCGTGTAGAGCTTGATGTTGGCGGCCTTGATGTTGTCGCAGGCCTTCTGGGTGCGGGCGTCGATCGTCGACTCCGTCGAGCTCCAGCGGTTCTGGGTGTTCTGGCCGTCGGTCATCAACACGATCACCTTGTCGAGGTCTTGCGCCGGCGCCGGCGCCTGGAACGGCTCGTTCGGCGACAGCGTCTGGAAGCCCATAGCGAGACCGATGGTGACGTTGGTGTTGCCGGTCGGCGTCATGGCGTCGATCTTGGAATTGAGCGCGGTCCAGTCCTCGCTGAGCGGCATCATCGAGGTCGGGCAGTTCGAAGCCTGGTGGGCGCGGAACAGCGTCGCCGGCGCGCCCGCAACCGTGGCGGTGTTGGTCACGTCGTTGTTCTGGTCGCGGTCGTAGACGCAGCCGTTCCAGTTGCTGTGCGGCGAGGGCGTCCAGACCTTGGTGTGCGACTCGCAGCTCGATTTGGTCGTGTAGCTGGTGTTGCTGCACTTGCCGTTGACGGCCTCCCAGTCGGTCCAGTCGATCCAATAGGAGTTGACGTTGCTGGTGCCGACGTTGACGTCGGTGGCGAACGGCACGATGGCGACCTTGATGTCGCCCGGCTGCTTGGCGGCGTTCTTCAGCGTGGTGAGGAGATTATGGGCCGCGGTCTTGAGGTTCGTCATCTTCTGGCTTTGGGCCATCGAACCGGTGTTATCGAGCGCCAGCACGAGGTTGAGTTTCTTGATGCCCCAGGACACCTGGGAGCTTGCCGACAGGTTGATCTGCGACTGGCCCAGCATCCGGGAGAACACCGTGTTGACGCTCGCGCTGCCGGTCATCTTGATCAGGTAGTTGCCCGCCTGCGGCTGCGTGAGCTGAGTCTGGACCTGAACATTCAGGGCCTCGGGCCGGGTGAACAGGGTCTTGAAAGTGTCCTGAGCCCGTTGGCCGAGCGCGTCGGCGGCGAGCGTCGGCGCGTCTTTCGACATCAGCAGGGCGCTGGCATCGAGGGCGGCCTGCATGGCGGTGCGGGTCGAGGCGGCGCGGCTGAAGTCGACGGCGGCACCGACAAAGCCGAACAGCGGCAGGGCAGCGAGCGCGAGCATGGGCGCAACACCGCCGTCGCGATTCCAGGCGAATCGCCGCAACAGAGCTGAGAGATTCATCGATCAGAAGGCCCTTAATTGAACCGCCGCATCACGGGCACGGCGGCCACCCCCGGTTCTTATGGACACGCTTTTTGCGTGTTTTGCCCATCATCGAGCCCAGGCCTTGAGATTGGATGTCGGGGAAAGATCGAAATTTCTGCAACTTCGCCCAGGAAACGCCCCGGAAAGCGCCTGGGAACACGCCAACAATTGAACAATCGGATCAGGAACCTATCTGTGACGAGGGATTTCTCCGCTTGTCTCCTGTCGCTGGGTTCCGCCCCAATATGACTGTGCATGGCTTGCCCGGCGCCGTCTGGCAGGGCGGCGGGGAGCGTCCTATGATGAGGTTAGCAGCACTTAAGCTTTGGAATTCTGGAAAGTCGCCCGTCTCGCCATGAAAGGCCCGAAAGACACCTCTGAAAACCGGCCCGGCCGCCCCGTTTGGGGTGATGGACGAGGCCGGCCGCGGTCGCCTGTTGGCGCCGGCGATGACGAGAAGCGCAAGGACGATGGCGGCGAGCGGGGCCCGGGAAGCCCCGGGACCGCGGTCATCACCAAGACCAAGCCGCAGACCAAGCGGCCCAACCTCTATCGCGTCCTGCTGCTCAACGACGACTACACGCCGATGGATTTCGTCATCCACGTGCTGGAGCGGTTCTTCAACAAGGACCGCGAGGGTGCGACCCGAATCATGCTGCACGTGCATCATCACGGCATCGGGGAGTGCGGCATCTACACCTATGAGGTGGCTGAGACCAAGGTGACGCAGGTCATGGACTTTGCCCGCAAACACCAGCATCCTTTGCAGTGCGTCATGGAAAAAAAGTGAGCCGGTAATAGATACGGGACAAGCGGACGGAAAAACACCGTCGATGGAACAAATGCCCTGGGGAGGGCGTCCAATACAAATGACAAAGGGCCTCTGATGCCGACATTCTCCCGCAGCCTCGAGCAATCGCTCCACAGGGCGCTGGCGCTCGCCAATGAGCGCCATCACGAATACGCGACGCTCGAGCATCTGCTGCTCGCGCTGATCGACGACCAGGACGCCGCAGCCGTGATGCGGGCCTGCAATGTCGACCTGGACAAGCTCAAAAGAAACCTCGCGTCGTACCTGGAGTCGGAGCTGGAGAACCTGGTCACCGACGGTGGCGAGGACAGTAAGCCGACCGCGGGCTTCCAGCGCGTGATCCAGCGCGCCGTGATCCACGTGCAGTCCTCGGGCCGCGAGGAGGTCACCGGCGCCAACGTGCTGGTCGCGATCTTCGCCGAGCGCGAGAGCCACGCCGCCTACTTCCTGCAAGAGCAGGACATGACCCGCTACGACGCGGTGAACTACATCAGCCACGGCATCGCCAAGCGGCCGGGCATGTCGGAGACCCGCAATGTGCGGGGCGCCGACGAGGAGCCGGACTCCAAGAGCGGAGGTGGCGGCGGCGACGGCGAGCCCAAGAAGAAGGGCGACGCGCTCGAGGCCTACTGCATCAACCTCAACAAGAAGGCCAAGGACGGCAAGATCGATCCGCTGATCGGCCGCGAGTCCGAGATCAACCGCACCATCCAGGTGCTCTGCCGAAGGCAGAAGAACAACCCGCTGTATGTCGGTGAAGCCGGCGTCGGCAAGACCGCGATCGCCGAAGGCCTCGCGCGCCGGATCATCCACGGCGAGGTCCCGGATGTGCTGAAGAACGCGACGGTGTTCGCGCTCGACATGGGCACGCTGCTCGCAGGCACGCGCTACCGCGGCGACTTCGAGGAGCGGCTCAAGCAGGTGATCAAGGAGATCGAGGCCTATCCGGGCGCGATCATGTTCATCGACGAGATCCACACCGTGATCGGCGCCGGCGCCACCTCCGGCGGCGCGATGGACGCCTCGAACCTGCTGAAGCCCGCTCTCGCGGGCGGCACCATCCGCTGCATCGGCTCGACCACCTACAAGGAGTACCGCCAGTACTTCGAGAAGGACCGCGCGCTGGTGCGGCGCTTCCAGAAGATCGACGTCAACGAGCCGACGATCCCCGACGCCATCGAGATCATGAAGGGCCTGAAGCCGTATTTCGAAGCCTTCCACAAGCTGAAGTACACCAACGACGCCATCAAGGCGGCGGTGGAGCTGTCGGCGCGCTACATCCACGACCGCAAGCTCCCCGACAAGGCGATCGACGTGATCGACGAGTCGGGCGCGGCGCAGATGCTGCTGCCGGAGAGCCGGCGCAAGAAGACCATCGGCATCAAAGAGGTCGAGACCACCATCGCGACGATGGCGCGCATCCCGCCGAAGACGGTGTCGAAGGACGACGCCGAGGTGCTGCAGCATCTCGAGCAGACGCTGAAGACCGTGGTCTACGGCCAGGACAAGGCCATCGAGGCGTTGTCGGCCTCGATCAAGCTCGCCCGCGCGGGCCTGCGCGAGCCGGAGAAGCCGATCGGCAGCTACCTGTTCTCGGGTCCGACCGGCGTCGGCAAGACCGAGGTCGCAAAGCAGCTCGCTGCGAGCCTCGGCGTGCACCTGACCCGCTTCGACATGTCGGAATACATGGAGCGTCACACCGTCTCGCGGCTGATCGGCGCGCCTCCGGGCTATGTCGGCTTCGACCAGGGCGGCTTGCTCACCGACGCGATCGACCAGCATCCGCACTCGGTGCTGTTGCTCGACGAGATCGAGAAGGCGCATCCGGATCTGTTCAACGTGCTGCTGCAGATCATGGATCACGGCAAGCTGACCGATCACAACGGCAAGCAGGTCGACTTCCGCAACGTCATCTTGATCATGACCACCAATGCCGGCGCGGCCGACATGGCCAAGGCGGCGTTCGGCTTCACCCGGCAGAAGCGGGAGGGCGACGACACCGAGGCGATCAACCGGCTGTTTGCGCCGGAATTCCGCAACCGGCTCGACGCGGTCGTGACCTTCGCGCATCTGTCGCCGGAGGTGATCTCGAAGGTCGTCGAGAAGTTCGCCCTGCAGCTCGAGGCGCAGCTCGCCGACCGCAACGTCACCATCGAGCTGTCCGAGGAGGCGAGCCGCTGGCTCATTGCCAACGGCTATGACGAGCTGATGGGCGCCCGCCCGATGGCCCGCGTCATCCAGGAGCACATCAAGAAGGGGCTCGCCGACGAGGTGCTGTTCGGCAAGCTCAAGGGCGGCGGCCATGTCCGCGTCGTCGTGGTCAAGGACGATACCGGCAAGGACAAGCTCGGCTTCGAATTCCTCGACGGCCCGGTCACGCCGAAGCCTGAGAAGATCCCGGAGAAGAAGGCGCGCAAGCCGCGTCAGCCGGGCTCGCGGAAGAAGAAGCCGGACGGCCCGAAGGATGGCGGTGACGGCGGGCCGCGCGGCGGCTCCACGGTGCCGAAGGTGCCGCTGGTCAAGGCGTAAGCCAAAGCGGCTTCCATCAACGAGAGTGATCAATCGCCGGGCTTTATGGCCCGGCGATTTTCTTTTCATGGGTCCATGAGGCCGCGGGCCGTTGCACGTCCGGCGCTGTCATGTGACCAAGAGCGGTATGGCCGAACCGCCGCAACACGAACCGTCTCCTGAGCCCGCGCGGCCGTGGCCGCGGGTGTTCGCTGAAGGCTATTTCACCGCGATCCGCTCGGTGTTCTTCTACGTGCTGGTCGGCAATTACGTGGGCCTCGGCGCGCTGGCTTTCGAGTTCGGTTTCAGCTTCTGGTGGATGGCGGCCTCGACGCTGCTGATCTGGGCCGCGCCCGCGCAGGTGATCCTGATCTCGACGCTCACCACCGCGAGCCTGGTCGAGGTGGCGCTGGCCGTGACGCTGTCGAGCGTGCGCTTCCTGCCGATGGTGGCGGCGCTCATCCCGCTGTTCAACGCGCCGGGCCTGCGCCAGCGCGACCTGATCATGCCGATGCACGTCACTGCGATCAGCGTCTGGGTCGAGGGCATCCGGCTCTTGCCGCAGCGCCCGCGCGGCGAGCGGGTGGCGTTCTACAACGGGCTCGGCTCGGGCCTGATGTCGGGTGCGATCATCGGCGGCGCGCTCGGCTTCTATCTCGCCGGACGGCTGCCGGTGATGCTCGCCGCGACCTTGCTGTTCTTCACGCCGATGGCGCTGTTCATGTCGACCATGCGCAACGCGCGGGCGCTGCTCGACCGGCTGGCCTTCGGGCTCGGCCTCGCGATCGGGCCGCTGGTGGCGTGGCTCAACTTCGGCCTCGACCTGATGTGGACCGGGCTGATTGCGGGCACCATTGCGTATGCGGTCCACCGCTGGCGCGAGAGCAAAGTGAGCGCCAAACCATGAAGCTCAAGCCATGAAGCTCCTGCTCAACGACGTCGGGCCGTGGTTCGCGCTTTTGCTCGTGGGCTTCCTGCCGAACGAGATCTGGCGGCTCGCGGGTCTCGTGCTGGTGCGCGGCCTCGACGAGAACTCGCAGATCATCACCTGGGTGAGGGCGGTCGCGACCGCGATGCTGGCCGGTGTGCTGGCGCAGCTCATTCTATCGACCAGCGGGGCGCTGGCGCTCATCCCGGTCGCCGTACGGGTCGGCGCGGCCGCGATCGGCTTTGCGGCCTTCCTGCTGGCGAAACGCTCGGTGTTCGCCGGCGTCGCTGCGGGCGAGCTTGCCGTGATGGCCGGGGCCTATTGGTTCACGGCTTGATCTTCATCGTCCGGAGGTCGAACTCGATCCCAAGGCCGGCTTCCAGCGTTAGATTCAACAACTCATCCAGGCTGAAATCCTCCACGCGCCCGTTCATCAACTTCCGCAGTTCAGGCTCATCAATTTCCAGGCGTTCGGCGGCGGTCGCATCCGGCACGCCCCAGGCGCGAACAGCGAGCCGGATTCGTGTCAGCAATTTGTTGCGCGTTTCCAAGTCCTCGTCTGGGTCATCGTGTGGCGTCTGCATCGGTCGATCTCCGCTGATGGCCGCAAATGGTGGCCGTCACGCACCCTTCAACGCCGCGGCAAGCCTCTGCGCGTGAGCGGCCAGCACCTCGGGCTTTTCCTTCTCGCTCGCGGGCGGTTTCATGGCGACGCCCGCGACGCGGGGGATGACGTGGACGTGGAGGTGGAAGACCACCTGGCCGCCGGCGCCCTCGTTGAATTGCTGGATGGTGATGCCGTCGGCGGAAAATGCGGTCATCGCGGCCCGCGCGATCTTCTGCGACGCCCGTGCCACCGCGGCAAGATCGTCAGGCTCGACGTCGAGCAGGTTGCGGGCCGGCGACTTCGGGAGCACCAGGGTGTGGCCCGGCGCGCGCGGCATGATGTCGAGGAAGGCGAAGACCTTGTCGTCCTCGTAGACCTTGTAGCACGGCAGCTCGCCGCGCAGGATCTTGGCGAAAATATTCTGGGTGTCGTAGCTCGGCATTCAGGCCTCCGGCGGAATCACGCCATCAATATAAACGCACTCAATCCTGTTCCTGCTCGGCCAAATCCTTGCGGAACGGCGCGGCCGCCGCAAGCTCCTCGCCGGCCGCTTCCACATAGGCGCGCTCGCGCACCAGGTAGTCGGCGACGGCGCGGCGCAGCCCCGGATCGGCGATGTAATGGGCCGAATGGGTGGTCACCGGCATGTAGCCGCGGGCGAGCTTGTGCTCGCCCTGGGCGCCGGCCTCGACGCGCTTGAGCTTGTGCTGGATGGCGTATTCGATCGCCTGATAGTAGCAGAGCTCGAAGTGCAGGAACGGGTGGTGCTCGATCGCGCCCCAGTGGCGGCCGAACAGCGTGTCCGAGCCGCGGAAGTTGATGGCGCCGGCGATGTAGCGGCCGTTGCGCTTGGCCATCATCAGCACGATGTCGTCCGCCATGCGCTCGCCGATCAGCGAGTAGAACTTCCGCGTCAGGTAGGGACTGCCCCATTTGCGCGAGCCGGTCTCCATGTAGAACTGGAAGAACGCGTCCCACACCGACTCCGTGAGGTCGCTGCCGGTCAGCCATTCCACCGTGATGCCGGGCGAAAGCGCGTCGCGCCGCTCGCGCCGGATGGTCTTGCGCTTGCGCGCCGACAGCGCCTCCAGGAACGCGTCGAAGGTGGCGTAGCCGCCGTTCTCCCAGTGGAACTGCTGGTCGGTGCGATGCAGGAACTTGTGCCCGGTCAGGAACGTCGATTCGGCCTCCGGCAGGAAGGTGAGATGGACCGACGACGCCTGATGCATCCGGCAAAGCTCGATCAGCCCCGCGACGAGGCCCTCGCGAATCCGCTCGGCGTCGGGCGAAGGCCGCACCAGCAGCCTGCGGCCGGTCGCAGGCGTGAACGGCACCGAGACCTGGAGCTTGGGGTAGTAGCTGCCGCCGGCGCGCTCGTAGGCCTCGGCCCAGCCGCGGTCGAAGACGTATTCGCCACGCGAGTGCGATTTCAGATAGCAGGGCACCACGCCCGCGATGGTGCCGTCGGTTGCCTCGGCTATCAAATGCTGCGACTGCCAGCCGGTGCGCGCGGTGGCCGAGCTTGAGTCCTCGAGCGCGGATAGAAATTCGTGGGATATGAATGGATTGGATGGAAGCTCCGAAGTGGATTCACCGGAAATGCTGCGCAGTTCAGAATCCGGTTGAGCGTCCTGAACGGTGCTCACCCGCGGATTGGCGCAGGCGTTCCACGCGGCAGCATCGATCTCCTTGATCGCCGGCACGGCGCGGAGCGTCAGGTCGGCGGCTGGGGCAGCGGTTTTGGCGGGCATGGCTGGGGCCTACATTCCAATTATGGCCGAAAGCCCTCAAAAATCATCTGGTCGGCGTGCGAAATGGCAGCCCTGCGTTGCTCGGGCGTGCGCACCGTCCAGGTCAGCACCGGCCGGCGAAGCAAGGAGCGCGCCGCCCGCGGCAGGAACGTTTCCAGGTCCTTCACCCGGTAGGCCAGGAACTGCGGGCAGGCGGCCAGCAGCGCCCGGGCGTAGCCGAGGCGGGACATGGCCCGCCCCGGGTCGTCATTCTCGCGCCGCTGGGCGACCAGGCCGCGCTTGAGCTTCGGCGCAAGCCTCCGGACGCTAGCTACCAGCGACGGATCGAACGACATGGCGGCGACCGGCCCGGAATAGCCGGCCAGCACCGCGGCGGTCCGCGCGGCGATCCGCTCGTCGCCGTTGAAGCGGCTTTTCAGCTCGACCAGCATCGGCACCCGGCCGGCGACGAGATCGCACAGCTCGCCGAGCGTCAGCATGCGGTCGGAGGTCGCGAAAAACTCGATGGCCTTCAGCTCAGCCGCGCTGCGCTCGTCGAGCCGGCTGTTGCCGCGGGTGAGCCGTCCGAGGATGAAGTCATGGTGCACCATGGCTTCGCCGTCCGCGCTGATCTGCACGTCGCATTCGATGCCGTAGCCGGCCTCGACAGCCAGGCGGAACGCCGACGGGGTGTTCTCGATGACACCCGCGGCGCTGTCATGCAGGCCGCGGTGGGCGTAGGGCTGCGCGGTGAGCCAAGTCTGCGCGGCGAGCCGGTTGGCCATCGCGCACGCCCGCTCAGGCCACTTCGAAGGCGGCTTCCACCTCGACCGCGGCGTCGAGCGGCAGCGCCGCCACGCCGATGGTGGTGCGGGCGTGGCGGCCCTTGTCGCCGAACACCGCGACCATCAGGTCGGAGGCGCCGTTCATCACCTTGGGCCCGTCCGGGAAGCCCGCCGCCGAGTTGATGAAGCCGCCGAGCCGCACCACGCGGGCGATCTTGTCGAGATCGCCGATTCCCGCCTTCAGCTGGGCCAGGATGTTGATGGCGCAGGCGCGGGCCGCCTTGGTGCCTTCGTCGATCGACACGCCGCCGCCGAGCTGGCCCTTGGCGACGAGCTTGCCTTCGGTGTCGAGGCAGAGCTGGCCCGACACCACCAGGAAATTGCCGGTGCGCACGAACGGCACGTAATTGGCGACCGGAGCCACCGGCTCGGGCAGAACAATGCCGAGTTCTGCGAGCCTCTTTTCAACGGTACCGGCCATGGGGTCCTCCTTCACGGTGCGCCAGAATCACGGATAAGATCACGAACATTTGGATGCACAAAAGCGCGGCAACACCCCGTGCACAGGTTAACAGCCCCAAATGCCCATCAAATCGCCGCCTTTTCATCGCCGATCAGGGTAAGCCTTGCAAGCATGGTCGCGGCATCCTGTTGCGGCCAATTGTGACGCGCCGTATTTTGCCCAAAGGGCGACGCCACAAGCGCGTTTCACGCGCGTCTTGACGCGCTATGGAGATTTTTCAGATGCCTTTGCCCAAAACGCCCACCTGCCTGACTGTTGCCGGTGCGTTCTTGGCCGCCCTGAGCTGGACCGCGGTGCTGCCGGTGGCGTCTGCCGCCGCACAGCAAAGCGCGCCGATGGCGCTTGCATCGCATCGCGCGGTCTATGACCTCAAGCTCTCCAGCACCCGCGGCAAGCGCTCGATGAGCGCGGTGCGCGGCCGCATCCTCTACGACTTCAGCGGCAATGCCTGCGAGGGCTATGCGCTGCAATTCCGCCAGGTGTCCGAGCTCGACAGCGGCGAGGGCAAGGTCGCGGTCTCGGACCTGCGCGCCACCTCCTGGGAGGACGGCGAGGCGAAGCGGCTGCGCTTCCACTCGCAGAATTATTTCGACGACAACCTGCGCGACAAGGTCGACGGCGAGGCCGCGCGCGATAAGGACGGCGTCGAAATCAAGCTCACCGAGCCGGACGAGAAGAAGCTCGACCTCAAGGCCGATCTGGCGTTCCCGACCGAGCATGTCCGCCGCATCATCGCGGCGGCGCGCGACGGCAAGACGCTGCTGCAGGTCTCGGTCTATGACGGCTCCGACACCGGCGAGAAGATCTACGATACGCTGACCGTGATCGGCAAAGCGATCGCGCCCGACGCCACCAAGCCGGACGACGCCACCGCCAAGGAGGCGTCGCTCGCCACCATGACGCGCTGGCCGGTGACCATCAGCTATTTCGATCGCGCCGCGAAGGACAAGGACGGCGAGCAGCAGCCGGTCTATGCCATCACGTTCGAGCTCTACGAGAACGGCGTGTCGCGCGCGCTGCTGCTCGACTACGGCGACTTCGTGCTGACCGGCGAGATGACGTCGCTGGAGCTGAAGGACACCAAGGCCTGCAAGTGAGCTGCGCGCTTCAGCGCGTAGCCGCTATCCTGAGACCAGCCGCTGGTTGAGCGGCTCGTCTCGCGCGACCGGCCGTCTCTAATCCCCAACCAGCGAGCGTGATTTGCTGCGGCGCAGATGCCCGTCGCGGCACGTTTGCTGCATGCCTGGCCCCTGGAAGAATTCCACACGGCGTCAGGAAAAACCGCCAAGCGACGAGCCAAGCGACTTAAGGATTAGTCCGACCGCGTGACCAGACGCTTGGACGGCTGCTACCGTACCGGTGTCCACGATCCATCCGAGGATTCCGGTCTGCGGAGATCGTGACGCCGGAAGAGCCACAGCTGCCGCCGGTCATGGGGACTATGGGGAGTCTGAAATGTCCAACAGGTTCACGCAGTACATCCTGATCGCAATGGCGCTTGGCATTGTGATGGGGACGCTGGTCTTCAACTATCTTCCCGACAGCCGCGCGGAAATCGCAGCCGACGTCAATCTGATCGCGATGCTGTTCCTGCGCTTGATCAAGATGATCATCGCGCCTCTGGTGTTCGCCACGCTCGTGGGCGGCATCGCGCATATGGGAAGCGGCTCGAAGCTCGGCCGCATCTTCGCAAAGACCATGGGCTGGTTTGTCAGCGCGTCGTTCGTGTCGCTGCTGCTCGGCCTCGTGATGGTCAATCTGCTGCAGCCCGGCGCGAACTTCCCCGGCACGCTGCCCGACAAGACGCAGGCGACGGGGCTTCCGGTCTCCGCGTTCTCGTTCGAGAAATTCCTCCTTCATCTGGTCCCGACGTCGATCGCCGATGCCATGGCGCAGAACGAGATCCTGCAGATCGTGATCTTCGCCATCTTCTTTGCCGTGGCGCTCGGCGCGATGCCGGAGCGATCGAAGCCGCTGTTGTCGCTGATCGACGACCTCGGCCACGTCATGCTGAAGGTCACCGGCTACGTCATGCTGTTCGCGCCGCTCGCAGTCTGGGCCGCCATCATGGCGACCGTGTCGAAGAACGGCCTCGGCGTGCTGTGGAAGCTGATCGTCTTCATGGGCGGCTTCTATCTCTCGCTCTTGATCCTGTGGGTCATCCTGGTCGTCGTGGGCTTCGTCGTGATCGGCCCGAGATACAGCCATCTGCTGCGGCTCATCCGCGAGCCCTTGATGATCGCGTTCTCGACCGCGAGCTCGGAGGCGGCCTATCCCAAGACGCTGGAGGGCCTCAACCGCTTCGGCGCCTCGTCGCGGATCTCGAGCTTCGTGCTGCCGCTCGGCTATTCGTTCAATCTCGACGGCACCATGATGTACTGCACGTTCGCGGCGGTCTTCATCGCGCAGACCTATCACATCGACATGTCGCTCGGGACGCAACTCGCGATGCTCGCGACCCTGATGATCACGTCGAAGGGCGTCGCCGGCGTGCCCCGCGCCTCGCTCGTGGTCATTGCCTCGACCTTGAGCCAGTTCGGCATTCCGGAGGCGGGCCTCTTGATGATCATGGGCATCGACACGTTCCTCGACATGGGCCGCAGCGCCACCAACGTGATCGGCAACTCGCTCGCCACCGCGGTGGTGGCGAAATGGGAGGGCGAGCTCAAGGAAGAGCACGCGCTCGGGCCCGACGACGTGGTGCCGCCGGACATGATCCCGGGGGAGATTCCTGCTGCGGCAGCGCACTGACGGGAGCTGCACATGAGCGGGTCTCTCGTGATCTGGCCTCTTGGCAGCCTGGGGCGGCGGCTCGGCGCCTCGATCCTGTTAGGTCTCGTGTTGACGACACCGGTTGCCTTCGCCCAGACCACCGGCGATGAGGGCCTGAGCCCGACGCTCGCCAACATCAAGCGGACGCATGCCGTGCGTCTGGGTTATCGCGAAAGCTCGCCGCCGTTCTCGTTCCTCGATCAGGCGAACCGGCCGATCGGCTACAGCCTCGAGCTTTGCGAGGCGATCGTGGATGAGATCGGCGTTGCGGTCGACGACGCCAATCTCAAGATCGAATACGTCAAGGTGACCTCGGACAGCCGCATTCCGGCGGTGCTGCAAAACCAGATCGACCTGGAATGCGGCTCGACCACCGCCAATGCCGAGCGCGCCAAGCAGGTGGCGTTCTCGCCGCTCATTTTCGTTGCCGGCACCAAGCTGATGGTGGCCAAGGCGTCGGGCGTGTCGACCATTCAAGACCTCAAGGGCAAGGCGGTCGTGGTGACCAAGGGCACCACCAACGAGCAGGCCATCCGCACCGCCGACAAGAAGTTTGCGCTCGGCCTCAACATCGTGGTCTCGCCGGACCACGAGCAGTCGTACCAGATGCTGGCCGACCAGAAGGTGGATGCCTTCGCCACCGACGACATCCTGCTTTACGGCCTGATCGCCCGGCATAAAGCGCAGGACCGGTTCCGCGTGGTCGGCGACTATTTGTCCTACGACCCTTACGGCATCATGTTCCGCAAGGGCGAGCCGCAGGTCGCCGCGATCGTGGAGCGAACCTTGCGCAAGCTCGCCACCAACCGCGACCTGATCCCGCTGTACAACAAGTGGTTCGTGTCGCGCCTGCCGACCGGCGAGAAGCTCGGCGTCGCGATCTCCCCGCAGCTCGAAGAGAGCTTCAAGGTGCTGGACGACGGGCAGGGGAGTGCGAACTAAGCTCAAGCGGGTCGGGCGCTCCATCTGACTTGCGTCATGGCGACGCCGGAGATCGTGAGCAGCCCGCCGGCAATCAACTTCGGGGTCACGGCGTCGCCAAGGAACAACACGCTCGCAATCAGGGCGAACACCGGAAGCAGCAGGCCGAATGGTGCGACGCGGCCCATGGAGCAACGGCCGATCAGCCAGAACCAGAGGCCAAACCCGACAATTCCTCCGATGAAAATCGTGTAGGCGAGCGCCAGCCAGCCCCGTTCATCCGCCGTGACAAGGCTCGCCAGCTGTCCATGCTCGAGGAGCAGCGACATCAACAGGACCTGCGGCACCGTGAGCAGCGACGACCACCCCATCAACATCAACGGGTCGAAAGGGCCGTAGCGTTTCGTCAGGACGTTGGACACCGCGAACGCGAAGGCTGCCCCGACCACGAGCAGCAGCGGAAGCGCGTTGGCCGAAAGGCCAGGCCCCGCCGCCAACACGACCACGCCGATGAATGCAAGCAGCACGCCGGCGGATGTCGTGAGAGACGGCCGCTCCGCGAGCAGCGGCCAGGCCAGCAGGATGGTGAAGGGCGTGGCGAGTTGATAGGCGACGGCCGACAGGCTTCCCGAGCCGAGCCCAAGGCCGACATAGAAGAGCCCGAAGTTCAGTCCGCCGAGGAAAACCGAAATCGCTGCGATCGGTCCGACCTGTTGCCGTGTCGGCCTTTTGACGAACGGAATCAGCAGCATCGCGATGGCCAGAAAGCGGAGCGCGAGGAAGAAGAGCGGCGGAAACTCCATGACGCCCACTTTGATGGCCACGAACTGATAACCCCACAGCAAGGGGACGGCCACCGCGCACGCGATCTGAATGGCGGACATGGGCATTTTCCTTTCAAGACCATTCGGTCCAGATATGGGCGCGCTGACAGCGGAGGCGTCCATGGGCTTGCCTACCGGATGAAGCGGTCGAGAAGAGCGTCGGCCGTGGCTTGCGACGTGGCTCGGGCCGGTCCCGTCTTACCGGTCACCCGAAGTCCCTCGACGAAGCAGACCAGGATCCGCGCTGCACTTGCGGGCTCGACGCCAGCGGCCAGCTCGCCTGCTGCCTTGGCGCGCGAGAATGCGCCGGCGGCCCTGGCCTCGATGGCTTTGAAGAAACCGCGGACGCGAGCTTCGACCTCCGGGTCGTGGCCTGCCAACTCCATGGCGGTGGCCACCAGCAGGCATCCGCGCCGGCCGTTGGCGCCACTGGTGCGGTCGACATAACCGGCCAGCAAGGCCCGCAGGCCATCGACCGGCCCGTGCTGCGGACCAAGTTCGACGTCGATCCGCGCCAGCGCGTCGGCGATATAGCGATCGAGTGCACGCAGGAAAAGCGCGTGCTTGCCCCCGAAGGCGGCATAAAGGCTGCCACGCGAAAGCTTGGTCGCTCGAAGAAGGTCTGGAAGCGCGGTGCCGTGATAGCCGCGTGACCAAAACACAGCCATGGCACGCTCGACCGCGGCCTCCGTGTCGAAACTACGGGGCCGGCCACGCGGCAACTGCATTGGGGTTTGGCGCATCACAGCCAGTATATGTAGACTGATCGGTCTTGAATTGTAAATCGGCAACTACGCGGCGATTGCGGCTTGACCACCACCAATGCGGAGCCCTCGAGGCAGGTGGCGTTCTCGCCGCTCATTTTCGTGGCCGACACCAAGCTGATGGTGCCCAAGGCGTCGGGCGTTTCGACCATTCAGGACCTCAAGGGCAAAGACGGTCGTGGTGACCGAGGGCATCACCAACGAGCAGACGATCCGCACCGCCGACAAGAAGTTTGCGCTCGGCCTCAACATCGTGGTCTCGCCGGACCACGAGCAGTCCTACAGATGCTGGCCGACCAGAAGGAGGACGCCTTCGCCACCGACGACATCCTGCTGTATGGCCTGATCGCCCGGCACAAGGCGCAGGACCGATTTCGCGTGGTCGGCGACCACATGTCCTACGATCCTTACGGGATCATGTTCCGCAAGAGCGAGCCGCAGGTCGCGGCGATCGTGGAGCGGACGCTGCGCAAGCTCGCTACCAACCGCGACCTGATCCCGCTGTACAACAAAATGGATTCGCGTCGCGCCTGCCGACCGGCGAGAAGATCGACGTCGCGATCTCGCCGCAACTAGAAGAGAGCTTCAAGGTGCTCGATGAGGGGCAGGGGTCAGCGAATAGGCCACTCCGCACAACGGACGTGGCTGACGCGGGGGCATCCCGTCGTCGACTTTTGTTTGCTTGGCACTTGGCGAAGCTGTTGCAATCGTTAGCGCATCGGCTTCAGACGCGATCAAAAAATGGTCCTCGAAGATTGTATCATTGTGACACTCTTTTCGCTTGACTAGCTCTAATTGTTTGTCGCTCAATATCAACCTGTAGTTTTGTGGTTTCGGGGGAGGCCAACATGCAGACAATCCCGTGGTCGCGAAGACGTGTGCTGAAGATGTCCGCCTCAGCCATGATTGCGATGCCGTTCATTTTGAAGAAAGATTATGTTTACGCGCGGGCGCAAAGTGATCTGATTTCCAGCGTCCAAGGTTACGTGAACGACACCGCGCTGAAGAACGCAAATGTTATTGCAGCGAGACTTGCTCCGGGCCAGACCATTGCGGGCATAAAACACGAGGACATGATCGCTGCCTCCCAATATATGAATCGAAACGGCTCCTTCTCCAGCGTCAATACGGCCGCGAGCACCGTGTACTCTCATCAAGAGGGGAAGGTGATGTACGCGGCGTTTTCGGCAGACGGATTGAATTGTTGTATTCCGTTCATGAATAGTCGATTTCAAGCTGCGGAGGAGATTTCGAAGGTCTGGAATTGCACCACTCTCATAGAGGGGCCGTCCGTCGTTGCTTTGTCGGTTGTCACCCGAAGAATACACGAACACGCTTCCCGGATATCCAACGACCCCCATACTCTTTGCCGTTCGCTGGTGTACCCACAACTTCAATCGCGGCGTGGTTTAAATACCTTCGAGAATTGCAGCAGTTCAAAGCACCAAGATATCTATGACTGCGAAATCGGCCATGTAGAAATAGACTATCCGTGCGATCAACAGGGCAAACCCGAGGGCATCGCCGTTGCAGAAGTGCGCAATCGATCAACGGCGGAAGTGATCGCTAGGTATAGAATTAATTACAACATTTGACGCGGAAATTGATGACATGCGTCTAGTCGCCTTTGCATTGCTTTTATGCTTCGGGCTGCTGTCCACGGTCGCCCGAGCCCAGGTCCTTCACAGCTTGGAAGATCACGGGAAGCTGTACCTGAATTTGCTGGGGTTCCAGCGGGTCAGTGCCGTCGCATCGCAGCGCGGTTCACTCATCAAGCAGCTTTGCTCGGGCTTCTTCAGACGGCGTTGTGTGAAGGATGCCGAGGGCCCCCTCGTGTTCACATTCAACCAGATTCACGCCGTTATCGCGGTCGGCAAAAAGCCAAGAAAAGTTCTGACGATTTTGTATCCACAGAATTCATCAGTTGAGATTCCCGCAAATTTCTTTCTGGCGCTATCTGTTGCCGCAGATGAACTGCGCGATAAAGGCGAGGACTCAAATCAGTTGCGAAGCCTGCTCTTGCCTGTGTCCGCTCAATCGATAACAGACAAGCAGTCAAAGCGCACTCTGCACTTTGCTGCGACCGAGATCGCAACAATCGACGTGATTGAGCGCGAAAAGACGCTCACGGTGACAATCACATCCAACGCTGACAGAGCCATCATCTATCATTCAGATATCACTTTGAAATAGTCTATGCGGTCGGTGGAGTTTGTTAGGAGGGGGCAATGACGAACGTCGCGTGGCGATTGGTCATTTTATTCGCGCTTTTCTCGGGTTCTTTTGTGATTTGTCAAGTTGGTTCTGCCGTTGCTGATGTCCAAAAATTCATGAGCTACCAATCCAACTCGCTAGATTTTTCTCGGGCTGGCGCTCTTGGGGAGTGTAGAAGCAGAGCGAACATCATTGCGGGCAATCTGCGGACCACTGACGGCTGGCAGCTAGGAGAGGTTCGTCCCACCGGAACTGGGCTGAGAATTTGGGATGTCAGCAATGGCAGCTTTACGGCCAATGTTTTCTTTCTATGCATTGAGAAGCACGATGTGGTTGTCATTATGTCTGAAGGGAACAATTCGGAATTTATGTTTAAGGTGCTCGGCCGAGCGCAATACTATTGGGAGCAATTTGAAGCGATTAAAGCCTGGGCCAAGGCTGTACGCTGAGTAGCCAATGACTATCAATGCTACGCTAAAGCTCCTTATCTTAGGGAGGTAAAGGAGGCTTATACTTCAGCGCTAACCCATCTTCCATTGAACCGGCGAAGCCACACTTTTGATCTGGCGTCACGGTCTTTTTTTCGAGCTGCGTCGGCGAGTAGCTGCAAAGCAATTTCTTCACCGAAGAGCAATCCGGCGTCATTGTCGGAGCGGTAGTGAATGCCGGCGAAGGACCGTCCGAATGCGATATTCCACGCAAGCTTGTTTAACTCTCCTTCGATGGAGAGTTTAACGTCATGACTCTTAAGTTCCGTCCCATCGTCAGACGGCAACACGGGTGCGGGTACCAAAAAGTTCGGGTCGGTAAACGCCTTGAGTATCGTGACGCACGCACCTGCGATCTGAGCGTGGCCAGCAGGAAACGATGGGTGCAGCGGTGCGCCTTCAGGGTAGGCCTGAGCCAGAAGCGGCGTTCCCGTATTCTGTATGGTTCGCTTCACGCCTTCCAACGAGGCAATGTCGCCGCACACCCCCGACTTGAACACACCGTCATCCGCCAGGAATACGCGCCCGGATAACTCTTCGGGACGCAGTCGACGAAATACGCGCCATTTCCAGTACCAGGCATCTTCTAACGCCCACTGGCTGGCTTGCGCGACCAAGGCCAAGATTTGCGGCCACCCATTCTCAACGAATGCAGCGGTGTTGCGAGTGTAGCGACTGGCCAACCCTGGATTCAGAGCGTTTCGCCCCCATGATTGGATGATCAGGGCCGCTGAAAGAAATGCCTGATAACTGTAGTCGCTCCTTACAAACTCGGCCAGCGCGCGCCCGTTTGAAATGAACCTAGGAGAAGGCAAGTACGACGTGGCCTCCCGAGGAGGAGCACCGTCCTGACAGGACGTCCATTCTTCGAAAGACGTCAAGAAATCTCTGGCGGGTACAGGACACAGAAACTGCTGCGGTGCTTCGTCTCTACTGATACGAACGCCTTTCAATAAAAACTGCGAAACAATTCCCCCGTTGCCCGTACGGACGAGGCCTCGTCCAAATAATGGATGGACGAATCTATCGCGGTCGATGAGCTCAAGCTCTCGCTCTGCTTCAGAAATCAGGGCCGCATCGCCGTAGTTTGAAAAGGGTATGTCGCGACACAGCGATGCCCAATATAGCTCTGCAAGGTCGCCCAACATCCGCGTGTTGTTGAACCATGGCTGCCCGACATTACCGATCGTATCGAGCCGACACCGCTGCCGCCCGGCTGTGGGATCCACCAATGGGGTGAAGAAGTTAAGCGACTCTAGCGCGTTCAGGTTTCGAGAGCGGATCGCTTCCAGAAAGCCTGAGTGAAGGTCGTTTTCCGTACACCCGTCGCGGTTGTGCCTCAGCCCCTTGGAGAAGCAAACGCGGTTTTCTTGACTATCAAAGCAATCTGGCGAAGGAGACCAATCTAATCCTTCAGCGGTTGGTGTGTTATGGTCAGCCTGCGATGCGGCCCCTTCGGCTTTCATGCTCGCAAGTGCCGCCAGCGGCGCTCCTACAGCGACACCAATCAGATTGCGCCGTGTTGGCATTTCGACGCCCCCCAAGTGAATTGCTCAATAAATACCACTTTAGCAGGTGCCGCGGGGCAAACAATCGCTATTGTAGAGTGGCGCCGGCTCATGCCGTCGCGCAATTTTCGAAATTGGGCTATGGACTGCCGTAGGGGATTGCGGAGCAAAGTCAGGCCGGGAAAAACCTACTCCTTCTCCTCCAGCGCCAGGCCCTTCACCACCGCCTCGTGGCCGAATTTGCCGCGCACGCGGTCCATCGCGCGTTCGACGTTGGCTCTGCGCTCGGCGCCGCGGTCGATCAGATCGGCGGGGTCAGCGGCTTCGGCATCGTCGAGCGCGCTGACGCCGACGCCGAGGAGGCGATAGCGCGTGCCGTTGATCTCGCGGGCGAGCAGCTCGCGGCTCGCCGCAAAGATTTTGTCGGCGAGTTGCGTCGGGCGCTCCAGCGAGCGGGCGCGGGTGAGGATGCGGAAGTCCGCGGTCTTGAGCTTCAGCGTCACGGTCGAGCCGCAGAGGCGCTTTTCCTTGAGCCGCTCCGACACCTCTTCGGCGGTGGCCCAGAGCCGCTTCTCCAGGGGCCGGAACGAGGCGATGTCGCGATCGAACGTGTTCTCGGCCGAGACGCTCTTGCGCTCGCGCACCGGATCGACCTCGCGGGCGTCGATGCCGCGGGCGAGCCGCCACAGCCTTTGCCCCTCGGCGCCGTAGCGGCGCATCAGGTCGTGCTCGTCGGCGCGCTGCAGGTCGGAAATCTTGTGGAAGCCGTCTTTCGCGAAGCGCTGCGCCGCGACTTTGCCGACGCCGAAGATGATCGACACCGGCTTGTCGGAGAGGAAGCGCGCGGCCTCGGTCTTGCCGATCACCGCAAAGCCGCGCGGCTTGTCGAGGTCCGAGGCGATCTTGGCTAGGAACTTGTTGGCGGCAAGCCCGATCGACACCGTGATGCCGAGTTCCTTCTCGACCCGGGCCGAGAAGCGGGCCAGCGCCTTGGCGGCGCTCATGCCATGCAGCTTCTGCGTGCCGGCGAGGTCCATGAACGCTTCGTCGATCGAGATCGCCTCGACCTGCGGCGTCAGCTCCAGCATCAGCGCGCGGACCTCACGGCTGACGCCGGCGTATTTGTCCATGTTGGGCCGGATCACCGCGGCATGCGGACAGAGCCGCTTGGCCTCGAACATCGGCATGGCCGAGCGCACCCCGAAGGTGCGGGCGATGTAGCAGGCGGTGGAGACCACGCCGCGCTTGCCGCCGCCCACGATGAGCGGCTTGTCGGCGAGCGACGGATCGTCGCGCTTCTCGATGGTGGCGTAGAACGCGTCGCAATCGACGTGGCAGATGGTCAGCGTGTCGATCTCGTCGTGGCGGATCACGCGCGGCGAGAAGCAGTGCGGGCAGCGGCCGGCGGAGCCTGCGTCGTTCAGGCAGTCGCGGCAGAACGCGCCCATCAGGGCACGTCCCGTTCCCACACGCCTCCGAATGCTGCGCGGGCGCGTTGGATCTCGGCCGGATTGATGTCCTCGCTCTTGGCGAAGGCGATCAGCAGGGGCTCGTCGCTCAGGAAGTAGTCCAGCACGCCCGACAGGAACTCCGGGTCGCCGGCGGCGGTGCGGATCTGGTCCGGCCCGATGCCGGTGGTGGCCAGGAACCCGCCGAGCGCTTCGGGCTCGGCGGCCAGGTAGGTGAGGGCGGCAATCGCCATCGCCTCGGCGGCCTCGCGCCGCACGCCGTCCTTCTTATCGAGAGAAACTTTGCCGCTTTTCATGGTGGTGGTGCATTGGCCGACAGCCGCCGGTCTTCCGGTCGAGTCGGGACAAGGCCCAGATTAGCAGCGTTGGCGGTCCAAACCAGCCGGCTGTTAACAATTGCGGCGGTGGGAACTTGCAGGAATCTTCTGATCATCCGCGGTCTCTTGTTTGCGTTTCCGTAACGAATCCTCATTAGGTTTTAATCATAGTGGCGGGCGTGTGCGTATCGCCCCGACACGCCACGGGCGCTGCAGGCCGCAAGCCTGCGGCGAGGGAAGGCAAGGCCAAATGTCCAAGACGGTCATGATCGTGGAAGACAACGAGCTCAATATGAAGCTCTTCCACGACCTGCTTGAGGCTCACGGCTACAACATTGTTGGCACGCGCAACGGCATCGAGGCGCTCGACCTTGCCCGGAAGCACCGTCCCGACCTCGTGCTGATGGACATCCAGCTGCCCGAGGTCTCCGGCCTCGAAGTCACCAAGTGGCTGAAGGACGATCCGGAGCTGAAATCCATTCCGGTGGTGGCCGTTACGGCCTTTGCCATGAAGGGCGACGAAGAGCGCATCCGCCAGGGCGGCTGCGAAGCCTATCTCTCCAAGCCGATCTCGGTCGGCAAGTTCATCGAGACCATCCGACATTTTCTGGGGTAACGCCCCGAGGAGCCGTAATCAGTGACTGCCCGCGTTCTCGTCGTCGACGACGTTCCCGCCAACGTGAAGCTTTTGGAAGCCCGGCTCTCGGCCGAGTATTTCGACGTCGTGACCGCCATGAACGGCGCCGAGGCGCTGGCGATCTGCGACAAGGCGGAATGCGACATCGTGCTGCTCGACGTCATGATGCCGGACATGGACGGCTTCGAGGTCTGCCGCCGCATCAAGGCCAATCGCAAGACCCACCACATTCCGGTGGTGATGGTGACGGCGCTGGATTCCCCGTCCGACCGCGTGAAGGGGCTTTCGGCCGGCGCCGACGATTTCCTCACCAAGCCGGTGTCGGACGTGGCGCTGATCGCGCGCGTGCGCTCGCTGTCGCGGCTGAAGCTGATGACCGACGAGCTGCGGATGCGCGCGCTGACCTCGCGCGAGATCGGCATCCAGGATCCGGATCATCAGGCATTGGGCGAGGCCGGCCAGTCCGGCCGCATCCTGATCATCGACGACCGCAAATCGACCGCCGAGCGGCTGCAGAACACGCTGTCGGCCCAGCATCAGGTCGAGGTCGAAGGCAATCCGTCCGAGGCGGTGTTCCACGCTGCCGATGGCAATTTCGACCTGATCATCGTGTCGCTGGGGCTGCAGGACTACGACGCGCTGCGGTTGTGCAGCCAGCTCCGCTCGCTGGAGCGCACCCGCAACGTGCCGGTGCTGGCGATCTGCGACAGCGAGGACAACGCCCGCATGATCCGCGGGCTCGAGATCGGCGTGAACGACTATCTGATGCGCCCGATCGACTCCAACGAATTGCACGCCCGCGCCCGCACCCAGATCAAGAAGAAGCGCTACGCCGACCGGCTGCGCGACAACGTCCAGCAGTCGATCGAGATGGCGATCACCGACGGGCTCACCGGGCTCTACAATCGCCGCTACATGGAGAGCCATCTCGGCTCGCTGCTGGAGCAGGCGGGCGCGCGTGGCAAGCCGCTCACCATCATGGTGCTCGACATCGACTTCTTCAAATCGATCAACGACACCTACGGCCACGACGCCGGCGACGACGTGCTGCGCGAGTTCGCGGTCCGTATCAGGAAGTCGATCCGCGGCATCGATCTCGCCTGCCGGCTCGGCGGCGAGGAGTTCGTGATCGTGATGCCCGAGACCGACATGGCGGTGGCGACGATCGTCGCCGAGCGGCTGCGCCGGCGCATCGCGTCGGAGGCGTTCATGATCGCGCAGGGCGCCAAGGGGATCGACGTGACGATCTCGATCGGCATTGCCACGCTCGACACCGCCGACGACACCGCGTCAACCATTCTCAAGCGCGCCGACCAGGCGCTCTATCGCGCCAAGCGCGACGGACGCAACCGCGTCGTCGCCGACGCGGCCTGAAATTTACCAAGCTTCGGCGAGTTTTCGGCGTCGTTCGCGCGGTCTGCGCGCGCGTAAACCATAACGGTTTAGGTTGACGACTGATTACCGGCAAATCCAGCATTTATCGGGCTTTTGAACGTTGCGTTCGCCGCGCGTTGAAGTAGCGTGACACCACGCAAGGGCGGCGGCTGGAAATCAACGGAGGCGTTGGTTTCGCAAATCGAGACGCTGCTCCGGAATAACCCTACGGGGTGCTCAGGTCCGCCGCATCTCCTGAGTCCGTGGGGTTCGGCCGGCTTGGGAGCGATGCGAGTGGCCTCCTCATGACATCGCTCCCGGCCGGCCACCTTTTTTCAAAAAAACAGAACGACGAGTGAGCGCAGCGTTACGCGCGCGATAGAGTTCGTCATCGTCAAAACGAAAAGGGCGCCGCGAGGCGCCCTTTGTTTTGTCGCGATATGGATCGCGCGAATTACTTGATCTTGCCCTCGACGAACTCGACGTGCTTCTTCGCGATCGGGTCGTACTTCTTCATCTTGAGCTTCTCTGTCATCGTGCGCGAGTTCTTCTTGGTGACGTAGTAGAAGCCGGTGTCCGCGCTGGAGACGAGCTTGATCTTGGTGCTGACGGCCTTGGCCATGGTGGTCCTCGAAATCGAATGGATTTGGCCCGGAAACTAGCCACCGGGCGGTGAAAGTCAAGGAATCCCGGGAAACGCCGGAACTCCGCGGATTCTCACAGGAATTCCCGCACCCGGGTCTTGCCCTTGACCCGGTAGAACGGCACCGGGAGGTCGTGGCTGAAGCCCTCCTTGAGCTGCTTGTCGAGGTCGAGCAGCACGATCTCGGTGATCGCGAGCAGCTCGATCCGCTCCTTGATGCCGTCGAGCGGCAGCCAGACCAGCTCCACCAGCTCCGAATCCGGCCCGACCTTGCCGTCGATCTTGTGGGCGATGGCGGTGGCGTCGGCGGTGAAAAACCGCGTGTCGTAGCGCCGCGACCGGCGCGGGGGCGTGATGGCGCGGGCGATGAAATGCACGGTCGAGAGGTCGGGATGGATGTTGGCCTCGGCGAAGGCCTGCCACGGGCCCGGAGGAGCCTTGGGAGCGCTGTCGCGCCTCTCGCCGAGGAACAGCCCGGTCTCCTCGAAGGTCTCGCGGATGGCGGCCAGCGCCAGCGCCTGGGCCTTGCCGGCGCTCGGGCGCTTCACGTGCTGCATCAGCTTCTGTTCGGCGCGCGGGTCGAGCTTCGCGCCGGCCGTCATCTTGCGGTCGGCCGGATCGACGCGGCCGCCCGGGAACACGAACTTGCCGGGCATGAACACGAGGTCGTCGCGCCGCTTGCCCATCAGCACCAACGGCCGCGGCCCGCTGCGGTCGAGCAGAATGAGGGTCGCGGCATCCTTCGGCGCCAGGTTGGGATGGCCGGGCTGGGCGTCGGTGGTGAAGCGTTGCAGGAGATCGGTCATTTGCGACGCGGACCATAGCGCCTTTTGGGGCCGAGTTCAGGCCGCGTCCTGCGATTGGTGCGCATGGAAGGTCTCTGCGGGGCGCGGCCCACGATCTTGCCTTCGGACACGAGCTCGAAGCGGAGCGCGCCCGCCACGGGAGCCGCCTCGACGAGCTTCACCGTGACGCGGTCGCCGAGCCGGTGGGTCTCGCCGGTCGAATTGCCGACCATGGCGTGCAGGTCTTCCTCGTAGCGGAAGTACTCGTGGCCGATATGGCGCGCCGGCACGAAGCCGTCGGCGCCGGTGTGGTCGAGCTTGATGAACAGGCCGGCGCGCGTGACGCCCGAGATGCGGCCTTCGAACGTCGCGCCGATCTTGTCGGCGAGGAAATGCGCGATCAGCCGGTCTTTGGTCTCGCGCTCGGCCTTCATGGCGCGCCGCTCGGAGGCGGAGATCTGCGCCGCCACTTCGGCCAGCGCCGCATGATCCTGGCTCTCGGGCAAACCGTCCGCGCCGAAGCGTCCGGCCCGGATCAGGCCGCGATGCACGACGAGGTCGGCATATCGGCGGATGGGAGAGGTGAAGTGCGCATAGCGCCGCAGGTTCAAACCGAAATGGCCGATGTTGTCGGCCGAATATTCGGCCTGGGCCTGCGAGCGTAAGACCACCTCGTTGACCAGCGCATCGACGTCCTGGCCCTTGGTGCGGTCGAGAATGTGGTTGAACTGGTCGGAGCGCAGCACGCCGCCCTTGGGCAGCGAGATGTGCAGCGTCTCCAGGAATTTCCGCAGCGCCTCGACCTTCTCCAGCGACGGCTCGTCGTGCGCCCGGTAGATCAGCGGCACGCGCGCCTTCTCCAACGTCTCGGCCGCCGCGACGTTGGCGAGGATCATGAACTCCTCGATCAGCCGGTGCGACTCCAGCCGCTCCGGCGTCACGACGCGGTCGACGGTGCCGTCGGCCTTCAGCAGGATCTTGCGTTCGGGCAGGTCGAGGTCGAGCGGGCCGCGGGCCTCGCGGGCGCGCTTGAGCGCCTCATAAGCCCGGTAGAGCGGCTTCAGCACGTTGTCGAGCAGCGGGCCGGTGTCGTCGTCGGTGCGGCCGCCGATCGCCATCTGGGCCTGCTCGTAGTTGAGCTTGGCGGCCGAGCGCATCAGCACGCGGTGGAAGGTGTGCGAGCGCTTGCGGCCGTCGGGGCCGATGATCATCCGCACCGCCAGCGCAGCACGATCCTCGCGGGGACGCAGCGAGCACAGATCGTTGGAGATGCGCTCCGGCAGCATCGGCACCACGCGGTCGGGGAAATAGACCGAGTTGCCGCGCTTCACGGCTTCGCGGTCGAGCGCCGAGCCCGGCCGCACGTAGTGCGCCACGTCGGCGATCGCGACCGTGAGAATGTGACCGCCGGGATTGTCCGGGTCGGGGTCGGGCCCGGCATGGACCGCGTCGTCGTGGTCCTTCGCATCGACCGGGTCGATGGTGACGAGCGCGAGCTTGCGCCAGTCCTCGCGGCCCTCGACGGTGGCGGGCTTCGCCGCATGTGCCTCGGCTTCCACCGCGACCGGAAACACGTGCGGGATGTCGTGGGCGTGGATCGCGATGATGCTCACGGCGCGCTCGGTCTTGAGCGAGCCGAGCCGCTCCTCGACGCGCGCGACGGGAAGCCCGAAGCGTTGCACCTGAACGCTGACCGCGATCAGGTCGCCGTCCTCGGCGTCCTTGGTCGCGCCTTGCGGGATCGAGAGCTCCTTGCCGAGCTGCTTCTTGTCGACCGGCACGAGGCGGCCGCCGCCGCCCGGCAGCGCGCGGAAGATGCCGAGCGCCCGGGTCCTGGCCTTGTCGATGATCTTGATGACCCGGCCGTTGTAGGCGACGTCCTCGCCGCGCGCTTCGTGGACGCGGAGGAGGGCGCGGTCGCCGACGCCGGCGACCTCGTGGGGGCGGGCCCCCTTGCGCGGGGTGACGATGCGGATTTTCGGGACCGGGCCGTGCTCGTCGACGTCCCATTCGGTGGGGGTGGCGAGCAGTTCGCCGTCGGAGTCACGGCCGGTGATATCGGCGAGCGTCACGTCGGGCAGCGTGCCCGCCTTGTGCAGCTTCTTGCGCCGGGCTTCGACCTGGCCGCCGTCTTCGAGCTCGCGCAGGAGGCGCTTGAGCTGGGCGCGGTGGTCGTTCTTGAGATTGAAGGCCCGCGCGATCTCGCGGATGCCGGCCTTGCCGTGATGTTGGTTGATGAAGGCAAGGACCTGGTCCTTGCTGGGGAAGGGAATGTGTTTGGGTGGATTACGTGCCAATGAAAAAGTGCCTGAATGTGTAAAGCCGGGCGCGTCATCCGCGCTCCGGCGTCCCTAATGTAGGAACTCGGCGGCCGGTTTTCCAGCATGCCCGGTTCCAGAGCTTTATTCGGCGGCCTCGGCCTTCGGCGTCTTCGCCTTCTTAGACTTGCTCGGCGCCTTGGCGGCGCTCGCGGCCGCGGCTTTCTTCGGCTTTGCCTCGGTCTTGGCCGCCGCCTTGGGCGCGGCTTTGGCCTTCGCCGGAGCCTTGGCGGTTGTGGTCTTCGGCGCTGCTGCCTTGGTGGCGCTTCCGCCACGGGCCGGACGCTTGCGCCGCGCCGTCGAGCCGCCGCCGGTGCGCTCGGCGCGGGCGTCGATCAGCGCCGCCGCCTCGTCGAGCGTGATGGTGTCCGGCGTCTTGTCGTCGGGCAGGTTGGCGTTGACGCCGTTGTGGCTCACGTAAGGTCCGTAGCGGCCGTTCTTGGCGACGATCTTGCCGCCCTTTTGCGGATGGTCGCCGAGCTCTTTGCCCGGATCAGCGCCGCGGCGGCCCTTGCCCGGATTGGCCTTCTTCTCCTCGATCAGCGTCACCGCGCGGTTGAGGCCGATGTTCAGGATGTCCTCGTCGGCGCCGATGTTGGCGTAGGTCTTGCCGTGTTTCACATACGGACCAAAACGCCCGACGCCGGCGATGATGTCCTCGCCGTCGTCCGGATGCTTGCCGACGACACGCGGCAGCGCGAGCAGCCGCAGCGCGCGGTCGAGATCGATGTCGTCCGGCGAGACGCCCTTGGGCAGGCTCGCCCGCTTGGGCTTCACGGCTTCGCCGTCTTCGTTCTTGGTGGCTTCGCCCAACTGCAGATAGCTGCCGAAGCGGCCCGAGCGCACCGTGACCTCGAGCTTGGTCTCCGGGTCCTCGCCCAGTTTGCGCATGCCGCCGGCGGTGCCGTCCGGCCCCGTCGTGAGCTGCCGCGTGTACTTGCACTCCGGATAGTTCGAGCAGCCGATGAAGCCGCCGAACCGGCCGAGCTTGAGCCCGATCTTGCCGGTGCCGCAGTTCGGGCACTGGCGCGGATCGGTGCCGTCGGGCTTCGGCGGGAACAGGTGAGGGGCCAGCACCTCGTCGAGTGCGTCGATCACCTGCGCGACGCGCAGGTCCTTGATGCTGGTGATCGCGACCATGAAGTCGCGCCAGAAGTCGCGCAGCACGTCCTTGTAGGGCAGCTCGCTGTTGGAGATCTTGTCGAGCTGCTCTTCGAGACCCGCGGTGAAATCGTATTCCACGTACTTCTGGAAGAAGTTCTCCAGGAACGCGGTCAGCACCCGGCCTTTGTCTTCCGGAATGAGGCGCTTCTTGTCGAGCCGCACGTAGCCGCGGTCTCGCAGCACCTGCAGGATCGACGCATAGGTCGACGGCCGGCCGATGCCGAGCTCTTCCATGCGCTTGACCAGCGACGCCTCCGAATAGCGCGGCGGCGGCTCGGTGAAGTGCTGGGTTGCCAAAATCTCGCGTTTGTCGAGCGCCTCGCCGGTGCTCATCGCGGGCAGACGGTTGGCGTCCTCCTCGTCGGACTTGTCGTCCTGGTCCTCGTTGTAGAGTGCAAGGAAGCCGTCGAACTTGATCACCGTGCCGGTGGCGCGCAGCTCCAGCAGGCGCGACGCGACCTTGGCTGTGATGTCGACCGTGGTGCGCTCGAGCTCGGCGGACTCCATCTGGCTGCCGATGGCGCGCTGCCAGATCAGCTCGTAGAGCTTGGCCTGGTCGGGCTCCAGCATCTTGCGCACGTCCGCAGGGCGGCGGGCGAGGTCGGTCGGCCGGATCGCTTCGTGGGCTTCTTGCGCGTTCTTCGACTTCGAGACGTACTGGCGCGGCGACGACGGCACGTATTTCGGGCCGTAGTCTTGCCCGATCACGCTGCGCGCTGCGGCAATGGCCTCCGGCGCGATGTCGACGCCGTCGGTACGCATATAGGTGATGAGACCCGTGGTCTCGCCGCCGATGTCGATGCCCTCGTAGAGCCGCTGGGCCAGCCGCATGGTGTGCGCCGGCGCGAAGCCGAACTTGCGGCTCGCCTCCTGCTGCAGCGTCGAGGTCATGAACGGCGGGTAGGGGTTGCGCCGGGCGGGCTTGGCCTCGACCGACTGCACCGTGAAGGCCGCGGTCTCCAGCGCCTTCTTGAAGTCCTCGGCCTCCTGGCCGGAACCGATGTCGAGCCGCTGGATCTTCTTGCCGTCGGCGCCGACCAGGCGCGCCTCGAAGGTCTCGTTGCGCGGCGTCGCGAGCTTCGCCACCAGCGACCAGTATTCGCGGGCGACGAAGCGCTCGATCTCGAGCTCGCGGTCGGAGACGAGCCGCAGCGCCACCGACTGCACGCGGCCGGCCGAGCGGGCGCCGGGGAGTTTGCGCCACAGCACCGGGGAGAGGGTGAAGCCCACGAGGTAATCCAGCGCGCGGCGCGCCAGATAAGCGTCGACCAGCGCGCCGTCGATCTGGCGCGGGTTCTTCATCGCTTCCGCCACCGACTGCTTGGTGATGGCGTTGAAAACGACCCGCTCGATCTTCTGGGACTTCAGCGCGTGCTTCTCCTTGAGCACTTCGAGCACGTGCCAGGAGATCGCCTCGCCCTCACGATCCGGGTCGGTGGCGAGGATCAGCGTATCGGCGCCCTTGAGCGCCTTGGCGATGTCGTTGAGCCGCTTGGACGACTTGTCGTCGACCTCCCAAAGCATACGGAAATCCTGCTCCGGATCGACCGAGCCGTCCTTCGGGGGAAGGTCACGGACATGGCCGAAAGAAGCCAGGACCTCGTAGCCAGAGCCAAGGTACTTGTTGATCGTCTTGGCCTTGGAAGGCGATTCAACAACGACAACTTTCATTGATTTCCAAGGGGTTGAGTGAATTTCTTCGTCTGAATTCCGTGTTTGACCGGCCGTCCGACTCGCCCGGAACATGGGTAACTCGGCGGCCCCTGTCAAATTGTGAAGGTTCCGGGGGTGGATGGGGCGCAGGCCATTTGCACGGTAAACGGCAGATTTTCAATACGATCCAAAGGACGTGGTTACGTTGTGAAACCCGGGTGGGTTGCGGGTGGAACCGGGCGACATAGCACCCGGGCCTGCGTCCCGGCGGTTTCGGTCTGAATGCTCTCATCTCGTCTTGCTCCATCGAAATGGGCGCGCACCTCCGGCTCCGCGCGGCACGTGCCCGCGGACGTCAGCCCGTCTTGTCCTCCTTTCCGGGCTTTCGCCCGGGTCCTTCCTTTGCCTCCCCTGAGGGAGGCGGAGCGCCGGTCCGGCGCAAAACAAAGGGGCACCTTTTTAGAAGGCGCCCCGCCTGCCGCTTGTGAGCGGCAGGCGCGC
>Ga0102590_1000358_pt1 | contig 109777 bp, 113 predicted proteins | sample AraplaMF_Col_mMF_FD_76859 | JGI IMG/M metagenome (GOLD analysis project Ga0102590, IMG submission 76859) | Arabidopsis root microbial communities from the University of North Carolina, USA - plate scrape MF_Col_mMF | ecosystem: Host-associated > Plants > Roots > Endosphere | place: USA... | reverse complement strand
TTCTCGCCACCACGCAGAACCGTCTGTCGACCGGCAAGAGCGTCAACTCGGCCCTGGACAATCCCACCAACTTCTTCACCGCCCAGTCGCTCGACAACCGCGCCAGCGACATCAACAACCTGCTCGATGGCATCGCCAACGGCGTGCAGGTGCTGCAGGCTGCCAACACCGGCATCACCTCGCTGCAGAAGCTGATCGACAGCGCCAAGTCGATCGCCAACCAGGCGCTGCAGACCACGGTCGGCTACTCCACCAAGTCCAACGTCTCCGCCACCATCTCCGGTGCGACGGCTGCCGACCTGCGCGGCACGACTTCGTTCGCCAGCGCGACGGCGAGCAGCAACGTGCTGTTTAGCGGCGCGGCCGGCGGCACCACCGCGGCGACCGGCGCCACGACCCTCGGCGCCACCGCCGGCAGCTTCACCGGCACCACGGCAACGACCGGCGCCGGTGGCACCACGGCCCTGACCGGCACCATCACGCTGATCGCCACCAACGGCACGAGCGCCACCGGCCTTGCCGGCGTCGCCCAGCCCGCCGACGGCGACACGCTGACCGTGAACGGCAAGACCATCACCTTCCGCGCCGGCGTCGCGCCGGCCGCGACCGCCGTTCCCTCCGGTTCGGGCGTCAGCGGCCACCTCGTCACCGACGGCAGCGGCAACACCACGGTCTATCTCGGCGATACCGCGACGGCCTCGACGCTTGCGACTGTCGACGACCTCTTGGCTGCGGTCGATCTCGCCAGCGGCGTGAAGACGGCATCGATCACCTCGGGTGCGGCGACGATCGCCGTGAGCGCCTTCCAGCCGTCTGCTACGACCTTCTCGAAGGTTTCTGCCAGCGCCGTCACGCTGTCCAGCTCGACGGGTGCGGATCTGAGCGTCACCGGCAAGGCCGACCTGCTCAAGGCGCTTGGCCTGACCTCGTCAGTGGGCGGCGGCAACGCCACCGTCAACGTCAACCGGACCACGAGCTCGGCCTCACTGGGGGCGACGATCGCGGACGGCTCGACGCTGAACGTCGACGGTCACGTCATCACCTTCAAGAACGCGCCGATCCCGGGCTCGACCGGTGCTCCCAGCGTTCCGACCGGTTATGGTGCGAGCGGTAACGTCCTCACCGACGGCAACGGCAACTCGACGGTCTATCTGCAGGGCGGCACGGTCAACGATGTGCTGAGCGCGATCGACCTTGCCACCGGCGTGCAGAAGGCGACGGTCAATGCCAACGGCACCGCGACGCTTGCGACCGCCACCGGCCAGACCAACTCGTCGATCAACGCCTCCGGCCAGCTCAAGATCTCGACCGGCGTCAATGCCGATCTGTCGATCACCGGCACCGGCAATGCGCTGAACGTGCTTGGCCTCGCGGGCAACACCGGGACCTCGACCGCCTTCACGGCGGCCCGTACCTCCGGCATCGGCGGCATCAGCGGCAAGACCTTGACCTTCTCCTCCTTCAACGGCGGCACGGCGGTCGACGTCACCTTCGGCGACGGCACCAACGGCACGGTCAAGACGCTCGATCAGCTCAACACCAAGCTGCAGGCCAACAACCTGACGGCGACGATCGACGCCAACGGCCTGCTGACGGTCTCCACCACCAACGACTACGCGTCCTCGACCATCGGTTCGAGCGCCGCGGGTGGTTCGATCGGCGGCACGCTCACCACGTCGCTGACGTTCTCGACGGCTTCCAGCCCCGTCCAGGACACGGTTGCCCAGACCTCGCGTGCCAACCTGGTGTCGCAGTACAACAACATCCTGAACCAGATCGACTCGACGGCCCAGGACTCCTCGTTCAACGGTGTCAACCTGTTGAACGGCGACCAGCTCAAGCTGGTGTTCGACGAGACCGGCAAGTCGAACCTCAGCATCACGGGCGTGACCTACAACTCGAAGGGTCTGGGCCTCGCCTCGCTGACCGTCGGCGTCGACTTCATCGACAACGCCGCGACCAACAAGGTGCTGTCGAACCTGAACACCGCGTCGAGCACGCTGCGTTCGGAAGCCTCGAGCCTCGGTTCCAACCTAACGATCGTGCAGGTTCGTCAGGACTTCAACAAGAACCTGATCAACGTGCTGCAGACCGGTTCGTCCAACCTGACCCTGGCCGACACCAACGTCGAAGCGGCGAACAGCCAGGCGCTGTCGACCCGTCAGTCGATCGCGGTCTCCGCGCTGTCGCTGGCCAACCAGTCGCAGCAGAGCGTGCTGCAGCTGCTCCGCTAAGTCGCGGACGACATCGCAAGCAGGATCCGGCGGCGGGGCTTCGGCCCCGCCGCTTTCTTTTTGTCGCCAATCGAAAACGGAAAAGGCGGGGAGCGATCGAAAAAGTAACCAGCGGTTATGGTTAATGGAGCGTAACCGCGAAGAATCGCCAACGATTTCAGACTGATTGCGTGGCCAGCCGGCGCATCGCAATGGTTTATGGTGAACCGGCGCTTATGCCGGCGACGTTCGTTTCACGCTTTGTTAGCCATGTCAGCGCACCCTGTGGCCGTCACTCGATCCAGAAGCGATCGAACGAAGACGCGTAAGCCAGAAGGGTAAGAGTCATGTCCGGTATCGTTCTCTCTGCGTCGGTTCGCCAGAACCTTCTCTCTCTCCAGTCCACCGCCGATCTTCTCGCCACCACACAGAACCGTCTGTCGACCGGCAAGAGCGTCAACTCGGCCCTGGACAATCCCACCAACTTCTTCACGGCACAGTCGCTCGACAACCGCGCCAGCGACATCAACAACCTGCTCGATGGCATCGCCAACGGCGTGCAGGTGCTGCAGGCTGCCAACACCGGCCTGACCTCGTTGCAGAAGCTGATCGACAGCGCCAAGTCGATTGCCAACCAGGCACTGCAGACCACGGTCGGCTACTCCACCAAGTCCAACGTCTCCACCACCATCTCCGGTGCGACGGCTGCCGACCTGCGCGGCACGACCTCCTTCGCCAGCGCGACCGCGAGCAGCAACGTGCTGTATAACGGCACGGCCGGCGGCACCACGGCGGCGAACGGCACCACCACGCTCGGCGCCAGCATCGGCGTCTTCGCAAGCACTGGCGCAACGACCGGCGCCGGCGGCACCACGACCCTCGAAGGCACCATCACCCTGATCGCCACCAACGGCACGAGCGCCACCGGCCTTGCCGGCAACGCCCAGCCCGCCGACGGCGACACCCTGACCGTGAACGGCAAGACCATCACCTTCCGATCCGGCGTCGCGCCGGCCTCGACCGCCGTTCCCGCCGGTTCGGGCATCAGCGGCCACCTCGTCACCGACGGCAACGGCAACACCACCGTCTATCTCGGCGATACCGCGACGGCCTCGACGCTTGCGACCGTCGACGATCTGTTGAGCGCAATCGATCTCGCCAGCGGCGTCAAGACAGTTGCCATCAGCTCCGGTGCTGCGACAATCACCTTCAGCGCCAGCCAGCCAGGTGGTGCTGCCGGCGTCTCGACCGTTGCTGGCGGTGCCGTGACGCTGAGGAGCTCGACGGGTGCGGATCTGAGCGTCACCGGCAAGGCCGACCTGCTCAAGGCCCTCGCCCTGACGACCTCTACAGGTGCAGGCAACGCGACCGTCAACGTCAACCGGACCACGAGCGCTGCCTCACTGGGGGCGACGATCACGGACGGCTCGACGCTGAACGTCGACGGTCACATCATCACCTTCAAGAACGCGCCGATCCCGGGCTCGACCGGTGCTCCGGCCGTTCCGAGCGGCTTCGGTGTCAGCGGCAACGTCCTCACCGACGGCAACGGCAACTCGACGGTCTATCTGCAGGCCGGCACGGTCAACGACGTCTTGAAGGCGATCGACCTTGCCACCGGCGTGCAGGCCGCGACGATCAATGCCAACGGCACCGCGACGCTTGCGACCGCCACCGGCCAGTCGAACTCGACGATCAACTCGTCCGGCGCGCTGAAGCTTTCGACGGGCATCAACGCCGATCTGTCGATCACCGGCACCGGCAACGTGTTGAACGTGCTCGGCCTCGCCGGCAACACCGGCAATGCGACCGCGTTCACCGCGGCCCGCACCTCCGGCATCGGCGGCATCGCCGGCAAGACCTTGACCTTCTCCTCCTTCAACGGCGGCACGGCGGTCAACGTCACCTTCGGCGACGGCACCAACGGTACGGTCAAGACGCTCGATCAGCTCAACACCAAGCTTCAGGCCAACAACCTGGCTGCGACGATCGACGCCAACGGCCTGCTGACCATCACCGCGTCCAATGACTACGCATCCTCGACGCTCGGCTCGATTGCGGCGGGCGGCGTGATCGGCGGCACGCTCACTTCGGCGCTGACGTTCTCGACGGCTTCCAACCCCGTCCAGGATGGCGTTGCCCAGACGGCGCGTGCCAACCTGGTGTCGCAGTACAACAACATCCTGAACCAGATCGACACCACCTCGCAGGACTCCTCGTTCAACGGCGTCAACCTGTTGAACGGCGACCAGCTCAAGCTGGTGTTCGACGAGACCGGCAAGTCGAGCCTGAACATCACCGGCGTGACCTACAACTCCAAGGGTCTGGGCCTCGCCTCGCTGACCGTCGGCGTCGACTTCATCGACAACGCCGCGGCCAACCGGGTGCTGACCAACCTCAACGCCGCCTCGAGCACGCTGCGCTCGGAAGCCTCGAGCCTCGGTTCCAACCTCTCGGTGGTGCAGATCCGTCAGGACTTCAACAAGAACCTGATCAACGTGCTGCAGACCGGCTCGTCCAACCTGACGCTCGCCGACACCAACGTCGAGGCGGCCAACAGCCAGGCGCTGTCGACCCGCCAGTCGATCGCGGTCTCCGCGCTGTCGCTGGCCAACACCTCGCAGCAGAGCGTGCTCCAGCTGCTCCGCTAATAAGCGACTGAAACGACTGACAAAAACCGGGCGGCGGGGCGATTTGCCCCGCCGCTCTTTTTTGCGTCCGGAGGCGGGCAGGGGCGTTCACCGGCCATTAACCGTATCCCTTAAACCGCCGTTAACCATACTTTAAAGGACACCTCCTAAAACTGGACCAAAGCCCGCTCTCCAGACCGCGTGGCCGATTCGTATCCGGTTCAAGAGGAAGTCTCGCCAATGTCCAACATCGTTCTCTCGGCGTCAGTTCGCCAGAACCTGTTGTCGCTGCAGTCGACGGCCGATTTGCTGGCCACGACGCAGGAACGGCTGTCGACCGGCAAGAAGGTCAACACGGCGCTCGACAATCCCACCAACTTCTTCACGGCGCAGGGGCTGGACAACCGGGCGAGCGACATCAGCAACCTCCTGGACGGCATCAACAACGGTGTCCAGGTGCTGCAGGCGGCCAACACCGGCATCACCTCGCTGCAGAAGCTGATCGACAGCGCGAAATCGATCGCCAACCAGGCGCTGCAGACCACGGTCGGCTACTCCACCAAGTCGAACGTCTCCACCACGATCCCCGGCGCGACGCCCGCCGACCTGCGCGGCACGACCTCCTATGCCAGCGCGACCGCCAAGAGCAACGTGCTCTATACCGGCGCCCCCGGCGGCGTGACCCCGGTGACCGGCACCGCCGCACTCGGCGCCTCGCTGGGCTCGAGCGCCGGCACATTTACCGGCACGGCAGTGACCGCCTCCGACGGCACGACCGCGCTGTCCGGAAGCGTCACGCTGCTCGGCACCACGGCATCCACCACCTTTGGCACGGCGCCGGCGGACGGTGACACCATCACGGTGAACGGCAAGACCATCACCTTCCGCACCGGCATCGCTCCGACCACCCAGCCCACCGGCTGGGGCCTCGATGCCAGCGGGCACATCGCCACCGACGGCAACGGCAATTCGATCGTCTACGAGGGAACGCCGACCGCGCCCGGCGCGACTATCGGCGACGTTCTCACTGCGATCGACCTCGCCAGCGGCGTCAAGACCGCGACGATCAGCGCGAGCGCGGCGACCATCGCCGTCAGCGGCTCGGCGGGTCCCGTCGGCACGCTTCAGACCGCATCGTCCATCACGGCGGGTGCGGTGACGCTGAAGAGCTCGACCGGTGCCGATCTGAGCGTGACGGGCAAAGCCGATTTCCTCAAGGCGCTTGGCCTGACCTCGGCGACCGGCGCCGGCAACGCCAGCATCAGCGCCAACCGCTCGACCACCGCAGGCTCGCTCGGCTCGCTGGTGCAGGACGGCTCGACGCTCAACATCGACGGCCACACCATCACCTTCAAGAACGCGCAGACCCCGCAATCGGCGGCGAGCGTCGCCAACGGCTTTGGCGTCAGCGGCAACGTCGTCACCGACGGCAACGGCAACTCGACGGTCTACATCCAGAGCGCGACGCTCACCGACCTGCTCAACTCGATCGACCTCGCCACCGGCGTCAAGACTGCCAGCATCTTCAACGGTGCGGCGACCATCACGACCACGTCGGGCCAGATCCCGTCGTCCGTGAACTCCAGCGGCCAGCTGTCGCTCTCGACCGGCGTCAACGCCGACCTCTCGATCACCGGCACCGGCAACGCGCTCAGCGCGTTCGGCCTCAGCGGCAACACCGGCACGGCGACCGCCTTCACCGCGGCGCGCACCTCGGGCGTCGGCGGCATCAGCGGCAAGACGCTGACCTTCACCTCCTTCAACGGCGGCACGCCCGTCAACGTCACCTTCGGCGACGGCACCAACGGCACCGTCAAGACGCTCGACCAGCTCAACGCGCAGCTTCAGGCCAACCACCTGACCGCGACGATCGACGCCAACGGCGTGCTGACGGTCACCACCGTCAACGAATACGCCTCCTCGACGCTGGGCTCGACCACTGCCGGCGGCACGGTCGGCGGCACCATCACCGGTGTCCTCGCCTTCACCACGGCGCAGCCGCCGGTCCAGGATCCCGTCGCGCAGACCGCGCGCTCGAACCTGGTCAACCAGTTCAACAACATCCTGGCGCAGATCGACACGACCTCGCAGGACTCCTCCTTCAACGGCGTCAACCTGCTCAACGGCGATACGCTGAAGCTGGTCTTCAACGAAACCGGCAGCTCGACGCTCAGCATCAACGGCGTGGTGTTCAACGCGGCTGGCCTTGGCCTCAGCAACCTCGTCAACGGCGTCGACTTCATCGACAACGGCGCCACCAACAAGGTGCTGGCCAGCCTGAATGCCGCCTCGAGCACGCTGCGCTCGGAAGGCTCCTCGCTCGGTTCGAACCTGTCGATCGTGCAGGTGCGTCAGGACTTCTCCAAGAACCTGATCAACGTGCTGCAGACCGGCTCGTCCAACCTGACGCTCGCCGACACCAACGAGGAAGCGGCGAACAGCCAGGCGCTGTCGACCCGCCAGTCGATCGCGGTGTCCGCACTGTCGCTGGCGAACCAGTCGCAGCAGAGCGTGCTGCAGCTGCTCCGCTAATCTCGCGGCGCAACGTCTTTGATGCTGATGGCGCGGCGGGGCTAAAGCTCCGCCGTTCTTTTGAGGGAGATCGCTAAGACAAGATTAGCTGAGATCGACGCGCATCATGCGAAGCGAGTTTACATCGTGCGTGCGTGCATCTAGCGTTTGTGCAAACGAAGAAACTCCGCGACCCGTAATAGTCCGGGGTGCTTCCAAGCACACACGTAAGCAAATCTTAAGCGGTGCTGCCTAGGGTTGGGAAAGAAATCCTTAAGCGCGTTCAACGGGCTAGGTAAACTTCCAGGGTGTGATTGATGTCGAATTCCGCTGCCTCGGCTTATGCGCGTGTTGCAACGACCACCGCATCTCCTCGCGACATCGAGGCGCAGACCCTGCTCAAGGCCGCCAACAAGCTCCAGGACGCGATCAACAGTGCTGATCCGTTCAGCGAGCAGACCACGCAGGCGCTGATGTTCAATCGCAAGCTCTGGACGATCTTCCTGAGCGAAGCGATGCGCGACAGCAATCCACAGCCGATCGACGTCCGGCAGAAGATCGCCAACATCAGCGTATTCGTCCTGAGCCAGACCGCGGCGCTGCAGATGAGCCCGCAGTTCGATCACTTCCGTCCGCTGATCGAGATCAACCGCAACATCGCCGCGGGCCTCTCCGGCCGTCCGTGATGCGGCCCGTCGCGGCCGGCATCATCACGTCCCGTCGACGGCAGACTAATCCAGCATCGGGAATGTCGCGCACAGCATCGCCATGAGAGAGCGGCGGCGCGTCCGACGCCGTCGTCACGCATCATGGCCGATCGTCAGGCGCTGAGGTCCGTATTGAGCGGGCGCGAGGGCTTCGACTTCATGTCTTCCGCGTGGAAATAGGCCCGCCGGCGCAGCATCGCTTCGTCGGGGAACTGGTTGACCACGGCGTCGGTCTTGTCGTTGACGACCTGGAAGACGAAGGATGCGGCTGCCTGGTCGAACACGACCTGCCGCGAGATGTTTTCGTTCTTGTTCGGCAAATCATTGCGGACAGGCGCGCTGGTATCGCTCGCGGCGACCGTCTGGCTCACGGGCAAATCGGTTTGCACGGCATCGTTCGCCGCCGTATTCGACGTCGCTACGATCTGTATGGGGGCCGGTATCCCCACCGGCCTGATGCTGAAATCTGTACTCATGGCAGCCTCCTGGTTGCCTCACGTGAGTCAAATCCCAACCCCTCTCAATACGCAACCATGGAACACCAGGCCTGAAGACCCGGTAAGTAAACGTGCCTAACCGCACGGCGACAACGCCGCGCGGTTTTTGCTAAAATTGTAGGTGGTTTTCGCGTGTGCTCAGAGCGAGCGGCTGACCGCGAGCGGCGTGATGTGGCGCGGGCCCGGAGCGGCGCGACGTCCCGCAGCGGTGTAGGTGTTCGGTACGTTGCGCTTCTGGATCTCGGCGTTGACGCCGCGCACCACGCTTTCGGAGACCGCGTGCGCGGTCGCAAGCACCGTGAGATTGACCTGGAGCATCGCGCGGAACGCATCATGATGCCGATGCAGCGTCGAGAGCAGCTCCGGCGCGGATTTCGCGAGCTGGGCCTGGTTCGCCTTGAGCTGGCTGACGGCGCCGACATAGTTTCGCGACAGCTCCTGCTTCTTGCTCTCCAGCGTCATGGCCTCGCGGACCTTGCCGGCGCGCACGAGCTCGGTCTCGCGTTCGATCAGGGCGAGCAGGGCGTTCATCGCATCCATCAGATCTTCGGCGAGCTTGCGTGCTTCGGCGCTGCCGGGCGCGGCGCCTGCGCGCTGCGCTGGCATCGGCTGACGTGAGGCGTTGAACTGGTTCATCTCGTTGGACCTTATGCCGTACGAAGAGTGGTTTTCGCCTGCTGGATGATCAGGGTGCGGTAGACGTCGCGTGCAACGCCGACGCCGCCGGCATTGGCGAAGTTCTTGGAGTATTGCTCGGTCAGCATCGAGCGCCACACGCCGGTGCCGGGCGTGCTGCCGAACGGGCCATCGCCCTTCAGGCCCGACGTCATCTGCGAGAACATGCTGTTGAGGAACATCGCCTCGAAGTCGGTGGCGGTCTTCTGCGCCTTGGCCTGCTGCTGCGGCGCGACCTTCTGCAGGGCGGCGGCGAGCTCGAAGTCGGGCCGGCCGTTGCGGCTCTCGACGGAGAAGGCCGGGGAGTAGGTCGTGAGGTGCGGAGTGTTGATCGAGCTCGACTGCATCACATCACCTCGATGTCGGCTTCGATCGCGCCGGCGGCCTTGATCGCCTGCAGGATGCTGATCATGTCGCGGGGCCCGATGCCGAGGCCGTTGAGGCCGTCGACGAGCTGCTGCAGCGAGACGCCGTCCTTGACCAGCGCCAGCTTCCTGCCGTCCTCGGTGACGCTGACGCTGCTGCGCGGCGCCACCACGGTGCGACCGCGGGACAGCGGGTTGGGCTGGCTCACCTGCGGGCTCTCGGAGATCGTGACGGTGAGGTTGCCCTGCGCGACGGCAACGGTGGCGACGCGGACGTCGCGGCCCATCACGATGATGCCGCTGCGTTCGTCGATGATGATCTTGGCGGCGAGATCAGGGTCGACCTGGAGCTGCTCGATCTCGGTGAGGAAGGCAACGACGTTGCCCTTGAACTCCGGCGGGACCGACAATTGCACCGTCGAGGGATCGATCGGCTCGGCGGTCTTGACGCCGAGATAGTCGTTGACCGCCGCCGCGATGCGCTTGGCGGTGGTGAAGTCGGCGTTGCGCAGCGCCAGGCGGACGTTCGGCAGGCGATTGAGAGCGAACTCGATCTCGCGCTCGATGATGGCGCCGTTGGCGATGCGCCCGACGGTCGGCACGCCGCGTACGATCTTGGCGGCCTCGCCCTCGGCCTGGAACCCCGAGATCGCGAGCGAGCCCTGCGCCACCGCGTAGACATTGCCGTCGGCGCCGAGGAGAGGGGTGACGAGCAGCGTGCCGCCCTGTAGGTTCTTGGCATCGCCGAGTGCGGAGACGGTGACGTCCATCCGCGTGCCCTGGGTGGCGAAGGCCGGCAGATTGCCGGTCACCATCACGGCCGCCACGTTGCCGGTACGGATGGTGGCGCCGCGGATGTTGACGCCCATGCGCTCGAGCATCGCCTGCAGCGACTGCTTGGTGAAGGGGATGTTGTTGAGCGTGTCGCCGGTGCCGTTGAGGCCGACGACGAGGCCGTAGCCGATGAGCTGGTTCTGCCGCACGCCTTCGATATTGGCGAGGTCCTTGATGCGCGAGGTCGCAGCCGCCGACGTCACGGACAGCGCCAGCGCCGACAGCGCAGCGCAGGCCACCCCAACAATCCTCACCCAACGAACGCCTGGCATCCTCTGCTCCCCGAGGCTCCTTAAATCTCGGACCAAATCCAACACTCCCATGTCGAGCTGGTCCGGCGCTTCCTTGCGAGGGCTGTGCCAACGCGGGGCAGGAGGCTTACGCGGTTGAATAGGTTGAATAAATCTGTTTTGACCGGCGTCAGCGGGCGTTCGCCTTCAGGAGCGAAACTGCCGCCTGTCGGCAGATTTTGCCGGGCTGTTTACGCGTCGTTAACCATAAAACGGCGAATGTGGCGCATCGATCACCCGGATTCCTTCCGATGCGCATCTACGGACCGAACGGCACCACGCTTGGGACGCCTGCCAGCCAGGCCCGGCGGACCGGCTCCGGCACCTTCGTGCTGCCCGACACCTCCTCGGCGCAGGAGACGCGGAGCGCTGCTGCGCCGAAAGCTGCAACCAGTCTCGACGGACTGCTCGCGCTGCAGGGCATAGAGGAAGATCCGGTCGAGCGCCGCAAGCGCTCGGTCGCCCGCGGCAAGACCGCGCTCGACGTGCTCGACGAACTCAAGATGGGCCTTCTGTCCGGCAATCTCGACGCATCGACCGTGATGCGGCTGCGCGATGCCGCTGCGAATTTGAAATCGTCCTCGGGGGATGCCGGACTGGACTCCTTGCTCTCGGAGATCGAGCTGCGCGTCGAGGTCGAGCTGGCGAAGGCAGGGCAGGCCTGATCGTTATCCGTCACCTCTGCGCAATGGCGAAGCCATTGTCGCTGGAGGTGCGCGCCCTGCAAAGCAGGGCAAGCCTCGAAGGGCGACGGCCTTCGCTGAAGCATGTCGGCCGTACATCCTTCGAGGCTCCCGGCGCGATGCTTTGCATCGCGCCAATCGCACCTCAGGATGACGGCTCTGCTACTTGTCCCGTTACGCCGCCTCTTCCTTCAGTTGCGCGTCGTAGCGACGCTGGGCAGCGAGCACGTCTTTCAGGTTTTCCTCGGCCCAGTCGCGCAGCGGATCGACGGCTGCCGCGAGCGTCACGCCGAGCTGCGTGATCGAATATTCCACCGTCACGGGAACGGTTGCGATGGCGCGGCGGCGGATCAGGCCGTCGCGTTCGAGTGACTTGAGAACCTGGCTCAGCATCTTCTGCGAAATGCCTTCAATCGTGCGGCGCAACTGATTGAAGCGCATAGGTTCCTCGCGCAGCAGCAACAGGATCAACACGGCCCATTTGTCGCCGACGCGGTCGAGGATCTGGCGCGTAGGGCAATTCGCTGCATAGACGTCGGGCTTCATGTCGGGGTCCTCGATCCATTCCGGTCGCCTGTGCGCGCCGGTGTCGTTGTGCGGGTTACTCCAGCGTAATCAGGTAAGCACAAAGTGCTCTCTTAACACTAGCATTCTTTGCGATATCTAGTAACTGTTAGTTACTACAGAAGCAAAGGAACCTTCCAATGAAAATCGCAGTTGCCGGCGCCTCGGGCCGGGCCGGGTCGGAGATCACCAAGGAGTTGTCTCGCCGCGGCCATGGCGTCACCGCCATTGCCCGGAACCCGGAGAAGATCGCGGCCCTGCCGAATGTCACGCCGACCAAAGGGGACGTGCTCGACCAGGCGGGCTTGACCAGGCTGTGGGCCGGGCATGACGTCGCCGTGAGTTCCGTGCACTTCCTGGCCAGCGATGCGCAGAAGCTGATCGGCGCCGCCAAGGCGTCGGGGGTGGGCCGTTACCTCGTGGTCGGCGGAGCCGGCAGCCTCGAAGTCGCTCCGGGCGTGAAACTGGTCACGACTCCCAATTTCCCGGCCCAGTACCAGGCCGAAGCCGAAGCGGGCTCCGCCTTCCTGGATCTGCTGCGGCAGGAAAAGGACCTGAACTGGACCTTCATCTCGCCTTCGGCGCTGTTCATCGAGGGGGAGCGCACCGGCAAGTTCCGGCTCGGGACCGATCAGCTTCTCGCAGATGCGAACGGCAAGAGCTGGATCAGCTTCGCTGACTACGCCATCGCGCTCGCCGACGAGATCGAGCGGCCGGCCCATCAAAAGCAGCGTTTCACGGTAGGCTATTAGGCCTTTGGCGGCCCCCGGGCCCTCCAGGATAAACCTTCCTGTGCAAGGGCTTGGGGGCGGCAACCAAGCGGTGAGGGAGTTATTGTCTGTCACAGGACGCCGCTATATAACGCCCCGCTCAACGGACCCCGTTCCGTTTGCGAGTCGTTGCTTAGACAGATAGGCCGCCCTTGGAAAAGTTGAAAAACTACCGACCGACCGAAAAAGAGCCTTTCATGAACGACCGGCAGAAGGAGTACTTCCGTTTGAAGCTCCTCGCCTGGAAGGATGAGATCCTCAAAGAGTCCAAGCTCACCCTGCAAGCCCTGCAGGAGGAGAACGTGAACCACCCCGATCTTGCCGATCGGGCATCGTCCGAAACCGACCGCGCCATCGAACTCCGCGCCCGCGACCGCCAGCGCAAGTTGATCGCCAAGATCGACGCCGCGCTCCAGCGCATCGAGGACAACACCTACGGGTATTGCGAGGACACCGGCGAGCCGATCTCGTTGAAGCGGCTCGAAGCCCGGCCCATCGCAACGCTCTCGGTGGAAGCGCAGGAGCGCCACGAGAAACGCGAGAAGGTCTATCGCGACGAATAGAGCCCGAGCCGCAGCGATGCGGCTCTTTGTTTTTGGACGCAAGGCGCCGTTCCGCGCCATGATCAGCATTTTGCCTGTCGCTTGCCGCCGCGCGCCTGGATGTGCGGGCGCAATCGCGAAAAGTGAATCGCGATCAATGGGCTAGACTCTTTTCCTCCGAGCTCACGTGAGTTCGGATGAGAAACAGCCTTCACTTCAGGTGCGGAAGATTTTGCGAGTCGCATCAACGAGATCGGCTCGGATGCGGAGAGGCCGATCCAGCAGCATCAAGCAACGCTGCAATCAGGCTTCTTGCGACGCCGCGAGGCGCGCGTCCCCATAAAGCCTGGACCAGCTCAATATTTCCTTAAACGCCGGCAACAGGCCGTAGGCCGCGTCGGTCAGCTCGTACTCGACCCTTAGGGGTTTCTCCGCAAAGGCGGTTCGGGACACCAGCCCGTCCTGCTCGAGCTCGCGCAGTTGCGTGGTCAGCATGTGCTGGGTGATGCCGCCGATCGAGCGCCGCAACGCGCCGAAGCGGACCGCGCCGTTCATCAGCGCGAACAGGATCTCCAGTTTCCACTTGCCGCCGAGCGCGTGGATGGCGCGCTTGAAGTCGGCGAGCAGGGCAGGGTCGGGGCTGCAATCGCAGTCGCCGTCGCAAGGGATGGTCAGGTTTTCCATACCGGTCTCGAAATCCATTCTACTTGTCCCCCGGGAGATAGTGACCAGATGCGGCCTTGAGCAGGGTGGCGGAACCTATTCGCCGGCCTTGGGTAACGAGGGAATTTTGCAATGAGCACTGTGCTGGTCACCGGCGGGTCGGGCTTCGTCGGCATCCATGTCATCCTGCAGCTTCTGGCCGCCGGCCACACGGTGCGGACGACGGTGCGCCGGCCGGACCGGCGTGACGAGGTGCTGGCCATGTTGCGCGAGGGCGGGGCGGCCGCGCCGGAGAGCCTTGCCTTCTTCACCGCCGACCTGACCCGGGATGACGGCTGGCAGGAGGCGGTCACGGGCTGTGACTACGTGCTCCATGTTGCGTCCCCGCTCTCGACCAGCGTGCCCAAGGACGAGAACGAGATGATCATCCCGGCCCGGGACGGAACGCTCCGTGTGCTGCACGCCGCGCGCGAGGCCGGCGTGCGGCGGGTCGTCATCACCTCGTCGCTGGGCGCGATCGGCTACGGCCACCCGCCGCGCGAAAAGCCGTTCGACGAGACCGACTGGACCAACCTCACGGGCGTCGACGTGCAGCCCTACATCAAGTCCAAGACGCTGGCCGAACGGGCAGCCTGGGATTTTGTCGCGCGCGAGGGCGGTGGGCTCGAACTGTCGGTGGTCAATCCCGCCGGCGTTTTCGGCCCCGTGCTGGGGCCGGATTTCTCCGGCTCGATCGAGATCGTCAAGTCGCTGCTGGACGGCGCCATGCCGGCGGTGCCGCGGGTCTATTTCGGCGTGGTCGATGTCCGCGACGTCGCCGACCTGCATTTGCGGGTGATGACGGCGCCCGAGGCGAAGGGCGAGCGCTTCATCGCGGTGTCCGGCGAGACGATGTCGATCCTCGACATCGGCAGGGTGCTGCGCAGGGAACTGGGGCCGGCTGCGCGCCGGGTTCCGCGGCTTCAGGCCCCGGATTGGCTTGTGCGTTTGGCCGCGAACCGGATCCCGTTGCTGCGCGCGGTCGTGCCGATGCTCGGAAGGGTCAGGCACTCCACCAGCGCCAAGGCGCGATCGCTGCTCGGCTGGCAGCCCCGCTCCAACGATGAGGCGATCCTGGCGACAGCCGAGAGCCTGATCCGGCTTGGTCTCGTCAAGCGGTAAGGCTGTCCGCCGCCCGCGCTTGTCAGGCCGGGGCGGGGATGCTGAACTGCGTCCCTTGATGCGTAGCGTGGGAGCCGGCGCCGATGGACAAGATTCTCGAAGCCGCAAAGGCGATCGCGCTGGCGCGCCGCAACCATGCACCGCTCGCGGCCCTCGAGGTTCCGCCGGCCGACGAGGCCGAGGGCTACCAGGTCCAGCGCGCGCTGCACGACCTGATGCTGCCGCATGTCGGGCCGCTGGTCGGCTACAAGATCGGCTGCACCAGCCAGGTAATGCAGGAGTATATCGGCATCCCGCACCCGTGCGCCGGCGGCGTGTTCCAGAAGGGCGTGCATGAGAGCGGTGCGAAGCTCGCCGCCAAGAATTATGTCCGCGTCGGCGTCGAGTGCGAGATCGCAGTGCGGCTCAAGCGCGACCTTGCTGCCGGCGAGGCACCGTTCACGGCCGAATGGGTCGGCGAGGCCGTCGAGTCCTATCATCCCGCGATCGAGATCGTCGACGACCGCTACGTGAAGTGGGAGACGATGGGTGCGCCGACCCTGATCGCCGACGATTTCTTCGCCGCCGGCTGCGTGCTGGGGCCGTCCGTGCCGCGCTCGTCGGTGCCGGACCTGAAGGCGGTCAAGGGTCGCGCCATCGTCAACGGCGAGGAGGTCAGCCACGGCACCGGCGCCGACGTGCTCGGCCATCCCCACAACGCACTCGCCTGGCTCGCCAACCACCTCGCCGCGGACGGCAAGGGGCTGCATGCCGGACAGCTCGTTCTCACCGGGAGCCTCGTGAAGACGCTATGGCTGAAGTCCGGCGACAAGGTGCGGATGGAGCTGGACGGCCTCGGCGTGGTGGAGGCGGATTTCAAGTGAGAGCTCTCCGCGCCGCCGGCGATCCTGCGTCCGGGGCCCATGCAGCAGCGAGTTGCCTGACGCTCTGGGTCCCGGCTCGGCGCCGCAGCGCTGACGCGCTGCGGCTTGTCCGGGACACGAGGAGGATGAATGCGTCATCGAACACCGTCATTGCGAGGAGCCCTTGCGACGAAGCAATCCAGAGTCTTTCCGTTGAGAGATTCTGGATTGCTTCGCTTCGCTCGCAATGACGGAGTGTTCGGCGGCGGCGTTGCTATAATTGCTCGCGACTGACTCGCCGTCCGCGCCCATCGCCAAAATACATGCGGCCCTTGCCAGGGGAGCTAGCAAGGGCCGCGTAGTACACCGTCGTTCGCGCCTAGGTTCGCGAACACGATGTGGGAGCTCTTAAAGAAGTTTAGAAGGGCAGCAGCACGTCCATCACTTGCTGGCCGTAGCGCGGCTGCTGCACGTCCATGATCTGGCCGCGGCCGCCATAGGCGATGCGGGCCTGTGCGATCTTGGTGGAATCGATGGTGTTGTCGCTCTGGATGTCTTCGGGGCGGACGATGCCGGCGACCACGAGCTCGCGGATCTCGTAGTTGACGCGAATCTCCTGCTTGCCCTCGACCACGAGGTTGCCGTTCGGCAGCACCTGGGTGACCACCGCGGCGACGTTGGTCTGCAGGGCTTCCGTGCGGTTGACCGAGCCCTTGCCGTCGCTGGAGGCGGTGGAGTCGGCGGTCAGGATGCGGCCGGGCAGGATCTTGTTGGCCTGGGTGATGGTCTTGGACCCGATGAAATCGGTAATCCCCGAATCTTCCGAGTTGGTGCGGCTGCGCTGGGTCTCGTTGGCGATGTTGGCCTTGTCGGTGATGTTCACGGTCACGGTGAGGAGGTCGCCGATCTGGTGGGCGCGCTGGTCCTTGAAGAAGGCGCGGCTGCCGCTGCGCCACAGCGAGTTCGGATTGTAGGAGGCGACTTCCGGCTTCGGCATCGGCATCTGCACCGGCTTGTAGCCGGGCTGCGTCGTCGGATTGTCGATTGCCGACAGCTTCGGCTGTTCGCCGATCTGCGACAGGCGGTCGATCGAGGAGCAGCCGCCGAGCGCGCAGGAGGCCAGCAGCAGGGCGGAGGTCGCGATGCGACGAAGACGGGAAGCCGAACTGAACGAGGACATGACTTACTCTGACTTGGCTGGAGCTTGCGAGGCGCGAACTTGCGGGATCTGGGCTTGGGCGACTTGGGCGGGCGATGCGGGGGGCACGACCAGGCTGCGGACGATGGCTGCGGTGTCGACCGGCGCGGGCGCTTCGTCGCGCTTGAGCGAGGAGGTCTGCTCGACCGCCGGCGCCATCGGCACGGACGCGCTGGCACCCTGCACGGTGATCTGGCCGCGGCCGGTGACGACGCCGGTCAGCGTGCGCTTGGATTGCAGGTTGAGCACGGAGACGGTGTCGCCTTCGGCGCCGCTCTCGACCGCCTTGCCGCGCGTGGTGAGGTAGAGGCCGGGCACCTGGTAGATGATGGTGACGGCCTGGTCGCGCTGGACGAAGTCGGGCTTGACGATGTCGGCGACGCGGATCGGCGTGCCCGCCCGCATCGGCCGGCGCAGCTGCATGCCGATGCTGCGATCGCGCGAGGCGGCTTCGCCCGTGACCTCGGCCTTCGGCCGGCGCTCCAGCGAGATATCCGAGGATTTCAGCATTTCGGCGCGGTCGATGTCGCGCGTCAGCACGGCGACTTCCACGGTCTCGATCGCGGTGCCGGTGAAGCGCAGCTTGGTCGGGGTCGGGTTGTTGTCGTTGCTGATCTCGAAGGCGATGTCGAAACGGCCGCCGCGCGCATCGTAGCGGGTGGCGACCGGCAGCAAGGCGCCGGTGTTGGAGGCATCGAGCCGCATGTCGGAGACGCCGCGGTCGAAGGTGACGGTGATGTTGGCGGCATCGCCGAGGCCGAAGCGGCGCTCGAGCGCGAAGGCCACCGCATTCTCGAGGTCCTTGTTGGCGAGCGTGCGGGCGAGGCGGGTGACCTGCACCTCCTTGATGTCGCCGGTCATCACGCCGATCACCTGCTTGGCGCGCAGCACGCCGAGGACCTGGGCGACCGGCAGCGCGCCGGTGGTGCCGAGATCGGGCGAGCGGTAGACCGGGATCAGCGCGGCCGAGCCGGCATTGTCGATGAGGTCGCCGACCCGAACCACGTCCGAGGTCACGGTGACGTTGGCGCGCAGCGTCGGCGCCGCGATGCCGTCGTCGGCGGCCTGTGCCGGCAGGGCCAGCAGCAGCAGAGCTGAGATCGTGGCGATTGTGGTGCGGATCATCGTCATTTGCTTCGGTCTTGGCTTCAGTCTGGACTTCAGTCTTGGCTTCAGTCTTGGCCTCAGCGGAACAGCGCCGTGGTCGACTGCATCATCTGGTCGGCGGCGCTGATGACCTTGGCGTTCATCTCGTAGGCGCGCTGGGCGGCGATCAGGTCGCTCATCTCCGAGACGACGTCGACATTGGCCTGCTCCAGGCTGCCCTGCGTGATCTTGCCGTAGCCTTCGGCATTTGCGGTGCCGTCCTGCGGCGGGCCGGAGGAAGGCGTTTCGGTGAACTGGTTGCTCCCGACGGGCTGCAAACCCGCCTTGTTGATGAACCGGGTCACGCCGATCTGGCCGATGATCGAGGAGGTCGACGAGCCCGGCAGCGTCACCGAGACCTGGCCCTGCTCGCTGACGGAGATGCCGGAGGCGTTGTTCGGGATGGTGATGGTCGGCTGCACCGGATTGCCCTGCGCGGTGACGACGCGGCCCTGATTGTCCATCTGGAAGGTGCCGTCGCGCGTGTACTGGTAGGTCCCGTCGGGCATCAGGATCTTGAAGAAGCCTTCGCCCGACATCGCGAGGTCGAGATCGTTGCCGGTCTGCGACAGCGTGCCCTGCGTCATGCTGCGCGGCGTGCCGACGGTCTTGACGCCGCCGCCGATGTCGACGCCGACGGGCAGGATGGTGCCCTGGTCCGATGCCTGCGCGCCGACGCGGCGGACGTGCTCGTAGATCAGGTCCTGGAACGCCGCGGTCTGCTTCTTGAAGCCGGTGGTGCGCAGGTTCGCGATGTTGTTGGAGATCACCTGAACATTAAGTTCCTGTGCCGCCATTCCGGTCGCTGCGGTGTGAAGCGCCTGCATGTCAATTATCTCCCAATCAGGCCGGAACGTCGGCGAGCTTCTCGATCGCCGATTTGTGCATGTCGCTCTGCTGCTGCAGCAGGTTGGCGATGGCGGTGTAGCTGCGCATGACTTCGACCATGCGCGTCATCTCGCCGACCGAGTTGACGTTCGACTTCTCGATGTAGCCCTGGCGCACGGTCGACTTGGTGTCGGCCTGCTGGGCCGCCGAGCCGCCGGCATAGAGGTTGGCGCCGAGCTTGGTCAGCTTGGCCGGATCGTCGAACGAGACCATGCGGATCTTGCCGCGGATCGAGTCGGTCCTGGCGGTGCCCTCGAGCACGGTGATGGTGCCGTCGGGCGCGACATTGATGTCGTGGTCGGTCGGCTGGAAGGTGATCGGACCGCCGGTGCCCAGCACGAGGTTGCCGTCGGAGGTGACGAGCTGGCCGGTGCTGTTCAGCGAAAACTTGCCGTCGCGGGTGTAGCGCTCGCCGCCGTTGGCCTGCACCGCGAAGTAGGCGTTGCCGTCGATCGCGATGTCGAGCGGGTTGTTGGTCGGCTCCATCGGCCCCTGGCCGACGTCGCGGAAGGTGCCGCGGTCCTGCACATAGGAGACCCGGCGGTCGGAGCCGACGAAATTGTCCTCACGCGCGTTCGAGTTGAGATATTCCTCGAACAGCGAATGGTCGGCCTTGAAGCCGTTGGTGTTGGCATTGGCGACGTTGTTGGCGATGACATCCATCTGCCGTTCCAACGTCATCTGCCGTGACAAGCCGATCAGAAGCGCGTTCTGCATCGGAAGATCTCCCCTGAGTGAGATCCGCCATTTCGCTCTCCCAAGCGCCTTGGCCGACCCCGTGAACGAGACCATCGGGTTCTCCCAAACCCTGCGGCCTCGGTCCTTTCTCAGCGAAAGCCGTGCCAACCCGGAAAAATGTGCAATTTCAAATGGTTGGCGATTTTCAGGGGGCGCGAGAGGGCGGCAGAAAGGTTCTGTTAGCCATGTTTGCCCGGCAGATTTTTCCTAGCTGGGGCCCAATCGAAAGATTCCGTTAACCATTATTACCGTAGCGTTTGCGTGCAAGAGGAGCGCATTGCGCTGGGACATTTGTATCGCGTCACTGTCTGCCAGGGGGCTTCGCTCTTTCGACACCTTTAAGAGATGAGCGAGCCTCAGCGACCCATGGCAGAGAATGAAGCGGAAGGCGGCGCAGCCGCCGAGGGCGCAGAAGCCGCTCCCCCGAAGAACAAGCTCAAGCTCATCATCATGGCCGTCGGCCTGCTCGCCGTCCTCGGCGGCGGCGCTGCGACCTGGTTCTTCTTCTTCCGGCACGGCGGCGACGAGCACCACGCCGAGGCGGCGCCCCCGCCGAAGCCGCCGGCCTTCGTCGACGTGCCCGACATCATGGTCAACCTCGCCGGCGCGCCGGGCGAGCGCGTGCAATATCTGAAGCTGAAGATCGTGCTGGAGCTGAAGGAAGAGAAGCAGATCGAGGCGATCAAGCCGACCATGCCGCGCGTCACCGACATCTTCCAGACCTATGTGCGCGAACTGCGCTCCTCCGACCTCAACGGCTCCGCCGGCATCTTCCGCCTCAAGGAGGAACTGACCAAGCGCGTCAACGCCGCGGTCTCGCCGATCCAGGTCAGCGCGGTGCTGTTCAAGGAAGTCGTGATCCAGTGACGATGCTGCGGAAGGCAACGGGCTAGCGGCATGGCCGGCAACGAGCAAATGGACCAGGATGCGATTGCCGCCCAATGGGAGGCGTCGCTCGATTCCGAGGATCCCGCGGAGGCGGCGAAGGCCGCTGCCGAAAACGAACTGTCGGAGACCATGGCCCTGCAATGGGCGGCCATGGTCGAGGACGGCAGCCGCGACCTCGGCACCGGCAAGAATTCCGGCGAGCGGGTGCTGTCGCAGGAGGAGATCGACAATCTCCTCGGCTTCACCGTCGGCGACGTCACGCTCGACGACCACAGCGGCATCCGCGCGATCATCGATTCGGCGATGGTCTCCTACGAGCGTCTGCCGATGCTCGAAATCGTCTTCGACCGCCTGGTGCGGCTGTTGACGACCTCCTTGCGCAATTTCACCTCGGACAACGTCGAAGTCTCGCTCGACCGCATCACCTCGGTCCGCTTCGGCGACTACATGAATTCGATCCCGCTGCCGGCCGTGCTCTCGGTGTTCAAGGCCGAAGAGTGGGAAAACTTCGGCATGGCGACGGTCGATTCCAACCTGATCTACTCCATGATCGACGTGCTGCTCGGGGGGCGCCGCGGCACCAGCCAGCTCCGCATCGAGGGCCGGCCCTACACCACGATCGAGACCGAGCTGGTCAAGCGCCTGGTCGAGGTGGTGCTGGCCGACGCCGAGCAGGCGTTCCGGCCCCTGTCGCCGGTGACCTTCACGATCGACCGGCTCGAGACCAATCCGCGTTTCGCCGCGATCAGCCGCCCCGCCAATGCCGCGATCCTGGTGCGCCTGCGCATCGACATGGAAGACCGCGGCGGCAATATCGAGCTCCTGCTGCCTTACGCGACCATCGAGCCGATCCGGGGCGTCCTGCTCCAGATGTTCATGGGCGAAAAGTTCGGCCGCGACCCGATCTGGGAAGGCCATTTCGCCACCGAGATCGTGCAGGCCGAGATCGCGGTCGATGCCGTGCTCTACGAGGCCGACATCCCGCTCAAGCAGCTGATGCGGCTCAAGGTCGGCGACACCCTGCCGCTCGACATGCGCGCCGACGCCAATGTCACCGTGCGTTGCGGCGACGTCACCCTGACCGAGGGGCGGATGGGGCGGGTCGGCGATCGCGTCGCGATCCGCGTGACGAAACCCTTGCGCAAGCCAAGTACGACACTTGCGATGTTCGAGAAGGTGGACGAGCAGAACAAGATGATGGAGGCCCCATGAACCACTCCCTTGGAATGGCAATCGAAACGCTGGTGGCTATCCTGCTGATGCTCACCATCGGCTACTGTATCCTGCTCAACAAGCGGCTGACCCGGCTGAAGGCGGACGAACATTCGCTGAAAGCGGTGATCGCCGAGCTGATCACCGCGACCGAGATCGCCGAGCGCGCGATCGGCGGGCTGAAGCTCGCCGTGCGCGACGTCAACGAGAACCTCGGCAGCCAGCTCGCGGCGGCGACCCAGATGTCGGACCAGCTCTACAAGCAGCTCGGCGAGGCCGACAACGTGGTGCGGCGCCTGTCCAAGATCGCGATCGCCGCGCGCCCCGTGACCAGCCCGGAAACGGCCGCCGCGCCCGCAGCAAAACCCTCGTCGGCCAAGGCGGTCGCCGCTGCAGCCGAAGCCTTCTCCGAGCGCCGCCGATCCAACGGCCTTGCCGCATGAAGTCAGGGTATGAAGTCCTTTCGTAACATCCGCGTCATTCCGGTCGTCCTGGTCGCCGTCGCAGGTCTTGCCACGCTCAAGGTCGCGGGCCTCGCGATCAATGGCGGCTATGTCTTCGACTACAAGCCGAACCAGACCAGGAAGTCCTGGGCGCAAGAGAATTTGAACTTCCCGACCGGCCGAGAGGAGCCGGAGATCATCACCGGCTCGACCCATGGCGCACCGAAGGAGGCGCCGAAGCCCGCCGCGCCCGAGACCAAGCCCGAAGGCACCGTGGTCAAGATCGAGGAGGGCCAGCCGCAGGTCTCGGCGTCGGAGCGCGCGATCCTCGAGCGCCTGCAGGCACGCCGCCAGGAGATCGAGGCCCGCCAGCGCGAGATCGACATCCGCGAGAGCCTGCTCAAATCGGCCGAGAAGCGCATCGAGAACAAGGTCGAGGAGATGAAGGCGGTGGAAACCCGCATCTCGGCGACCCAGGCCGAGCAGAAGGCCGCCGAAGCCCAGCGCATGAAGGGCCTCGTCACCATGTATGAGGGCATGAAGCCGAAGGACGCCGCGCGGGTGTTCGACCGGCTCGAGATGGGCGTGCTGATCGAAATCGCCTCGGCGATCGCGCCGCGGAAGATGTCGGACATCCTCGGGCTGATGTCGCCGGAGGCCGCCGAGCGGCTCACGGTCGAGATGGCCCGCCGTGCCAATGGCGGCGGCGATCAGTCCGCCTCGGCCGGCGACCTGCCCAAGATCGACGGCAAGCCGACGCAAAAGCCGAATTGAGGGCTCATACTTAAGAAGTCCTTAATTGGCAAAACCTACATTCGAGGGCATCGGCCGGCACCAGTAGCCGGCGTGGACCGCCGAACCGGAAGAAAATGCCGCCAATGGCGCGAGAGGCTGCCGCTGGATTTGTGTCGCGAGCCCGCGCCTTGGCGCTGGGGCTGTCGCGCCATGTCCGCAAGGCGCCGGTGCTCGCAGCCTGCCTGCTCGTCGGCCTCACGGCGCCGGCCCGTTCCGCCGATGCCGTCAGGGGCGAGGCGAGCTTCTCGGCCGGCGGCGGTTTTGCCCGTCTCGTGATCAAGCTCGGCGAGGACGTTCCCTCCGAGGTGACGACGGCCGGCTCCATCCTCATCATTCGCTTCGATCGGCCGGTCGACGTTCCCGTCGACCGCGTCCCCGAAGGCGCGCCCGATTACGTCAACTCCGCTCGCCGCGATCCCGACGGCGGCGCCATCCGCTTGTCGCTGGCGCGGCGTGTCACAGTCAACACCATGAATGCCGGCGAGCGCACCTTCGTCGACCTCCTGCCGGAGGGCTGGAAGGGGCCGCCGCCGAGCCTGCCGATGGACGTGGTCAAGGAACTCGCCGAGCGCGCGCGGCTCGCCGAACGCGCCTTGCGCGCCCAACGCGCGGCGGCCGAGACCAAGAAGCGTCCGCAGATCCGCGTCCGTGCCTCGGTGCAGCCGACCTTCGTGCGCTTCGTGTTCGAGATGCCCGACGGCGTCGGCGTGTCCTCCGTGCTCAATGAGCAGAAGCTCACGCTGATGTTCAATGCCAACCTCAATTTCGACCTGGCGGACGCCGTCGTCGCGGCGCCCCCGAACGTCGCCTCGATCAAGCAGAAGGCCGACATCGACCAGACCAGCGTCGAGATCGCGCTGATCGGCGATTCCGACGTGCACTCCTTCCGCGACGACAAGAACTACGTCGTCGACGTCTCCTTCCAGCCGGACAAGGGCAAGATGGCCGCGACGGCCGAGTCCGTGATCGCGCAGGCCAAGCCCGCCGGCCACGGACCGGCGCCTGCGCCGGAAAAGCCCGCGGCCGAGAAGCCGAAGGATGCGCATCGCGAGATCCCGCCGCCGACCTCGGAGACGATCGCGCGCGAGGCCAAGATTGACGTGAAGCCCGACGTGAAGCCTGAGGTGAAGCCTGAGGCAAAGCCGGAAGCTCCTGCCGCGATGCCGGTCGTCGAAGCGCCGAAACCCGCGCCTGCGCCCGCGGTCGCTGCCGAAGCGCCGCCCGCTGCGGAAGTGCCCAAGGAAGCGCCCAAGCCCGCGCCTGTGGCTGAAGTTCCGGCCGTACCTGCCAAGCCTGCACCGGCCGAGGCGTCCAAAGAGGCCGCGAAGGAGCCGGTCAAGGAGGTCGCCAAGGCCGAGACGCCGGCGCCGCAGCCGACGGTCGCCAGCGTCGATGCGCGGCGCGACAGCGATGGCCTGCGGGTCACGTTCCCGTTGCAGGTTTCAACCCCTGCGGCGGCGTTCCGCCGCGGCGACACCATTTGGCTGGTGTTCGATACGCCGAAACCGATCGATGTCGAGGCGATCCGCACCAAGGGCGGCGCGATGATCGGCGAGGTCGGACGCATGCCGCTCGACAAGGGGCAGGCGGTGCGCATCCGTCTCACCCGGCCGCTGGTCTATTCGCTGACGACCGAGGAGGTCGGCAAGGAGACCAACTGGTTGCTGACGCTCGCCGACAAGATCCAGGCGACGCCGCTGCCGCTGATGATGTCGCGCAACATCACCGATCCCGCGCTCGCCAACATCGCGATCCCCTTCGCCAATCCGGGCCAGCTGCACAAGCTGACCGATCCCGATGCCGGCGACACGCTCTACATCGTCACCGGGCAGCGGCCGGTGCGCGGCTTCATCAAGCGGCAGGACCTCGTCGATCTCTCGCTGCTGGAATCCGCGCACGGCATTGCGATCCGGCCGAACTCCGACGAGGTCGGCGTCGAGGTCGGGTCCGACAAGGTCATCCTCGGCAAGAAGGGCGGGCTGACGCTGTCGCCGGTCGATATCTCGGCCGAGCGTGCGCCGACCGCGGTGCGTCCGATCTTCAGCCCCGAAGGCTGGCGCAAGGGGCAGTCGGAGAATTTCTGGACGCGGCAAACCGATCTCGTGATGGCGATCTCCGCGGTCGATCCGGCGATGCGTTCGCTGCCGCGGCTCGACCTCGCGCAGTTCTACATGTCGCGCGCGATGTATCACGAAGCCAAGGCCGTGACCGAATTGATGCTGGCCGATCCGCTCAACAAGGAAGAGAGCGGCGCCCTGATCATGCACGCGATCGCGAGCATCCTGATCGGGCGGCCGGCACAGGGCTTGAAGGATCTCGCCAATCCCGTGATCGGCAACAGTCACGATTCCCAGCTCTGGAAGGCGCTCGCTTATGCGCGCCAGGGCAAATGGGCGGATGCGCGCGAGAAGTTCAAGAACGTCGAATTCGCCATTGCCTCGCTGCCGCTCGACATCCAGCGCATCGTGACGATGGACGCGATGCGCTCCTCGCTCGAAGTGAAGGACTATGCCGGCGCCTCCAAGCGCCGCAGCGAGCTCGAGGTCGTCGGCGTCTCGCCGGAGGCTGCGCCCGGCTTTGCGGTGTTGCGCGGCCGGCTCGCCGAGGCGCTCGGGCACGACAAGGATGCGCTCGACGACTACAAGTTCGCGGTCGCCTCGAACGACCGTCTGGCTGCCGCCGAAGCCAAGCAGCTCGAGGTGGCGCTACGCCAGAAGCGCGACGAGATCGGCAAGGAAGACGCGCTGCGCGAGCTCGAGACGCTGTCGATGACCTGGCGCGGCGACTCGATCGAGGTCAAGACGCTCCAGATGCTGTCGCAGCTCTATGCCGAGAACGGGCGCTACCGCGACGCGCTCACCGCGGCGCGCACCGCGACGAGGCTGCAGCCGAACGCCGAAGCCTCGCGCCAGGCGCAGGACCTCGCCTCCGAGCTGTTCACGCAGATCTTCCTGGGGCCGAAGGGCGATGAGCTGCCGGTGGTCGAAGCGCTCGGCATGTTCTACGAGTTCCGCGAGTTGACGCCGATCGGCCGCCGCGGCGACGAGCTGATCCGCCGGCTCGCCGACCGTCTCGCCTCGATCGACCTGCTCGACCAGGCCGCCGAGCTGCTGCAATACCAGGTCGACCACCGCCTCGAAGGCGCCGCCCGCGCCCAGGTCGCCGCGCGCCTGTCCATGATCTATCTCGCCAACCGCAGGCCCGACAAGGCGATCTCCGCACTGCGCGCGAGCCGGATCAGCGATCTCTCCGGCGAGCTCAGGCAGCAGCGCCTGCTGCTGGAGGCCCGCGCGCAGAGCGACGTCGGCCGCCACGATCTCGCGCTCGACATCGTCTCCAACGTTTCCGGGCGCGAGGTCCTCCGCCTGCGCTCCGACATCTTCTGGGCGGAGCGGCGCTGGCGCGAGTCCGCCGAGCAGATCGAGCTCTATTACGGCGAGCGTTTCCGCGATTTCAAACCGCTCAACGCGGTGGAGAAGAGCGACATCATCCGCGCCGCGGTCGGCTACGCGCTCGCCGACGATTCGATCGGCCTGTCGCGCTTCCGCGAGAAGTACGCGCCGCTGATGAGCGAGAGCGCCGACCGTCTCGCCTTCGACATCGCCAGCAAGCCGGCGGCCGCCTCCAGCGCCGAATTCGCCGAGATCGCCAAGCTCGCCGCCAGCGTCGACACCCTCGACGGCTTCCTGCGCGAGATGAAGCAACGCTTCCCGGACGCCACCGCCCGCGCGCCGGCTTCGCCCCAGGCCAAGGACGAGAGCGACCACACCGGCTCGCTGCCCACGATCCCCGTCGTGCGCCAGATCAAGATGACGCGCTAGGAACCCTGCTACCTCTGGCCCTCTCGACAGGCGCCGCGCCAGGCGGCAACCTGAAGCATCTTCATGCCGGGAGAGGGACGATATGAGCAAGCCTGCCAAGACCGAAGCCGAACTCATCGCCATGGCGCGGGCCGAATTGAAGGCCCATGTCGACGGGCCGGACGGCTTCGCCATCTCCATCATTCGCGACGGCGACAGCTGGGAGTTCCGCGCCGACGCCGATCAGGCGACGCGAGGCAAGCCGGGCTTTCCCGAAAGCGTCGCCATGCTGGTGCAGATCGGCGACCATCTCAGCAAGCAGTACGACGTGAAGTAGGGACCGCGCGAAGCGCGGCCTTAGGCGTTGCCCCATCCTCCGTCATTGCGAGCGGAGCGAAGCAATCCAGAATCTTTCTGCGGAGGCAGTCTGGATTGCTTCGTCGCAAGGGCTCCTCGCAATGACGGGGAGGGGGTGGAAGGCATCGTCGGGAACGGAGAGGATGCGGCGCTGACGTCGCCCCGAGCTCATCCGCCCCCGTAGCTCTGCACCAGACTCCCCGCCACCAGCGACCAACCGTCGACCAGCACGAAGAAGATCAGCTTGAACGGCAGCGAGATCGTGGCCGGCGGCAGCATCATCATGCCCATCGACATCAGCACCGAGGCGACGACGAGGTCGATGATCAGGAAGGGCAGGAACAGCAGGAAGCCGATCTCGAAGGCGCGCTTCAGCTCGGAGATCATGAAGGCGGGAACGAGGATGCGAAGCGCGAGGTCGTCGGGGGTGGCCGGGGGCGGCTCGCCGGAGAGGTCGAGGAACAGCTTGAGATCCTTCTCGCGCACGTTCTTCTGCATGAAGCCGCGCAAGGGGACGGAGGCGCGCTGCAGCGCGTCCTCGACGCTGATCTGGTTGGCGACGAGCGGACGGATGCCCTCGTCGTAGGACTTCTGCAGCACCGGCCCCATCACGAAGAAGGTGAGGAACATCGCCAGCGCGATGATCACCGAGTTCGGCGGCGCGGTCGCCGTGCCCATCGCGGTGCGCAGCAGCGACAGCACGACCACGATGCGCGTGAACGAGGTCATCATGATCAGGATCGACGGTGCGATCGACAGCACCGTGAGCAGCGCGATCAGCTGGATCGCGCGCTCGGTGACGCCGCCACCGCCGGCACCGCCGCCGCCGAGGTTGATGCTGATGTCCTGCGCATGCGCAAGGGTTGCGAGCGAAGCCGCGCCGACCAGGACAGAAAGGAAAAGAACTCTACGCGGGAGGGCCGGCAGCCTCACGAAGACGGCTTCGGACGGCCGAGCAGCGAGGCCATCTCGTCTTCGAGATTTTCAAAGCTGGTCTTCTCCGCGGCAGGCTTTGCCGGCGGAGCGGCCGGGGGCGCCGGCGGCTCGCTTCGTGCCGCGCGCGGGGGCGCAGCCGGCGGCTCCGGTGCTACCGGAGGCGCAACGTCACCGGCCGGACGGCGCAGCGCGGCTTCCAGCCGCTGCGCCATCTCGGCGAGGTTCTGCTCGGCGCTGGACGGCGCTGCCGGAGCGGGCGCCGGCGGCGGAACGGGGGGCGCCTGCGGCACGGGCGGAGGCGGCGGCGGTGCGGCGGCGCGGTCGGCGCGCACCGGCGGCACCTTCACCGGCTCGCTCTGGCGCGGCGGACGCGGCATCAGCGGCGGCTCGTTGCGGGCGATGCGTGGCGGCAGCGGCTCGGGCCGGGGCTCGCGCTCGGCACGCGGCGCCATCGGTTCCGGCGGGAAGCCAGGCGGCTCGCTGCGGCGTTCGGCCAGCGCGGGCGCGGGCCTGCGCACTTCGTCGGCGAAGGAGGGGCGCGCGGGCCGCGGCGGCGGCTCGGGCATCTGCGGCTCGGGATGGTCGAGCAGTTCGGGGCGCGGCGCTTCGTCGGCCCAGCTGCCGGCGTCGGGCATCGGGGCGAGCCGCGGCGGCTCGGCCGCGTTGGGGCGCTGCGGAAGCTGGTCGCGGCCGGGCGCGGCACGCACGATATTGGGCTCGACGACGATGTCGGTCGGGCCGCCGATCATCAGCAGATGCTCGACATTGTCGCGCCGGACGAGCACCAGGCGGCGCCGGCCATCAACCGCGGCGGCATCGATCACCGCGAGGCGGGGCATCCGGCCGCGCTGGGTGTTGGCGCCGATCCGGTTGCCGGCGAATCGGCGAACCAGCCATGCAGCGACGCCGATCAACGCCAGAACGACGATGAACGCGACGATGAAGGTGATAGGGCTGCCTTGCATACTTGTCCCCGACAAATGGCGCTGTTTTCGTGCCCGCGGTCAGCTGCGCCAACCACCGGCATACGATGCCCCAAATTGAGATCTCTTAACGTTCCACGGCAAGTTTTGCCGTCCCCAACTCTTAATAACCCATGAATCGCTCGATCCAAAACGACTTCTTGGCCTGTGCATGTGCCGCCAAGCGGTTGGGTTAATGCCACTTTTGGACGCGTAGAATCACGGTATCAGAAGGCCGCGTCCCGCTTGGGGACAGCTCTCTGCGGCGTCCTTAACCACCTGTTAACCATACAGGCGGCAAATTCTGCCTAGCTTCGGACACAGGTCCGACGGGCAAGGAGCCGCAACGATGTCCATCAACGACCTCCCGGTGCTGTCGGCGCTTCGCACCAAGATGCAGTGGCATCAGGAGCGCCAGCGCGTCCTGTCCGAGAACGTCTCCAACTCCGACACGCCCAAATTCCGGCCGCGCGACCTGGTGGAGCCGAAGCTCGACAAATCCGGCGCGGTCACGGGCTCGATGGGCCCCCTGGCGATGGCGGTCACCAGCGCCTCCCACATGAAGCCGTCGGGCGCGGCGTCCGGGTTCGACCAGAACAAGAATGCCGGCTTCGAGACCCGCCCCGCGGGCAATGCCGTCAATCTCGAGGAGGAGATGATGAAGTCCGCCAGCAACCAGATGGACTACGCGGCGGCGACCTCGCTCTATTCCAAGAGCCTGCATCTGCTCAAGACCGCGATCGGCAAGGGCTAGGCCATGATCCCAAGACAGCAGGGCTAACGGAGGCAGATGATGGCGAACGACAGCAGCGACTTTGCCCGTTCCATGGCGATCGCGACCTCCGGCCTGCGCGCGCAGGCCGGGCGCATGCGGGTGATCTCCGAAAACATCGCGAATGCCGACTCGACGTCGCAGTCCGCCGGCGGCGATCCCTACCGGCGCAAGGTTCCGACCTTCTCATCCGCGCTCGACCGCACGCTCGACGCGCAGGTCGTCACCCTCGGCAGGATCAAGCCCGACCAGTCCGCCTTCCGCGTCAGATACGAGCCGAACAATCCGGCGGCGGATGCCACCGGCAACGTCAAATATCCCAACGTGAACTCGGTGGTCGAGATGACCGACATGCGCGATGCGCAGCGGTCCTACGAGGCCAATCTCAACATCATCAGTGCGACGCGCCGGATGATCCAGCGCACGCTCGACATCCTCAAGAGCTGAACAGGACATTTGAGCCATGGCATCACCGTCAGTCGCCGCCAATGCTTATGCCAACCTCGCCCGCGTGCTGGAAAACACCGGCGCCGGTGCCGGCAAGGGCAGCGAAGCGAGCGGACAATCCTTTGCCTCGCTGCTGAAGGACGCCGTCGGCAGCGTCATGGAGTCCGGCCGCAAGTCCGACGCGCAGACGGTGGCGATGGCCGCCGGCAAGGCCAACGTGATGGACGTGGTGACGGCGGTCGCCGACACCGACGTCGCGGTGTCCACGCTGGTCTCGGTCCGCGACCGCGTGATCGCGGCGTATGAAGACATCATGAAGATGCCGATCTGATTTTTGGCGCTGGCGCTCGTCCAATCGTCATTGCGAGCGAAGCGAAGCAATCCAGAATTTCTCCGCCGCGGCAGCCTGGATTGCTTCGCTTCGCTCGCAATGACGGGGGAGGGCTTTTCGCATCGCTCGGAACAGCGGTGGGAAGGTGGGAATGAACAAGGAAAGTTTGAAATGACCGGACCCGAGACCCTCGACGTCGCCCGCGATGCGATCTGGACCATCGTGATCGTGTCCTCGCCGCTGATGGTGGTCGGCCTCGTGGTCGGCGTCATCGTGTCGCTGTTCCAGGCACTGACGCAGATCCAGGAGCAGACGCTGATCTACGTGCCGAAGATCCTCGCCATCTTCGCCACGATGCTATTGGCGCTACCGTTCATGGCCGACTCGCTCCACGCCCACATGCTGCGGATCTCGTCGCGAATCATCGGCGGCTGAGGCACAATGCGCCCGCTATGCGCATCGACGTCTCGCTGCTGCCGGCGCTCGCCGCTGCCTTCATGCTCGCCTTCGCCCGGGTCGGTGCGATGGTGATGCTGCTGCCCGGCCTCGGCGAGACCAACATCCCGACGCGGATCAAGCTGTCGATCGCGCTGCTGCTCACGCTGATCATCCTGCCGCTGCATCGCAACGCCTATCAGGTCGACATGGGCTCGCTGGCGCCGCTGCTGGTGCTGATGCTGCACGAGATCGCCATCGGCATCGTGCTGGGGGCGACCGCGCGCGTGACGCTGTCGGCGCTGCAGGTCGCGGGCTCCGTGATCGCGCAGCAGATGGGGCTCGGCTTCGTCACCTCGGTCGATCCGACCCAGGGGCAGCAGGGCGTGCTGGTCGGCAACTTCCTGACCATGCTCGGGGTGACGCTGCTGTTCGCCACCGATAGCCATCATCTGGTGATCGCCGCGCTGAACGACAGCTATACGATCTTCTCGCCGGGCGAGACGGTGTCGAGCGGCGATGTCGCCTCGCTGGCGACGCGCGCCTTCGCTGCAGCGTTCCGCCTCGGCCTGCAGCTCTCCGGGCCGTTCCTGGTGTTCGGCCTCGTCTTCAACATCGGCCTCGGCGTGCTGGCGCGGCTGATGCCGCAGATGCAGGTCTATTTCGTCGGCGTGCCGCTGTCGATCTTCGCCGGCTTCCTGGTGCTCGCCGTGGTGCTCACCGCGATGATGGGCACCTATCTCGATTATTTCATCGGTGTCATGCACCAGATGATGCCGCTCAGGTAACGAGGGATCGATGGCGGAAGACAACGATCCAGAGAGTCAAACAGAAGACCCGACACAAAAACGTCTCGACGATGCGCTCGAGCGCGGCGACGTTGCCAAGAGCCAGGAGATCAACACCTGGTTCATGATCGCCGGCGGCACGCTGGTGGTCTCGACGTTCTCGGGCTCGGTCGGCAGCGGGCTGGTGACGCCGATGCGCAACCTGCTCGCCAATTCCTGGATGATCAAGACCGACGGCGGGAACCTGATCAAGCTGATGCAACAGATCGAGCTCGCCGTGCTCGCGGCGGTCGGCGTGCCGCTGCTGATGCTGGTGCTGGCGGCGATCGCCGGCAACATGCTGCAGCACCGCCTGGTGTGGTCGGCCGAATCCCTGACGCCCAAGTTCAGCAAGATCTCGCCCGGCGCCGGCTTCAAGCGCATCTTCGGCAAGCAGGCGGCCGCCAACTTCCTCAAGGGGATCGGCAAGCTGGTCGCGCTCAGCGTGGTCATGACCATGATCCTGTGGCCGGAGCGGCATCGCATGGAGGCGATGGTCAGGCTCGATCCGGCCGCCATGCTCGGCGCCAGCACCAGCATGACCGTCCACCTGCTCGGCGCGGTGGTCGCGGCGCTCGCGATCATCGCCATCGCCGACTATTTCTTCCAGTACCGCAGCTGGTTCCAGCGGCAGAAGATGTCGCTCCAGGAGATCAAGGAAGAGTTCAAGCAGTCCGAAGGCGACCCCCACATCAAGGGCAAGCTCAGGCAACTCCGGCAGCAGCGCGCCAAGAAGCGCATGATGGCGGCGGTTCCCAAGGCCTCGGTGATCATCACCAACCCGACCCACTATTCGGTGGCGCTGTCCTACGAGCGCGGCATGACCGCGCCGATCTGCGTCGCCAAGGGCGTCGACAACCTCGCCTTCAAGATCCGGGAGATCGCGCGCGAGCACGACATCCCGATCGTCGAGAACGTGCCGCTGGCCCGTGCGCTCTACGCCACCGTCGAGATCGACCAGGAAATCCCGACCGAGCACTACCATGCGGTCGCCGAGGTCATCGGCTACGTCATGCGGCTGAAGCAGGGATTCCGCGCCGGGCGCGGCTAAAACCCCCGAAAAGTACCGGAAATGGCTGTAATCTGGGAATCAGCGTACCTTTCAACCCTGCTGCCCTTGCGCCTGCAGGTCCTGATGAGGCAGGGAAGGCCCTGCGCGCGCGGCAGCGCGTTGATTCTCTGCCAACAGGCTGCGCCAGCTCGATATGACCGCTGAGACCGACCACGACCTCACACGCGAGCCCGTTGCGGCGCACGAGCCTTCGCCGCGGTCGGGCAGCATTGCGCTGGTGCTGCTGGTGGCCGCCGGCCTCGTCGCGGTCGCCGTCGGCCTGATGACGCTCGGCCGCGCACAGGCGCAGCCCTACATCCTCGGCATCCTCGCGGTGCTGGCGATGGTCGGCCTGTTCAACCTGTTCGCCTTTGCCGCCGGTATCATCCGCTTCGCCGACCGCAATCTCGACGATCCCATCATCGGCCGCATCTCCGATCACGCCTTCGACGGCCTCGCCGTGACCGATCCGCGCGGCCACGTGGTCTATTCCAATGCGGCCTATCTGACGCTGACCGGCGCCGGCGGTCCGCAGGACGTGCGTCCCGTTGAGCGCGTCTTCATCGGCAACCCTGACGTCTCCGAGGCCGTGTTCCGCCTGCTCAAGGCCGCCCGCGAGGGCAAGCGGCAGCAGGAGGAGGTGCGCATCTCCGGCCATGACGGCAGCCAGGGCCGCTGGCTGCGCATGCGCGTGCGCCCGCTCGGCACCGCAAAACGCGAGGCCAAATACGCGGTGTGGTCGATCGCCGACATCACCCGCGACCGCGAGCGCCAGGAGGACGTGTTCCAGGAGCTCCAGCACGCCATCGAATATCTCGACCATGCGCCGTGCGGCTTCTTCTCGGTCAACCCGGCCGGGGAGCTCGCTTATGTCAACGCCACGCTGGCGAACTGGCTCGACTATGACCTCGCCGAGATCGGCTCGGGCGGCCTCAAGCTCACCGACATCGTCTCCGGCGACGGCGCCTCGCTGCTGACGTCGATCGTGGCGGTGCCGGGTGAGGTCAAGACCGAGGTCTTCGATATCGACCTGCGGATGCGGACCGGCAGGACCATGCCGGTGCGGCTCTATCACAAGCTCGCCTTCGGCGCCGACGGCGCGCCGGGACCCTCGCGCACCCTCGTCATCAGCCGCGCCCGCGACGAGCGCAGCGATCCGGACCGTGCTGCCGAAGTGCGCTTCATGCGCTTCTTCGACCACACGCCGATGGCGATCGCGACCGTCGACCGCGGCGGCAACGTCGTGCGCGCCAATGCGCGCTACGCCAAGCTCGGGCAGGCGCTCGGGCTCGACAGCGCCTCCAAGTCGATCTTCCGCGCGGTGAATTCGCGCGACCGCCATCTGCTGATCGCGGCGATCAACCAGGCCGCCGAAGGCCAGGCCGACGTCGCGCCGGTCGAGGTGGCGCTGGAAGGCACCAAGGAACGCTGGGGCCAGTTCTTCGTCACGCCGGTGGATGCGGCCGAGAACGAGGCGGAAGCCGCCATCGTGCACATGCTCGAGACCACCGAGCGGCGCGCGCTGGAGAACCAGATCAACCAGTCGCAGAAGATGGAAACGGTCGGCCAGCTCGCCGGCGGCATCGCCCACGACTTCAACAACGTGCTCTCCGCCATCATGATGGCGAACGACTTCCTGCTGAACGCGCACAAGCCGACCGATCCGTCGTTCCAGGACATCATGCAGATCAAGCAGAACGCGACGCGCGCCGCCACGCTGGTGCGGCAGCTGCTGGCGTTCTCGCGGCGACAGACGCTGCGGCCGCAGGTGCTCGATCTCGGCGACGCGCTTTCCGACCTTGCCATGCTGTTGCGCCGCCTGATCGGCGAGAAGGTCAAGCACGAGACCATCCACGGCCGCGACCTCTGGCCGGTCAAGGTCGACGTCTCCCAGTTCGAGCAGGTCATCGTCAATCTCGCGGTCAACGCGCGCGACGCCATGCCCGACGGCGGCAAGCTGATCATCCGCACCGCCAACGTCACGGCGGAAGAAGCGGCCAAGCTCGCCTACAAGGGCATGCCGCCCGCGGATTATGTGCGAATCGAGGTCGCCGACACCGGCACCGGCATTCCCGCCGACATCCGCGACAAGATCTTCGAGCCGTTCTTCTCGACCAAGGAAGTCGGCAAGGGCACCGGCCTCGGACTCTCCACCGTCTACGGCATCGTCAAGCAGACCGGCGGTTTCATCTACGTCGATTCCGAGCCGGGGCAGGGCACCTCGTTCCACATCTTCCTGCCGCGCCATCACGCCGAGCAGGAGGCGCAGGTCGAGCAGCCCGCGGCCGCCGCCAGCGCGACCAATGGCGCCGCAAAGGACGCCGCCGGCGCCGCGCCGGCAGAAGCCAAGCCGCGCACCGATCTCACCGGGCAGGGCACGATCCTTCTCGTCGAGGACGAGGAAGGCCTGCGCGCGCTCAACGCCCGCGGCCTGCGTTCGCGCGGCTACACCGTGGTCGAGGCCGAGAACGGCGTCGAGGCCATGGAGATGCTGGAAGAGCAGAGCGGCGCGATCGACCTCGTCGTCTCCGACGTGGTGATGCCGGAGATGGACGGCCCGACGCTGCTCAAGGCGATGCGCGAGCAGAACCCCGACATCAAGTTCATCTTCGTCTCCGGCTACGCCGAGGACGCGTTCGAGAAGAGCCTGCCCGAGGGCCAGCAGTTCGACTTCCTGCCAAAGCCGTTCACGCTCAGCCAGCTCGTGGCGGCGGTGAAGGAGACGATGACGAAGCAGGGGTGAGGGCGCGCAGTCGCCGCATTCTTCGTCGTTGCGAGCGTAAAATGCATCCGCAGACACAGTCTGGATTGCTTCGTCGCAAGGGCTCCTCGCAATGACGTCGAGAGAGTCGCGCCCGTCATAACCACGCCCAGGAAAACGCGGAATTGCTCCGGCAAGCCACCGGTAACCGGCGACCACGGTTCCGCGCCGCCCACCGGCCAAACCCCCGTCAAATATGGGCTTTTGCCACATCCCCGCGACTGAGGGCCGCAGCCATAGGTTCCGAAACCGGCTTCACTTTTCGGGAAGTCTGCCCATCTTAGGGACACGTCCCCATGCCGGGGATATGGGAAACGCACATGACTTTCTCGCAACGCTCCCGCACTCTCTTCAAGACGATGGCCGTCGTGCTGGCGCTTGCGCTGCCGACCGCGCTCGCCATCTCGTCCGCCGACGCGCGCGTCGGTGGCGGCATGTCGTCGGGCTCGCGCGGCTCGCGCACCTATTCGGCGCCGCCTTCGACCACGACTGCGCCGGGCTCGACCTCGCAGTTCAATCGCACCTACACCCAGCCGGGTGCAGGCATGAATTCGGCAGCAGCTGCGCCCGCGCGCGGCGGCCTGTTCGGCCGCGCCGGCGGCTTCATGGGCGGCCTTGCGGCCGGCTTCCTCGGCGCAGGCCTGCTCGGCATGCTGTTCGGCGGCGGCCTGTTCGGCGGCCTCGGTGGCCTGTCGTCGATCATCGGCCTGATCATCCAGATCGCCCTCGTGGTGCTGGTGGTTCGCCTCGCGATGTCGTGGTGGCAGCGCCGTCACACCCCGCAGACGGCTTACGCCAATGCTGACGCCGGCGCCGGCCAGGGACCGCAGCCGAACTATCGCAGCGGCCTCGGTGGTGGACTTGGCGGCGGACTTGGCGGTGGCCTCGGCGGCTTCGGCTTCGGTGCCAACAATGCGCCGCTCGAGATCAAGCCTGACGATTACGAGGCGTTCGAGCGCCTGCTCGGCGAAGTCCAGACCGCGTGGTCGAACGAGGACGTGGCCAAGCTGCACACGCTCGCGACGCCGGAGATGGTCTCCTATCTCGAGCAGGACCTTGGCCAGAACCGCGCGCGCAACGTCGTCAACAAGGTGACCAACGTCAAGCTGCTGCAGGGCGACCTTGCGGAAGCCTGGCGCGAAGGCGAGACCGATTACGCCACGGTGGCGCTGCGCTTCGCGCTCACCGACAAGACGGTGGACCGCAACACCGGCGCGGTCGTCGCCGGCAGCGAGCAGCCGGGCGAGGCCACCGAGATCTGGACCTTCGCCCGTCGTCCGAACGGCGGCTGGGAATTGTCGGCGATCCAGCAGACCAACTGATCGCGGACGAGATGAGAAACCAGGGCGTCGTGCTTCCAGCACGGCGCCCTTTTCTTTTGGGCGTTCCGCATCGCGGCATCGGAATAAGCGGGCACGCCCCGGGTTGAAGTCAGGCGGCGAACGAAAAACACCTCTGGGAGGAACAAGATGATCCGTATCGAAAGATCCGTGACGATTTCAGGACTCGCGCTCACGCTGGCCCTGCTCGCGGCGCCATCCGTGCACGCGCAGTCGGCCGACATGACGTTCTTCGTGACCTCGAGCGGCCCGGGCAAGGGCGCCGATCTCGGCGGCCTGGAAGGCGCCGACGCGCAGTGCCAGAAGCTTGCTCAGACCGCCGGTGCCGGCGCCAAGACCTGGCGCGCCTATCTGTCGACGCAGGCCGCCGACGGCAAGCCGGCCGTCAACGCCAAGGATCGGATCGGCAAGGGACCGTGGCAGAACGCCAAGGGCGCGGTCATCGCCAAGGACGTCGCCGACCTGCACAGCGCGGCCAACAACCTCACCAAGCAGACAGCACTGAGCGAGAAGGGTGAGGTCAACAACGGCGCCGGCGACACGCCGAACCGGCACGACATCCTCACGGGAACGCAGCCCGACGGCACCGCTTTTGCCGCCGGTGACGACAAGACCTGCAAGAACTGGACGTCGAGCACGCAAGGTGCTGCGGTCGTCGGCCATGCCGATCGTAAGGGCCTGCGCGACGACGAGCCGTCGAAGTCCTGGAACAGCTCTCACCCCTCGCGCGGTCCCGACGGCGGCTGCTCGCAGGCCGACCTGAAGAGCACCGGCGGCGACGGCCTGCTGTACTGCTTCGCGTCGAATTGAATTAAGGCGCGAAGCTCTCTCCTCCGTCATTGCGAGGAGCTCTTGCGACGAAGCTATCCAGACTGTCTCCGCAGAGGCATTATCTGGATTGCTTCCGCCTTCGCCAAGGCTTCGGAGGACAAGTCGCTGCGCTCGCAATGACGGCGTATGTTGTGCCGCCGTTCCGTCTCGCTCTCACGGAACCTCCGCCTGCATGCTACATTGGTCCGATCGCTCCCACGTTCACGGACCCCTCCCATGAAATACGAGCTCTATTACTGGCCCGAGATCCAGGGCCGCGGCGAATATGTGCGGCTGGCGCTGGAGGAGGCCGGGGCGGCTTACGCCGACGTCGCGCGGGGAACACGCGGGACGGCGGCGATGATGAAAATGATGGATGCGCGGAAGGGCACGCCGCCCTTTGCGCCGCCGTTTCTCAAGGCCGGCAAGCTCGTGATCGGCCACACCGCAAACATCCTGCTCTATCTCGGTGCCCGCCACGGGCTCGCGCCGAAGACCGAGGCCGGCCGGCTCCTCGTGCACCAGCACCAGCTGACGATCACCGATTTCGTGGTCGAGATCCACGACACCCATCATCCACTCGGACCGTCGATGTACTATGAGGACCAGAAGGCGCCGGCGAAGAAGCGCACGGCGGAGTTCTGGGACGAGCGCGTGCCGAAATATCTCGGCTATTTCGAGCAGCTGCTCGCCGGCAATGGCGGCGCTTACGTCACCGGCCGCCGGCTCACCTATGTCGATCTCTCGCTGTTCCAGATCGTCGCCGGCCTGCGCTACGCCTTTCCCAAGCGCATGAAGGCGTTCGAGACCGACATCCCTGGCCTCGTCGGCCTGCACGACCGCATCGCCGCGCGGCCCAACATCAAGGCCTATCTCGACAGCCCGCGCCGCATTCCCTTCAACGAGCAGGGCATCTTCCGCCGTTACAAGGAATTGGACGGCTAGACGTTTTCGAGCGACGTGGATTCCGGCTCGCGCGAAGGAAGCGCGTCAAATAATGGCGCTAGCCGGTCCGGTTGGGGCTGGCGGCAGCCCCCGTTCCGGACCGGCCGTGTCGGGCGCGATCAACCGCCCGAATGCGTCACGGCTTCCGAGCGCCTGTGAACGCGGCGGGCCGGATCGATGGTTCGAATCGCTGGAGGCAGGAGCGAGATCATGATCGTCGGGGCAGGGAGGCTTGCAGAACATCGTCGCGTCTTCCGCTTGCGTGGATGCTGCCCGCTCTAGCGAGCTTCGATCGCGGCGACGTCAGTCGATCGGAGGATGGCGGGCGCTTTTCCGACAGATCCGCCTGGCGCGCGAAAGCGATGCGCCCTCACCATACGCCGGGCACGAGGCGATAGCGCACCCGCGCGGCATAATCGATATAGCCCGGCAGGCCCTCGCGCAGCGTGCGCTCCTCGATACCGATGCGAACGGCAAACAGCGCGAGGAAAAGCGGCGCCATCGCAAGTCCCCACCACGAGCCCAGTGCCAACGGCAGGCCGGCAAAGAACAGCATCATGCCGGTATACATGGGATGGCGAACATACGCGTAGGGCCCGGTCGAGATGACGTGCTGCGCGCGCTCGGCTTGCAGCTTCACCACGGGCGCCGCGAACGAGTTCTCGCGGAACACCGACATCGTGAACAGCATGCAGAGCACGGACAGCACGAAGCCGAGCACCTGCAACGCCATCGGCATGTCGGAGGCAAGCGTGCGCCGGTCGAGCCCCATCACGACCAGCCAGGCCAGCATCGCCGCCATGAGCGCGGTGACGAAGGCCTTGTCGGCCGGCGGCTGTTCCTTCTGGATGACAGGGCGGAGACGCTCCGCCAGCAATGCCGGATCGAGCCGGTAGAGCCACCAGCCGCACAGCGGTCCGAGCAGGGCGGAGGCAGCGAGGAATACCCAGGCGGACGGCCAATGCAGCGTGCCGGCGGATGCGAACAGCAGCGCACCCATCGCGACGGTGAAGGTGAAGTTCTGCAACAGAAGGCGTGCGATCATGCGCAGCTCTCAGGTTCGGGCGCGCACGAGCATGGTCCCGCTATCCGGCAAAGATGCGGCCGGACACGCCAAAAGCCCGATCGACCGGATCGGGCGATTTATCCTTTGGAGGGCCGATCAGGCGAGCTGATCGATCCGCGTGCCCTGACCCGGCGGCAGCGGCGCGGGCGGCGGCGGCTTGTAGGTCGGATCGTTGTCCTTGGTCTTAGTCTGATCGTCCTGCTGCTTGGTCGTGTCGTAGTTAGGTACCACGATCGCGATCGGCGGCGGCGCTACGGTGGAAACCTTCATCCACAAATCCTCACACATGGAAACAATGCAGCCTGCCCCGACAGCAGCGAAATTTCCTTCAAGGCAATCGTTAAAATGCGAGGGATTGGGGAGGTGGGAGGCGTGGTTTTCGCGCCTCATCCGCGCGGCGCGATGGAGACGACGAATCTCTCCCCGTTATTGCGAGGAGCGAAGCGAGGAAGCAATCCAGTCCGTAGGTCTCGGCGGCGATGCCGTTCACTCTCATGTCCCGGACGCGCTGCAGCGTGAAACGCTGCTGCGCAGAGCCGGGACCCACGCCACACGGATCGCTTGGAGAGATGGGCCCCGGCTCTGCAGCGCACCACTTCTTGATGCGCTGCGTCCGGGGCACGAGAGTGGAGAGAGGCGCACACCACCTTCGACATCGTCATTGCGAGGAGCGAAGCGAGGAAGCAATCCAGAGTGTCACCGCGGAGATAGTCTGGATTGCTTCCGCCTTCGCCAAGGCTTCGGCGGACAAGTCGCTGCGCTCGCAATGACGGAGTGTGTGGCGGGCCGCGCCGCGATGCGTGCGCCCGAGCGCGTAGAAGGAGCGCGCCCCTTCTACTCGTCCTTGCCGCGTGTGATCGCGATGGCGGCGTCCGTCTTGGTGCGGGTGCATTCCATGTTGAGGCGGCGATAGCGCATGCTGATCTTGTCGCCGCGCAACAGGCCCATCCGTTTCAGGCAGCGCGTCGCGCCAGTCGTGGTGTCGTCCTTGGTCACCGTGAAGACGATCGCCGCCATCGAGCCCACCAGCGCGTAGAATTCCGGCGTCGGCTTGCGATCGCCCTTGGCATAGAGCTCGATCGAGTATTTGTCGCCGCGGCAGCCCACCGACAGCTCCTTGGCCGCCGGGTGCGTCAGGTAGACGACGTTGCCGGCGCGGAAATTCACCTTGAGGCGATCGACCTGGTTCGCCAGCTCCTTGGCGCTGTCGTCGCAGCGATCGGCCCGCGCGGGCGAGGCGAGCGCCACAAGTCCGGTGATGGCGGCGGCGACCAAGATCGCGCCGCGGACGTTCAGTTTGAAAATCATGATGGAATGCCCCTGAGGGCGCGCATTCAAGCGTCGTCGTGCGCCGAGCGCAAGGGGTGCAACCAGACCTTCCCGGGGACAATGATGGGCCACGCATCTCCGCGGTCATCGGCCCGGAAAAGGGCCGTCTTGTCGCCGATTTGGGATGCCCCAACCGCGCCAGGACGCCTTCCCTTTGCGGCAAAAAAGCTTAGAACGCTTCTATGCTAGGGCCCGCCTGAGGGCTCCAAAACCCCTGGATTCAACCCCATGAACGCTCCCACCGCCTTTCCCGACCCGTCAAAGCCCGTTCCGCCCTACAAGCACACCCCGCTGTTCCCGCTGGGCAAGGACGAGACGCCCTACAAGAAAATCTCGTCCGAGGGTGTCAGGGTCGAGAAGGTCCTCGGCAAGGACATGCTGGTGGTGTCGCGCGAGGCGCTGCGGGCGCTGTCGGAGGCGGCTTTTGGCGACATCAACCACTATCTGCGGCCCGGCCATCTGAAGCAGCTCCGCGCCATCCTGGAGGACGGCGAGGCCAGCCCCAACGACAAGTTCGTCGCGCTCGACTTCCTGAAGAACGCCAACATCGCCGCCGGCGGCGTGCTGCCGATGTGCCAGGACACCGGCACCGCGATCATCATGGGCAAGAAGGGCTGCAACGTCATCACCGACGGTGAGGACGAGGCGGCGCTGTCGGAAGGCGCGCGCGACGCTTACCTGCGCCGCAACCTGCGCTACTCGCAGGTCGCGCCGCTGTCGATGTACGAGGAGAAGAACACCGCCAACAACATGCCGGCGCAGTGCGAGATCTACGCCGAGGGCGACGATGCCTACAAGTTCATGTTCATGGCGAAGGGCGGCGGCTCCGCCAACAAGAGCTTCCTGTTCCAGGCGACGCCCTCGGTGCTGACCAAGGACCGGCTGCTGGCGTTCCTGAAGGAGAAGATCCTTACCCTCGGCACCGCGGCGTGCCCGCCCTATCACCTCGCCATCGTGATCGGCGGCACCTCGGCCGAGCTCTGCATGAAGACGGTGAAGCTCGCTTCCGCCCGCTATCTCGATGCGCTGCCGACCCACGGCTCGCCCGACGGCAATGCCTTCCGCGACGTCGAGATGGAGAAGGAAATCCACAAGATGACGCAGTCGCTCGGCGTCGGCGCGCAGTTCGGCGGCAAGTATTTCTGCCACGATGTGCGCGTGATCCGCATGCCGCGCCACGGTGCGTCGCTGCCGATCGGACTTGGCGTGTCCTGTTCGGCCGACCGCCAGGTGCTCGGCAAGATCACGAAGGACGGCGTCTATCTCGAGGAGCTCGAGCACAACCCGGCGCAGTACTTGCCGCAGGTCGAGCAGTCGCTCGGCGGCGAGGTCGTCAAGATCGACCTCAACCAGCCGATGAAGGACATCCTCGCGACCTTCGCGAAGTACCCGATCAAGACCCGCGTCTCGATGACCGGCACCATGATCGTCGCGCGCGACAGCGCGCATGCCAAGCTGCGCGAGCGGCTGGAGAAGGGCGAGCCGCTGCCGGACTACTTCAAGAACCATCCGGTCTACTACGCCGGTCCGGCCAAGACGCCCGATGGCTACGCCTCCGGCGCATTCGGTCCGACCACCGCGGGCCGCATGGATTCCTTCGTCGACCAGTTCCAGGCCGCCGGCGGCTCCATGGTGATGGTAGCCAAGGGCAACCGCGCGCCGGCCGTGCGCGAGGCCTGCAAGAAGTATGGCGGCTTCTATCTCGGCTCGATCGGCGGTGCTGCGGCGAACCTCGCCGAGCACTGCATCAAGAAGGTCGAGGTGCTCGAATATCCCGAGCTCGGCATGGAAGCGATCTGGCGCATCGAAGTCGTCGATTTCCCCGCCTTCATCATCATCGACGACAAGGGCAACGACTTCTTCAAGGAGCTGAACCTGGGCTGATCAGGTCCAACGCCGTCCGCCGGCTCGAGGCCGGCGGACGCGCGCTCAGCGCTTGAGCCTGAGCGATATCGCGCCGCCGTTTTCGACGCCGTCGAACATGACGAGGACGCGAATGCTGCTGGCGTCCTCTTCGAGGGGAAGCAGAATTTCCGCCTTGGCGCCTTCCCTGACCTTGCTCAGGTCCAGCGTCGCCAGGGGCTTTGCAGTGTCGCTGCTGCCGTCCCACAGCCACACGGTATAGGGGACATCTTCCTCGCGCGTCGGGCCTGCGAGGACCAACAAGCCGTCGCTGACGACCGCGAGGTCCCGGATGCCGGTATCCTTGCCGAGTTCGAGCGATCCTGTTCTGGGCTTCAGATCGTCGTGCTTGGTGAAGAGCGCATCGGCATCGACGCTGACGACGTAGGCGCGTCGCTTCACCGACGGGCCTCGCAGCCCGAAATACATGCGACCATCCCTGACGGCAATTCCCTCGATGTTGATGCCGCCCTTCGCAAGCGGCTCGTTGAAATACGCCTCGACGTCGTCGTCTTGCTTGAGCACTTTGCGCAGCCGCGAGCTCGCCTCCACGCCGTCGACGCTTTCGGCATTGGGCTTGGTCCTGGGAATACCGGTTTTCGGATCCACGGCGATCCGAAAAACCGTGTAGCTCGACAGGTTCTTCTCCTCGCCGTGACGGCTTCGGCCATGCGAGCCGGTCACATAGAAGAATCCACCGTCATAGGCGACGCCCTCGGCATCGGGGTCGTCGTCGTCATCCGAAAGCCGAATGAGATCCCTGGGAACGAGGAGATTGCCTTCGATCGAGAAGAACTGCGCATATTTCTTCTCGTCATTGGCAATCAGGCATGACGTGAATTTGGGCGTGGTCGGCACGCACGCGGCGCCGCTCAGATTCATCCGCGGCTGCTTCCTGAGTTCGTCCTTGCTTTTCTTTTCGAAGATCGAGGCGGGCTTCCAGGTCGTTGCCTCCGGAGCAACCTTCGGCGGCAGATGTTCGCAGCGCCCGGCCGGGATCGTTGCTCCCAGCACAATGCAGACGAACATGGCCGCCAGTGACCGGTAAGTTACATGCGCGATGCTGTCGGGCATTCCTGCCTCCCGTGCCATCCGCCGATACAATCCTGAATTGCATAAAAGGCAAGGGCTCCGATGTCGCGGAGCGCTGGCCCGGTCAGCTGCAGTTCGTGACCTGGTTGGAGCACAGCGAACGCCACCAGCCGCGCACGCTGTCGTGGCTCTCGACCAGTCCCCAATGGCCGCTGCAGGCGAGCAGCCGCTTCGGCCCGCCATCGCCGTCGATGGGGCCGCCGAGCTCGTGCTGGGCCGGCGTCCATTTGGCGTCGACGAAGGGCGCCTGGAATAGCCCGCCCGCGCGGGTGTAGCCATTGGCGTAATTCGCGCCGACCTTGTTGGATGCGACCCAGCCGCGCGCCGCATAGGGTTTTGGCGCGCTGCGCGGATAGCGCTTCTCGTCCTCGTAGTCCTTGCCCGGGGGCCTTGCGCCTTCGATCAGGAACCAGCCGTCCCGAAAGCCGATGATCCGGAATTCGGTGAGCCATCCGCCGTCGGGCGTGTTCTCGGCGCCGCCGAGCTTGAGCCGGTAGGGCGGCGGCAGCGTGCCGAGCACGCGCGCCTTCACCGAGGGCTCGGCGCGCACGTTGAGACCGTTCGGATCCTTGTCGATGGACCAGGCGCCGAGATCGCAAGGCTCGGTGCCTTCGGGCAGGCTCGCGCGCTTCGCGGCGAGCTCCGCATGCAGCTTTGTGAAATCGCCGTCGTCGTTGTCGGCATCCGGCTCGGTGCGCGGCTTCAGTTCGGCTGAAACGGCGCGCGCCGCGTCCGCCGTCAACGTGACGACGAGAGTCTGGCGCGCCGCGAACACGCTGGCCGGTGTCTTCGGATCGTTCGACGTCGCCGGATAGACCGCGAGATAGCCGGTCGCCCCTTCCGTGCGGTAGGCGAGGCCGGCGACATAGCCGGCCGGCACCATGGCGAGCGCGCTTGCGCGCCACGCCGGTTCGGTGTCGTCCGCGCACGCCGCTTGTGCCGCGACACACAGGATCGTTGCCGCGATGAGGCGGAGCACGCGCATCGGTGCAGCCCGGCCCTTTACGCGCGGGCGCCCGTGAACGGGAAGCTGCCCATCGGGCCGATGCCCATCTCGCCGTTGATGCTGTCGCCGGAGACGGTGCCGGTGAATTCGAGCGTGAGCGGCATCGGGTTGGTGATCGAGACCTTCCAGGAGACGTTGTCGCCGGAGATGGTGCCGTCGAAGATCTCGGCGGTATTACCTTCCGCACCCTGCGTGCCCGTGAGCGTGCCGCCCGCCGCCTTGAGGCTGAGCGTCGCCTGGCGTTCGCCCATCGGCGTCGTCATCGTCAGATTCCAGTTGCCGTCTACGGCCATTCCCGTCTCCCCAACAAATCCCGGCGGGCCACGACGATCCGCGGCCAGTCCTGGGCGAGCCTATAACCCAACTCGCAGCGCCTGCCTAACGCTCCGGTAGGGCATTCAAGCGCGGGCGGCCGCACGGCGGCGGCTGGTGACGATGAGCCTGAGAACCACATATTGCACGGCGAAGGCCAGGATCTTGGCGCCGCCGGCGACCACCGTGATGTAGAACGCCCACAGCTTCAGATCGCCGGTGGCGGCGACTGCGATCATGCCGGCGCCGATCACGAACATCAGCGCGGCCCAGGCATAACCTGCAGCGGTCACGTATTCCGGGACGGTCTCGGTGACGATCGGCGGCAAGTAGCGCAGCATCCAGCCGCGCTTGAGCATGATGGCGCCGATCGCGAAATGCGCGATCGAGGGTTTTGCCAGCATGAAGCGGGGATCGTTGGTCAGCAGCGTGACCGTGCCCAGCACGATGACGAGCGCCAGGCTCGCATAGGTCATGTAGTTGAGCTGCTGCCCCTTGACGCGGGCATAGATCACCTGCGCGACCGCACCTGCGATCGCCACCGACGTCGCCAGGACGACGTTGTCGGTGATGAGATAGACGGCCAGGAAGATGATGGCGGAAAGGAAGTCGGAGGCGAGGCGGGCGAATACGTCCTTCATCGTCAATCCTGTTCAGCGGGCGTCGGGGAGAGCGCGGGCGGGCGTACCGTACTTGATCTGGCGATACTCGGGATACCATTTTGTGAAGTAGATCGCGCTGTTGCGGGCGGCGAAGGCGACTGCAAGGCTCGACCAGAGCGGCAGGCCGGGGACGTAGAGCAGCACGAGATTGGCGGCCGCCATCAGCAGCGCCGCCGCGGTCCATGCGGCGGTGATGATGTAGTTGGCGCGGAGAAAGCCGGGCATCGCCGCGGTCTCGGCCGGGACGGATTCGAGCGCATATTGCAGCGTGAAGGGGCGGCGGAGCAGCATCGATCCCAGTGAAATGACGAAGATGCCGACATCGACCGACAGCTTGACGCCGAGCGAGCCGAGCGCGGGGTCGACCAGCGCAAGGTAGAGGCCGATCGCCGCGAACAGGATCGCCGAGCCCGCGGCCAGGATCTTCACCGAGCGGCCGCGCGCGACATCGAGTGCGACGGTGGCGACGCAGATCGCGGAGGCCGCGAGCACGCTGATCGTGGCCGTCGTCACCAGCATCAGGAAGGTGAAGGCGCCGTAGGGCGCAAGGATCAGGAAAATCGCCATGGGCCGCCTCGGTCAGGTCGATCTTTACGATGTAAAGATTAGTAGTCCGCGGATGGCACCCGGTCAAGCGAAATCTTTACAGTGTCAATATCACGTAAGCGACCTCCAGCAGGTGGAGGGCTGCCACGGCCTGGTCGGATGCCTCCTCGGCCAATTCCGCCCAGGGCAGGCGCGACAGAAGCGGCAGTGCGGAGGCGAGGAGCAGCCCGACGGTGAGCAGGATGCCGCCGTTGAAGAAGGTGGGGCCGTTGCGCCGCAGCCGGATCATCTGGACCGCGAGCGTAGCGCCGCCGAGGGCGAGGAGGGCAAGGCAAGCCGCGGTGATCGAGGGCATGGGCATGGGAGACCTCTCTGCAGTCACGATGTCATTCCGCGCGCTACGCCGCGCCCACCCAATTGCCGTGAAAGCCGTCGGGCACGCGGTGGCCGAGCTGGACCAGGGCAGCGGGCCCGGCCTCGATGTCGGTGGCATTGAACACGGCGAGGTCGCTACGGTTCTCCCGTGCGCGCCAGACCACGGCCAGCAGCCAGCCGTCGCCCTCGGGCGCATCCTTCGCGCGTTCGACGAAGACAGGCTCTGAAATGGTGTCGCCGGCCGGCAGCAGATAATGGCCGAGCCGCCTGCCGTTGCCGTCGACATGGACGATGCCGGATAGCGCGCCGAACATCGGAAGCTTCGGATTGGCGCAGGCGTACCAGCCGTGCCGGCTCTTCAGCCCGGCGCGGCGGTCGTCGATGCGCGGGAATTCGCCGGTGAGATCGTCGAGATAGGTCTGCTGGAAACGATCGGTATTCCCGGAGAGATCAAAGGTCCAGCGGCAATGGCGGGCGCGCGATTTGTCCGGATCCGTCGGCCGGCCGTCGGGATGTGGAAACAGCGGCGCCTCCTCGAACTGCATGACGTCGGCGACGATGCGGCTGTCCTCCTCCCACGCATTCATGATGTGGAAGACGTAGCAGGCCTCACCGCGAAACCAGACGATGTCCTTCGCGGTGCCGCTGCGCTTCATCACGCCGACATAGGCGCCCTTGTCCGGCTCCCAGGCATAGGGCGGCCGTCCGCTCATCGCGCGCTCCATGCTGCCGGTGATGGGCAGGATCGGAAACAGCACATGGTTCGCGGTGACGATGAAGTCGTGCACCATGCTGGCATAGGGCGCCTCGAAGCGTTCGAAGCGCGTGGCCCTGCCGGAGGCGTCGATCGATCCGTAGGAGAGGGCTGGTGTCAGCGGCCCCGCGGCGTTGTAGCCGAAGAACACCAGCTCGCCGGTCACGGGATCGACCTTCGGATGCGCGGTGAAGCTGCCGGCGACGCGGCCGTGATAGTTGTGATAGCCGCGCGTCGCCAGCGTGCCCGGCTCGATCTCGGTCGGCAGATGGGCTTCTTCCAGCGCGAGCAGCTTGCCGGCATGGAAGATGATGTTGGTGTTGGCGACACCGCCGTCGGTCAGGTTCGCCGGGGCATCCGGCAGCTTGCGGCCGAAGCCGCCGAACAGCGCGCGGCCGGCATCGTGCTCGGCCAGCCATTTCGGCGTGCGGACCCAGCGGTTGCGGTAGCTGGCGCGGCCGTTCTCGAGGTGAAAGGCGTGCAGCATGCCGTCGCCGACGAACCAGTGCGCGCCGGGAGACTCGAACTGCGGATTGGGGCCGTTGCGATAGAGCACCCCGTTCAGCTCGCGCGGCAATTCGCCGACGATCTTGAGGAAGGGGGCGTCGGCCTCGAACGGGATCGGCGCGATATTGTTGCGGCGCTCGGTGACGGCGTCGTGCTGCACGGCGTGGCCTCCCTATCTTTACATCGTAAAGATCGAATAGGGCCGATCGTGCCTTTCGTCAAGTGAAATCTTTACACTGTCAATATTGCGTCATATAGCTTGCAAATGGCCAGGACCGACACCAAGAGCGAAACCGCGCTAGGCGCGCGTGCCCTCAAGAGACCAGCATCGGCTGCGGCATCACGTCCGGCACGCCGCGCGGCGGGCGCGAAGACCGAGACGCCGTATCATCACGGCGCCCTGCGCGAGGCGCTGCTTCAGGCCGCCGAACGGGTGCTCGAGCGCGACGGGCTCGCCGGCCTGACCTTGCGCGCGGTGGCGCGCGAGGCCGGCGTCTCGCATGCGGCGCCGACGCATCATTTCGGCGATCTCACCGGGCTTCTCAGCGAGCTTGCAGCCGTCGGCTTCCGCCAGTTCAACGCCGCGATGGCCTCGTCCTGCGATGCCGCCACCACGCCGCTCGGGCGCGCGCTGGCGCGGCCGAAAGCCTACGTCGCCTATGCGCAGGCCCATCCCGGCATGTACGGCATCATGTTCCGCACCGAGCGGCTGGATTATTCGAGGCCCTCGCTGCACGAGGCGGCGGAGGCGTCTTTCGCCGGGCTTGCCAACGCCATCGGCGCGATGCGGCAGGAGCAGATCAGCGGCGATGCGCTGACGATGGAGCAGGGCGCCGCGATCGCGCGCGCCTGGTCGATGGTGCACGGTTTTACCACGCTGCTGCTCGACGGCCGCCTCGAGGACATTCTGGGGCGTCTGCCCGAGGGCACGACGGCGGAGCGGCTGCTCGAGTCGATGCTGACGGCCCCCATCAGCGGGAAGCTGCCGGGGCCCTGATCCCTCAAGGGCGGACGCAACCCTTGCCGTGGTCGGGCGTTGAAGCCGCATGGCCGGAACACCGCGCGCTCCCTGGAAACGCTCGAACCCGCGCAAGCGGGCAGGCAAGGCGTCGAAGCATCTCACGCCCGCGCAGAAATCGGCGGCGAAAACGCGCGCCCGCCGCGCCGGCCGCCGCTACCCCAACCTCGTGGACAACATGCGCATGGCTGCGAAGAAGACGTCAAAAGCGAAGGCAAGGAAGTCGCCGAAGAAGAAATCAACAAAGAAGACGCGCAAGCGCACCGCGAAGAAGACCGCCAAGAAGACCGCAAAGTCCGCGCGCAAGCGCCGCGCATCGGCGCGGGAAAAGGATCCGCGCGGCGGCCTGACCGCCGCCGGCCGCAAGGCCTTTGCGCGCAAGCAGGGCGCGCATTTGCGGCCGGGCGTCACCAAGAGAGAGTCCGAGATGACGCCGCAAGAGATGCGGCGGAAGGGCAGCTGGGCGGTCCGCTTCTACGGCCGCGCAAAACTGCCGCCGCTGGTCGATGCGAAGGGGCGGCCGACCCGTCACGCATTGTCGGCGCATGCCTGGGGCGAGCCCGTTCCGAAGACGGTCGCAGCGGCAAGGCGCATTGCGGCCAAGGGCGAGCGTCTCCTGGCGCGCTATCACCGCATCAAGGCGCGTGCCTAGCGACAGGACATCAGCGCATGGTCGCAAGCTCGACCGCGCGGCCGCGCGTACCGATGATCTTCACCGCGTCCTTGCCGCAGGTGAAGCCGCGGGCGAACTCGTCGGCCGCCTTGCGGGCGAGCTCATTGGCATTGGTGTTGGCGATGGCATCGATATAGGCGACGTGGCAGACCGGGCCGGGCGGCAGCCGTGTCACGACAAGCATGGCTTTCGTGTTGGGCCGTCCCTGCTTGTCGGGATCGGTGCTGTCGGCGATGTGCCAGCGCTGGATCATCGCAAACGGCTTTGCGCTTGCGCTGCGCCATTCGACCGTATTCTCCGATGAATTGAACGGCGCGAACCACAGCTTCGCCGCCGGTTCCTCCGCGGCGGCCTTGCGATTGCGCCCGACCGAGACGACCTCGCGCAGATCGTCCTCGGCGATCAGCACGATGAGACCATCCTTGCCGGGACATGCCCGCGTCGTGCTTCCGTCGAGCTCGCTCGGCTTGCCGATCTGGCGGCAATCCTTTGGCGCGGTGGAGGTGTAGCTGCTGCCTATGGATTGGGCGCCGGCCGCACCGGCGTTCAAGCAAATCAGCAGTGCGGCCAGGGAAATGAACCTGATACGGCTCATGATGATGCCTTGATGGTGCGGGAACTCCCTTCATCAGACGTCTTGATTGTGGGCAAGGTTCAAACAAGGGCCGGATAGACCTGACAGCGGCGCGGAATCATTCTAGAAGGGCGGCTTGCCCGCGCTTACCGCGCTTTCGTTCGCGTCATCTCATTCAATCATGCCAGTCACTGCTTCCAGCAAATCCTACCGCGTCGGCCGTTCCAAGACCGGACTCGGCCTCTTCGCCACCATGCCGATCAAGAAGGGCACCCGGATCATCCGATATTTCGGACCGATCCTGGACTCGCGGATCCCCGAGCAGGACGACATCGAGAACAAATATCTGTTCGAGCTCAACGGCCGCTGGACCATCGACGGCTCGGTGCGCAAGAACGTCGCCCGCTACATCAACCATTCCTGCCGGCCCAACGCGGAGTCGGACGTCCGCCCGCGCGAGCGCAAGGTCTTCATCCGCGCCATCAAGAACATCGAGCCCGGCGACGAGATCAACTACGATTACGGCACCGACTATTTCAAAGCCTATCTGAAGCCGATCGGCTGCAAGTGCCCGTCCTGTGAGAACAAGCGCAAGAAGCAGCGCGCCGAGGCGCGGGCGGAAGCCGCCAAGGTGAAGGCGCGGAGCGAACGCAAGGCCAAGAAGGCGGCCCCGAAAGCAGCCAAAAAGAAGAAGCTCAACGGTCACGCCGTCGTCAAGGCGAACGGCCGCGCGAGGGCGTAGCGGCACTTAGGCCTCTGGCTCAACTGTCATGCCCCGACCTGACCGGGGCATCCAGTACGCTGCAGCCTCTCCGCATACGTTTACGGCCTCTGGAATGCTGGGTCGCCCGGTCGAGCCGGGCGACGACAGCACGTGGTGAGGGACGGGCGCGGCCTTACGCCGCCACGACCCGCTCGCTCTTCCGCAATCCCACAAATTGCAGCTCCGCGAACACGCCGGTGGCAATCGCCTGCGCGACGACCATGAGCTCGCCGGCGATGTTCGGCGACACCGCACCCGAGAACAGCAGCGCGATGCTGCCGACCGTCCAGGCCGCATTCCCGACCACGACCAGCAGGACCAGCGGTTTCGGCACCGAGGCCCGCGCGGCGAGCCAGCCGACCAGGGCGGTGTAGGCGATCAGGAACAGGCCGGTCTCGCGCAGCAACGCTTCAGGCAGGTTGAACAGCGCTGCGAACACGCTCGCGCCGAAAGTGAAGCCGAGGGCTGCGACGCCGCTGAAGATGGCGTCGGCGAGCAGTGCGCGGCGCAGGAAGGTGGATGCGTCGATCATCTTTGGTCTCCTTGCTTGGGTTGGGCTGGGGTGGACTTCAATGCAGTCCGCGCCACCAGGCGCGGAGCAGGCGGGCGAGACGGAACGGGCAGAGGCTCCTGCCGACGCCGTGCTCGAAGGCGACGACCTGCGCGACCACATAGTCGCCGGTCGAATGCACCAGCGGTTCCGGCATGTTGAGGCTGCGCGCCAGCGTCCGGGTTGCGAATGCCATCGCCCAGGGCAACACGTGGTCTGCGACGGTCCGGTAGAGCAGCAGCACGATCATGGTCATCTCCTGTTGCGACCGAAGATGCGCCGCCGCGTGGCCCAATTCGATTACCTCGCGGGTAATGGAAGGGCCTAAATCCGCATGCTAGGTTTTTGGTCATGAACGCACATGCATCCACGGCCCAGGCCGAACGTAGCCAACCGATCCATATCGGCGACCATTTGCGCGAATGGCGGCAGCGCCGCCGCCTCAGCCAGCTCGATCTGGCGGGCGAGGCTGAAATCTCCGCGCGGCACCTGAGTTTCGTCGAGACCGGCCGCGCCGCGCCCTCGCGCGACATGGTGCTCCGCCTCGCCGAACGTCTCGACGTGCCCTTGCGCGAACGCAACGTGCTGCTGGTCGCGGCCGGCTTTGCGCCGGCTTTTCCGCAGCGCGCGCTGGAGGATCCCGCCTTGAAATCAGCCCGCCAGGCGATCGACCTCGTGCTCAAAGCGCATGAACCCAATCCGGCGCTCGCGGTGGACAGGCACTGGAACCTGGTTTCGGCCAACCGAATGGTTGCGCCGCTGCTCGAGGGTATCCCGCAGCGGCTGCTCGGCCAGCCCTTCAACGTGCTCAGGCTGGCTTTCCATCCCGAGGCGCTGGCGCCGCGCACCGTCAATCTCGCGGAATGGTGCGGGCATCTGCTGGAGCGGCTGCACCGCCAATGCGAGGCGACGGCCGATCCCGAACTGATCAAGCTTTACAATGATCTGAAGAGCTACCCCATCCCGGCGCGTTCGGCGCCGCTGCCCGCCGACAATGTCGCGATCCCCTTCAAGCTGCGGCATGGCGGGGAAATCCTCAGCTTCTTCTCCACCACCATGGTGTTCGGCACGCCCGTCGACATCACGCTGTCGGAGCTCGCGCTGGAGACGTTCTTTCCGGCGGACGAGCGTACCGCCGAACGGCTGAAGCAGATGGCGGCCGGCCTCTAGCCGCGCCGTTTACAGAAGCAAGCACCGCTCGCATAATCCGCGGATGGACACACGCGCGTTCCGGCGATTGCGGCCGGCCAATCCCGTCGGTGATCTCCTGCGTGGCTGGCGCACGCGCCGTGCCTTGAGCCAGGCGGAGCTTGCGTTCGAGGCCGGCATCTCGGTCAAGCATCTGAGCTATGTCGAGACCGGCAAGGCGGCGCCGGGCCGCGACATCCTGCTGCAGCTTGCGTCCGCGCTCGATCTGTCGCTGCGCGATCGCAATGCGCTGCTCGAGGCCGGGGGCTTTGCGCGGCAATACGGCGAGCGCGATCTGGCGGCGCCGGAGCTTGCCGATGCACGCCGCGCCATCGATCTTCTGCTCGGCCGTCACGAGCCGTTCCCGGCGATCGTGACCGACCGGCGCTGGAACGTGGCGCAGGCCAATCGCGCCGGCGCGCGCCTGATGACCATGCTGCTTGGTCCTGCGCGCATGCAGCGACCGCTCAATCACATGCGCATGTTCCTCGCGCCGGACGAGCTCAAGCCGTTCGTCGAGAACTGGTCGACTGTTGCAGCCGCGCTGCTGGCGCGGGCGCGGCACGAGGCAATGGCCGCGCCGCTCGATGAAGCCCTGCAATCGACCTGGCGCGAATTGATGCGGCTGCCGGAGCTTCCCGCGCCGGCGACCGAGGACAATTCCGTGCCGGGGCCGCTCTGCGAGGTACGCCTGCGCAAGGGCGATGTCGGCATCGGCCTGATCGGTGCGGTGCTGACGCTCGGCACGCCGCAGGACGTGACGCTGCAGGAGCTGCGCGTCGAGATGTTCATGCCTGCCGACGCCGCATCCGAGGCCGTCCTGACCGCGCTTGCGGCTCAGGACGCCTGAGCCTGCCTGGCCTCGCGCCGCTCGAAGCTCATGGCCTGCATCACCTCCGCAAATGGGCCGTTGCGATCGCTCAGCGTTGCCGAGGTGAGGCCCGCGCCGTTGGCGCCGACGCGCGTCGCGGCGCGGATCAGGATCCATTCGCCCTCGGGTGGACGAAAGAAGTAGAGGCTGATCTCGGGATTGATGAAGGTCCAGTCGCGCATGTCGACGATCTGCGCGACGCCGCTGGCGAAGTCCGCGGCCTGTACGGCCTGGATCAGCGGCGTGTTCGGCTCGCCGTCGACCAGCAGTGCGTCGAGCCGCATCCGGGCCGCCGCCGGACCCGGCTTCTCGAGTGCGCCCTCGATCAGGCGCACCGAGACGTTCTGGAAATAGCGGCTCCATTTCTGCGCGAAGGCCGGCGGCGGGCTGCCGGCCTCGGGTGCCTTGTCGACCGCCGCGGGCTTCGCGAAGGGATCGAGAGGCGATTCTGCGCTCGGTGCCGTCAGCAGCGCCGTGCAGCGGCCGATCTCGGTCTCGCCGTCCATCAGCCGCACCTGCAAGGTCTTGGCTTTTCGGCCGTCACGCAGCAATTCGGTGACGGTCCTGAACAGGCGCAGGCCCGCCGGCCGCCACAGGTCGAAGGTCAGGCGCCGCACCACGAAGCCGGATTCGGCCGCGAGCCGCGCGACGTCGCGGGTCATCAGCCCTGTGGTGGCGCTTCCCTGCAACATGTCCGGCGACCACGGGCCGCCGGCCTGCTCGGTGGCCCGGAACAGATGGCCTTCCGGCCTGAAAATGGCGGTCATCGCGGGCTCCCTTCGGGCTTGATCGTGCCGCAAGTATCGAGGCGGGTGCGAGCGGTCACAATAACCGCAGAGGTGAAGTCGTGAGCCATGCGGGACGGGTGCCTTGCGCCGCCCCCGGTTCGGCTTATGTTCGGGCGAACCCTCGCAGTGCCCGAAGGAGGCGCCTGACATGAGCACGCTGAAACCGCTCCAGATCGACGTCGTCTCCGACGTGGTGTGCCCCTGGTGCTACATCGGAAAGCACCGCATCGAGAGCGCGCTGGCGCTCGTGCCCGACGTTCCGGTCAAGCTGAACTTCCGGCCGTTCTTCCTCAATCCCTGGGTGCCGCGCGAGGGCATCAGCCGCGAGGCCTATCTCACCCAGAAGTTCGGCTCGGTCGAAGCCTATAAGGGCATTGCGGGACGCGTGGTCGCGGCCGCGAGTGAGGAGGGCCTCGTCTACAAGCCCGAGCTCGTGGCACGCCAGCCCAACACGACCGACTGCCATCGCCTGATCCTGTGGGCGGAGGCGATCGGCAAGGCGCCCGAGATGAAGCAGCGCCTGATGGAGCTCTATTTCCGCGACGGCGGCGATCTTACCGATGTGAACGTGCTGGTGCAGGCGGCGGCCGATATCGGCCTCGATGCCGAGGACGTGCGCAAGCGCCTTGCCACCGACGAGGACGTCGCGCGCGTGTCGGCGGACGCGCAGGAAGCGGCCGAAAAGGGAATCTCCGGCGTGCCGACCTACGTCTTTGCGCAAAAGTACGCCGTGTCCGGCGCGCAGGATCCGAACCTGCTCGCGCGCGCGATCCGCCAGGTCTCTGAGGAGATCAACGCGCAGGCGGCGGAGTAACTCTCGCTATCCGCGGAGGCGGCGGACCACGCGTCGCGCCGTCTCGTGCGCGGCGTTGAGGCCGATGAGTGCTGCGTGAACGAGCGCCACCACCGGATCGTTTCGCCGCAGCGGGATCAGCACGTCGCCGATTGCAAAGCGCCCGCGCCATATCGGATTGATCATCGGATGGTCGGCGCTTGCCGTCGAGTCCGCGCTGGCGATGGCAGGGTCGGCGCAGAGATGGCGGGTGAGGTCGAGCGTGAGCTGCACGCCCGGCGAATATTTTGCGAAGCGTTCGTCGACACCAAGCTTGAAGAAGAAGGCGCGGTCCTGATGGCGTAGCACGATGCCGGCTGCGACCGGCGTCGTGCCGGCGCGAAGCGTGACGATCTCGCACTGCGCGGTCTCCGCCAGCGCCGGTACGGCGCGGCGGATGAAGGCGGCATCGCCGTCATGCTGGACCAGCGCGGTGCCGCGCTTGCCCTTCCAGCCGCTGGCTTCGAGCCGCAGGAATGCTTCGAGCGCCGGCCCGATCTCATCGGGTGCGCGCGCGACATCGAACACGACGGGGCCGTGCTCCTCGAGGCGATGGCGTTGGCGGCGCAGTTCCTTGAGCTTCTTGGCGCCGAGCGCATCGCGCAGCAGCGCCTCGCCATCCTGCGTCGCATCGAGGCTGGCGCGGATGTAGGAGGACAGCACGCGCGGCTTCAGGCCGTCGCGGCTCAGAACCTGGTTGAGAGATGTCATCGCCGCACCGTCGAGCGCGACGTCGTTCAGCACGAGCGCATGCGCACCGGCATCGCGCGCCTGCTGCAACAGGCACGCGGCCGCCTCGAGCGGAGCGTCGCGGTCGAGCAGCGGGCTGCACAACGTGCCATAGGGATGCGCGCTCACCAGCGCGGGCAGGGGAATCTTCAGGGCGCGCCAGAGCGAGATCACCGGCATCAGCCCGATCAGCCCGGGCGAAGATCCATCCATCGCGGGCAGGGCCGAGGCGCCCGTGCGGCCGCGCGCGGTGGCGCTGACGGCGAGCTCCCATGCGGGCAGGTAATATCCGTTCGGTTCGACCGCGCGCTGCGCGAGCGCGCGCCATTGGCCGGGGTCGATCGCGGTGAGCGGCACGGGCGCGCGCGCCGGCGCAGCATCCCTTGCCGATGCCGGATTGATCGCCGCCTGGTGCGCGATGTCGACCACGTCCCGTCGTTCCCCCGTTCAGATGGTCATGCTTAGCGCAAAGATTGGAAAATACCGTTGGGACGCGGCTTCAATTCGAGTGGTCGTGTTAATGTGTCATTGACCATGCCGCCGATCGGCAATCGCTTGTGCCGGCGGATGCGCGGGGAATGCGTACGACCTGGAGGGATCACGATGATCACCACACCTTTCACGCCGATGGCCTCGCTGCTGGGCGGGGCGCTGATCGGATTGTCCGCCGTGCTTCTGATGTGGGCGACGGGACGGATCGCCGGCGTCAGCGGCATCGCAGCCCGGCTGTTTCCGCCTTACGAGGATGGCGAGCTCGCCGGCCGCTTCGCCTTCGTTGCGGGCCTCGTGATCGCGCCCGTGCTGGTTCGGATCGTGACCGGCAGCTTTCCGGAGCAGACGATCCTGGCGGCCACGCCGGTGCTGATCATCGCCGGATTGCTGACGGGCTTCGGCGCGGTGTGGGGCAGCGGCTGCACGTCGGGACATGGCGTCTGCGGCCTGTCGCGGCTCTCGGTGCGCTCGCTGGTCGCGACCATCACCTTCATGGCGACGGGCATCGTCACCGTCTTCCTGATGAGGCACTGGAGCTGACTGCGATGACGATCACGGTTCAATTCGCGATCGGCCTGATCTTCGGCCTCGGTCTCGTCGTCTCCGGCATGTCGAACCCGGCGAAGGTGCTGAACTTCCTCGATCTCGGTGGCATCCCCGGCGGAACGTGGGACGCCAGCCTTGCTTTCGTGATGGCTGGTGCGGTCGCGGTGACCTTCATCGGCTTCAGCCGTGTCCTGAAGCTGCCGCGGCCGGTCTTCGCCGAACGCTTCTACGTTCCGACGCGGAAAGACATCGATCTGAGAATTGTCGCCGGTCCCGCCATATTCGGCATCGGTTGGGGCCTCGCGGGCTTCTGCCCCGGTCCTGCACTGACTGCGCTCGGATTCGGATCGGCGTCCGCCTTCATCTTCGTCGCCGCAATGTGCGTTGGCATGGTGCTGGCGCGCTTCGTCGGGCGGCTTCCGTCATCGACGCGCCTGGTCACGCCGGCCGATCCGCTCGAAACCTGACATCAAAGCAGGACCGGGCGAGTTGCCTCGTCCGGTCCCGCCGATCACTGCTTCATCGCTTACCAGCGGTCGTCGCCGACTCCGACACCGACGCTGACGCCGGGGGCGCGGATGCCGACGCCGGCGCGCGGGCCGTCATCCCAGTCGCGGTGATAGGTGCGGCGTTCGTAATAGCGCTCGCGCGGCATGTAGTTGTAGGAATCGCGCACGATGACACGGGCGCCGCCCCGCGTGCGGTAGCAGCGGCCGGCGTCGTCGCAGACCAGCCGCACCTGCTGGACGAGATCCGGATTGGTGTATTCGCTGCTTGTGTAGATATCCGAAGCCTTCGCGCCCGATGTGGCTGCCAAAGCACCAACGCCCGCCAACAGCGCAATCGTCAACGTCCTCATCATGTCCTCCTCCGAAACTGCCCTCGGCGGTAACAAGAAGGGGAGGCGGTGATCGTTCCCGCATGCAATGCTGGTTTTTCCCGGAACCGGGCCTTTGTCAGTGGCGGTTTGTTCCTAGATCGGCTCGTAGGTCTCGGTCCCGCAGGTGTCGACGGCTTCCGCGCGCCGGCGATCCACGACCTTTCCGCCGTTGATCGTCACGATGTAAGTCTGCGGGCCGAGCGCCGAGCCGGTTGCGGATGTGAGCTGCGCGCGGACGCAGGCGGTCCAGCCCGGTCCTCGCGGTTCGTGACGGGGCGGGGCCACGTGCACCTCCCGCGGGTTCGACGTGGTGAGGAACACCAGGTCGATCTGCTCGCGCACCACGCGCTTGACGTCCGGCGGCGCCTCCGGCGGAGGCTGCTCGACTTCCTTGATGCGCATGAACTCGGGGACCGGCGCGCGGCTGTCGGCAAAGCCGCAGGCACCGAGCGCGAGCGCGCCGGCCAGCAGCGCCGCATGGGCAATGATCCGCAACATCCGTGAAGGTCCCCTGCGGGCCAAGACATAGGTACGAATGCGGTTCGACGAAGCCCCGGCCGATCAAGATTTGCTGAAAGGCCCGGAACCGGTGGCATTGCTATTATGGGATTGCGGGCTAGTTTGTACCCCAGGCGAAGGGGATTGCACCAATGAAGATTCTGGTCATAGCGGCTGCGGTGCTGGCGCTGGCGTGCGGCTCGGCCGAGGCGCAGGGACGGCGTTCCCCCGACGGCGGCGGCAAGCCTGCGGACAACAAGCCCAAGGTCGACGAGAAGGCCTACAAGGCCGCGCTCGAGCGCATCCCCGAGTCCAAGGAAAAGTACGATCCCTGGGGCGGCGCCCGCCCGACCGAGCCTGCCAAGAACGAGCCTGCCAAGAAACCGAAATGATCTGACGGCTCGCGCACCCGTCCACGCGGGTTGCGACCGCGCGCCTCACGCGTCTTCCGACCGTCATGTCCGCCGTGCCTTCGCACAGCCGGAACGGCAACGCGCCGCTCCGGCGCGCCGTCGCGTCTGTGGTCGCGCATGGTCGATTGTCCGAACGCGCGCGCGTCAACATCGCGTCTCGCGTTCATCGCGCGCGCGATCGCAGTCTCGGCAAGGGGCACCGCCCTCGTATCACGCAGACATAATCGTGTTGTGGATGCGATACGAACAGTCGTTCACATCGAGCGCGCTATTGCACGAAAGCGAGACCGACACGTCTGTCGTCGCGCCAAACGGGACGGCAATTCCGCACGAAATTGTCGCGCGCGATCGAGAGCGTGAATGATTGCGGCAGCGTGACAGCCGCATCGAGGTCGACCGCTGCGCCGCCTTCAGACATGTTTCGCACGGTGCACGCGATTCCACTGTTTTCGTAGGTGATCGTCCCACCCTTGAAAACACGGTGACGCTGCGTTGTCCGCTTCTCGATCATCCGCATTAATCCATAACGATGATTGTGAAGTAACGCATAGAAATTGCGTTGATCTAAACTCAATACTGGCGCTACTTGTGCAACGCTTCAGACTTCGTTTACGACGTTTGGGCGGCGAGTCCTCGCCGACTTTTCCGACAAGCCTTTCCTTTATGGCGTTACGCGCCGATGGAGATTCCAATGAAGACCACGCTTTCGCTTCTGTTCGCCGCAGCGCTCTCGCTGTCGTCGATGCCCGCCCACGCCGTCAAGTGGGACCTCTCGACCATGACCTGCAAGCAATTCCTCGAAAGCGGTGAAGACAATATCGCCGTCGTGCTGACCTGGATGGACGGCTGGTACAAGGGCGACGAGGACAACGCGATCATCGACACCGAAGTGTTCATCGAGAACGCCAAGAAGTTCGGCGCCTATTGCGGAAAGAATCCGACCGTCAGCGTCGTCACCGCCGCCGACGAAATCCTCGGCAAGTAACGCCGCGAAGCCTGCCGGCCGAGGCGCGATCACAATCGCGCTTCAGTCCCTCGCTTCGATGCAAACGTGATGGAGAGTCGCGGAGTGCCTTGTGCTCACGCGGCTCTCTTCGTTTCTGGATGTGGTCAGCCCGGCAGCATCGCGAACGCGCTCGACACCATCGCCACCGGCTTGTTGTCGGCGGCCGAGAGCAGGGTAACGCGGCCAAAGCTCATGGTACGTCCGAGCCGCACCACCCGGGCATCCGCAAGCACGTCCGACGAGGACGCCGCGCGCATGAAATGCGTGGTCTGGTCGACCGTCGTCATCGGGCGATAGCCGCGATTGGCGGCGAGGATCGCGATCACCATCGCGGTGTCGGCGAGGGCCATCAGCGCCTGGCCGCAGACCACCCCGCCGCTGCGGCACAGCCGCTCCGAAAACGCCATGCGCAGCAATGCGCCGGGCTGCCAGTCCGGGTCATCCGGGGGCGGCGCATGCTCGATGCGCTCGACCGAGAGGTTGAGATCCTGGACCCAGGGCGCGAAGACCTCGCCGAGGATGCGTCTGGCATCGGTGATGCCGAACTCGGCTTCTGGCTGCGATGGCATTGCGGTCGTGTCCTCCATTGTTGCCGGATGTTTCGGCCATTCTGCGCGCATCGGCGCGGCAAAGTCACCCGGCAGGTAGCGGTCCGGTCGGCTTGAAAATGCCTGACTTGGCCCGATATGATGCCTTGGTTGGGTACGGGTGGGCGATGTTGCGTCGGTATGTCCTCGTCTTTTGTCTGGTGGCGCTCGGTCTTGCGCTGAACGGGTGCACCAAGTGCGGCCCGATCTGGGACGACTGGCTGCGCGCGCCGAAATCGTGCCGATCGTAGCGGTCCCTGCGGCCCCCATCGGCGGCCGCGCGGGATGACGAGGCACGGGTGATCCGCACCCCCATGAACGATCTGAGGAGTCAAAGATGAAGCTTTTCCGTATGGCGGCGGTGATGCTGGCCGTGCTGGCCGGACCGGCCTACGCGCAAATGCCCAATCTCAATTTGCTGCAGGAAGGCCCGGGCAAGACCCCGGAGGAGAAGGCCGCGGATGCCGAGCGCGAAAAGGCCTACAAGGAAACGCTGAAGAAGATCCCGGACGCCAAGGCCTCCAACGATCCCTGGGGCGGCATGCGCGCCGATCCGCCGAAGCAGCAGCCGGCCGCGCCGAAGGCGGCCGCCACCACAGCGCCGAAGAAGACCAAGGCCGGCACGGCCGCCAACTGAGCCTTTCGGCCGGAGGCGGCGGTGCCGTTCCGGCCGGGACTCCTCCTCGCCCCGCCACGCCCTACATTGAGGGGAGGTGTTGCGTAGAGGAGGGAGGTCATGGCCGATCGTCCGCGGGATCTCGCCGAACGGATGGCGCGGCGTCGCAAGTCCGGCGGTAAGCCGGCTGCGCGCATCGGCGACGGCTATCTGCGCGAGACCTTCACGCTGCCGCGCCCGGCGGCGCGGGCAAGGGCCGAGGCGTTCTTCGCCCGCTACCCCAAGGCCGGCTATATGAGCGCGGTCGAGTCGTGGCGTGAGCTGCCCGGCGGCGAGATCGAATTCACGATGCGGCGGCTACCCAGCGCCGATTAGAGGGTGCGCGCCTAGTCGAGCGTCTCGGCGACGATTCGGATGCGGAAGACCGGCTCCTTGGCCTCGTCCAGGAGCTCCATGTGCCACTCGGAATTTTCCTGGAGCTTGCGAGCGATGCCTGCGGCCATGTCGGCGCAGACGCTGGTCATCTCTTTCCAGGCCGAATCGCGATCGGCAAATTCCGACGCCTGATCCGCACAGCCGGAATAACGGCCGTTCCGGATTCGGAAGAAGTAGAGCGGCATGGCTGGCCCCGGTCGCGTGATGGCCTGCCCCGAAGGCCACGGGCGCGCAGTGCAATCCCAATCCCCCGGTAGATCAATTCCGGTCGGTTACGGAGGACAGCGGCCGCCCGCCCAGGGGTACGCCGTGGTGTGCTGCGGTGCGTCAGGAGCCATCGCGCCCCCGGTGGCCACTCAGCCGGTTCGATCAGGCCGTTTTGCGCCCGATGGCCTTCAGCTCCCGGTCGATGCGCAGCTGCACCCGCCGGATCGCCAGGAGGTCGATCTTGGTCTCGGTCTTGCCGGACTTGACCTGCTCCCCGATTCGGAACTGCCACTGCCAGGTGCCGGGAATTGCCGTCTTGGCGACGGTGAATTCAATGCCCCTGTGATTCATGGTCACCTCCCACGATTCACCTTCGATCACATGCACAACATGTTGGCCGTCGTAATATTCCCGCAGCAAGCGAAATTTGCATCTAACTCTTGGAGAATTCACGGAAATTCTGAAAGCGCGGGCATCGCGAAACAAATGAAATCGCATTCCGAAAGACGCCGCGGCCGCGAGGCCCTGCGGCCATGGCCGCCTGATCCAGGAACTTTGTTCATGGCCGGAGAACCACGGGATGCCAGTTCAACGCTTCTGCCGCCGACGACTGCTTGATCCAGATCAACTTTCCGGCCTAGACGCGTGGAGGACGGCATGTGCCTTGCTTGGCGGCATGACGGAAACCACAAGGGCGCGTCATGCTCGGCATTCCCCGCCGCTACAGTCATTTCGTTTTCGGAGTCATCCAGTCCGGGCTGACCTCGCTGATCGCCGCGGGCATCGCCAGCTTCCCGGCCGATGGCGCGGTGCTGTTCGTCCGGCACTGGGTGGTGTCATGGCTGATCGCATGGCTTGCGATGCTGCCCATCGTGCTGCTGGCCGCGCCTGCGATCCGCGCCTTCTCGCTGCGGCTGACGCGGGAGGAAAGCGGCGCATGAAAAAACCCCGCCTGGGGAGAGCCAAGCGGGGAGAAGGTTATTGGAGGCTGAGGTGCTGGGCTGCAACACCATAAGCCAAATGACCCTAACCGGCCGAGCTTACGACAGCCTGACAAGCCGTTGAATCGGTGCTGGCCTCGCCGCATGCCCACGCCCGGAAACAGAAAACCCCGCTCGGGGAGAGCGGGGTCGTCGACTGGGTATGGAGGCCCGGTGTTGGTCCACCGGGCCCGGCGACATTAGGCGAGGAGGCTTACACGCGCCTGACGGCCGCGTTCGTGCCGGCGCTGCGCGAGGCCTCACACTGGCCCCGCACCGGTCCCAATTTGGCCATCCGATCGCACAACTGGAGCCACAGCCGCAGGCGAGATTGCCTGGAGTCCGGTCGTTGCCATGGGGGAACGTGGCGCGCCGGCGACGGGGTGGCATCATGGATAACGTAGAGCGGTCATTTGCCGCCGCGACGGCGGCCGGCTTCGTGGTGTTGGTGATCGGCCTTGCACTGCTGGCGCTGCTGTAGCGCTGCGCAGGAAGCCGGGAGACGGGCGCCTTGTCCGCGCCGAGGCGGGTGCGTGCAGAGCGAGTGCTGCATGGGGCTCCGCAAAAAAATGCGAAAACAACCCCATGCACAGTAGGCGCGCGGAGCAGCTCCGCAGCGAAATCAAAGGCTTGGATTGGGCGTTTTGACGCCTGAAGCGGAGGGTTGCCGAGGACCCCGCGCCGCGCGGGCAAGACCCGGTTTCAACCGGTCAGCGAGGGCCCGGTCGCCCGGACGGGCCTAGTGAATCTTGATCGCGTCCAGCGGCAGCTTGAGCTCGGCCGCGCGCTCCTCGCGGTCCTTCTTGCGGAACTCGTTTTCCTTGCGCTCGAACTTGACCATCTCCTCGAGCGCCGCCTCGAGCTGATGATTGCGCCTGGCGGCACCGTGCTGCGTGTCTTCCGTCATGACCGGGATTCCCAATGATGTTGCGGTCTCACCCCTGAGAAGGCCGCAGAGCACCGAAAAGTTCGATGCAGCAGGATTGCGGAATTATGACGGCACGTAACGGCTTCGTCCTTGATGCGCATCAGCTTCAACCGAAGAAGCATGCCGTTGCGCCAAACCCGCGCAGGTGCAGTACGATGCGATCGTGAGCTGCGGAGGTGCGGATGGCAAGGCTCGGAGATTCGGTCAGCGGCGCGCTTCGGACGTTCGGCTTCTGGCTGGCGAACGGGACCGTGGGCCATCCCGTTCTGAGCGGGATCGATTATTCGTGCATCTTCCGGGAGCCGTCGGCGCTCGAAGCGGCGATGGCCATCTATGCCAACGTGCTTCGCATCGACGAGTCCGGCCGGGTGCTGAATGCCAGAGCCGCGGAGAGGCGTGCCGCGCAATCGATCCGCGCCTACGTGGATCGAACCTACGTCGTCGATCCGCCATTCGAAGCATGGGAGGTTGCGCTTCACGAGCCGCCGGGACCGTCCGACATCGATGCCGACGCGGCGACGAGACCAGGCTCGAACACGGGCGGCGCCCCATCATGATATTTCGCAGCATCGAGCGACGCGGCCAGTCGGATCCTGGCGGCTTCGATGGTCATTCCGGAAGCAAGGGCGCAGCAAGGGTGATCAGGAAGCTCGCCGCCGAGGCGGCGTTGTCTGTTCCGTTTCAGCGGCGGAATGGACTCATGCCGCCGCCGGCTTGGGACCCGTGAGGAGTTACGGCGCGCGCCGAAAGTTCCAGTGCTCTCAACGACGCTCCTCTCGATTTGAGATTTTAGACAGGAACGTTTGGTTGGTTGCCAAGTTTTCCCGATGCCCTTTCCCCAAAGGGTACTGCAAGCGGCCCCAGCTCATCGCCCCCCAAAATCCTGCGAGCTGGGGCTTTTTTTGCCGGCGGCAAAATCCATCCTTTGGCGCGCCCGGACACCCGCAGAAGCAAATTGGGACACCTCACAGCAACGCCGCCCGCTTGAAAAAGCGACGGGCGGCGTTGGTCCAGCCCCGGGAGGGGAATGCAAAATCCCGGCTCTCGTTAGTCAGCATATCCCGTGCCAAGGTTTCATGTCGTATTGCGCGAGGAGCAGATTTTAGGGCGCAATTAAAACCCGCCCTCTGGTGTTTCGTCTTTGCGGGACGCAGAGGGCGGGGGCAGGAGCATTACTATGCGTTTGGGCGCCAGAAGGAACGCCCGAATGGAACCTAGCCCAACCGGGAAAAAGTGGCAATTGGCTCCGGGCGGCGAGCGGAGATTGGGACGCTCTTATCCACTCGCTCATATGCGCGCCCCGCCCAGGCCTCCAGAATCCGGCGCTGCGCTAATTGAGGACAGTACCCAGATGCCGGTGCTGCATTCCTTGCGAATTATTCTGGCGGCTGGAGCCCCGGCGATCTCAGCCACTCGCTCATGTGCGAGCCGGTTTCGGCCTGTCTGGCTTTACGGAGGGCGTCCTCTCGCTGAGGACCGGGTGGGAGGGCTTTCGCTGCTTCTCTGAGGCGTTCGGCTTCTTGGGCAAGGCGTTCTTCAAGAGAAACGGTTTGCTTGAATCGGCGGCGTCGCTGCATGACACAACCTCGTCGTTACGGGTCCTAACCGCAGTGTTTGAGTTCCTTGCAATCTTAATATGCAGCCGGGGCGGCTTCAGTTCCGAAGTGAACGCTGCAAACTAGGACACTCCCAAAATCAACTTCGGACACCCGGGGTCAAATACGGACAGCACCCAGATTCCGGTGCTGTCCTAATTAGGACAGTCATTTCGGGAAATTAGGACACCCAAATTAAACCCGCCCCCTGCGTTTCAGTCAGGGGGCGGGCGGTAGGAGCGTTCACTATCCGTTGGGCATGTGTTGGGCATGCTTGGGCGAACGCCTGATGCAAGGTAGCGGAGCCGGGGAAAAGTCGCAATTGCTGAAACTCCTAAGACTGGCTCGGATCGGATGGCCGCCGCCTGCCGAGACCGCAACCAACGGGCGGCCTTCATATGAACTCAAAAGAGCCCGCGAACACCATCGGTTCGGTGCTGACCCGCCGTATGAATGAGGTCGGCGATGTCGTCAGAGTTGGGCGCGGCACTTGGGGCCTCAGGGAATGGTATCCTAACAGGAGCTTCAAGTCTAAAGGCGAGAAGGAAGGCAAGCCCTCCCAAGGAAGCCCTGAAAACGATCCCGATTCTTGAAAAGAGGCCGCCAACTGAGGCGGCCTTACTTCACAAAGACGCTCATCAGCAAGCCGCCCACGAAGATCACCAGGCCGAAGGCAGCGACGCCAAGGCAGACGCGCGCATGGCGTGAGTAGGTTTCGACTTGCGGGTCTTGGATCACTCGGCTGCCTACTGGCGTTCGATGGCAGGCGGCGGCGCGGACGACTCTGGTGGCTTTCCTTGAGCCTTGTACGCCTTGTCGAAGAAATCCAGCGCCATGATGTGCATCGCTCGGGCCTTCTCTGGGTCCGGTTCTGCTAGCGCCATGCGCGATGCGATCTCGGCTTGCTTCAAATAATACTCTGCGGTCGGCACTGCACACTTCCCCACACAGTTCCACCTCCTCAAGTGGAAGCTAAGGGCCTTAAGTACAAAAGTGTACGTTCGTTCCTGCGCTGCGGGAAAATTTGGCAACTGTGGCTAATTCATTAGCGGTCTTGTCCGCAGCACTTGCCGCTTTGCTGGATCGGCGGGCACGGTACAGTCCCGTAGGAGCAAAACACGCAGCAATCGCCCGGCTGGGGCTTGAGCCGCGTTCCGCACCCGGCGCAGTCATAGAAGAACTGGCAGGCGTCGGTGGGCATGGTCTCGGTGACTTGATGGCCACAGTTCGGGCAGGTCAGAGTCGATTCGAGCTGCATCGCTCTAAATTGAATTAGGACACCTACAAAATCAACTTAGGACACTAGGGGTCAAATACGGACAGTACCCAGATTCCGGTGCTGGCCGAAATAGGCCACGCCGCTTTTCAAACTGAGCCACTCGCTATTGAGTGATACCCGGCCGGGTAAACTCTCCCGCTTGCTAGATCGATCACCATGCAGTGGGCCGGGAGCGGCGCTCCATCTTTCCAAAGATGATCTTTGCAGAAAGCGTTCATCATTGCCGAGACGAGATTGGCTTGTTCCTCGTCCATCGGCTCTGTCTTGGGAAAGAGTCGGCAGGTAAACTCAACAAGAAGCGCTATGAGCGCATCGCGAAGCAGGCGCATATAATTGTTTCGGCGTCTGCAAAATCCGGCATTCAAGGGCTTGTTTATCGGCTTGCCGGGTACAACCCGAGCGCTGAAGAGGTTATCGCCGCTTTCAAACTGTACGTTTTGGAAGAGGCTAAGAAATATGAACCTGAATTCCCGAATGAACTCTACCGGGAATGGTACCGTCTCTACAAAATCCCTCCGCTCGCGCGCGGCAAGCCGGGGCACTTTAAGTATCTTACAGTGAACCACATCTATCATCCGCTTGCCGAAAGCAATGGGAAGGTTCTTGAACTATTGCGCGCATTGAAGGCAAAGGGCGGCGATCAAAAAACAAAGCTGTTCCAATTTCTCAATCAGATAGGCGCTCGCGCTCTGCGTATTCAGCTTGGTCGAGTTCTCGAAATGGCCGAGTCCTCACCCGATAGCCAAACTTATGAAGGCAAGATCAAAGAGCGATTTGGGCGGCAAAAGGAATTTGAGTTCATGGTTTTGCCGCCAGCAGCTCAAGGCCCAGCAGAAAGCCCGCCGCCAGATCCATTCAAGCCACTCCATTAATGAAAGAGGTCGCCAACTGAGGCGGCCTTACTCGTCCCAAATCAGCTTGTGGCACTGTTGGCAGCGAAAGACATTTACCACGGTGCCCTTGCTGGTGTCTGGAAGCGTTAGATAAAGCCGTGGAAGTCCGTCACAGATCGGGCAATGGCTTGGCGGTTCTCGCGGTGGCGAAGGTGTTTGAGGCTTGAACACAATGCGCTCTCCCTTGAAAGGCGGGAGCGCGCGTCTCTCTCAGCCACCGACGCCTGCGGGACGGACCTCGGCCGGTGATGCCGAAACAATGTTCCTTTTATCGATTGGTTGCTAGCAGATTTGACCTCATTACTCCGGCGGCCGCAGCCCCGGCGATCTCAGCCACTCGCTCATGTGCGAGCCGGTTTCGGCCTGTCTGGCTTTACGGAGGGCGTCCTCTCGCTGAGGACCTGGAGGGAGGGATTTAGCCTCCTTTCGGAGGCGTTCGGCTTCTTGGGAAAGGCGTTCTTCGAGGGAGACGGTTTGCTTAAATCGGCGGCGGCGCTGCATGACACAACCTCGTCGTTACGGGTCCTAACCGCAGAGTTTGAGTTCCTCGCAATTCTTAATATGCAGCGGCGGCGGCTTCAGTTCCGAAGTGAACATTCAAATTAGGCCACCCCAAAAATCAATCTAGGCCACTGAGGGCGGAAACAGGCCAGCGCCCAGATTCCCAAAAGAACATATTGCGAACCTAGAACAAATGGGGTACATTGGTTTTATCGACGACCCGCCGCCGCAACCGTTTGTCCCACACGCGAATCCTCGCCATAAGGAGCACGACCCAATGTCCGCAACTGCCCTGCGTATCGTCGAAGGATCTTCTATGGACAAGAGTAAAGCTCTGGCCGCCGCGCTCTCCCAGATCGAGCGCCAGTTCGGCAAGGGCTCGGTGATGAAGCTCGGCAAGAACGACCGCTCCATGGACATCGAGGCGGTGTCGTCGGGCTCGCTGGGGCTCGATATCGCGCTCGGCATCGGCGGTCTGCCCAAGGGACGCATCGTCGAGATCTACGGGCCGGAATCCTCGGGCAAGACGACGCTGGCGCTGCACACGGTGGCCGAAGCCCAGAAGAAGGGCGGCATCTGCGCCTTCATCGACGCCGAGCATGCGCTCGATCCGGTCTATGCCCGCAAGCTCGGCGTCAACATCGACGAGCTCCTGATCTCGCAGCCAGACACCGGCGAGCAGGCGCTGGAAATCTGCGACACGCTGGTGCGTTCGGGTGCGGTCGACGTGCTGGTGGTCGATTCGGTCGCGGCGCTGGTGCCGAAGGCCGAGCTCGAGGGCGAGATGGGCGATGCGCTGCCGGGCTTGCAGGCGCGTCTGATGAGCCAGGCGCTGCGCAAGCTGACGGCGTCCATCAACAAGTCCAACACCATGGTGATCTTCATCAACCAGATCCGCATGAAGATCGGTGTGATGTACGGCTCGCCCGAGACCACGACCGGCGGCAACGCGCTGAAGTTCTACGCCTCCGTCCGCCTCGACATCCGCCGCATCGGCGCGATCAAGGAGCGCGACGAAGTGGTCGGCAACACCACGCGCGTGAAGGTGGTGAAGAACAAGCTGGCGCCGCCCTTCAAGCAGGTCGAGTTCGACATCATGTACGGTGAGGGCGTCTCCAAGATGGGCGAGATCCTCGATCTCGGCGTCAAGGCCGGCATCGTCGAGAAATCGGGCGCCTGGTTCTCCTATGACAGCCAGCGCCTCGGCCAGGGTCGCGAGAATTCGAAGGCGTTCCTGAAGGCCAACCCCGACATCACCGCCAAGATCGAGACCTCGATCCGCCAGAACTCCGGCCTGATCTCCGAGCAGATTTTGGCCGGCACGCCCGAGAGCGACGCCGACGGCGAGGAGCCGGGTGACGAGTAAGACCTAACGCGAAAGTTTTCGCGAGGAGCGGGCGCTGAGGACGTTGAGTTGCCGACGTCGTCAGTGCCCGTTTCGTTTTGGGCGTGACAGTGGGGTGGGGCGCGTCGGCGATGAAGCGTGTGATCCTGACCAGTTCGTCTGGCGTCGGTCTTGCCCACGCCGATCTCGCCGACATGGTCATCCCGTTCATCTATCGCTTCGTTTCGGGGCCACTTCCCACGCCTGGCCACCTCAACGGCTATCTCGGCGCGCGCGGGTCCAGGACGTTTTACGACGAGATGCACTGGTCAGATTGCGTCCGCGTCCGTCAATCGCCGCTCATCAGGCGCCAGGATCGGGCGGGCGCCTTGCTCTCGGTTTGCGAGGCTTATGGGGTCGATCACATCGAACTGTGGTTCGACCCTGAACCCAATAGTCAATTGCAGTTGATCTGGATTCTCGATTACCTGCTGCGTTTCGAGCCGTCACTCGCGAAGAGCCTGAGATTACGACGTGTCGATTTCGGTCTGCGCGGCGCAGATCCCTCGGAGCTTCGTCATCGTGACGTGCGGCAGTTCGATATCGCGGAAAGCGATATGGAAATCGCCAGCATGGCCTGGGAAGCCTACTGCGCCCCGACGCCCGAGCTTTGTGCCGGGCTGCTCGACCGGCCGCTCGGCAAGCTGTCTTTTTTGAAGCCGGCCATGGAAGACCTGCTCTCGGAACTGCCGTCGACGGCGACGGGACTGGGCGTGACCGAGACGCGGCTGCTCGACCTGATCGCAAGCGGACGCAGTCGCACCGATGAGCTGTTTCGGCCAGGTACCCCTGAGGCTTGCGTGTTCGATCCGTGGGAGTTGGGCGCGCTGCTCGAGGGACTGGCGTTCGGCTCGGCGCCGGCGATTGCGGGTCTGGACAGCAAGCTGGCGACGCTCGATCCGAACGATACGCGAGGCCGCAACGCCGCCTTTCGCCGAAGCCGGCTGTCGCTGACCGAGTTTGGCCGGGCGGTCCTCGAAGGCCGTGATGATTTCCGCCGCCACAATCCGATTCGCCGCTGGTGGGGTGGTACGCTTCTGACGAGCGAGCGGCTTTGGCGGTGGGATCGCGAAAGCCGTTCGCTGGTGGCGCCTTAAGCCAGCACTGTAGGGTGGGTTAGCGCAGCGTAACCCACCTCTGTTCGTCTCCGTGGAAGCTGAAGTGGTGGGTTACGCCGGCGACCGCGCTTCGCACGGCCGCCTGCTAACCCACCCTACGAGACCTGCGCCTCTTACTCCGCCGCTTCCGCGTAATCGCTCACCGGCGGGCAGGAGCACACGAGGTTACGGTCGCCATAGACGTTGTCGACGCGGCCGACCGGGCACCAGTATTTGTCGGTGCGCGAGACGCCGTCGGGGAAGCAGCCCTCGGCACGGGTGTAGGCGCGATTCCACGCATCGTCCGCGATGTCGTGCACCGTGTGCGGGGCGTGGCGCAGCGGCGAGGCCGCGATCTCAAAGCGGCCGGCCTCGACCTCGGCGATTTCTTTCCGGATCGCGATCATGGCGTCGCAGAACCGGTCGAGCTCCGCCTTGGATTCCGACTCGGTCGGCTCGATCATCAGCGTGCCCGGCACCGGGAAGCTCATGGTCGGCGCGTGGAAGCCGTAATCGATCAGGCGTTTTGCGATGTCGTCCACCGTAACACCAGACGTCGTCTTCAACGCGCGGGGATCGACGATGCACTCATGCGCGACGCGGCCCTTCGCGTTCTTGTAGAGCACCGGGAAGTGCGGATCGAGGCGCGCGGCGATGTAGTTGGCATTGAGGATCGCGATCTCGGTGGCGCGCTTCAAGCCTTCGCCGCCCATCATCAGGATGTAGATGTAGGAGATGGTGAGGATCGAAGCCGAGCCGAACGGCGCGGCCGAGACCGGCCCGACCGGGGCTTCGGCTTGCGTCGCCGGGTGGCCGGGCAGGAACGGCGCCAGATGCGCCTTGACGCCGATCGGGCCCATGCCGGGGCCGCCGCCGCCATGCGGGATGCAGAAGGTCTTGTGCAGATTGAGATGGCTGACGTCGGCGCCGTAGTCGCCGGGCCTGCTCAGGCCGACCTGCGCATTGAGGTTGGCGCCGTCGAGATACACCTGGCCGCCATGGCCATGCACGATGTCGCAGATCTCTCTGATGTGCTCCTCGAACACGCCGTGGGTCGAGGGATAGGTGATCATCACCGCGGCGAGATCGTTCGAATGCTTCTCGGCCTTGGCGCGGAGATCATTGACGTCGACGTCGCCGTTCTTCTCGCAGGCGACCACCACCACGTCCATGCCGACCATCGCGGCCGAAGCCGGATTGGTGCCGTGGGCGGAGGAGGGGATCAGGCAGATCTTGCGGTGGCTCTCTCCGCGCGCGGCGTGATAGCCGCGGATCGCGAGCAAGCCGGCATATTCGCCCTGCGCGCCGGAATTCGGCTGCAGCGAGATCGCGTCATAGCCGGTGATGTCGCACAGCCATTTTTCCAGCCGCGCGAACAGCGCGTGATAGCCGGCGGCCTGCTCGCGCGGCACGAACGGGTGCAGCGAGCCGAATTCCGGCCAGGTCAGCGGCATCATCTCGGTGGTCGCGTTCAGCTTCATGGTGCAGGATCCCAGCGGGATCATGGCGCGGTCGAGCGCGAGGTCGCGGTCGCTGAGCTTGCGCATGTAGCGCAGCATCTCGGTCTCCGAGCGATGCGCGTGGAACACCGGGTGCGTCAGGAACGGAGTGGCGCGCTTCAGCGCCTCTGGCAGCGCCTCGCGCGTGGTGGCGCCGATCTCGGCGTAGGACAGCGTGCCGCCGAAGGCGCGCCAGACGGCTTCGACCGTCGCCGGTGTCGTGGTCTCGTCGAGCGCGATGCGCAAATGGGTGTCACCGACGCCGAGATTGATCTTCTCGGCGGCCGCGCGCGCGACGATCTCGGCGCGCCTGGCGCCGGCATCGACGCTGAGCGTGTCGAAGAAGGCGTCGCTGTCGGGCGCAAAGCCGAGCTTGCGCAGGCCCGCGGCGAGCACGGCGGCGCGGCGGTGAACGTTGCGCGCGATCTGCGTGAGGCCCTCGGGGCCGTGATAGACCGCGTACATCGAGGCGATCACGGCGAGCAGCACCTGCGCGGTGCAGATGTTGGAGGTCGCCTTCTCGCGACGGATGTGCTGCTCGCGGGTCTGCAGCGCGAGGCGGTAGGCAGGCATCCCGCGCGAATCCACGGAGAGGCCGACGAGGCGGCCGGGCAGCGAGCGCTTCAGCGCATCGCGCACCGCCATATAGGCCGCGTGCGGTCCGCCATAGCCCATCGGCACGCCAAAGCGCTGGGCGGAGCCGATCGCGATGTCGGCGCCGAGTTCGCCGGGTGAAGCGAGCAGCGTCAGTGCCAGCAGGTCCGCGGCAACGATGGCGAGCGCACCCTTGGCCTTCAGCGCTGATATCGCGGGCCTGAGGTCGCGCACGGCGCCCGAAGAGCCCGGATATTGCAGCAGCGCGCCGAGCACGTCGCTCTTGTCGAGATCGGTGAGGGGATCGCCGACGACCAGGGTCCAGCCGAGCGGCTCGGCGCGGGTGCGCATCACGGCCAGCGTCTGCGGATGCACGTCCTTGTCGACGAAGAAGGCCTGTGCCTTGACCTGAGAGTGCCGCTCGGCGAGCGCCATGGCTTCGGCGGCGGCGGTGGCTTCATCGAGCAGCGAGGCGTTGGCGACGTCGAGCCCGGTGAGGTCGCAGATCATGGTCTGGAAGTTGAGCAGCGCCTCCAGCCGGCCCTGGCTGATCTCGGGCTGGTAGGGCGTATACGCCGTGTACCAGGCCGGATTCTCCAGGATGTTGCGCTGGATCACCGCCGGCAGGATCGTGCCGGAATAGCCCTGGCCGATCAGCGAGGTGAAGACCTGGTTCTGCCGCGCAAGCTCGGTCATGTGCGCGATCGCCTCGGTCTCGCTCAAGGGCTTGCCGAGATCGAGCGGGGCGGCCTGCCGGATCGAGGCCGGCAGCGTTTCCGACATCAACGCGTCCACGCTCTTGGCGCTGACGGTTTCCAGCATGGCGGTGACGTCGCGCGCCGAGGGGCCGATGTGGCGGCGGACGAAGGCGGCGGTGTCGCCGTTGGATTTGCGGTGCGCGGTCATCATGGGTCCTCGCTTTAAATCATCTGTCGTCGCCGTCATGCCCGGGCTTGTCCCGGGCATCCACGTTCTTGGTGCCGTGAGAAGGCCGTGGATGGCCGGGACGAGCCCGGCCATGACGATGTGGAAAGATCGCGCTTCATCTCACGCCGTGTGGGCCTTGTACGCGGCCTCATCCATGAGGCCGCCGAGCTCGTTCTTGTCGGCAATCCTGATCTTGAAGAACCAGGCCTTGCCTTGCGCATCCGAGTTCACCAGCGCGGGCTCGCCGGCGACCTCGGCATTGGTCTCGAGCACTTCGCCGGAGATCGGGGCATAGACGTCGGAGGCGGCCTTCACCGATTCCACGACGGCGGCGGCTTCCGCCTTCTTCAGGGTGCGGCCGACCTTGGGCAGTTCGACGAACACGACGTCGCCGAGCTGCTGCTGGGCGTAGTCGGTGATGCCGACGGTGGCGACGTCGCCGTCGATGGCCAGCCATTCGTGGTCGGAGGTGTACAGCGTCGTGGTCATTTCAAATCCTCAGCGTTTGTAGGTGTTCTTCACGAAGGGCATGGCTGCGACGGTGAGCGGCAGACGTTGCCCGCGCACCTCGGCAAAGAGCTTTGTGTCGAGCGCGCTCGAGCTCGCGGGCACGTAGCCCATTGCGACCGGCGCGCCCAGGCTCGGACCGAAGCCGCCCGATGTGACCTGTCCGATGGGATCGCCGCCCGCTTCGCCGGCAAACAGCAGCGCGCCCTCGCGCACCGGCGCGCGGCCCTGGGCGAGCAGACCGACACGGCGGCGGGATGCGCCATTGTCGAAATGCGCGAGAATTTTTTCGGCACCCGGGAAGCCGCCGGCGCGCGTCCCGCCGGTGCGGCGGCTCTTCTGCACCGACCATTCCAGTGCGGCTTCGACCGGCGTCGTCGCGGTGTCGATGTCATGGCCATAAAGGCAGAGCCCGGCTTCGAGCCGCAGGCTGTCGCGAGCACCGAGGCCGATCGGCATCACGTCGGGGTTTTCAAGGAGCTTCCTGGCGAGCGCTTCGGCATCACTGGCTGGCACCGAAATCTCAAACCCGTCCTCGCCGGTGTAGCCGGAGCGCGAGACGAAACAGGCAAGGCCGGCAACCCGGTGCGGGCCGGCATCCATGAACTTCATGGCGGGCGCCTCTGCACACAATTTCGCCAACGCGGCTTCGGCCTTCGGGCCCTGCAACGCGATCAGCGCGCGGTCGGAGAGCTGCTCGATGACGCAGACATCGGCGAGATTCGCGCGCAGATGCGCCTCGTCGGCGTCCTTGCAGGCGGCGTTGACCACCAGGAACAGGTGATCGCCGAAATTGGCGACCATCAGATCGTCCAGAATGCCGCCATCCGGATTGGTGAACTGGGCGTAGCGCTGCCGGCCGGGCGCGATCGCCACGATGTCCTGCGGCACCAGCCGTTCCAGCGCGCGGGCGGCGTCCTCGACCTTGCCCGACTTCGGCCGAAGCGCGATCTGGCCCATATGGGAGACGTCGAACAGGCCCGCGGAGGCCCGGGTATGAAGGTGCTCCTTCAGCACGCCCGCGGGGTACTGCACGGGCATGTCATAGCCCGCGAACGGCACCATCTTGCCGCCGAGCGACACATGCAGGTCGTGAAGAGGGGTACGTTTCAGGGAGTTCTTGTCGTCCGACGCAAGCATCGCAGGGGCCCTCGGCGGTTCCCCGGGGACGATTCCCCGGAAGCAACCCATCGAAGCCCCATCTGTCGCTGTGCCTGAGAGTATTATCCCGTCGGCGGACGCTATCCGGGTCCTAGACCCGCCAGCGCCTCTTTCCAGATGTCGTCAAAGCCACGCGGTCCTTTTGCCTGAGAGTTTCCGGGGCGGTTGCTCCTTCGGCGCCGGCTACCAGATGCCGGTCTCTCCCGACGTGGCCGTACGATACAGATGGGTACAGACCACAGGGCGGCCAAGCCTGTCAACGCGGCCTTTGCGCCTTTCAACGGGATTGCAACGGGATTGCGCGCCTGCGGCAACCCTCTGATCTCCTTGCACAGTTTCTGGACAGCGAAGCTGGCCTTGTCTAAAAGCGCTTTGGCCCGCAGATAACAGCCAAACCCAGCGGTTTGGACGGCAAATTAGCGGGCCCAAGCACACCCGATTGGATGAACATGAGCGGCGTCAACGAGATCAGGTCGACCTTTCTGAACTTCTTTGCCGAGAACGGCCACGAGATCGTGTCGTCCTCGCCATTGGTCCCGCGCAACGACCCGACGTTGATGTTCACCAATGCCGGCATGGTGCAGTTCAAGAACGTTTTTACGGGCGTCGAGAAGCGGCCCTACCAGCGGGCGACGACGTCGCAGAAATGCGTGCGCGCCGGCGGCAAGCACAACGACCTCGACAATGTCGGCTACACCGCGCGCCATCTCACCTTCTTCGAGATGCTCGGCAACTTCTCGTTCGGCGATTACTTCAAGGAGCGCGCGATCGAGCTCGCCTGGAAGCTGATCACGTCGGAGTTCGGGCTGAAGAAGGACAAGCTGCTCGTCACCGTCTACCACACCGACGACGAGGCGGCCGGCCTGTGGAAGAAGATCGCCGGCTTCTCCGACGACCGCATCATCCGCATCCCGACCTCGGACAATTTCTGGGCGATGGGCGACACCGGGCCGTGCGGCCCGTGCTCGGAGATCTTCATCGACCGCGGCGAGCACATCTGGGGCGGGCCTCCGGGTTCGCCGGAAGAGGACGGCGACCGCTTCCTCGAATTCTGGAATCTCGTGTTCATGCAATACGAGCAGGTGACGAAGGAGGAGCGCGTCGACCTGCCGCGTCCCTCGATCGACACCGGCATGGGCCTCGAGCGCATGGCCTGCATCCTGCAAGGCGTCGAGAGCGTGTTCGAGACCGACCTGTTCCGCCACCTGATCGATGCGACGTCGTCGGCGCTCGGCACCGGGCCGAACGAGCAGACCGTCGCCTCGTTCCGCGTCATCGCCGACCATCTGCGCTCCTCGGCCTTCCTTGTCGCTGATGGCGTGCTGCCCTCGAACGAGGGCCGCGGCTACGTGCTGCGCCGGATCATGCGCCGCGCGATGCGCCATGCGCAGCTGCTCGGCGCCAAGGAGCCGCTGATGCACCGGCTGGTCTGGGCGCTGGTGCGCGAGATGGGCCAGGCCTATCCCGACCTGATGCGCGCGGAAAACCTGATCGAGGAAACGCTGCGGCTGGAAGAGACCCGCTTCCGCAAGACGCTGTCGCGCGGCCTTGCCATTCTCGACGAGAAGTCGGCGGGCCTGAAGAAAGGCGACATGTTCGACGGCGACGTCGCCTTCACGCTGTACGACACTTACGGCTTCCCGCTCGATCTCACGCAGGATGCGCTGAAGTCGCGCGGTATCGGCGTCGACCAGGCATCGTTCACCGACGCGATGGAGCGCCAGAAGGCCAAGGCGCGCGAGTCCTGGAAGGGATCCGGCGAGGCGGCCTCCGAAGCGATCTGGTTCCCGCTGCGCGAGAAGCTGGGTGCGACCGAATTCCTGGGCTACGAGACCGAGAGCGCCGAGGGCGTGGTGTCCGCGCTGGTCAAGGACGGCGCGGAGGTCGCGAGCCTCAAGGCCGGCGACACCGGTGCGCTCGTGCTGAACCAGACGCCGTTCTACGCGGAGTCCGGCGGCCAGGTCGGCGACACCGGCGTGCTGACGGGCGAGGGCGGCATCAAGGTCCGCGTCACCGACACGCAGAAGAAGCTCGGCGACTTCTTCGTCCATATCGGCACCGTCGAGAGCGGCGAGCTGAAGCTCGGCACCGCGCTGCAGCTCGAGGTCGATCACTCGCGCCGTTCGTCGATCCGCGCGCATCATTCGGCGACGCATCTGATTCACGAGGCGCTGCGCCAGGTGCTCGGCGATCACATCGCCCAGCGCGGCTCGATGGTCGCCCCCGATCGCCTGCGCTTCGACTTCGTGCATCCCAAGCCGATCACGGCGGAAGAGCTCGCCCGCGTCGAGGACATCGCCAACGACGTGGTGCTGGAGAACGACGAGGTGACGACGCGCGTGATGGGCGTCGACGAGGCCCGCGAGGCCGGCGCGCGCGCGCTGTTCGGCGAGAAGTACGGCGACGAGGTTCGCGTCGTCTCGATGGGCAGGACCGCGCGCGAGCGCGGCGCCAACGCGCTCGGCTGGTCGGTCGAACTCTGCGGCGGCACGCATGTGAAGCGCACCGGCGACATCGGCCTGATCACGCTGACCAGCGAGAGCGCGGTCGCCTCCGGCGTGCGCCGCATCGAGGCGCTGACCGGCAACTACGCGCGCAAACACGCCAACGACACCATGGCGCTGGCGAAGACCGCGGCGAACGAGCTGCGCACCTCGCTCGACGACGTTCCGGCGCGCATCGCCGCGCTGATGGAGGAGCGCAAGAAGCTGGAGCGCGAGCTGTCCGACGCCCGCAAGAAGCTGGCGATGGGCGGCGGTGCGTCCGCCGGCAGCAACGGCGCAGCCGCGGGCGTGCGCGAGGCCGGCGGCGTCAAGCTGATGGCGCGTGCGGTCGAAGGCATCGAGATGAAGGATCTCAAGAGCCTTGCCGATGACGGCAAGAAGCAGATCGGCTCCGGCGTGGTCGCCATCGTCGGCGTCACCGAGGACGGCAAGGCCGGTGTCGTGGTCGGCGTCACCGCCGACCTGACCGCGCGCTTCAACGCCGTGAACCTCGTGCGCGTCGCCTCCGAGGCGCTCGGCGGCAAGGGCGGCGGCGGCCGGCCCGACATGGCGCAGGCCGGCGGTCCCGATGGTGCCAAGGCAACCGAGGCGCTGGCGGCGATCGAAAAAGCGATGGGGGCTGCGTAAGCGCCCATGCGCCTCGTTCCGCGAGGACGTGGCTCATCCGATCCCGACCTGCGGGATCGCCTCTACGAATTGCTGGAGCACGATCCCCTGGCCTATTCGGCGGGATCGCGCTTCATCCAGCTGATCATCGGCGTCATCGTGCTCAACGTGACCGCGATGATCCTCGCCTCGGTGCCGGAGCTGGACGATCAGTACGGCACGCTGTTCGCGGGCATCACCATCCTGTCCGTGCTGGTGTTCGCGCTGGAATATGCGGCGCGACTGTGGACGGTGGCGGGCCACACGCCGCGCCAGCGCTCGGCGCTCGCCGACCGGCTCTCTTATGTCTTCTCCGCGCTCGGCATCATCGACCTCATGTCATTCCTGCCCGCCGCGATCGTCCTGGCGACGGGACGGCACGCGACGCTCGCCGCGCTCGGCGTGCTGCCGTTCTTCAAGCTGGTACGGTATTCGCCGGCGATGCGCTCGCTCCTCGCTGCAGTCCACGCGGAGCGGCGGGCGCTGATCGGCTGCGTCGTCATCCTGTTCGGCGTGGTGCTGACCTTCGCCTCGCTGCTCTACGCCATCGAGCGCGACGTGCAGCCGGACAAGCTCGGCACCATCCCGCAGGCGATGTGGTGGGCGATCGTGACGCTCGGCACCGTGGGCTACGGCGACGTCGTGCCGGTGACGCCGTTCGGCAAGTTCATCTCGACCTTCGCCATCATCAGCGGCTTCGCCATGATCGCGCTGCCGGTCGCGATCATCTCCTCGGCGTTCGCGGAGGAGGTCAAGCGGCGCGATTTCGTGGTAACATGGGGCATGCTGGCGCGGGTGCCGCTGTTCTCGCATCTGTCGGCGTCGGAGATCGCCGACATCATGCGGCTCTTGCGCGCGCGCACGATCGAGCAGGGCGAGGTCCTGGTGCGGCGAGGGGACGCGGCGTCGTCGATGTATTTCATCACCGCCGGCGAGGTCGAGATCGCGCTGCCGAGCCAGCAGGTGCGCCTTGCCGACGGCACGTTCTTTGGCGAGATCGCGCTGCTGCACAAGACCAAGCGCAGCGGCACGGTGACGGCGACGCGCAAGACGCGCCTGCTCCTGCTCGACGCCCAGGATTTTCACGCCCTGATCGCGCGCATGCCGACGCTCGCCGCCCACGTCCACGAGACCGCGAAGGCGCGGCTGGAAGAGACCGGCGACCTCGCCGCGGCCGAGCTGGCGCAGGCCGAGCGCGAAGGCACCGACCGCTGAGCTGGCGCTCGATTGCGCCGGCAGCCGGCTCGATTCAGGGCCAAGCAGGCCACCAGCTCGGGACATAGAAACAGGCGGGGACGATCGCAAATCCGAGGACGCTGATGACGATCACGCGGCGCAGGGCAAGTCCGCGGGCGGCAAGCAGCAAGGTCAAGCCGCGAATGGCGACGCCGGTCGCAAATCCGACGGTGGCGATCGCCGGAAATGCCAAGCCGATCGCGCCACCGGCACCGTCATGATAATCTGGGCGAGACGACACGATCCAATGCTGCATCCACAGTGCCGCCAGCAGGCTACCGAAGATGCACGTCACCCCCAGCCACCATCGCCAATTCGGCATCAGCACGGGGATGGCATAGGGGATCAGGGCAATTGCGATCAGGAAGAGGATGAAGTTCGTCACGCAGGCGTTCCTCAAACTGAAGAACAACTGTTAGTCGCGGGCCGTGATGGCGCGGTAAATCGGCAGGCGCAGATGCGCGGCCTCGTCGCTACAATCCGTTTACCAACCAGCCGGTCGGCTGCGTTCACCCCTTCTTCAGGAACACATACTCTGCCGAGTAGGGCGCACTTTTGAACTCGCCGGCCTTGTCGCAGGCGCCGTCGAGCTTGCCGCCATGGGTGTTGATGCGCTGGACGGTGGTGACCGGCGTGAGGGTGCCGCTGCCGCGGCGGGAGGCGACCTCGAGCTTGAGCCAGGGGATATCGGCAGGGCTTGCGCCCGGCGCGTTGCCGATGGCCTTGCCGGCGACCGCGCTGCCGTCGGCGAGCTCCCAGTTCGGCCCGGCATAGTGGCGGCCGACCGTCTTGCCCTCGGACAACAGCGTCGCGATCGGCTCGCGAAAAGCCCAGGCGAGCTTGCCGTCGGCGGCAGCCTTGCACTCATAGACCTGCGCGCCCTCGGCGTGGACGCTCAGCACAACGGTCTCGCCGGGTGCGGCGATGGCCTCGGGCAGCGGATCGGCGGCAATGGCCGGCCCGGCCATGGCGGCGAGCAGCATCAGGCAGGGGACGGCTGGCTTGATCGACATGGTCGCATCTCCGCGAGAGTATCCAAAAAAGAAACGGGCCGCGCTTGTGGCGCGGCCCGTGATGATGTCTGGCCCAGTCGGGCGAAATTGCGACGGCTTAGGCCGCCAACGCTTTCGTGAGGTTCTCCGCGACCTTGTCGAGGAAGCCGGTGGTCGAGAGCCAGCGCTGGTCGGCGCCGACCAGGAGCGCGAGGTCCTTGGTCATGTAGCCGGCCTCGACGGTGTCGACGCAGACCTTCTCGAGCGTGGCGGCGAACTTGGCGAGCTCGGCATTGTTGTCGAGCTTGGCGCGGTGCGACAGGCCACGGGTCCAGGCGAAGATCGACGCGATCGAGTTGGTCGAGGTCTCCTTGCCCTTCTGGTGCTCGCGGTAGTGGCGGGTCACCGTGCCGTGGGCGGCTTCCGCCTCGACGGTCTTGCCGTCGGGGGTGAGCAGCACCGAGGTCATCAGGCCGAGCGAACCGTAGCCCTGCGCGACCGTGTCGGACTGCACGTCGCCGTCGTAGTTCTTACAGGCCCAGACGTAGCCGCCGGACCATTTCAGCGCCGAGGCGACCATGTCGTCGATCAGGCGGTGCTCGTAGGTCAGGCCCTTGGCGTCGAACTCCTTCTTGAACTCCTTGTCGAAGATCTCCTGGAAGATGTCCTTGAAGCGGCCGTCATAGACCTTGAGGATCGTGTTCTTGGTCGACAGGTACACCGGGTAGCCGCGCAGCAGGCCGTAGTTGAACGAGGCGCGGGCGAAGTCGATGATGGAGTCGTCGAGATTGTACATCTCCATGGCGACGCCGGCGCCCGGAGCCTTGAACACTTCCTTCTCGATCACGGTGCCGTCCTCGCCGACGAACTTCAGCGAGAGGGTGCCCTTGCCCGGGAACTTGATGTCGGTGGCGCGGTACTGGTCGCCATAGGCATGGCGGCCGATGATGATCGGCTTGGTCCAGCCGGGAACGAGGCGCGGCACGTTCTTGCAGATGATCGGCTCGCGGAAGATCACGCCGCCGAGGATGTTGCGGATGGTGCCGTTGGGCGACTTCCACATCTGCTTGAGGTTGAACTCCTTCACCCGGGCCTCGTCCGGGGTGATGGTGGCGCACTTGACGCCGACGCCGACCTTCTTGATCGCCTCGGCGGCGTCGATGGTCACCTGATCGTTGGTGTGGTCGCGGTACTCCATGCCCAGGTCGAAATAGAGCAGCTCGACATCCAGGAACGGGGTGATCAGCTTGTCCTTGATGTACTGCCAGATGATCCGGGTCATCTCGTCGCCATCGAGCTCGACGACGGGATTGGATACCTTGATTTTTGCCATGATCGGGGAAGCCCTCTTGGGAACGGCGCAGGTGGCGCGCCAACGTGAATATCCGCCGCCTCTTAGCACCTGACCGCGGCGGGCGAAAGCCAAGTGATTATGCACTTTTAGCTCATCCAGCTTCCCCAGATGGGGAGCGGGGTCCGGCCCCGCCGCAGGGGCGGGGATGAGCTTTCAGGCAAGATTCAAAAGTCGAATCCAACCCGTTATTTCCCTTGAGAATTTCGTCAGGACAGGCAAACGACAGGCGTAATGCCCCGGCCCGCCAGCGGCCCGGTTTGAATCAATTCCTAAGAGGGCCTTGCCAAGGCCTTGAGAGACAGAGTGAAAGCGAAGCGAGATGTCGGGGACTGACAGAAGCAAGGCGGGCCTTTCCCTCGACGGTCCCATCGTCATCCTGGTCGAGCCGCAGCTGGGTGAGAACATCGGCATGTGCGCGCGCGCCATGGGCAATTTTGCGCTGGGCGCCTTGCGCATCGTCAACCCCCGGGACGGCTGGCCCAACATCGCGGCCCAGAGGGCCGCCGCGGGCGCCGACCACATTCTGGAAAAGGTCGAATTGTTCGACACGGTGGAGCAGGCGGTCGCCGACCTCGACCTTCTGTTCGCCACCACGGCGCGCCCCCACGACCAGGCCAAGCCGGTGGTCGGTCCGGAGGCGGCCGCCAGCGAGATCGCCGGACATGTCGCGACCGGCGGCAAATGCGGCATCCTGTTCGGCCGCGAGCGCTGGGGGCTGACCAACGAGGAGGTCGGGCTCTCCAACCGCATCATCACCTTCCCGGTCAACCCCGGCTTTGCCTCCCTCAACCTCGCCCAGGCCGTGCTGCTGGTCGGCTATGAATGGTTCAAGCAGGCCACTGCGGGCGCGCTGCCGCATGCCATGCCGGAGCGGTCCGAGCGCGCCTCGCAGCACCAGATGCAGGCCTTCTTCGACAATCTCGTGCGCGAGCTCGACAAGGTCGAGTTCCTGCGGCCGGCCGAGAAGCGCGACACCATGCTGGTGAACCTGCGCAACATCTTCAGCCGGATGGAGCCGACCAAGCAGGACATGCACACCCTGCACGGCGTCGTCATGGCGATCGCCGAGGGGCGCAAGGGTCCGGCCAAGGGCGGCGTGCTCGACGGCGAGCAGGCCACGCGCCTGCGCGCGCTGCTCGCCGAGCACGGCCAGGGCGGCGGTGTTCCCGACAGCGGCTCGACCGTGCGCGGCCTCGCGCGCCTGCTCCGCCGCAACCCGACCGACGCCGAGCGGCTGCTCTGGCAGGCCCTGACCCGCGACCGCCGTTTCGCAGGAGGGTTCAAGCGCCAGACTCCTGTGGGGCGCCACATCCCGGACTTCGTCTCGTTCCCGCACCGGATCGCGATCGAACTCGTCAATCCCGGCGAGGGAGAGGCGATCGCCGCCGACCGCGCGGGGCGGCGGACCTGGCTCGAGGCGCGGGACTATCGGGTTCTCGACATTCGCGCGGCGGATGTGGAGCGCGATATCGAGGCGGAGCTGGTGCGGCTGCAGGAGATGGTGGAGCAGGCGACGTAAGGCTCGTCACGCTCAGGTCTCGTAGGGTGGGCAAAGGCGTATCGCGCCGTGCCCACCATCTCGATCAATCAGGCCGAGGCAGGATTCGTGGCACGGCGCTGCGCGCCTTTGCCCACCCTACGAGAGCGCGTATGTCGCTTGTAGGGTGGATTAGCCGAAGGCGTAATCCACCATGCTTCAAGGAGCGCGGCACCAAGTTGGTGGATTACGCCCCGCCGATGCGCTTCGCGCATCCGCCGGGGCTAATCCACCCTACGCACCGGTTGCGAGGTCGGCCCTCACTTGCCCGCCTGGTCGAGAAACACGTAGAGCGCAGCGATCCTGCCATGCTCCACGATGATCACGTCCCATCCCGTATAGTCCGGCGCTGCGCCGCGGGGACCCGATCCCCAGGCGAGTCGTCCGGCGTTGTGAAGCGCCTGCGGCTCGCCTGACGGCGTGTAGACGAAGTGGGGATGCCTGGCGCGCAGGTCGCCGGCGAATTTGTCGATCGCCTCGCGGCCGACGATCACGCCGGGCGGGACGTACAGCGCGGCGTTCTCCGTCCAGAGTTCGTCGATGGCGGCGCGGCGGCGCTTCGCGTCACCCTCGCCGAACACCTCCTGCAGGTTGCGCCGAAGCAGTTCGTGGATTCGATCCGTCGATTCATCCGTGCGGGTCATCGGTCCTCTCCATGTCCGCGAGTTGTGCCGAGGTCGGCGCTTCAGATCTGAGTCTGACCGCCGTCGACGAAGAGCTCCACGCCATTGACGAAGCTTGCTTCGTCCGACGCCAGGAACAGCACCGCCTTGGCGATCTCCTCGGGCTGGCCGACGCGGCCGGCCGGGATGAGGCTGGCGAGATAGGTCTTGGTGCCTTCCGCCTGCTCGCCGGCGCCGAACAAATGGTTCAGCCCGGGTGTCTCGGTGACGCCGGGGCTGACGGCGTTGACGCGGATGTGCCGATCCTTCAGGTCGAGGATCCAGTTGCGCGCGAAATTGCGCACCGCGGCCTTGGTCGCCGAATAGACGCTGAAAGCCGGCGTACCCGAGACGCTCGTGGTCGATGCGTTCAGGACGATGGAGGCGCCTTCGCGAAGCAGCGGCAGCGCCTTCTGGACAGTGAAGAGAACGCCCTTCACGTTGGTGTCGAACGTGCGCTGATAATGCTCCTCGGTGATTGCGCCGAGTGGTGCGAACTCGCCGCCGCCGGCGTTGGCGAAGATCACGTCGATCTGCTGGTGCTTCTTCTGAACGGCGTCGTAGAGCCGGTCGATGTCGGCAAGGTTGGCCATGTCGCCTTGCACGCCGGTCACGCGGCCGCCGATCGCCTTCACCGCCGCGTCCAGCGCATCCTGGCGGCGGCCCGTGATGAACACCGAGGCGCCTTCAGTTGCAAAAGCCTTCGCGGCCGCAAGGCCAATGCCGCTCGTGCCGCCGGTCACCACCACGACCTTGTTGTTGAACCTGTTCGTCATTGTCCGTCTCCTTTGGAAGCATCTGGCGGAACCGCCGCTGCCCTTCGTAGATGCCTACGGAACGATGATGCCAGTAGTCGTCAAATATGATACTCAGCGTTCCATGAGAGGAACGATGAAAACTGATCTGAACGACTTTGCCTATTTTGCCGAGGTGGTTGGGCACGGCGGCTTTGCCGCGGCCGGGCGGGCGTTGCGCGAGCCCAAGTCCAAGCTCAGCCGGAGGATTGCCGGGCTCGAGGAGCGCCTGGGTCTCCGCCTCATCGAGCGGTCAAGCCGGCGCTTTCGCGTCACCGAAGTGGGGCAGGCCTTCTACGAGCGCTGTCGGGCGATCCTGATGGAGGCCGAGCAGGCCGAGGCGCTCGTGACGCAGGCGCAGTCCGAACCTCACGGCCGCATTCGCTTCAGCTGCCCGACCGGCATGGTCGCGGAGATGTCCGGGCTCGTGTCGAGCTTCCTGACCCGCTATCCCAAGGTGCGCCTGCAACTCGTTGCGATCGACCGTCCCGTGGACCTGATCGAAGAACGGATCGACGTGGCCCTGCGGGTTCGATCCGTCCTTGTGGGTGATGCTGCGCTCACCATGCGGTCGCTGGGCACGTCCACGCGCATCCTCGTCGCGAGCCCGCAGCTGGCAAACCGGCTGCGAACTCTCGACGATCTTGCCGCGCTTCCGACGCTCGCGACATCCGATGACGACGTGCTGGTCGAATGGCATCTGGAGACGGACGATGGGCGATCCCACGTCCACAGGCACGAGCCGCGCATGGGCTGCGGCGACTTCGGCGCGGTGCGCGATGCGGCCGTTGCGGGTCTCGGTATCGCGCTTCTGCCCGATCACCTCTGCCGGGACGCACTCGAGCAGGGCAGGCTCGCCCATGTGCTGCCAGACTGGCGCGGTCAACGAGGCATGGTGCATCTGGTCTTCACGACACGACGAGGCCTGCCGCGGGCCGTTCGCGCGCTGATCGATCATCTCGCGGCCGGGTTCTCCAAGCCGTTGGTCTAGGTCGTCCCGCAGGATCGGGCCGGCGCCGCAACCAAGGGCTGTGCAGACGCGTCGCCGGTTGCTATGACAGTCCCCGGAATGGAAATGGGGACTGCATGTTTGGAATGACTGGCCGCGTACTCATCGGCGCGGCGGCGGGCGTGAGTGCGTTGGTGCTGACGGCCTTGCTCGACATATCGAGCGCCCGCGCGGAAATGCCTTTGGTCGCAAAGTGCAATGCGGTCGGCAACATCACGATCGATGAGCGCATCGCCGGCTGCACCGCCGTCATCCAGGCGGCGCAGGCCATGCCGCAGGGCGTGATCATGGCGTACTTTCGCCGCGCGATGTTCTACCGCCAGAAGGGCGAGACAGACCTCGCGATCGCGGACTACAGCCTGATCATCGAACGCGATGCGAGCAATCTGAGCGCCCGTCTTCAGAGGGCTTTTGCGCAACTCGAGAAGCGCCGAACCGATGCTGCGCTTGCCGACTACGACAAGGTCATCGAGCTTGATCCAAGGGATGTGTATGCCCGTCTGGGGCGTGCCCGAGTCTATCTGGCCAAAGGAGATATCGACCGCGCCATTGCCGACTATGATCAAGCTCTCCTGGTCCACCCCGAAAATGTTATCGTGCATGTCGATCGCGGCCTCGCTTTCATCCGCAAGGGGGATCTGGGTCGTGCCATGGCCGACTGTGACCGGGCGGTTGAGATCGGCACGCAAAGCGGCGGAGGTCAGTTGTGCCGCAGCCGTGTTTACATAGCCCAGGGCAACAGGGAGCGTGCACTGGCCGAAATCGATCAAACGATGCAGATCAAGCCAAGGAACGCGTATCTCTATTACTTCCGGGCCGAATCTTTTTCCCTGCTAAACGAACTCGACCGCGCTATCGCGGACTATGACCGGATCATCGAGCTGAGCCCGCAAAGTCAGTCTGCCTATGGCTGCCGGGGTGTCACCTATGCTCGAAAAGGCGACTATGATCGCGCCATTGCCGATTACAATCGGGTGATCCAGCTGGCGCATCAGGGCCAGGGAAATCCCGGCGATCGGCAGACTCAAGGTCAGGACGCCCAGCCGATTTCCGCGTCGGTCGCGGGCGATTCAAATGTGCTCGCTTCCGGGGATGGTCCTGTGCTCCGCGCTCGGGGAGCGGCCTACCAGGGGAAAGGGGATATTGACCTTGCGATGGCGGACTACGACGAGGCGATCCGCCTCGATCCCAAGGACAAGGAAGCGTTCGGGCTCCGCGCCAACGCGTACAAGGCCAAGGGGGATTTCGGCCGCTCGCTTGCGGACTACGATCAACTCGTGCAGCTCGATCCCAAGGATGCGCGCGCCTACTTTCATCGTGCGAGGCTTCATTGGCAGACCGCTTCCTTCGCCCGATCGTTGACCGATCTCGATCAGGCGATCGAGCTCAATCCGAAAGGTGCCTATCCGGTCTTATGGCGCGAAATTGTTGCCAGGCGCAGTGACCAGCCGAGCCGGCTGAGCGACACTGCAAAGCAGCTCGACGCGACGAAATGGCCGGCGCCGATCGTCAACCTCTTCCTCGGCACGATGACGCCGGAGCAAGTGCTGAGCGCTGCCGAGGATTCCGACCCCGTGAAGAGAAAAGGGCAGGTCTGCGAGGCGAATTTCTATGTCGCTGAACGGGCACTTCTGAGCGGCTCGAAGGAAGACGCGTTGAAATCGTTCGAGCAGGCTGCGGCCGATTGCCCGAGGACCTTCGTCGAGAAGCCGGCCGCCGAATTCGAGCTCGGCGCGCTGCGCGCGAGCCGCTGATCGGGCCGCTTCAGAGTTCTCGCAGGGTGGGTGAGCGTCAGCGTAACCCACCACTTCTCTTGTCGGCTCAACGGTAAAAAGAGGTGGATTACGCCTTCGGCTGATCCACCCTACGAGAGGCCGCCGACCCAGCTCGCCTCGTTGGCCGGGAGCAGCGAACGTATTGAGCTACGTCCAGCGCGCTGCGCCGCATCCCGACGGGCCACATTGACGCAAATCAAGGCGCACAGTTCCCCTCCACCTAGGTTTTCAGGCAACCGGGAGGGATCAAACATGCCGATTGATCGTCGCCAAGCACTTGCCGCCTTCAGCGCCGCCGTGTCGGCGCTTGCGATGTCCCGCACCGCACGCGCCGAGTTTGACGGCCCCGTCGTCAAGGCCCTGGAAGCCGGCGACGATTTCTGGCTTGCCCAGGACGCCTATGTCTACGGATATCCGCTTGTGACGATGGAGATGACCCGGCGGGTCATGACGAACGTTGCGGCGGCGGAAGGCACGCGCGGGCCGATGGGGCAATTCGTCAAGTTGCGCAAGTATCCTGATGCCAGCTTCAAGGACGTCACGGCGCCCAATGCCGACACGCTCTACACGACGGCCTGGATCGACGTGGGAGACGAGCCCTGGGTCCTGAGCATGCCCGACATGAAGGACCGTTACTTCCTGTTTCCGATGCTGGACGGCTGGACCAATGTCTTCCAGGTGCCTGGCAAGCGCACCACGGGCACCAAGGCGCAGACCTACGCGATCACGGGGCCGGGGTGGAAAGGAACGCTCCCCGCCGGCGTCAAGGAATACAAATCACCGACGAGCATGGTGTGGATCCTGGGCCGCATCTACTGCACCGGCACGCCGGAAGACTATGCGGCCGTGCATGCCGCACAGGACGAGTTCAAGCTCGTGCCGCTCAGCGCCTACGGCAAGTCCTATACGCCGCCGGCAGGCAAGGTCGATGCGTCGATCGACATGAAGACGGCGGTTCGCGAACAGGTCAACCGTCTCGACGCCGCAGCCTATTTCACTCTTCTCGCGCAATTGATGAAGCGCAATCCGCCGGCCGCCGCCGATGCGCCGGAGGTCGCCAGGTTCGCCAAGATCGGTCTCGTCCCCGGCAAGGATTTCGATGCGAGCAAGTTCGATGTTGCCTTCGCCAAGCGGGTGCCGCAGGTGGCATTCGACCGCATTATGCTCCAGTTCAAGGTCAACAAGGCGATCAAGAACATCAACGGCTGGGCTTTTGACAGCGAAGCCGGCGTCTACGGCACCAATTATTTCAACCGCGCGCTGGTCACGGCAATCGGCCTTGGCGCCAACCGGATCCAGGACGCGTGCTATCCGACATCGCAGAAGGACGGCGACGACAAGGAGTATGTCGGCAGCAACAAATACGTGATGCGTTTTCCGAAGGGGCAGCTTCCTCCGGTCGGCGGCTTCTGGTCGCTGACGATGTATGACGAGAACTACTTCTTCGTCGCCAATCCGATCAACCGTCAATCCATCAGTGCCCGCCAGAACCTCAAAGCCAATCCCGACGGCTCGATCGATCTCTACATCCAGAAGGACAACCCGGGTCCCGACAAGGAGAGCAACTGGCTTCCCGCACCCGCAGGCAAGTTCGTCCTGATGCTGCGCATGTACTGGCCGAACGAGAAGTCGCCCTCGATCATCAACGGGAGCTGGAAGCCGCCGCCCGTACGGCAGGTGACGAGCAGCTAGGGAGCATGGCGCTTCGCGCTTTTGCCCACCCTGCGAAACGCTGCATCAGGCGGCGCTTGCCACTGGGCCTTTCGGGCTGCTCTGCTGGAGACGGCGCAACGCCGCGAGATTGGTCTCGACCGAGGCGAGGCAGCAACGCGATTTGCCGCCCGACTTCGCTTCGTACAGTGCGGCATCGGCGACGGCGAGCAATTCCTCGACCTCGGCGCCATGATCCGGCGACATCGCGATGCCGACGCTTGCGCCGACACTGGCGCGGATCTCGCCGCCCAGCTCATAGGAAATGGCGACCTCGCGGATGAGGCGGTGGCCCGTCTCCCGGGCCGTCTCGGTGGTGATGTCCTCGACGAGCGCGACGAACTCGTCGCCGCCGATCCGGGCGAGCACCGCGCCGTCCGGCAGCGCCCGGCGCACCCGGCCGGCGACGCCCTTCAACACCGCATCGCCCGCCGCGTGTCCGAATGTGTCGTTGATCGGCTTGAAATTGTCGAGGTCGAAGAACAGCACCGCGAACTGGCGTTCGGCGCGTGCGGCAAGCCTCGTGCCGAGCGCCCCGACGAACCCGGCTCGATTGAGCAGTCCCGTGAGCGCGTCATGATGGGCGCGATGGCTGTTCTCGCGCTCGGCGCGCATGGTGGTGACCAGCATCCGGTTGAGGCGGAAGGCCGCGGCGGTCATCGCGGCCAGATACATCGGCACCTGAAGATAAACGATGTAGAACAGCGGCTCGCCGGCAAGGGCCGCGCCGGGGATGATGGGACCGAGGCTCAGGAGGATCATGGTTCCGGCGAGGCGTGGCGCGCCGAAATTGCGGAAACAGATGCCGCCGACCATCGCCGCCGCAGACAGCGACGCCAGCATGGCGACGACCCAGTCGCCGCTCGCAAGGCTGGCGATGGCGCCAAATCCGACGCTGGCGCTCCAGGCGACCGCGAGCAGGAGATGAAGGTCGGTCGGCGTGGGGCGGTGCTCACGCGCCCTGCGATGCGCGCTGGCGAGTACGAGGAGACGGGCGAGGCAGATCGCGATCTCCATGACCAGCCAGACGATGAATGGTGCAGTCTGCTTGCAGGCGGCGATGACGGCGGCGACCGCAATCGTGTTGACGGCGCCGGCTGCAAACACCGGCAGCGATCCATGGAGCTGGGCAATGAGCGCCGCGCGGATGTCGTCGGGTACGCCACGCCCAGGTTCGGCAAGCCAGCGCGTCAGGCGCCAGCGCGGCGCACTGTAGAGTCCCTCGTCCGATTGCATTGCAGAGCGTCCCCGTCTTCCGGGCGCCAACAACGCTGGTCGGTCCTAACAGCCTTTTAAGAGGAGGGCCGATCACTGGCCGTGCTTGACGCAAGGTAAATCGATGCATGAATGGCACGCGAGCATGCAGGAAGATGCGAACTGGTGCAGGCGGGCTAATCCACCCCATGAGACCTTCACCCCCGCCCGAGCAGCACCTCGCGCTCCACCGCGATCCATGTCGTCCTCGCCACGGCGAGCAACCTGCCGGCTTCATCATGCAGCGCGGCGTCCGCCGTCCGCTTGCGGCCGTCGCGGCCGGTGGGCCAGGCCGTGATGACGCAGGGTTCGCCGGGGCGCGGACGGGCCTCGATCCGCGCCGACATCCGTCCCAGGAGGAGCGGCGTCTTGTCGTAGGTGCCGCTCTGCGGATTGCAGTTACAGGCGAAGCCGGTGGGGCAGTCGAGCGCCGACCAGAGGAATTCAGGGGCGACAAAGCCGTCTTCGGCGGCGAGGTTCGGATCCGGCGTCCAGGTCGCCGCGAGAACGGCGCTCTCTCGCCGGCGGCTGAGCGGGCCGGCGAAGACACGCAGGCCGTCGCCTTGCGCACGTGCGGGACCGCAGACGAAACAGTTCGGCAGCGGATGCTCGTGCGGCTCGAACAACGCCAGCAATCCGGCGGCGCGCGCTTCCGGCAAGCTGGCCGTCTCGATCTGGCCGACCTCGACACTCGCCGCACGCGCCGTCGCAAGGGCCTTGTCTCCCTCACGAAGCTCCCACGTGCCGTCGGCGGCCGCGATCGCATCGAGCGGCGTGTCCAGCGGAGGCGGCGCGCGCAGCGTCACTTCGGCGCCGCCTTGAATGTGGCGGGCGAGCCTGCCGCAGACATAGCCGCCGTTGCCGGAGTTCGGAGGGCCGCAAAAGCGCCTGGCGATGATGATCTCTGTCAACTCTTGCTGTCCTCGTTTTCCGTTCCCGCGTGCATTCTATCTGATCTTGAGCACAATTCTGCCCTGAACCGTGCGGTCCGCCACGGCGCGCATGGCGTTGCCGGCCTCCTCCAAAGGGAGGACGCGATCGATGTGCGGGCGGATTTTTCCACCGGCCAGCCATTGCACCAGCGTGTCGTTCATCCGCGCGGCTTCGTCAGGATACTTCTCCGCCCAGGCGCCGGCGAAGACGCCGATGATGGAATAGCTCTTCAGCAGCGGCAGGTTCATCGGGATGGACGGGATCTGGCCGCAGGTGAAGCCGATCGGCATCAGCCGGCCGCCCCATGTCATCAGCCGGGCCATCTGCTCGAAGATCGCGCCGCCGACATTGTCGAAGCCGATGTCGATGCCGCCGCCTGACGTGATCGACCTGATCCGGTCGCGCAAATCTTCGCTGCGATAATTGATGACCTCGCCGGCGCCGAAGCTCCGTACCAGGGCTATCTTGTCGTCCGAGCCGACCCCGGCGATGACGCGCAGGCCCAGATGCCGGCCGAGGTCGACGGCGGCAAGGCCGACCCCGCCGGCCGCGCCGGTGATGAGCACGGTCTCGCCGGCTTGCGCCCGTGCCCGCTCGACCAGCGCGTAGCAGGCCGTCCCGTAATTGTGCAGGACGGTCGCGGCGGTTTCGAACGCGACGCCATCGGGCAGGCGCACACTCTTGGATTCCTTCGCTATCATCCGTTCGGCGTAGCCGCCGGTCCAGCTGCTGCAGGCCACGCGGTCGCCGGGCGCGTATGCCGTGACCCTCTCGCCGACTGCGACGACGACACCGGCGGCTTCCGTGCCCGGCACGAAGGGCGTCGGCGGCCGCATCTGGTAGAGGCCCGAGACCATCAGCTGGTCCATGAAGCTGACGGAGGCCGCATGGACGTCGATCAGGATCTCGTCGGCGGCGGGCTGGGGCTCGTCGATGTCACCGATGCGCAAATCGCCGGGGCCGGTGAAGGAGCTGCAGAGAACGGCTTTCATTGCGGTGCTCCGACAGCGCGGGACGACGAGCCATCGCCGGTCCGGCGGCGCGTGAGGAGGCGCGGCACCAGCATGGGAACGCGCCGGCGATATTGCCGATAGGTCTCCCCGAACTCCGCGATCAGGTCACGCTCCTCGAACTGCAGCGCGATGAGGATGTAGGCGGTGTTGGCGAGCGCGAACAGCAGATGGCCTGATGTCATCACGGGCGTGGCCCAGAATGCGAGCAGGAAGCCGAGCATGATCGGATGCCGGACGATCTTGTAGAGCTGGGGCGTCTTGAAGGAATGATTGGGCATCTCGGCTGCCTTCAGCACGGAGAAGCCCTGGCGCAGGCCGAACAGGTCGAAATGATCGATCATGTGGGTCGAGGCGAACGCGATCAGCCAGCCGAACCAATGCACGCCGGTCAGCAACCACGCTGCAACTCCGCTTGTCTGCCAGACCGGTGCCGGGATCGGACGCCATTGCCAGAACAGCAGCAGCAGGATCAGGCTGGAGAGCAGCACATAGGTGCTGCGCTGGCACGCCGCGGGAAGCAATTTGACCAGCCATCGCTTGACGGCCGGGCGCGCCATGACGCTGTGCTGGACCGCAAACAGGCTCATCAGCAGCAGGTTGATGACGATGGCAGCGGTCACATTGGCGGGGCTGCCGAGCTCGACCGGCTTGTCGATGGACTTGGGCACGACATAATTGCCGACGAAACCGAGCGCGTAGAGAAATGAAACGGTGAATACGCCGTAGCTCATGAGGGCGTAGAGAGGAATCAGGAGGCGTGCGAACATGGTTTTTCCTGTTGTGCCGATGGCAGCGCTGCCGCATGCAGGGGCCTGAACCGGTCGGCGGCGGTCAGGCGCGATCTGCCTCGACTGCTAGCGCCGGACCGTCCCCTGCGCGTCCCCCGGGGACGGCGGCCGGGGAAAGAGGTTGTCCATGACGGCTTTCTCGCTGGGGACGTTCGGTTTCCCCGAGCTTCACACGGGCGGCCGCCCGATCAAGCTGGCCTTGCGCAAGGGGCTTGCGCTGCTGGTCTATCTCGCCGAGGCCAGGGGCGCCGTCGCGCGCGACGTCATGGCGACGCTGCTCTGGCCGGAAACGCCCCGCGAAACCGGCCTCGCGCGGTTGCGCCGCCTGCTTCACCGCATCGAGCTCTCGCTCGGCCAATCGATTTTCGAGACCGACCGCACCAGCTTGCGGCTGTCTCCGGAGGTCGACCTTGAGCTAGACTCGCAAGTGTTCGAAAGTGCCTGCGACCGCGGCGACTTCGAGGCGGCCTGCCGGATCTATCGCGGTGACTTCCTGGCGGGTTTCTCTCCGGAGGGCTCACCGGAGTTCGACGATTGGGCGTTCTATCGCCGCGAGGCGCTGCGGGGGCGGCTGGTCCATGCGCTGGAGCGTCTGGTGCAGGACAGGAATGCCGCCGGCGACCATTTTGCCGCAACGGCGTTTGCCGGACGTCTGGTCGAGCTCGATCCGCTCAGCGAGGTCTATGGCCGGCACCTGATCCGCAGCCTGCTGCTGGCCGGCGACCGAAGCGCGGCGGAGCGGCACCACGCCGCACTGACGCAGCGGTTGCGCGACGAGCTTGGCGTTGCGCCGGAAGCCGAGACCGAAGCGCTGATGACGCCCGCGGCGGCGCCGCAGGCGGTGCCAATGACGCGCTACGTGAAGGGCGCCGGCGTGCATCTGGCCTATCAGACCTATGGCAGCGGTCCGCTCGACATCCTCATCATGCCCGGCTTCGTCTCGCATGTGGAGCGCGCCTGGGAGCACCCGGCGAGCCGCGCATTCCTGGCGTCGCTGATGAAGCTCGGGCGGCTGATCGTGTTCGATCGCCGCGGCATCGGGCTGTCCGACCGGGTCGGATCCGCCCCCGGCATCGACGTGACGGCGCAGGACATCGGCACCGTGTTGCGCGCCGCGAATGCGCGCCGCGTCGTGCTGTTCGGCGCCTCCGAATGCGGGCCGGCCTGCATCAGATTTGCGGTCGACGAACCGCGCCTCGTCGCCGGGCTCATCCTGTTCGGCGCGCTCGCCAAGGGCTGCTGGTCACAGGACTATCCGCACGCGCTGCGCGCAGGCCAATATGATGCCTGGCGCAAGCATCTGGTCGCGCAATGGGGCGGCCCGGTCGGGATCGAGACCTTTGCGCCGAGCCTTGCCGGCGATGCCCAGGCGAGGGCCTGGTGGGCCGGACTGCTGCGCGCGGCCTCCAGCCCCGGCGGCATCTCCGCGGTGCTGGAAGCGTTTCGCGATGCCGATGTGCGGGAATTGTTGCCGCGGGTCGCCGTGCCGACGCTGGTGCTGCACCGGCGCGGCGATCAGGCGGTGCGGATCGCGGCGGGACGCGATATCGCGAGCCGGATCAGCGGCGCGAAATTTGTCGAGCTCGACGGCGATGATCACTGGTTCTTTGCGGGGGATCGGCGGCCGGTGCTCGACGCGATCGGGCGGTTCATGGAGGGAGTGAGGCGAGGTCCGACGTCGTAGCCCGGATGAGCGAAGCGATATAAGGGGAAGGCCCCGCATGTCGCTGCGCTCATGCGGGCGACGACGCGAGAGCGGTCACACCGCTTCCAACTCCCGCTTCTTCTTCGCCCTGGATTGGCCGAGCAGGGGACCTGCCGTGAGCGCGGCCGTGTCGGCCACGCCGGGATCGCGCGATATCATCGCCGCGACGATGGCGCCGTCGATGATGAGGCCGAGCTGGTGCGCCAGCACCGCGGGCTCGCTCGAGCCGAGCTCGCCGGCGAGCTTCTCGATATGGCCGAGCACGATCTTCTTGTGCTTCAGCGCGATGTTGCGGAACTGCTTGGCGTCCTTGTCGTGCTCGCCGACGGCGTTGATGAAGGGGCAACCGTAGAAGCGCTCTTCGGCGAACCAGCTCTTCAGCGCCGAGAAGATGCGCGTCAGCTTCGCCTGCGCGTCGCCGCCGCCCGCTTCCATGGCGCCGATGAACCATTCGCGCCACTGCTTGCCTTCGCTCTCCAGCACCGCGTTGACGAGATTGGTCTTGGAGCCGAACAGCTTGTAGAGCGTCGTCTTCGCCGTGCCGGCTTCCTCGATGATCGCATCGATGCCGGTGGCGTTGATCCCGTTCTTGCAGAACAGATGGGTTGCGGCGCTGAGAAGGCGCCCGCGCGCGGATTCGTCTTCGCCTGCGGCGGCGTGAGGCGAGGTCTTCTTCGATGACGTCTTGGCCATGGCGACGAACTTACCCGCAGCCGCGCAGCATCAGCAAGCCGCATCTGTTCCGCGCTGAAAAGATTCGCATGAGGCAGCCCATCTGCATCGGCTTTGAGCAAGCGGGCGCTGATCAATCCGCAGGCAGGGACGTCTAACCGGCTCCAATGGCTCGCGTTTTGTTTTTCGCGGGTTCTGGCACGCTCCATGCAAGGAAACAGACCGTTCGGTATCCTGCCGAATTCCACTTCTGCCAGGGAGAAGATTGATGACTGCCGTCGTTCAGAAGACAGTGCTGACGGGTTGCCTCGCACCCATCGACAAGAATGGCCTCGAGCAACTGATCGCCAACGGCAAGGCGAATCCGAAGGTCATCAAGACCTTGAAGTGCAAGACGGTCGCGGAAGGCAAGTTCCGCCATGCCAACTACATCCGCAACCTGCCGCCCTACATCGTCGACGAGCCGCCGGGGCTGCTCGGCGACGACACCGCGCCCAACCCGTCCGAGGCCTCGCTCGCCGCGCTCGGCTCGTGCCTTGCGGTCGGCCTGCACGCCAACGCGGTGCATCGCGGCTGGATCGTCAACAAGCTTGAGCTCGAGCTCGAAGGCGACCTCAACATCACCGCGGTCTGGGGCACCGGCGACATGTCCGACAAGCCGGTCGGCTTCACCGACGTCCGCGTCAAAGTGGACATGGAGTGCGAGGGCATTTCGCCGGACGAGATCAACGCGCTGGTCGCCCATGTGAAGAAATGGTCGCCGGTCGCCAACACCTTCACCCGCCCGGTCAATCTCGAGGTCGGCATCTAGCAACAGCAACACGGACAACGGTGCGGGAGACGACCATGGGTTCACTGGCTTTATCGCGGGCCGAGATTTTGGATCAGCCCGCACCGTCCATTGCGGGAGAGGTGGCGCGGATCGCGCGGGAGCAGCTCGCGCCACTTGCCGCCGGCATCGACGACGGCACGGTCTATCCGGCCGAGGTGCTGCGCGCGTTCGGCGCCGTCGGCGCCTGGGGCAGTCACATGCCCCTGGAAGGTCCCGCGGATTTGCGCTGCGCGATCGAGTCGATGGCCGCGATCGGCGAGGTCTGCGGCGCCACCGCCTTCATGGCCTGGTGCCAGAACACGCTGGTCTGGTACGCCGCCAACTCGACCAACCTGAAACTGGCGAGGCGTTTCGGCGATGCGTTCGCGACCGGCCGTGTGCTCGGCGGCACCGGGCTCTCCAACCCCATGAAGAGCTTCTTCGGCATCGAGAAGCTGAAGCTGAAAGGCAGGAAGGTCGAGGGCGGCTACATCGTGCGCGGCGCGCTGCCCTGGGTCTCCAATCTCGGGCCCGATCATTATTTCGGCACCATCTTCGAGCACGAGGACGAGCAGGGGACTGTCATGTTCCTGGCCGACTGCTCAGACCCCGCGATCACGCTGACGCCGTGCAAGCCGTTCCTCGCCATGGACGGCACCGGCACTTACGGCGTGCAGTTCCGCGACGTCTTCGTGCCGGACGAGCTGATCCTCGCTGATCCCGCAGGTCCCTTCGTCAAGAAGATCCGCGCCGGCTTCATCCTGTTGCAGGCCGGCATGGCGCTCGGCGTGATCCGCGACTGCATCAACATCATGGACGAGGTGGATAACCCGCTCGGCCACATCAACCGCTACCTGCCGCAGCAGCCGGTGCACTTTCGCGAGCTCGCCGCCGAGCTCGAAGCCGAAACCATGGCGCTGGCGCGCGATCCCTACAACGAGGAGGAGACCTACTGGCGCAAGGTGATCGCGCTGCGGCTTCGCGCGGGCGAGGCCAGCGTCGCGGCGGCGCATGCGGCGATGCTGCATTGTGGCGCGCGCGGCTATCTCAAGAGCCATCGCGCGCAGCGGCGCCTGCGCGAGGCCTATTTCGTCGCGATCGTCACGCCGGCCACCAAGCAGCTGCGCAAGATGCTCGCCGATTCCTGAGTTCTACGAGCCCACCCGAAGAAGACCTAAGACGCGACCCGAAGAGACGACCCTGAAGACCCCCAACCTCAACGGAGAGGCTGCCATGACTGACGTCCTGATCACTGCCGTCGAACTCGCCGATCTCTTGAAGCTCGAACCATGTGTCGTCATCGACACCCGCAATCCCGATGCCTACGCCGCCGGCCATCTGCCGGGCGCCGTGAACGTGCACGAGATCTTCACGTTCCTTGCGACCTCGACGCCGGAAGGCATGACGGAGCTGAAGACCAAGTTCGCCGACGCGTTCGGCGGCGCAGGTCTCTCCGGCAAGGAGACGGCGGTGATCTACGAGCAGTCGATGAACTCCGGCTTCGGCCAGTCCTGCCGCGGCTATTACCTGCTCACCATGCTTGGCTATCCCAAGGTGAAGGTGCTGCATGGCGGCTTCGATGCCTGGTCGGCGGCGGGCTTCCCGGTGACCAAGGACGTGCCCACGCCGGCCAAGGCCGGCTTCTCAATCGTGCCGGAGGCGGGCGAGATCCTGATCGACGCCAAGACCATGCTGGGCGCCGTCGGCAAGCCCGGCATCGCCATTCTCGACGTCCGCGACGTCGACGAATGGATCGGCGACAGCTCGTCTCCCTATGGCAAGGATTTCTGCCCGCGTAAGGGCCGCATTCCCGGTGCTGTCTGGCTGGAATGGTATCGCATGATGAAGCCGACCGCCGAGGGGCCGCGCTTCAAGTCCAAGGACGAGATTCTGGCCGAATGCGCCACCGTCGGCATCTCGACGACCACGCCGGTCTATCTCTACTGCTTCAAGGGCGCGCGGGCCTCGAACACATTCCTGGCGCTGAAGAACGCCGGCGTGAAGGATGTGCGGATGTATTTCGGCTCCTGGAACGAATGGTCGCGCGACCCGTCGCTGCCGATCGAGCAGGGATTGCCGATCGCAACGGAGGTGACGACCAAGGCGGCGTGATAATTGGGTTTGTTGCCGCGAAGAAGGTGCACTCCCTCTCCCGCTTGCGGGGGAGGGCCGGGGTGGGGGTGTCTCCGCGATGCAATCCCCCAGAGGAGAGAACCCTCACCCGCCGCGCTCTGCGAGCGCAGCGACCTCTCCCGCAAGCGGGAGAGGTGCAGCGAGCCCGTGGCCAATCGGTCGAACCAAATATGATCGTGTTCTAACCGTTCAAGCCCGCCCGCGGACGAGGCGCGATCCCGAGCGCCTTGATCCGCGAGGCCAGCGTGGTCGGCTTGATGTCGAGCATCTCGGCCGCGCCGCCGGGGCCGAACACTTTTCCGGCGCAGGCCTCGAGCGCGGCCAGGATGTTGGCGCGCTCGTGGTCGCGCATTTCGGATGACGTCATCACCGCGGGGCGCGTTTCGGCCTTCTGACGCGTAGCGCCGCTAGGCGCTTGCGCGCCTGATGTATCCGGCAGGTCGATGCGCAGGCGGCCGTTCTGCGACAGGATCGCGGCGCGCTCGATCACGTTCTGCAATTCGCGGACATTGCCGGGCCAGTCGTAGCGGGTGAGCCGCCGCGCATCGCCTTCCGACAGCCGCAAGCTCGACTTCAGCGCCTTGCCCTCGCGCGTCAAAAAATGCTGGGCGAGCAGGGGAATGTCCTCGCGCCGTTCGCGCAAGGGGACGGTCTCGATCGGGAATACGTTGAGGCGGAAATAGAGGTCCTCGCGAAACCGTCCGCGCTGCACCTCCTGCTTGAGATCGCGGTTGGTCGCGGCGATGACGCGGACGTCGACCGCGCGGGTGCGCTCCTGGCCGACGCGCTCGAAATGGCCCTCCTGCAGCACGCGCAGCAGCTTGCCCTGGAGTTCGAGCGGGATCTCGCCGACCTCGTCGAGGAACAGCGTACCGCCGTCGGCAAGCTCGAAGCGGCCGATGCGGTCGCGCGTTGCGCCCGTGAAGGCGCCGCGGACATGGCCGAAGAACTCGCTTTCGAACAGTTCGCGCGGGATCGCGGCGCAATTGACGCGGATCAGCGGCCGGTCGCTGCGGGTGGAATCCTCGTGGATGGCGCGTGCGATCAGCTCCTTGCCGGTGCCCGATTCGCCGGTGATCATCACCGCCGCCGTGGTCGGCGCCACCAGCTTGACCTGGCGCAGCGTCTTCTGGATCGCCTCGCTTCCGCCGATGATGCCGCGCGGATTGGTCTCGATCCGGATTTCCTCCTGGAGATAGGCATTCTCCAGCTCGAGCCGCTCGCGCAGGCGGTCGACTTCAGCGAGCGCCGCGTGCAGTTTCTCGTCGGCCTCGCGGCGCTGGCTGACGTCGCGAAACACCACGACCGCGCCGACCACGACGCCGCGGTCGCGAATGGGTGTGGAGGTGTATTCGACCCAGGCGGGCGTGCCGTCCTTGCGCCAGAACACCTCGCCGTCGACCTGGTGCACGGCGCCGTCGCGGAACGCCGCGTAGATCGGACAGTCGTGGTTGTGATAGTGCCGGCCGTCGTGATGGGTGTGGTGGACGATCGGGTGGATCTCCTTGCCGACCAGTTCTTCCGCCGTCCAGCCCAGCATCCGCTCCGCCGCGGGATTGACGAAGGTGGTCTTGCCTTCGGCGTTGACGCCATAGATGCCTTCGCCGGCGGCGCGCAGGATCAGCTGGTTCTCGCGCTCGATGTCCTGGAACACGCGCTCGACCCGCTGCCAGGTCGAGATGCCGCCGCGCATGTGGTCTTCGGCCGCGGCGTCCACATTGCGCCGGCGGCGCGCTTCGAGATCGGTCAGCGTGAGCAGCAGCAGCGCGCGGCCGTCATGCGGCAGGAGGCAGCCGGCATATTCGAGCTGGAGATTCTGCCCCGTCGCATGGCGGGGATTGAGCCCCGTGGTCCAGTAGGCGCCCTTGTGCAGGACGGCCTGGGTGAAGACGGTGAGGGCCGGAAGCTCGCCGGCATGGAGCGTGCTGGCTCTGGTCTGCCGCAGCAGAGCCCGGTCGTAGCCGAGCAGGGCGCAGGCGGCGGGATTGGCGTCGACGATCTGGTCGCCGAAGGGGTCGACCAGCAAGGTCGCCTCGACCGAGGATTCGAAGGCCGCGATGCGTGGGTCGACCACGGGAGCCACATCGTCGTGGACGGGCATTGGCGTCGTTGCCATTGCGAAATCTCGTAATTGAACTACGAAATCTCGTTTATCACGAGTTTTCGTAGCCGCCAAGCGCGGGCGAAAGTGCTGCGTCATCAAGGCACTGGGCGCTCGGCAAGCGATGGCATGCTCCTTGCGTAATGACTCCTCGCAATGACGCGCAGGAGGGCCGCCGATGTCCACGTTCGACAATCCGTTTGATCCCGATCGCAACCTTCGAGCTGGCTGCGTCTGCGGCCAGCACCAATCCGCGGCGGAGCACGAACAGGCGACAGCGCTGCGTTGTGACCCGGTCGCGAGCGAGGAGCAGCGCTACGAGGGCGTCGTCGCTTCCGCCGTGATGCGCGCGATGTTTCCGCAGGACGTGGCGCGGCGCGCCTTCCTGAAATCGGTCGGCGCATCGACGGCGCTCGCGGCCCTCTCGCAATTCTTCCCGCTGAAGACCGCGACCGAAGTGTTTGCGCAAGCCGGCACCCCCGAGAAGAAGGACCTCAAGGTCGGCTTCATCCCGATCACCTGCGCGACGCCCATCATCATGGCGGCGCCGATGGGCTTCTATGCCAAGCACGGTCTCAACGTCGAAGTGGTCAAGACCGCCGGCTGGGCCGTGATCCGCGACAAGACCATCAACAAGGAATACGACGCCGCGCACATGCTGGCGCCGATGCCGATCGCGATCTCGCTCGGCCTCGGTGCGAACGCCATTCCCTTTGCCGTCCCCGCGATCGAGAACATCAACGGGCAGGGGATCGTGCTGGCGAGCAAGCACAAGGAGAAGCGCGACCCGAAGGACTGGAAGGGCCTGAAGTTCGCGATCCCGTTCGACTACTCCATGCACAATTACCTGTTGCGCTATTATCTCGCAGAGCACGGTCTCGACCCCGACACCGACGTGCAGCTGCGTTCGGTGCCGCCGCCGGAGATGGTCGCGAATTTGCGCGCCGACAACATCGACGGCTTCCTCGCACCCGACAACATCTGCCAGCGCGCGATCTATGACGGCGTCGGCTTCATGCATCTGCTCTCGAAGGAGATCTGGGACGGCCATCCCTGCTGCAGCTTCGCCGCCAGCCGCGAGTTCATCACGACGGCGCCGAACAGCTTTGCCGCGCTGACCCGCGCCATCGTCGACGCCACCGCCTATGCCTCGAAGGCCGAGAACCGCAAGCAGATCGCGGAAGCCATCGCGCCGGCCAACTACATCAACGCGCCGGTGACGGTGCTGGAGCAGGTCTTGACCGGCACCTATGCCGACGGCCTCGGCGGGGTGAAGACCGACGCCAAGCGCGTCGATTTCGATCCGTTCCCCTGGCAGTCCTTCGCGGTGTGGATGCTCACGCAGATGAAGCGCTGGGGGCAGATCAAGGGCGACGTCGACTACAAGGCGGTCGCCGAGCAGGTGTATCTGGCGACCGACACCAAGAAGCTGATGACGGAGATGGGCCTGTCGCCGCCGGCGAGCAGCTACAAATCGTTCGCGGTGATGGGCAAGAATTTCGATCCGGCCAAGCCGGAGGATTACGTGGCGAGCTTCAAGATCAGGAAGCAGTCGTGATGGGCCGCGCTCTCTCCCTGTCGTCCCGGCGAAGGCCGGGACCCATACCGCGTGATCTGTCGATCGTGTTCCGTAGGAGTACCGAACTCCGAATCTTCGCCCAACACCTCCCTGTGGTTATGGGTCCCGGCCTTCGCCGGGACGACGGGTGGAGAGGTCTCGCGCGATGAACTCCTCCCTCCGTCTCCGCGCCGGCCTCGTTTCCATCGCGCTGCTCGCCGCCTTCCTCGGCATCTGGCATCTCGCCACGCGCTCCACCGCGCCGGTGACGGCGATGAACCCGGAATACGCCAAGCTGATGGGGCTCACCGCGACGCAGGGCAAATCGGCGATGCCCGGGCCGCTCGATGTCGGCGCCAAGCTGTGGGAGCACCTGAAGCGGCCGTTCTACGACAACGGGCCGAACGACAAGGGGCTCGGCATCCAGCTCGCTTATTCCATCGCGCGCGTCGGCACCGGCTACCTGCTGGCGGTGCTGGTCGCCATTCCGCTCGGCTTCCTGATCGGCATGTCGCCGCTGCTCAGCAAGGCGCTGGATCCGTTCATCCAGGTGCTGAAGCCGATCTCGCCGCTCGCCTGGATGCCGCTCGCGCTCTACACGATCAAGGATTCTTCCGTCTCCGCGATCTTCGTCATCTTCATCTGCTCGATCTGGCCGATGCTGCTCAACACCGTGTTCGGCGTTGCGAGCGTACGCAAGGAATGGATCAACGTGGCGCGCACGCTGGAGGTCGGCACGATCAGGCGCGCCTTCACGGTGATCCTCCCCGCGGCGGCGCCGACGATCCTGACCGGAATGCGCATCTCGATCGGGATCGCCTGGCTGGTGATCGTCGCGGCCGAAATGCTCGTGGGCGGTACCGGCATCGGCTACTTCGTCTGGAACGAGTGGAACAACCTCTCGATCACCAACGTCATCATCGCGATCCTCTTGATCGGGGTCGTCGGCATGCTGCTCGACCAGATCCTCGCGCGCTTCACGCGCATGGTCACCTTTCCGGAGTAGGGGCGTTGCTGATGATGTCCACGAACGCCGCCGCAACTTCACCTCGCCCCGCTTGCGGGGAGAGGTCGATCGCGCAGCGATCGGGTGAGGGGGGCTCTCCACGGGTCCAACTCTCGCCGTCCCTGCGGAGACTCCCCCTCACCCCAACCCTCTCCCCGCAAGCGGGGAGAGGGAGAAGAGCGCTCTCGCGGAGCCTCTGCGCATGACCGACAAATTCGTCTCCATCGAAGGCATCGCAAAGCGCTATCCGGGCGCCGGGGGCGCTACGACCACCGTGTTCGAGAACCTCTGGCTCTCGATGGCGCGCGGCGAGTTCTGCTGCGTGATCGGCCATTCCGGCTGCGGCAAGACCACGGTGCTTAACATCCTCGCCGGTCTCGATGCGCCGAGCGAGGGGGCCGTCATCGTCGACGGGCAGGCGATCTCGGGCACCAGCCTTGATCGCGCCGTGATCTTCCAGAGCCACGCGCTGCTGCCCTGGCGCACCGTGCTCGGCAACGTCGCCTATGCCGTCAGCTCGAAATGGCGGAGCTGGGACCGCGCCAAGGTCAAGGCGCATGCGCAGAGCTTCATCGACCTCGTCGGTCTCGCCGGCTCCGAGCACAAGCGGCCGTCGGAATTGTCCGGCGGCATGAAGCAGCGCGTCGGCATCGCACGGGCGCTGTCGATCACGCCGAAGATGATGCTGATGGACGAGCCGTTCTCGGCGCTCGACGCGCTGACGCGCGGCACGCTGCAGGACGAGGTGCGGCGCATTTGCCTGGAGACCGGGCAGACCGCGTTCATGATCACCCATGACGTGGACGAGGCGATCTATCTCGCCGACAAGATCTTCCTGATGACCAACGGTCCCGGCGCGGTGCTGGCCGAGGTGGTCGAGAATCCGCTGCCCAGGGATCGCGGCCGCACCGATCTGCACCGCCATCCGCTCTATTACGCGCTGCGCAACCACATCATCGATTTCCTGGTGACGCGCAGCAAGACCTTTGCCGCGGAGACGCCGAACCACGATCCGCGCAATGTGCCCGTGGTGCAAATCGGCAAGCCCGGGCTGACGATCGCTTCAAACGGCGAAGAGCAACGACAGACACGGATGCCCGGGACCACCCCCGGACTGACTGCTTAAGAAGGGAGACCCCAACATGAAACGCGAAGACCTCACCGAGAAGCTGCTCGACATCAAGCGCGAGAAGGGCTGGAGCTGGAAACACATCTGCGCGAAGATCGGCGGCTATTCGGAGGTGCTGATCGTCGGCGCGATCATGGGCCAGATGAAGCTGACGAAGCCGCAGGCCGCCAATGCCGGCGAGCTGTTCGGTCTCTCGAAGGCGGAAGTCGCGATGCTCAACGAGGTGCCGATGCGCGGCGCCGGCACGCCGATGCCGCCGACCGATCCCCTGATCTACCGCTTCTACGAGATGGTGATGGTGAACGGCCCGGCGTGGAAGGCGCTGATCGAGGAGGAGTTCGGCGACGGCATCATGTCGGCGATCGACTTCGACATGGGGATCGAGCGCGTCGCCAATCCGAAGGGCGACCGCGTCAAGATCACCATGAGCGGTAAATTCCTGCCGTACAAATATTACGGCGCCAGCGGCAACGTGCCGGAGTACGGTTTCAAGGAAGAATAAGGCCCTTTCGTCATTGCGAGCGAAGCGAAGCAATCCATCTTTCCGCGAGCGGAAGTGTGGATTGCTTCGTCGCTACGCTCCTCGCAATGACGGTGAGACCTATCAGAGGATCGCGCCCGGCGCGTATTTGGCCGCTTCCGGGTTCGCCTTGGCGAGAGCATCGACCTGCTCGGCGAAGTGATCGACCTGAGCGCCGGCATCGCCCGAATTGGCGCGGCCGTGATCGAGCACTTGGCTCAGCTCGGTCTCGCTCATGGCAAGACGCTGGTCGGCGGCGAGACGCTGCAGCAGGTCGTTCTGCACGATCTTGCCGGTGCGCAGGTCGCGAATGGCCGCCACCGCATGCTCCTTGATCGCCTCGTGCGCGCCTTCGCGGCCGGCGCCCTTCTTCACCGCCTCCATCATGACCGTGGTGGTCAGCAGGAAGGGCAGGTAGCGGTTGAGCTCGGTCGCGACGACGGCATCGAAGATCTCCATCTGGTCGAGCACCGAGAGCAGGGTCTCGAGCAGGCCGTCCATGGCGAGGAAGGTGTCGGGCAGCATCACGCGGCGCACCACGGAGCAGGAGACGTCGCCCTCGTTCCACTGATCGCCTGACAGGCCCGCGGCCATCGCAAGATAGCCCTTCAGCACCACATGCAGGCCGTTGATGCGCTCGCAGGAGCGGCTGTTCATCTTGTGCGGCATCGCGGACGAGCCGACCTGGCCCTTGGCAAAGCCTTCGCTGGCGAGCTCGTGGCCGGCCATCAGGCGCAGCGTCTTGGCGAAGCTGCCGGGACCGCTGGCGAGATCGACCAACACACTGACGGCGCGGAAGTCGAGGCTGCGCGGATAAACCTGGCCGACCGCATCGAAGCTCTTGGGCAGGCCGAGATGCTTGAGGATTTGCTGCTCGAGCGCGCGGGCCTTGCCGGCATCGCCGTTGAACAGGGTGATCTGGTCGAGCCGCGTGCCGACCGCGCCCTTCAGGCCGCGCGCGGGATAGGTGTTCAGCACGTTGACGAGGCTCTGATGCGCCAGCAGCATCTCCTCGCCGAACATGGCGATGCGCTTGCCGAGCGTCGTGACCTGCGCGGCCACGTTGTGCGTGCGTGCCGTGAACGGCATGTCGCGGAACTGCTTGGCGTGCTTCGCAAACCGGATCAGCGCAGCGATGCTCTTGGTCTCGATCAGCTGCAGCCCGCGATAGACCTGGAGTTGCTCCACGTTCTCGGTGAGGTCGCGGCTGGTCATGCCCTTGTGCAGGTGCTCGTGACCGGCGAGGTCGCAGAACTCCTCGATCCGCGCCTTGACGTCGTGGCGGGTGATGCGCTCGCGGCGCATGATGGACTCGAGGTTCACCTGGTCCTTCACCCGCTCGTAGGCCTCGATCACGCCGTCCGGCACGGGAATGCCGAGATCGCGCTGGCCCTTCAGCACGGCGATCCAGTAGTCGCGTTCGAGGCGAACCTTGCCTTCGCCGCTCCAGATGGCGCGCATGGCAGGCGAGGCATAGCGCTCGGCGAGGACGTTCGAGATGTGATCCTGTGTCATGGCGCTCATTTGGCACTGCCAGGGGCCGGCTGCAAGTCGCGAGCCGGCCCCGGGGCGCCATCCCGGCGCATCCGTCCACATTCCCGGGGTCGGGGGCGGCGGACTGTTCCGAAAGGGGCCGGTCAGCCGAACGCCGCCCGTACCTCGCCGATCGGCGCCATCTCGCGGACATAGGTGAAGGCGCCCTGATCCTTCATTTCTCGGGCGCATTTCAGGAAAGCGGCCAGCGCCACGCGGGCCATGGCGCCGCCGACGCTGATGCGCTTGACGCCGGCGGCGGCGATCTGCTCGAGCGTCAGCGTCGGGTCGGCAAAGCCCATCACCAGGTTGAAGGGCTTTTTGACCGACGCGGCGACGGTGCGGATGGTATCGATGTCGTGGACCCCCGGCGCATACAGCACGTCGGCGCCGGCGGCCTCGAAGGCCTGCAGCCGCCGGATCGTGTCGTCGAGATCGTTCCTGCCCTTCAGTAAATTCTCGGCGCGGGCGGTCAGCGTGAACGGGAAGGGAAGCGCGCGCGCGGCTTCGACGGCGGCGTGCACGCGTTCGACCGCGAGCTGGAAATCGTAGATCGGCTTGGCGGGATCGCCGGTAAAATCCTCGATCGAGCCGCCGACGCAACCGACTTCTGCCGCCCGCGTGATCGCTCGTGCCGCGGTCTTGGGATCGTCGGCGCCGCAATTTTCGAGATCGGCATTGACGGGAAGGTCGGTCGCCTCTGCAATCACCCGGCAGTTTTCCAGGATGGCGTCGAGGCTGACGGTGGTGCTGCCGAGCGTGTTGGCAAGGCCAAGGCTCGTGGTTGCCAGCGCCTCGAAACCCATCGCGGCAAGCAGTTTCGCTGTGCCGGCATCCCAGGGGTTCGGGATGATGAAGGCGCCGGGGCGCTGATGCAGTTCGCGAAATCGTGCTGCCTTGTCGGCCTGGCTGCGCATGGGGGCTCCTGTACGTCTGCTGTTGCGGCCCCAGCGATAGGGCGGTTTCGCCCATCAGACAAATTTGTTATTTCTCTCGATATCATCAGCTTTTTGCATGAGGTCCGGTATGGACAGCGACGCCCTCAACACGTTCCTGGTGGTGCACCGGCGCGGCGGCATCTCCAACGCCGCAAAGGCGCTGCATCGCTCGCAGCCGGCGATCTCGCGGCGCATCGCGCTGCTCGAGCAGGAACTCGGCGTGCCCTTGTTCGAGCGCGTCGCGGGCAAGACGCGGCTCAGCGATGCCGGCCGCGTCATGGTGCCCTATGCCGAACGTGCGGTGGCGGCGGCGCAGGATGCCGAGAACGCGGTGCGCGCGCTGCTGGGCGACAGCGCCGGACCGGTCTCGCTGGCGGTGACCGGCACGCTCGCGGGCGGCAGGCTCTCCAGGGTGCTGAAGCGCTTCGCCGCCCGGCACAAGGACGTCGCGCTGACGCTGCGCACGGCGACCAGCGCCGAGGTCTCCGATCTCATCCGGCGCGGGGAGGCGACCATCGGCCTGCGCTATGACCGCGACCGCTCGGCGGATCTGGATTGCGAATTGCTGTTTGCCGAGCCGTTGCAGGTGGTGTGCGCGCCGGATCATCCGCTGGCGCGCAAGCGCGTGGCGAGGCTCAGGGATCTCCACGCCGAGAAATGGATCGCGTTTCCGGAAGTGCCGGGCCGCCGCGAGATCACGGCCTCGCACGTCTTCGCGCTGTTTCAGACCGCGGGGCTGGGCGAGATCGAATGGACGGCGGTCGACAGCCTCACCGCGCAGAAGCGTCTGGTCGAAGCCGGGTTCGGGATCGCATTGCTGTCACAGAGCAACGCGGCGGAAGAATTGGGATCGGGTGCGATCGCGACGATCCGTGTCGGCGATCTCAGCGCAACTCATGACGTCGTCGCGGTCGTCAGGCGCGGCGGCTTCCTGAGCGCCGCCTCGCAGCGTCTGCTGGACATCGTCCGGCGGGAGTTTTCGGAGAGGCGGGCGGCGAGGTAGCACGTCAAAATTGTTCTTCTCGCCGCCGGCCATTGGTGCCGTTATCGGGACTATTTCCCTGATTTGACCTCGGCGGCCGCGACCGCGAGCAGCTCGCTCATCTTGGCGCGAATCGCCTGTTCTGTGACGGCGACGTTCTTGGCAGCGAAATCGGTTGCGACCTTGCGCAGGACGTCGGCATCGCCGGCTTCCTCGAAATCGGCCGCGACGACCTCCTTGGCGTAGGCCGTGGCGCCATCACCCGAGATTCCGAGCTTTTCGGCCGCCCACAGGCCGAGCAGACGGTTGCGGCGGGCCTCCGCCTTGAATTTCTGCTCCTCGTCGAGGGCGAACTTCTTCTCAAAGCCTTCCTCGCGCTTGTTGATTTCGCTCATGCGTCTTCCAATTCCCTATTGGCTGGAGCTCAGAACCCTCGTTGCGGGGGCCCGGGCGCATGCCTAGATAGGGGGCAGGAATCGGCAAAACAACGAGCCGTTAAGCCGCAGGCAAGGCGGTATAAGTCAGCACCGGATGGGCCGGATCGATTGTGCTGGGACAGCCAATCGGATAGGTTGCCTGAAGGCTTGGTTCCCCTTCTGTTTCCTTGGTGTTTCCAAGGGTTCCAGACGGGTCCCGGGCCGTTCACGGCAGCTCCGCTGTGGGTCGTAACCTGGTAACCGGAGCACACCAAATACATGGATTTCAACAAAACACGGTACATCCCCATGAGCCGTCGGCGTCGCATTTATGAAGGCAAGGCAAAGGTTCTGTATGAAGGTCCCGAGCCCGGTACCCTGATCCAGCACTTCAAGGACGACGCCACCGCGTTCAATGCGAAAAAGCATCAGGTGATCGAGGGCAAGGGTGTCCTCAACAACCGGATCTCGGAGTA